>Ga0208283_10084_pt1 | contig 58497 bp, 63 predicted proteins | sample AntRauMetaRauer1_FD_184785 | JGI IMG/M metagenome (GOLD analysis project Ga0208283, IMG submission 184785) | Saline lake microbial communities from Rauer Lake, Antarctica, in enrichment culture - Antartic Rauer Lake 1 Metagenome Rauer1 (SPAdes)... ...
TGCTGGCGACGTGGCGCCAGCAGGGACGCAATCCCTACGAAGAGCTTCGTCGAGTCGTCAGCAGCAACGAGATGATCTCACGGGCTCACGCTGTGCCGGCTGTCGAGACCTCGGGGTAAACACATACGGAAAAAGGATGGTTAATCGGTTCGCATACGGCCGATCATGTTGATCTCAAAAAATTGTCTGACACTGCTGAGATTGAACGACAGGTACGCGATGCACAAGAATGGCTCGTCGACCACGGGTTCACTGAAGGAGCACGCCATTTTGCCTATCCATACAATAGAATTGATGAGCAGGCACTTTCGGTTGTCTCTCGGTTCCATGATACCGGTCGAGTTTGGGGTTGGCAACCCATAGCACGACCATCAAACCTTCAAGTAATACCGGGAGAGGGAGATCCGACGCCAACAAAAATACGGGAAGTACTTGACCAGGTGATTCAGTACGGTGGTGTAGTTTCTATTTGGTATCACAGTTTATCAAAAGATGAATCTTTAAGAAATTTCAAAGCAGTTGTCGACGAAGTTCGTGAACGCGAGCGTGTCGGTGACGTAGATGTTATTCGACATGATGAACTTGAATCCCTTGCGAGCAGTACAAAATAATCGGTTCTGTAGTTTCGGTACACCGCGGTTGATTTCACGAGTAGCGGACGCTCCGGCGAAGGTTGTAGGCAGTGGCTTTCAGCAGCATTTCACGGAACTCTAACTATCAGGGTCGCGCACACACGACAGCGCCGAGCGTGCGCTTGATCGACGAAACGACGGTCTCTGACATGGAGCGCTGGTGAGTACGGGTGTTGGTCGAACAGTACGAGAAGCAAAAACAACTCAGCTAGCCCCGGCTGAAATCACGACCTTCAACCTCGAATTTTCCTGAGAAACCGTCGTCCCGAACCGGCAACAGACCGAACCACCTGTTGCCCCAACGGTACGATTAAGCCGCCGATGGCCCACTCTCCTGCAATGAACGAGCCCGAGGACGACACGACGGGAGCTGAGCCCCCGGACGCAAAGTCGGAGGGCTCACCGCAGTCGGACGCCGACGATAGCCAAGAGCGCGCTTCCTCGACCGAAGCCGCCCCGACGTCCGTCGCAGCCCAGGCGGCCCTCGACGAGGAGGCCCTCGACGTCCCGAGAGAGCTCACGTCGACAGTCCGGTTGCAGTGGGTTATCGGCTCGACAGTGGCGGGTGTCATCTTCAGCGTCGTGATTGCTGGAATCGCGCTCGCTGTCGGAACGCAAACGAACGCCTTTCCCGGAACCGTTCAGGCAGCCGGGACGGTCGGTGGGGCAGTGTTCGCGCTCGCCCTGCTCTTGGGCGTCGTTCGGGCTGTGCTCCTCTATCGCTCCTGGTCGTACGTCGTCCGCGCGGACTCGCTGTTCCTGAGTCGCGGCGTGTTCACTCGCGTGCGGACGGTCGTCCCCTACGTTCGGGTCCAGCACATCGACACGATGCGGGGGCCGCTGGAGCGGCTGCTTGGGCTGTCGACGCTGGTTGTCTACACCGCCGGCTCACGCGGGGCAGACGTGACCATACCGGGGTTGACGCCCGAGCGGGCATCGACCCTTCAGCAGCGCCTCGAGCACCTCGCCATCGAGTCCGAGGAGGCGGATGCCGTATGACCGGCAGGACTGACCGGGGTGCCCAGCCGTGAGCGAAGCCGACCTGACGGAGCGGGCCTTCCATCTCCACCCCCTGTCGGTGCCGTACCGCATCATCGAGCGGGGCGCAGCCTTCGTCGTCGGCCTCGTGGTCATCGGGCCCCCCGTGTTCGGCTCGATTGCAGCTGCTGTCGGCGTCGATATTGCTCTCCTCCTCGGTATTGTGGTCGTGGGCGCCGCCGTTGGCTACGCCGTCGCCGCCTACCGCCGGTTCGAGTACGAACTGACGGCAGATACGTTCGATATTCGCTCGGGCGTCTTCGCCCGACGGAATCGGGAAATCCCACTCCGCCGGATCCAGAACGTCGACATCAGCCAGAACGTTGTCCAGCGCGCGCTCGGCATCGCGGCACTCAGCCTCGAAACAGCCGGAGCGAGCGGCAGCGAGGCCAACCTCCGGTTCCTCAACAAGGAGCGGGCAGAGCGGCTCCGGAGCGAGATCAGCCGGCTCCGGCGCTCGGAGACCGGCGAGGCGACTGAGGAGGAGCACGCCGAGACCGTCTTCGAGATTTCTGACCGCGAACTGGGCCTACTGGCGTTGATCTCGGCCGACCTCAGGCTCTTCTCGGGGTTGGTCGTTCTCGCCTCGTTCGTCGCCCCGTCGATGGTGCCGATGGCTGAATCCGGGGGATTCGACATCGGGTTCGAATCGATCCTCGGCACGCTGTTCGGCCCGACAATTGCGCTCATCAGCTTCTTCGGGGCTATCCTCGTCTACGGCGTGATCAACGCCACCGTCTACTACGGGTTCACGCTCTCCCGTAGTTCGGCGGAACTGCGCTACGAGCGCGGCCTCCTTCAGCGCTACAGTGGGACGATCCCGCTGGAGAAGGTCCAGTCGCTCACTGTCGAGGAGAACGTCATCGCGCGTGCGCTCGGCTACGCGTCGTTGGATATCGAGACGGCCGGCGGCGGCGGCCAGCAGGAGCAGGGCGCCTCCCAATCCGCAATCCCGCTCGCGACGCGAACCCGTGTGTTCGATCTGCTGAACTCGGTCGAGGCGGTGGGCGACGTGCAGTTCGAGCGACCACCGAAACGCGCGAGACAACGGTACATGGCGCGGTACGCGGCTGTCGTGACCCTCTTCACGGGTCTACTCTTTCTCGTCCAGCAGGCCGTCTGGGCGACGTTGGCGTGGTGGCTGGCGCTGGGCCTGCTCCTCATCGTTCCGCCCGCGGCTCACCTGAAGTGGACACACCGCGGCTACGTCGTCGGCGAGAATCACGTCGTGACCCGGAACGGGTTCTGGGTGCGACAGACGAAAGTCGTTCCCTACTACCGGGTCCAGACCGTGCTGAGTTCGGAGACGGTCTTCCAACGTCGTCGACACCTCGGGACGGTCACAGTCGATACCGCCGGAGCGCGGAGCCTCCTCGACAACGATGCCAGGGCCGTCGATATCGACGCCGAGACAAGCGAGCGTCTCCGTGAGCAGGTCTCGACCGAACTCTACGAATCGCTTCGAAGACGGCGTGCCTCGGCACCGCGGTCAGGCAGTCAGATTGAGTAACGTTCACCCCGAATGCGGGAGAACGTTGAATGAGTTTATCCTTCCAGGGGGTGAGTGGGAGCGCATGATTCGGAAGCGGACCAGGTGAGCCGTCGTTGCCGCCCGCCTCGGCGGCGGCGTGCTTGGGGGCTCGGTCGCGGGCTGGGCTGAGACGGGAGATACAATCGCCGAGCGTTCTTCTCAGATGCGTTCGCGCTTGGCCGTCAGCTACCGTTTCGGAGAACCACGCCACTCTTCACCCGATACGCACGAGCCGGAATATCGGTTTCCGAGTCGGGACGGTGAATCGGATGTAACCAACAAATCGTAGTGTACGCCGAGTCTGTTGGTTAAGACGAATGAGCGAGCAGGAGATTCCTGTACTGAACGACTGCTCGCAACGAATTGCGGACAAGGCGGGGGGTAGTGATTGACGCGTTCAGGAGTTGAGTCAAGCCGAACCGGTTACACCACCCAACAGCGACAAGGGAGAAGGGTCGAGAAGCGCTACTTGAGGGTCTGCTGTTTGTTCAGCCAGTTTTTGGTGAGTTCGTTGAAGTCGACGGAGTCGAACCGGGAGACGGCCTCGAGCACGTCGATGGCCGTCGACGGCTCCACGCGGAGTTCGAAGGTGTAGGCCTTCCCACCGACGGAGCCGGAGGCGGATTTTCGGGCTCGGATGATGCTCAGCATGTCGAGTTCGATGAGGTGATCGCGCATCCGGCGCTGTGCCAGCTGGTCGGCGTCGATATGCTCGGAGAGTGATTTGTACACGTCGTACACGTCCCGGGTCCGGATGCCGGTGTGGCCCCCCAGTTCGAGAATCGTCACTGCTGCCAGCGCGAGGTGGCCCTGTGTGGTGAGCTGCTCCATCCCCTCGATGATGAGCTCACGTTCAGCTTCGCCTTGGGCCGTCCGGACGTGTTCCTCCTCGACGCAGGTGCTGTCCTCGGATTCGGCGATTGCGGCAGCCTTACGGAGGTATTTAATCGCCTGCCGGGCGCTCCCCTTGTCCTGGGCTGCATAGGCAGCACAGAGCGGAATCACATCGGCGGATAGCACGTCCGAGTCGATACGGAGTAGCGTACAGTCGCTCCGGTCAGCCTCCACGTGGTCGAAACTGTCGGCCAACGAGCCGTCGTCGGTTTCGAGCTCGACACAGACATCAAACTGTTCGCCGTCCGGCGTCTCATAGAGTAGCGACGTTTCGCGGAACGCCTTACTCGCCCGACGGGAGAGGATATCCCGAAGCTCGGCCGCGTCGTAGGGCGCGAAGAATATCGAGTCGTCGTAGAGGCTGTCTTTCGCGGCAGGGTCGAGGTTGTCCCGCCACTGGAGGTCGTTGCTGATTCCGATAATCGACGGGTAAACGTCATCGTTGACGTAATCCTTGTCCCGCGCACGCGGGAGCGAGTAGAGAATCTTGTCGTCGGTCCCGAGGTTGTCGATTTCGTCGAGGACGATGATGACCGTTCCGCCGGTCTCGTTCATCCCGCTCCAGAGGTGCTCGAGTACCTTCTGCATGGAGTGACCGTTCGGGTTCGTGCCACTGAGCTGTTCACAGAGTCCACAGGCGAGCGTGTAACTCGAGGAGATTCCTTCACAGGAGAAGAAGACGGTGGTGAGTTCGAGGTTCTGTGAGTCGGCGAACGCCTCCAACTCCGCGAGTTCGGCTTTGGCGGCCGCCGTCTTCCCCTGCCCTGCTTTCCCGGAGAGAAACGTGTTCTCGGCACCGGCACCCCGCGCGGCGGGTTTCAGCGAGCGGCGGAGCTTCAGTATCTCCTCTCGCCGTTCTGGAAGTGTCGTCGGTGTATGTCCCTCCTTGAGGTAGTCCTCGCCACCGACTGCAAAGATCTCGGATGTGGTCGAGTAGGGGGACGAGTCCATCGTGCATACTGCGTGTACGCTACCCACATAAACCCCCATGTCCGTAATGTCCGGGTTGTCCGAATAACCCCCCAGGCTGTCCGCAATCGCCGCCAAAGTACGCAGCCCAAACGGATACCACGGTATGCGAACGAAACACCCACCCACCCCCGCCCCCGGGGTTGTCCGCAATTATCCGAAAATAGTGAGGGTGGGGGTAGAACCGTTGTTGCCGTCGTTACCTGTCGAAGTGGCGTCATTTTCGTCGTAAACGCCGAACGGACGGTAACGTCTATTATAACGTTTTCGTTAACAAGTAGTAAGTAGTAAGTAGTACGCTTCTACCCGCAATATTTGCTGATCTTCTCACGCCTTTAAATACCGCTGTAACTACCGCACCGTTCTCAGATCAGCTACCGACTTTCTGTTCACCGTGAATTGCGGACAACCCCGGGGGCGGGGGTCCACTGGCTTTCGACGTGAACGGGCAGCAACGGCGACGGCAGCTTCCGTGCAGGTCGGAGTACCGCCTATTAGCTCCTGTTGCTCGACGTTCGGGCAGCCGTCACTCCTTTCGTGGTCGGTTCGCCACGAATGCCTGAAAGCACCGTTTCGACACCTTCGGACCCGAACGTGGATTTGTCCGGGCGAATCGGGTGGGAACTCCGGGATGCTGCCTCCGCTTCTGAACAGTATTCGACCGTCTCTTGCCGTGGGATTGCGGACAACCCCGGGGGCGGGGGTGCTTGAGTTCGGAACGCGACCGGTATCAGGAATCGTCGCCGTTGCTGACCGGGCCGTTGTACTGCGACCGGATCTTCTCCCCCGTCCCGCCACTGCCAGTAGTAGTAGCGATTCCCGTTTATTTCCTTGACTGTCGTCGACGCCTTGGCCGGGACGCTGTCCGGCCGGTCCGTCCCAGCAGCAGCTTGCGCTGTGCTCCCGTTCTCGTCTTGTTCGGCGTCGTCCTCACCGGGAGCCACGTCACCGGCAGTCTGTCATTCCCGCCGGTAGCTCGCGAGCGCCTCCGCATAGACGGCGAGTGTTTCCAGGCTATCGGGCGACCAGTTCTGGATTGCGCCAACGACCGCGTCGGGCAGTTCGGCCGGCTCTTCTGGCGGCGATGAATCGTTACCGGACATCTTTGTGGTCCTGTATTAACCAACACTGACGGCGACAACATACCGCTGTTGGTTAAAACAGCCACTCGGAGCGTCAAACGTGGACTGTGGAGGAGTTGTCGGATTCATCCCCGCGCTAACGCATGGGGCTTTCTCCTTGAATTTCCGTAAACGGCCCCGGGCAGAAACACCAGAAACGCGTGAACGGTCCCGGAGAGATACGACCGATGGACGTTTGAACGGCGGTGAGAACGCTTCGACAGCGCTCGAAGGCGCTGTCCGTTCACGACAGCGGGACGACGTAGGATTCGACGAAGTCGCTGAGTTTCGCCTCCAGTTTCGCACGGTCGACGAAGTATCGGAACCGCAGACTGTACGCATCGTCCATCTCGTCGATCGAGACGCTGCTGAACTTCGGTTCGTACCTCTCCCGTTGGGAACTCTGCCACTCGGCCTCGGAGAAGATACAGAACGTCTTCGGGTCCCGGCAGCGTTTCTCGGCGTCGCGGAGCCGAAAATACACCGGGACGGCTCCTACTTCGGCACCGGCCCCGTCGTCAGTCCGGCTTTCGTCAACGGCCTCGGGGTCCAGTGGTTCGAGACGCGGAGCGTCTCGTCATCACGGAAATCAACGATTTCCGTCCGACCGCGAGGCTTGTCAGTGGACTCCCGTTCTAACCGAGTAACTCGGTAGGCGTGTAATCGCCGTTCACGTTCAGCGTCCCTGACTTGAGAGCCAGTTGACTGGTGACCCATCCACCGCGAGACTTTTGCCCGCAATGGATATACCTGCAATACCGCACGGCGATGTTCTTCGCCGCGTTATAATCCGCGTTCGTCTCATACCCACAATCCACGCACTCGAACTGCTTGTCCTCCCGATTGTCCTCGTGCGTAAACCCACAGTGCGAGCAACGCTGACTCGTGTACGCCGGATTCACGAAGTCCACGAACAACGCTGTGGATTCGACCTTGTACTCCACGATTTCCACGAACTTCTTGTAGGCCCACTGCTGGAACTCGACCCATTAGCGATGTTCTCGCGGATATAGTCAAGATTCTCGAATATGATGCCGTCCACTTCAACAGACTGGACTTCCGAGATGAGATCGTTTGCGCGGTTGTGCAACCAGTCCAACGACCAATCACTGAATTTGATTCCGATGGACTGAATCGTGAGGTGGGCCGACCGCGTTCCCGTCTGTTGGAGACGGGCGCGGCGTTGCTCGTACTGGTCGCGGTTGTGATTCAGATAGTTAGCACTCCAATGAACGCTCCAGTGCTGGTGACGGCGAACGCGCCAGTCACGTTCAAATCCACACCGAGAACCATTCCGTTCTCGGGGGCGTCATCACGTGACTCGCTTTCTTGGCGTTCCGTCAACCTCGTACTCGGGGTTGTTCAACGTAGCGTGCAGATAGAACTCGTCGTCCTGCTCGTCGTATTGAGCGTGGCACTCGACGCATCCCAGTTATCGCTCTCGTAGTACCTCCCGAACGGGTGTGCTCACGCTGTTCTTCGGGCGGGAAGACGAATTCGGCGGTGACCCTACCGTTCGGTGTGGAGAGCGTAGCGTGGTTGTCGTTGAACGTCGCGGAGCGTTTGTCGTAGACGACGCTCCACGAATCGAACTCCGGTTGGCTGGTCTTCTCGCCCTGCTTCAACTTCCCGACGCCACCTGTGACGGCTTCTCTGGCACGTCGGATGCCTTTCTGGACGAGGTTGGCGGTGAGGTCGGTTTCCTCGTGTAAATCGTCGTAGAAGGCGTCTTCGGCTTTATTTTTGCTGGTGATGCAGTGTTCGTCGTAGCGCTACGCCCACTCGCTTGTGCGGTTAGCGCAGTGCAAGAACTGAGTCTTGGTTTGATGGAGGTCGCCACGACGCTCTTCGGGTACGTCGAGTTTGATGGGCACGGTGCGTCGTGGCGCGTCGTCCATCCGTACTTCACATTTCCGACTGATGGCTAATAAACGTTGATTTGTGGGGGTGGGGAGTCGGCCTTGCTATCGACCGTGATTTGCGTCATTGAGTGTCGGCTTCCTCCACGGGGTCAAGCCCCGTGGCATCTGCCTCGTACCACCTGTGAAGACGAACGCGTTTCCCGCACTCGCCTTCGCGAACGCTACTGATTGATCGATGACCGGCATCTCCGGCCCGTTTGTGGCTCCAGTTGCTGCTTCCTGTTTCGTCAGGATCTCGATGTCGCTCGCGATGAACACCGTCGTCGGCGTCTCCGCCGAGACCGTCTTCGAGATCGTGCGCAGCGCCGCTTGAATTTCGTCAGGAGCGACATTCGCCTCCTTCGGCGCGAGCGGGTTCGGTGGGAGGGGATACTCCTCATCGGGAAAGATGTACGACGGGTCGAGAAGCCGATATGGGCCCATCAGAAACACCATACGTCCGACTCGTCTGCCCACGGCACCGAGTCGACGATTTATCTCGTTGATTTGGCTCTGTTGAAATCCTCTGTCCCTGATAGTTTGTTGAGACCGTGCTGAGTACAGAGCGCGAATGTGGCACGATCAGAGAGTCTACGGGACCTGGCTGCTCGAATACGAGGGGACCGAGTATCTGACCTACGCCGAGTGGTGACTGTCCCGGGAGGCCAGACCGCTGGACTGGACGAGTGAGACGGACCTGAGAGACCCGCGCTACAGGGTCTCGTCGATGTGGTCTGCCGTCTTGATCGCGAGGGCCCCGATAGTCAGCGTCGGATTGTTCGCACCACCGGTCGGGAACACGCTTGATGACGCAATCCAGAGGTTCGAGAGGTCGTGAGTCCGGCACTCTTCGTTCACCACGCTCTCCGTCGGATCGGTCCCCATCCGCGTGGTCCCCATGTGATGGGTACTCATGTCTCTGCCCGAAAGCGTCGACGAACCGGTGACCTCGGCTCCCAGTTCCGATAAGATCGCTTTCTGTATCTCGCGACAGTGGGCTATCGTCTCCCGTTCGTGCTCACCGTCGGAGAGGTCGATCGATGGGACTGGTCGGCCATAACTGTCCGTCTGTGACCGATCCAGCGTGACGCGGTTGTCGGCCCGTGGGAGCATCTCGCCCGCGCCCCGTATCGAGAGCGGATACGGCGGGCCCGCCGTCGTCGGGAGGTCGAGTCCGTCCCCAAACGTCGTCGCGTTGAGCGGGTCGTTGGCCAGGTCGGCGAGCGCCTCCGAAGACGGATCCTCCACCGCGTCGAGTACGTTCGACGGCGACGTCGGCGGGGACCTGAGCTGTGCACCGCCCGACGTCGACTTCGCGGTGTTACTGAACGTGAGGTGATAACTCCCCGGCCCCGGGGAATCGATCCCGTAGAACTGGTCGCTCCGACTGGAGACCCACCCGATGTTGCTCTGTCGCGTCGGTTCCGCGAGCACGGCCGTCGTCTCAACGCTGGGGTGGTCCATCAGATAGCGACCGACCGCGCCGCTGGAGTTAGCCAGTCCGTCCGGATACACGTCTGACTTCGACAGCAGGAGCAGTCGCGGCGTCTCGATGCCGCCACACGCGACGATGAACTGGTCTGCCTCCTGGCGGTACTCACTCCCGTCCGGGGCCGCGTAGCGGACGGCCTCGACGGTGTCGCCCTCCCAGTCGTGCTCCAGCGAGAGTGCTTGCACCTGATCGACGACGCGCGCACCTTCTGTCTCCGCCTTCCGCACGTGGATTTCGGCGCTGTACTTCGCGCCCGACGGGCAGGCGTTGCAGACGCCGTAGCCGACGCACTCGGACCGGTCGTCGTAGGCTTCGGAGTTGATTGCTTTCGGCTGGGTCACCATCGCGATGCCGAGTTCCTCACAGGCCTCGGCGAACAGCGAATCCGAGTAGCTCGGTTCGAACGGTTTCAGAGGATAGGGCTCCTCCCGCAGCGGCCCGTCTGGGTTGTCATCGGCCCCGGAGACGCCCATCTCCCGTTCGGCGCGAACGTAGTACGGCCGGAGGTCGTCGTAACTGATCGGCCAGTCCCGTCCCAAGCCGTGCCGGGTGTGCATCTCGAAGTCCGCCTCGTGGAGCCGAGGCGTGTTCGCGTCCCAGTGGAGGGACGTGCCACCCACGGCCTTCACACGCGTATCGTTCAGCCGTGCGTTGATCTCGCCGGTGGACGTGTACGCGTCTCGCAACTCGTCGAGCCAGAACGCGTTCCGCTCGAAATTCGGACGCAGCCACATCTCCATGCGCCGGTGGTGGTCCTCGGGCGTCAGCCGTTCGCCCGCTTCGAGCACGACGACGTCGTGTCCGCGACGCGCAAGCGAGTAGGCGGTAAGCGCTCCCGCCGGCCCTGCACCGATGATACAGACGTCCGCGTCGGTCGGCGTCCGGTCGTCCGTGCTCGTCATCGGTCACCCTCCCCGGACCCACGCCGGTACGCCTCCCGACCGCCGGGGTGGCCGGGTGGGTTGTCGATCCCCGTCAGTTCGCTGCTCTTCGGGGACGTGAACAAGACGTACAGGAGATCGTTCACGAGATAGAACCGGACCTGTTCCGCAGTCGTCCCATCGGCAGTGGGATGCACCGTCGTCACACCCATCGACTGCAGGACCTGACGTCGCCGTCCTGCCGAGAATTCGGACATCGCGCCACCGAACCGGGCCTGGGCGTGACCGTCAACCGCTTCGATAGCGGCAACGAGGCGCTCGAAGTGTCCCGGCTTCGGTTCGATCCGACCGAACACGCGACGCTCGACAAACGAAGAGTCGACAGAGACAGTCGATGGGTACACCGCCCTCGCGACGGCAGTCAGCACGTCGACGTGACACTGCGACGCCGGGTGGTCGCCGGACTGGACCGCCGTCGAGCCCTCCGTCGCTGTCCCGGCTTCGACCCCGTACCCGTACACGGCGGCCGCCAGCGCCGACCCGCCGAGGGCCGTGAGAAACTGCCGTCTGGTCGGGCGCTCGTCCGCCGACTCGGCCGAGCGATCAGTCATCGGTCGGCTCTCCAACGGGGATGTTCTCTCGGTCGACCGTGGCAGACAGGATCTGCGGTCGGTACCAATTCCATCCAATCACAGCGAGTACGGCGAGCAGTGCCGACAGGAGGACCGCCACGTGCCCGTACTGGTAGAGGCCGACGAGCAAAGTGGTTCCGACGGTCGACATCGGCGACCCGCTCCCGAGGAACCCGGTGAGGTACGCGTGGAACTCGCTCGCCGTCGCGAACAGCCCCAGGTCGTGGACCAGGAGGTCAAGTGCTATCGCACCGCCCAACCATGCACTGCCGATAGCGAACACGCCGAGCGTTGCTGCGACCGACGGCCCCGCAGTGCTGTCTGGTCGCTGTTCGCCTGACTCCGGCGAGGCCGGGCCGCTCTCGCGTTCGGGCAGGCGGTCGAACCGGCGCGTGACTGCCACTGCGATCACGACGAGGAAACTGGCTCCCACGGCGACCGCGACACCCGGGAGAAACTCGAATGCAGCCGTGTAGAACCGCTCTCCGCCGAGTAACATCGCCAGCCACGCCGCGACTGCCGTCGCGTACACGCCGGCGAGCGTGACGACCCCCGCGGTGGCGACGACACGTCGAGATAGCGACCCGCGACTGGCGTCGTTCAGCCCGTGGCGCCCCCCGACAAGCCAGGTGACGACGGCGCCGCAGACCAGTATCCAGACCGCTGTCACTGGCGTCCAGTACCCGATCGCCCCCTGGAACAGGTCGTGGATGACGAGTCCAGCGACCCCACCGAGTGCGGCGGCGAGGCCGACGAGAAAGACGCCAGCGACGACCACGCCGCCGACGTACGCGATTGGTGTCGCCGTCTCCCTAGCTATCGCGACGAGCAAGAATCCAACTACCGCTCCGAGTGCGAGGCCCCTCGTGTTCGTTGTTGCTCCCTGTCTCCGTTCGAGTCTGTCCAACATGTAACTACTTCTTGGTAGATAAACTTATAGTAAGTGGCTTTATAATTCCGTACTAGCAGAAATTCGGTGTGTCCGAACAGGACACTCTCACATACCCCGGCCGTGTCGTCGGTCCGTGCGCTGTCCCGGCGGCCTGCTCGCGCAACCACTGTCTGGAGCGAGTCGAGAACCCCACTGCAGTGGCGACTCACGGTGTGTGAAAGCCTCTGAGATCGCGACGGCGCTCCGCGAGGAGCTCTGTGTGTCGAGGGGCTCGTCCTGCGTTCGAGCGGTTCGACGCCTCCGACATCGACGCCACCACTCGCCGATGTGGGTAGCGTGACGGCGTCGCAGCCGGCCGGAGCCGGGGCGTCGCTGATGCGCTTCGGGACCGTCTCGACGGCAACACCCCACCTACTGGACACCGGATGGCTCTCCGGAGAGCTGTCTCTGGCGACCAATGAATGAGGTTACTGTGGAGTAACTTCGATAATAGATTCGTCGTCGACAATGACCGTGACGCGGTAGCCTGCGTAGTTGAAGCTGAGAGTGAGTTCGGTTTCCAGGTCGGCCTCGGTGACTGCTGCCAGTGCGTCCGGGTCGATTGCTTCGTAGAGTGGGGTAACGAGAGCCATCGGGTCGACTCCTTCACAGTCGGCGACGGCAGCAACGATTCGCACTGTCACGCTCGACGGTTCTTCGGAAATCCCGCTTTCCCCTTGTTTTGTACCTGATACGGGCCTCTGACTAATCATTACGTTTGGGTCGGAGCAACTACTAATAGCTGTTTCGAGAAAGACGAACCGTTCACCGCCTTTTTAATAATTTATTGACTGGTCAGAATAATAGAGTGACAGCGGCAGTTTGCAGGCGGAATTCGGATAGAATCGAACGACTGCAGCGTGAACAGGACTCCTCGGAGTTCGGAACGTTATGGAGGTAATACCGATACTATGTATTGCATTACAATACCCCTGGCTCTGGATAGTGCCAGCAATGCCGGGGATAAACGATGCCGACATGGTGCGGATCAGCGAGTTTGTGAAACAGACGAAGTTCGAGCGGAGCCCCGAGATGCTCTGTCCGAGCGACGAGGAGGAGGAAGCTGACGACGAGTCCTAACTCAGTCGACGGTGAGCCAGCCGGTAACTCGGCCATTATCAAAGACTAACAATGGTCCAGGGCCGCAGACTACCGGTATGACGGACGATTTCCACGAACTCACCGGCTTCCAGCGCGACCTGCTGTACGTCATCGCCGGCTTCGACCACCCCTCCGGACAGCGCGTCGCGAGTGAACTCGAACAGACTCGTGAAAAAGAGATTAGCCACGGCCGGCTCTACCCCAACCTCGACGTGCTCGTCGAGGCCGATTTGGTCAAAAAAGGCGAGATAAGTCACCGAACCAACTTCTACGCGCTCACGAGCACCGGTGAAGAAGCGCTTTGGGCGCGCCGGGCGTGGGAGAACGATTTCTGTGACCGCTTCTAACGGCCGAGCGCCTGGCCGCATGCGTCGGCTGCAGTCGCCGCCGGCTACTTCGTCAGCCCCTTGGACTGGATTGCGAGCCGCCCCAGCACCATCGTCCGGTGGTCCGAACTGATGACGTGGCCGATGACGTTCCCGGAATTCATCTGTGTTCGAGGAGATGCTGCGTCACGGTGACGGTCAGGAAAGCGGCGACGGTGACGACGTTCAGGGCGGCTATCGAGAGCCACGTGAACACCTCGGGGAACAGCAGGACGCCAGCGTACAGCCCGATTGCCGCGGCGGCGAGGCCCGTATACACCAGTTGCCACCGGCCCCACCCCTCCTCAGCCGTCTCCTGCTGTGGCAGGTAGCTGTCGAGGGCCGACACCGCCGAGGTGAGTCGCACCTGTCCCTCCTCCTTGTCGTAGGTCACCAGTTCTGCCTCCTCGAGTTTCGGGACGTGAATCTGGTAGAGCGAGACGTAGAGCCGTTTGATCTGCGTGTCGGTGAGTTCGGATTCCGGGATCTCGTTCTCCCAGGCGGCGAGCCCCTCGGCTAGTTCGTCAATCGAGACCGCGCCCTCGGCACGCCGAAGGCGTGAGATGACGAACCGTCGACGCTTGTTGCTCAACAGCTCATAGGCCGTGTCTTGTGTCAGGGTGTGTGCTTCATTCTTGGGCATGGTGTGGGGCGTCTTCGTTCGTCTCCGGGCGAGAGCGCCCGGAACTGCTGGCTGTCCGGGTCACTCGACGGTGACGCTCTTCGCGAGGTTCCGGGGTTTGTCGATGGACCGGCCGAGCAGGTCGGCCACCTGGTAGGAGACGAGCTGGAGCTGCACGTTCGCGAGCAGCCCAGCCACGAGGGGGTGGGTCTCTGGAATCGGGATGAACTCGTCGGCTACGGCCCTGACCTCGTCGGCGGATTCGGCGGCGATGGCGACGACGGGCGCGCCACGGCTCCGCACTTCCTCGACATTTTTCAGCGTCTTCTCGTCGTGGCGGCCGGTGAACACCGCGTACACTGAACTGTCGCCGGTGACCAGCGCCAGCGGGCCGTGTTTGAGTTCGCCGGCCGCGAACCCCTCGGCGTGTTCGTACGTGATTTCCTTGAACTTCAGCGCGCTTTCGAGCGCGACCGGGTAGCCGAACCCGCGGCCGATGAAGAACTGTTCGTCCCGGCTGCTGAGCACCGGCGCCAGCGCCTCGGCCGGGGAGTGCGTCAGGACGTTCTGTATGTCTTCGGGCAGTCGTTTGAGCGCCGTGAGCAGCGCCTCGCGGTCCGGATCCACCGCGCCCGTCACGTCCTCTGCGATGCGCTCGCTCAGCAGCGCCAGCACCGCTACCTGCGAGGAGAACGTCTTGGTCGCGGCGACGCCGATTTCGGGACCGGCCCGGATGAACAGCACGTCGTCACAGGTACGAGCTGCGGTCGAGCCGACAACGTTCGTCACCGCGAGCGTGCGTGCGCCGCGGTCGGCCGCGATCTCGAGTGAGGCGAGCGTGTCGGCCGTCTCACCGCTTTGGGTCACTGCGACCACCAGCGTGTCGTCGGCGACGGGGGCTGGCGTGGTGGTGTACTCGCTGGCGCTGAACACCTGCGCCGGGACGCCCCGTTCGGCCAACAGCTGCTGGGCGTACAGCGCTGCGTGGTAAGAGGTCCCACAGGCGATGAAGTGGACCGCTCCCACGTCGGCGAACGACCCTGGGGGGAACCCCTCGAGGTCGATGTCGCCGTCGTCGGTGATGCGGCCCTTGATGGCCCGCGCGAGCGCCGCCGGCTGCTCGTGAATCTCCTTCAGCATGTAGTGATCGAAGCCGTCGCGCTGGGCGTCCTCGGGCTGCCAGTCGACAGTCTGGACCGGACGCTCGACGGGTCGGCCCGACAGGTCCGTGATTACGTGCTGGTCCGGAGAGAGCCGGACCACGTCGCCGTCTTCGAGGTAAACCACTCGGTCGGTATGCTCGAGGAACGACGGCACGTCGCTCGCGAGGAACCGACGGTCGTCACCGACGCCGAGCACCAGCGGCGACCCGTTCCGCGCGGCGAACACGTCCGCTCGGTCGGCGACGATCATCACGACGGCGAACCGTCCCTCGAGCCGGTCGATGGCTGCCCGGAACGCCTCCTCAGGGGACAACCCCTCGTGCCGGTAGCTCTCAACGAGGTGCGGGATGACTTCGGTGTCGGTCTCGCTCGTGAACGTGTGTCCGCGTGCGACCAGTTCCTCTCGCAGCGACGCGTAGTTCTCCACAATTCCGTTGTGGACCACCGAAATATCGCCGGTGCAGTCGGTATGTGGGTGGGCGTTCTCGTCGGTCGGGGGGCCGTGCGTGCTCCAGCGAGTGTGACCGATACCGACCGCGCCGGTCGGCGCTGCGTCGCGGAGTGTCTCCGCCAGGACGTCGACCTCCCCGCCGCGTTTGACCACCGTGAGCTCGTCTTCGCCCCGGACGGCGATCCCGCTGGAGTCGTAGCCACGGTACTCCAGGTTCTGTAGCCCGGTGACCAGCGTCTCGAGTACGTCAGTCCCCTCCGGCGCGACACACGCTGTTATTCCGCACATGAGTACCCTCCCTCCGCGGTCGCGCTGGCCTCCCGACGTGGAGTCCCATCTCGCTGGAGGGCGATCGATGGGTGGGAACGAACACGGGTCCAGGCGGCCAGTGAGGTCGGTGTATGTCGGGTCATGGTTGGTCCTGTTGGGGGTCGGGGAACCGTCGGTGGCCTCCCTGGATTGTTATTCGGAGCTTGTAGCACTGAACGGCCGTTATTGAGCCACATCTCCAAATCCCGCCTTCCCCACTGGCCGACAGGCCCGGGAGTACGGCCGGCGGGCCGATACTGGACGTTTCGACTCGCGTTCCCATCGGGTAAGCGATGGATAACTAACCGCCAACGTAAGCAAGTAATCAGATAGCAATGACACAACATAGGAGGACCACCCATCCGAGCCGGCGCGAGGCAAGCCCAGCGTATTCGGCGCAGAAATCCCAGATATTCTGTTCGAGCAACGAATCCGGTGAAAATAGGGCAAGAATGATGTTAGTTGCTGCTAATAAAGATACTACCAATGTCTCATAATCTGGCTGATAACAGAAACAGTGGCACAGACAAGGTGAGTGAGCTCGACGCCGCCGACGCCGAGGAGATTCCCGAGGGAGCCACTGGCGAGGCGTCTGGCGCTGACGAGTCCCCTGATCTCTCCCTTGATGTCACCTTTGAGATTCTCCGGAACCGTCGGCGGCAGCTCGTGCTCGAGTTCCTCCGCGAGCGCGACGAGATGGTAACCATCGGCGAACTCGCCGAGCATATCGCCGCCATCGAGAACGACACGACGGTCCGACAACTCAACGCACAGCAGCGAAAGCGGGTGTATATCGGGCTCTATCAGTGTCACCTTCCGAAGATGGCAGACGTAGGTGTCATCGAGTTCAACAAATCGTGGGGGAATATCTCCCCCGGCGAGCATATCGAGCCGCTCTACGAATATCTCGACGTCACGAACGGCCGAACCGGCGATGGCGACGGCGATGGCGACGACAACGCCGGATTCCATCCGTTCCAGGGAGTCTATGGCGCCGGCTACGCCGTCTTCGGGCTGACGTTCTTCATCGCACAGCTTTCGGGTGCATATCTGGTCGCAAGCGTCTGTGTCGTCCTGTTATTGGTGGGAGCAGTTCTCGCCGCTCGGTGACCCTGCTTTCCACTGACAGCGCCCGCTCGCACGAATCAGGAACCACTCGTCGACATCCAGGCGGATGCCGTCGGTCGCGACCATCGCCGCCAGTTTCGCGGTCGCGAGCGCCGGTGAACTGGGGGTAAGCTACGTGTGGCTCTCTCACTGAGGGTGAACAGGAGAGAGACTGTGGGGGCGTATCAGCCGATAGTGACCCAGAGAGGGGACGGAGTGGCCACCAACGCGTCACGGCCGTTTGGGTGTCGAAGCGTTTGTGTCCCGTCCGTTCGACTCGTCGTTGAACTGATTGGAACCAAACGCTGATTGGGCCCGCCGTGTATCCTCACCTAATGGACGTCAGTATCATCGGCAGCGGCTACGTCGGCACGACCGTCGCCGCCTGTTTCGCCGACCTCGGCCACGATGTGGTGAACGTGGATATCGATCCGGCGATCGTCGACGCCATCAATGCCGGACAGTCTCCGATCCACGAACCCGGCCTCGACGACCTCCTCGCGACCTACGGTGGCGCGGAACTCACCGCGACGACGGACTACGCGGACGTGCGTGCGACCGACATCACGTTTCTTGCACTTCCCACCCCCTCCCGACCGGATGGCAGTATCGATACATCGATCATCGAGGCCGCAGCCGAAACACTGGGCGAGACGCTCGCCGACACGCAGGGCTCCCACGTGGTCGTGACGAAGAGCACGGTCACCCCGACGACGACCGCCGAGACACTCGCCCCAATCCTCGCGAACGCCTCGGGCAAGACGCTCGGCAAGAATCTCCACGTCGGGATGAATCCGGAGTTCCTCCGGGAGGGGACCGCTGTCGAGGATTTCCAGCACCCGGACAAACTCGTTTTCGGGACTCGGGACGACACCACCTTGGAGGCGCTCTATGCCGTCTTTGATCCGCTGATCGAACGTACGGCCGTCCCGGTCGTCGAGACAGGCGTTTCGGAGGCGGAGATGATCAAGTACGCGAACAACGCCTTTCTCGCGACGAAGATTTCGCTCATCAACGAACTCGGGAACATCTGCAAGGAGTACGGCGTTGACGCATACGAGGTGGCCGACGCGATCGGCCTCGACGACCGCATCGGCGATCGGTTCCTCCGGAGCGGCGTCGGTTGGGGCGGGAGCTGCTTCCCCAAGGACGTGGCCGCGATCATTGCCGCGGCCAAGGCCAAGGGGTACGAGCCGACCCTGCTCGAGGCCGCCGTCGAGGTCAACGACAAACAGCCCCAGCGTCTCCTCGACCTCTTGGACACCCACGTCGACGTGACCGGCGAGCGCGTGGCCGTGCTCGGGCTCGCGTTCAAACCTGGGACAGACGACGTGCGCAACTCCCGGGCGATTGACGTGATCGAGGGCCTACGTGCGCGGGGTGTGGATGTCGTGGCCTACGACCCCGTGGCGACCGAGAATATGCGCGAGCGCTTCCCTGACATCACCTACGCTTCGTCGGCGGCCGAAGCGCTCGAAGGTGCTGTCGGGGCGCTCGTCGTAACCGATTGGGACGAGTTCAGCGCCCTCGATACGGAGTTCGATACCATGCAAACGCCTGTTGTCGTGGATGGCCGTCGGATCATCGAACGGCGCGAGGGCATTACCTACGAGGGAGTAACGTGGTAAGAATCGGACAAGTGTGAACCCAACACCGTCGACAGTCGGATAGGGCTGGCCCGGAGTGAACCCGCTGGCTCTGTTTGCGGCTCCAAACCAGATCGCGTTTCGAGTACCGTCCTTGAGACGTGGGGCCTGTCTCGTAACCCGAGCGATACTGCAGTAAGTGGCATATACCTGAATAGGTCGGGATCATCTACTATGTAGCCACCAGCATGCTGTTAATTGACTTAAATTTACAGATGATCTTCTCTCACATTCGCCGGCGCAGTACGACGAGCATTCCGTCTCTCCCAACGGAGCGGCCATGAGCCAGGATTGGGAGACCATCGGGTTTGTCGTCAGCTCCAGATACCGAGTCGAAGTGTTAGAGCGGCTCACCGATTCCCCTGCACCTCCCTCGACGATCGCCAATGACACGGGCTGCGATATCTCACACATTTCTCGCGCACTCCAGGAGCTCCGGGAGCACGAGCTCGTCGACCTGCTCGTCCCGGAGTCTCGAAAGAAGGGACGCATCTACGGGATTACTGACGAGGGAGGTGAGGTCTGGACGACGATTGAATCACAGAACCTCGCGTGACGCGCGGTCAGTGGGCCAGAGACGGGACGTCGTCGTGGGAACCAGTAGACGGATGTCCAGCCGGCGTGGACGAAGGATTGACGGGATCGCTCTGTGAACGTCCCGCTCGTCCGCCCATTGGCGTACTCTTGATCCGGTGTATGGGATGCTGGCCGCGCTGTGCCGCGGAACTCGCGAGCAGTTCGTGGTCAGTCGTCGGTGGGGACGAGCATCTCCGGTTCTCGTTCGTACTTTGGTGTCGAGACGAACGCGGCAATTCGTTTCATGTCGCTTTCGGTAAGGAACTTCTCCATATACCTTCGTAAGGTTACCAACACCATTAGTAATTGGATCCTTCCTACCGACGCCTCCGGTGGAAAGAGGCTCCTACCCGAGTGAGCCAGCGACGGAGTGGCGGTTCAGCATCCCGTGACACCCGTAGCGGCGTCTTGTACCGTTCGCTACGACAGTCCGGACTGGCGTGTCGAGCTGAGTAGCCCGATTCGACACCGCACACGTCGGCTCACATATCGATATCGAGAAACAGCCGGACGTGTACGAATGGGCGCTCTACGAGACGATGAGTCATCTCCACGCCTGAGTCGACGGCTGGCCTTCTCGCTGGTCCTACGGCGTCACGGTAGCTGACCCGACGTGCTGGCCGCAAGCAGCCCGGCCAGACCCTCCTCAATCCGACTTCTGCTTCGAACCCGAGTCGCTCCCGCGCCAGCGTCGGGTCGGCCCGGCTGTCTCGAATGTCGCCCCCCGCGAAGGGTGTGGTGGATATCCACTTCAGCATCCGCCAGCTCCCGCATCGTTACGGCGAGGTCCTCGATGCTAATACTCTCGCCCGTTCCGATGCTGTACGCTCGATCGACGACGTCGGTGGTCGCCGCTGCTACCTCGCGGACATCCCCCTGGATGAACGTGATCCATCCGGAGCGTTGGCTGGCTGGCGTGCCGTTCGAGCAGGTCGTCAATGACGCGAACGTCACAGGCCCCGACGAGTGCGCTCGCTCACGCAATGCAACTGGACAGACCCGCCAGGAGCGGCGTCACCGAACGATGTGGATACCGAAGTGCTTCGGCCGTGAGCCCTCGTGTATGGTACTCCCATCAACGCTGGCCGTGACGGTGTTCCAGTTCTCGGGGGAGTTCCTCGAGCTGGCAGTGGTGTTTATGATCTTCGCCATCGTCGCCGCGGTACTGGGCGCACGCGGCGTCGCCGGGGTGAGCATGACCGCCGCGCGGTGGCTCATCATCACCTTCATTGTTCTCGCAGTGATCTCGGCAGTGCTCTGAGAACCCCCGGTGTCGGTGGGAGGGAGTGATTTACAAACTGGATAGGGTGCCCCGGCTCACCTATGCAACTCGACTGCCCACACTGTGGCACCCAGTTGATAGACTCCCCCTCGGCCCACGACAGCCAGAACACCGCAGGGGTGAACCAGCGGCTCCGGGGCGGCGACATCACGTGTGAGGAATGTGAGAACGCAGTAGGCGTCTACCATCTCTGACCCTCGTACCGAGTGTGTCACTCGAACACTTACAACGTTGGCCGCTTGACAAACGTCGATGGTGTATCTCCGGTGTTGTAGATAGTTGAAACAGTGAATTCTGAAGCGATGGTTGCTGCCGTCGACGAACGGCTCGACACAGTCGGCCACCCCGTTTATCGGCGGGTGCTGCACACGCTCCTCGACTCGTTCCGCCACGGACCGGATGGGAGGAATCAAGCGGTCGCGCTCGGCCACAGACATCTCCCGAAACTCGAGGCGTTGGGGTTCGTGGTCGTCGGTGCGGTGCGCGATTTGGTAACTGCATGTGCCAACCTATCGCCAGTAACCCTGCCAATTATCGTCGTGGTTTGCGGAGTCGGCCCGGTAGAGTGTGCGTATATTCCATTAGAGACCTAATACTGATATATGCGGTAACACCTAACATATGATTGGATCATGAAAAGACTCGAATGCCCCATAGACGGGTGCCACGCGACTATTGAAGCCGAGACTGAACAGGAGGTTATGGCTCAAGCCGAAGAACACGCGAACAGTTCACACCCCGAACTCGAACTGGACGACGAGACCGTCGAAAACATCAGATCGAGTATTATAGAGATCTAAGGCCACGGACTGTACTGACCGCGAGTTTCATGGTCAGCTCTGAATAAAGAAACCGTGCTACCTGAACCAAGGAGAGAGTCCCGCTGTTCACGGCGTTGACGAATCGCTCTGCGATTCGTCCGCACACCAGAAATCGAAGATTTCTGGGGACGTTGACGAGACGCAAAGCGTCTCGTTCGCACACCAGAACGCGAAGCGTTCTGGGGACGGGCGTGAATCCGACAACTGCCGAATAACCGCCGACGCCGCTCACTCCGGGGTATCCAAGCCATCGGCCGCGTGGAGCAACATCCCTTCCCACGTCAGGCCGTGGTTGTCCTTTATTCGCTTCAATCGCTCATGTACGTCGTCGTCCACAACTGCGTGGATGTTCTTCGCCATGCATACACACAAAACACAAACATACATTACCCTTCGGATACACCCAGTAGTTGATGAAGCGGACCAACACCTTCGACGTGATTCCACAGTCCGACGAGGACGAGGAGTTACTCCGACGCCTGTTGGACGCTTCTGCCGCTCTCTGGAACGAAATCAACTACGAGCGCCGCGAACACTACGCCGACCCGGACGGAGACGTGTGGGAAATCGGCGAGTATCGCGGACGCTACGGCGGGACGCTCGGCGCTTCGACCGTTCAGCAAATCGAACGCAAGAACCGCGAAGCGTGGCGGTCGTTCTTCGCGCTCAAGAAGAAGGGCGAAGCCAACGGCAAGCCCGGCTTCTGGGGCAACAAGGACGATGGCCGCGACCTCCGAACGTACATCCGCAACACGTCGTATTCGGTCGAGTGGGGCGACTACTCCCGCCTCGAAATCCTCGTCGGGCAAGACCTGAAAGACGAGTACGGGCTTGGACACCGCGAACGTCTTCGGCTCGAAGTCCGGGGCGACCCCAACTGGAAAGAGTACGACAAGCAAGGTCGGTTGGAGTTGTTCTACGACGAGCACGCACAGACATTCAGGGCCTTTCAGCCAGTCACAATCAGCGAAGACCATTCTCGGCTGGCACACCCACTGGCGGACGAAACCGCCGCACTGGATATTGGTGCGAACAACCTCGTCGCCTGTACAACCACAACCGGCACGCAACTGCTGTACGAGGGGCGCGATCTGTTCGAGCGATTCCGCGAGACGACGCGCCGAATCGCCGATCAGCAGTCGAAAGTGAAGCGGGAAGAAGGCCGGTACACGTCGAAACGGATCCGACAGCTGTACCGCCGACGGACGCGGCGGCGCGACCACGCCCAAGACGCACTCGTCCGCGACCTCGTAGAACGGTTGCATGGAGAAGGCGTCTCCACGGTGTACGTGGGCGCACTCACGGATGTACTCGACACGCACTGGTCGGTCGAAGCGAACGCCAAGACGCACAACTTCTGGGCGTTCCGGGCGTTCATCGACCGACTCGCGTGTACTGCCGAAGAGTACGGTATGGCGGTCGAGGTTCGGTCGGAGGCGTGGACTTCACAAGAGTGTCCAAACTGCGGTTCGGTCGACCGGACGACACGCCACCGCGACACGCTGACGTGCCCGTGCGGTTTCGAGGGGAACGCGGACCTCACGGCGTCCGAAACGTTCCTAAAGCGTCATCAGAACTCGGAGAGTTCTGATCGGCGAACGAGACACGTCGTGTCTCGTCAACGGCAGACAACGGTATCACGGCCGATGGCACGGCCTGTATGCCTCAAGTGGGACGACCACGACTGGTCGGAGTCACCACGCTCTCCCCGTCCCAACGAGGAGCATACGAACCCGCAAGTTGCCTCCGTGGGTCGGTAGTCGATACCCCCAGCGCGAGGAAACCCCGGCGTCGCCGGGCTCCGCCCGGCTGCCTGAGGGACTTCGTCCCTCTCCGTTCACGGCGAGGAGGATGTCATAAAAACTGGCCGGTACTTACTCGTTGATTGCTTGTCTTACTCGCGAGTTGAGATTGTCAAAGTACCAGACGCACCGTTCACACGATGGGCTGGAGCGCGGTCCGTGGAAGAATCGGCTGCTCATCCTCCGTATTACTCACCTCAAAGTAGGACGATGTTGTTATGACAATGTCCATATATAACAATAGGTTCGGCCGTCGAACTGGATTTTGTCTGGGAACGCTTCCAGCACGAACTATGACTGACTCAACAGACGTACACGACCTTGCAGAACGAATCGCTACTTCGATAAGAGACACACTCAACGAGGGGACGGGGTCACGGCGGAGCTTCCTGAGCCGGTCGGCACTGGCTGGTGGGACGCTAGCCGCGCTCGGTGGCGGGACGGGACTCGCCGTTGCAGACGAACACGAGGAGGGGAACAGTTCTGACGGAGAAATGAAGGCGATGTTCGATGATGTCGACGGGACCGACGTCGACGTCGTCAACTACGCGCTTACGCTCGAACATCTCGAAAACGCGTTCTATCGACAGGGGCTTGAGATGTTCGACCATTCGGACTTCGAGGACGCTGGTGTCGAGTCGGACGTTACCACTGGCAACGGCGAGTCGGTGTACTCGGCAATCGAGGTAATCGGTGAGCACGAGGCAAGTCACGCCGGGGTGCTCAGCGAGACGACGAGTCTGCTCGGCGGTGAGCCAGTCGCCGAAGCCTCCTACGACTTCGGTGTTGAAACTGTCGAAGAGTTCCTCGCGGTCGCACAAGTGCTTGAGAACACTGGCGTCTCAGCGTATGCGGGTGCCGCACCGTTCATCGAGAGCCCTGACCTGCAAAGCGCTGCGCTCTCCATCCACAGCGTTGAGGCCCGACACGCGGCCTTCTTGAACGGTCTCAACAGCGAATCTTCCTTCCCGAACGCCTTCGACCCGTCGCTCTCACAGGACGAGGTCCTCTCGGCGGCTGGCCAGTTCATCGACGGGAAGGCCACCAAGCAGATGTTCACCGTCACCGTCGAGAACGTCTCGAAACCAGGGACGATCGACAGCAAACGCGCGAATGGGGCCGTACCGCTCTCGCCAGGTGCCTGGGGCGTGTTCACTGGCAACAACCCCGCGTTCATGGCAGGCGAGTACGCGAACAAGGGCACGGAGCTCATCGCCGAGGACGGCTTCCCCGGCGGCGACCTTCCTCCGGAAAGCGGCGGGTTAGCTGATACCCTTGCTGAGGCGGAGAACATCTCCAACAGCGGGACGTTCGCCTCACCGGGCGGTCCGGCGGACAATCCGGCACTGTTCCCCGGCGAATCCGCCACGTTCACCGTCATGGCGTCACCCGAAGACATGCTCACGATGGAGACGATGTTCGTCCAGTCGAACGACTGGTTCTACGGCTTCGAGGGACTCTCGCTGTTCGACGGCGACGAACCCGTTGAGGGCGACGTCACCGACGAACTCGGCCTCTACGATGCGGGCACCGAGGAGGACACCGCACCCGGCACCGGCGAGTTCCAAAAGCCCGTTCAGGGCCCGATGGCGACCGACGTCGGGCCCAGCGAGGACGAGCCGATCCAGATGGCCGCCGAACGTCATCCGGACTTCGACGTCCCCGACGCCAGCGACGTCATCAACGTGACTGTGGCGCCAGAGAACGGGACCCAGTCGCTCGAGGAACTCTCCCAGGCCGCCTACGGGATGCCGTTCGCCGAACTGAGCGGCCCGACGAGCCAGCTCATCAGAGCGGTCCACGACCGACAGGACAGCGAGACGAAGCTCTCGAAGGACGAACTCGCACAGATGCGCTACGACATGGCCTTCGAGGAACTGAGCGGGAAGACCCAGGGCGAGATCATGACCCTCTACCGGGCGCAGTTCCCCGACGGACAGAAGTAGCCACCAACGGTCCGTCCACCGGAGTGCTCCCAGAGAGATGCGGTCAGAGGGCCGACTTCAGGAGTCGAACTGCTCCTGGTAGCGCTCCCGGATTGTCTGTTTTTGCGTCTCGTTGAGAGAGTCGTAGTTGCTCCCGTACTGTTCCTGGGCCAGCTCGTCCCAGGACTCGATGCGGTCGCCGGTCTCGGACTCGAACTGCGCGTCGAACGTCGCTTCGATCTCCTGCTGGAGTTCGATATCGATCGACGTGAACTCAAAGGCGTCGTTCCGCTTGACGTCGAGACCGTACACCTGCCGCGCGATCTCTTCGCGGGTCAGCACCTCTGTAACGACGAGCCCGTCGGCGAACGGCTGCCGTTGGTATATCTCGTCGATCTGCGTCTGTGTCTCACCGCTCACCTCGTCGTAGTAGAGGCCGTACTTCTCCTGGCTGATCACGTCCTTTGAGACCTGTTCGGAACTGTCGCTCGTCGAGGTCGAATCGGAGGACGAGGACCAGGTCGACGGACTCGTCTCCTCCTCGATGACCACGACGCCGGTCGCGTTGGTGTCCTCGCTGTAGACGCCGTAGATGTGCGTCCCGAGCAGTTCCTCGTCGTCGAACTGGCTGCGATTCTCCGCAGGGATCGTGAACTCGACGGTCGTCCCGTTGCCGGGCGCGAGCCGGACTGACTGATTGCCCACGAGGGTCTCCGGTTCGTCGTCGCCGTCGAGGTCGATGCGGTGCTCGACAGTCTGATTGGCGACCGCATCACCCGTGTTCTGGAGTCTCGCAGTGAAGTGGATCTCCTCGTCCAGTTCGACCGATTCCGGACCACTCACGTCGGCGACTTTTAGGTGACTTTCACGGATTCGTAGCGTCTCGTTCCGGGAGGCGTTCGCCATCGTGAGCGCGAGCGAGTAGTTCCCGCGCGTGAGGTTCGCCGTCTCGGCGGTGAACTCGAGTGTCCTCGACTCGCCGCTGTAGAGCATCACCGTTTGGTTCCACTCCATCTCGGAGGTGGGGCCGGTGAGGTGCACCGTCTCGGTGCCCGCGACGTCGCCATCGTTCACCAGCGTGACCGTGGCGTTGAACCGTTCGCCTCGGGTGAGGTTCGTCGACATCGTGGTCCCGCTGAGGCGGAACGTCGCAGGCTGTTCGACAGTCAGCGTTCCGTCCGTGGTGCTCTCCGTCCCTTCGATTCGGTACGCGTAGGTCCCCGGCTTGAGCTCCGACGTTTCGACCGTGAGTGTCAGCGACGCGTTGCCCTCCGACCGGATCAGCGGTGCCTTCGTGGCCACGGTCTCGTCGGTGTCAAACGTGCCGTCGTGATTCCGGTCGAGAAGCAGCCGAACGGTCTGCATCCCTCGGAAGTCCCCGTTGTTGTGGACGTCCACTTCCACAGTCGCGGTCTCGCCCTGCACAACCGGCTCCGTCCGGTGATCGGTGACGGCGAACGTTGGCTGGTCGAACGTGACGTTCCCGCTCGCGAGCGGCGCCGTCTCGTTGTCGACGACGAGCCGGTAGCTGTACTGCTCCGACGTCAGCACGCCCGGCTGGACCGCGAGCGTGATGGTGTTCGTGCCGTCGGCGGGCACCGTCACCGTCTGTTTGTCTGCCGTGAACGCGGACGAGGTCTCGCCGTCCATCACCAACGTGACCGACTTCGTCAGGTTCGTCTGGCCGGTGTTGTTGAGCGTCGCCTGGATCTGGAAGGCGACGTCACTAGCGTCCGGCTTTTGTACCTCCGTGCTGTCAGCGGTCAACGGCTCGCTGGTGGCTCCGAAGCTGGTGACTGCCGTCCCAGCGACGACGCCACTGACGACGACCAGTAGGACGACTGCTTGCGTATACGATAGTGCCATAGACGGTTATGGTACGTAAACAAGTATTGTAACAGCCACCTTACTTCCAAAACGGAGGGAACAACTCACGCCGGTCCCACGGCGTTTTGATCTGTCGGCGCGTTGACGATGCAGAAACAGTACACGACCGCTCTGTCAGATAAATCGGGGGCAGCGCGGGGACAAGGGTCAGTTTTGTGTGGACGTCTGGCGTGTTCGAATTAGAAATACGTTCCTAATCATCGTATATACGATATCTACTTCATGAGCGCTGCCGTCCGCTGTGTGATACCTCTCCAGACCGTTTCGCCAGGGCAGAGTCCCTCCTCCTGCTGTTGCTGTGACGACCGGTCGAACCCCGACGTGTATCGGTCCGGACAGGACGGGGAAAGGACGGACTTCATCCCGAATTCGAGCGCTTCCGGAAGCCGACGCACTCACGGACCGGACCGCCAGCGGCCAGCGAGTAAGACGTTCATACCCCGAAAACCGCTCTATAACAATTGCTGGACCACCCCTCGTTGCTACACGAACACAATCATGAGTGAACAACACGGAACGGCCCCGTCGTCGAGAACGGCGAACGTTCGACTCGGGGCCAGGTCGACGGTGAGTGAATTTGCGACACTCGGATACGAGTACGTCGACGACGCGGGTGAGACGGTGCTCGGTGCGGATGCCACAGTTCGGTCCGGATCGATCGTCTACGCGGGGGTGCGGGCGGGCGATGGCTTCACCACGGGGCACAACGTGCTTGTCCGGGAGCACACCGAGCTCGGCGACGACGTGCTCGTCGGCACGAACTCCGTCGTGGACGGTGAAACGACAGTGGGGTCACACGTGAGCCTCCAGAGCAACGTCTACGTTCCCCAGAACACTGAGATCGGTGATAACGTGTTTATCGGGCCCGGCGCAGTGCTGACGAACGACCCCCACCCCGTCCGCGAGGACGTCGAGCTGGAGGGCCCGACAATCGCCGACTCCGTCTCGATCGGGGCCAACGCGACCGTGCTCCCTGGCGTCTCCATCGGCGAGGGGTCGTTTGTGGCCGCGGGTGCGGTCGTCTGTGAGGACGTCCCGCCCCAGACCCTCGCCGTCGGCGTCCCCGCGGAACAGCGCCCGCTTCCGGAGAAACTCGCCGGCCCGAACACGATAGCATGAGCCGGATTCAGATGGCCGCGCCCGACGTCGGCGAGCCCGAGCGCGAGCGAGTTTCGGAGGTTCTCGACAGCGGTCGGCTGGCCGACGGTCCCATCGTTCGCGAATTCGAACGTGCCTTCGCGGACTACTGTGACGCCGAGTACGGCGTCGCCACCGCCAACGGCACAGCCGCCCTGTGTACCGCACTCGAAGCCGTCGGCATCGGCGAGGGCGACGTAGTCGTCACGACGCCGTTCTCGTTCGTTGCGAGCGCGAACGCAATTCGGCTCTGTGGTGCCCGCCCGGTGTTCGCCGACATCGACGAGGCGACCTACACGCTCGACCCCGAGTCGGTCGAAGACGTCGTGACTGCGACCGACGACGTTGCCGCCATTCTGCCGGTCCATCTCTACGGGCTCCCCGCCGAGATGGACCGGTTGGCTGACATCGCTGAGGAGCACGGACTCGCGTTGATCGAGGACGCCGCGCAGGCCCACGGGGCGACCTACGAAGAGACGCCGGTAGGGACCATCGGCGACGTCGGCTGCTTCTCCTTCTACCCCACGAAGAACATGACGACCGGCGAAGGGGGGATGGTCCTGACGGACGATCCCGACATCGCCGACCGCGCTGCCCAGTACGTCAATCACGGCCGCGCGGACACCGACGCGCACGGCTACGACCACGTCACAGTCGGCCACAACCTCCGACTGACGAGTCTCGCCGCCGGGATCGGACTGGAACAACTGCGGAAACTCCCGACGTACAACGATTCCCGCCGGGCGAACGCAGCGCGGCTGTCGGCGGCGCTCGCCGACGTGCCGGAGGTAGTTCTGCCCACGGAACCACCGGGCCGCCGCCACGTCTATCACCAGTACACGATTCGCTGTCAGGACCGGTCCGCGCTCAGGAACCACCTCGACGAGCACGGCGTCGACACTGGCGTCTACTACGCCACCACGATCCCCGATCAGCCGGCGTACGACGGGTTCGACGCGTCGGTCCCGACAGCCAGACGGGTCGCGGAGCAGGTCGTCTCGCTGCCGATCCATCCGGGTCTCTCTGAGGAGGACGTGGAGACGGTCGCAGGTGCCGTACGCAGCCATTACGATCGCCCCGAAGCGGAGGTGAACGCGGATGACTGACGACGACCCACTGAAGGTGGGAGTTATCGGCGTGGGAAGCATGGGAGCGCACCACGCTCGCGTCTATGCCGGACTGCGCGAGGTGGAGCTCGTGGGCGTCGCGGACACGAACTGGGAGCAGGCGAAGACGATCGCGGCCAAACACGGGACGCGACCGCTCAACCGGGCGACGCTCCTCAAGGCGGTCGACGCCGTCTCGGTCGTCGTCCCGACCCAGTACCACGCGTCCGTCGTCCGCGAGGCGTTCGATGCCGACACGCACGTGCTCGTCGAGAAGCCCTTCGTCGACGATCCGGCGGAGGGGCGAGAGCTGCTCGCGCTCGCCGAGGAGAAGGACCTCCGACTCCAGGTCGGGCATATCGAGCGGTTCAACCCTGCAGTCAGAGCCCTGATGGACGTGCTTCCGGAGATGGACGTCCTCGCGGTCGACGCCCGTCGGCTCGGTCCGCCGGTGGACCGAGAGAACACCGACAGCGTGGTCAACGACCTGATGATTCACGATCTCGACGTCATGTTGTCGCTGTTCGACACCGAGGTCGACCAGGTGTTCGCAGCGGGCATCAGGGGCGAACCCCACGCCACAGCGACGCTCCAGCTGAACAACGGCGTCTTGGGGACGCTGACGGCGAGCAGGATCACCCACCAGAAGATCCGCAAACTCGAAGTCACCGGCCGCGACTGTCGGGTGACCGTAGACTACCTGACGCAGTCGGTGCGAATACACCGACACTCGCTCCCAGAATACATCGAGTCCGACGGAGACGTCAGGTACCGCTCGGAGAGCGTCGTCGAGCGGCCACAGGTCAACAACGGCGAACCGCTCCAGGAAGAGCTGGCGTCGTTCGTCTCGGCGGTGAACACGGGAACGACGCCGGAAGTCACCGGGCACGACGGGCTTCAGGCCCTCGAACTGACTCGCAGGATAAGCGACGAGATCGGCGTCCCGGCGGCGGCCATCGCCGGTGGGGATGCACGATGACTGCACAATCGCCCGTGACAGAGACGACCGCCCTGTACGGGAGCGAGGCGCCGTCGGACCAGCAGCGACAAGCGTTCCGGGAGGGTAGCGTCCCCGTCGCAGTCTACGGGATGGGCAAAATCGGGCTGCCGCTATCGCTCGTGTACGCAGCGGTGACAGGGAGCGTCACCGGCGTCGACATCGACCAACAGCGCGTTGCCGCACTGAACGATGGCACCAACCCCTTCGATCACGAGCCGGGGCTATCGAAGATGCTGTCGGAACACGTCGAAAACGGGAGTTTCGCGGCGACGACCGACGGCGAAGCCGCCGCCGCGGATGCACGGATCCACGTGCTCGTCGTCCCGACCCTCATTGACGAGTCCGACGACCCCGACCTGTCGGTGCTCTGTGCCGCTGTCGACACCATCCGCACGGGTCTCGATCCGGGCGACGTGGTGTTCGTCGAATCGACCGTTCCCCCGGGAGCGTGCGAGGACGTCGTCGCTCCGCGCCTGACAGCCGGTGACCGCGTGTTGGGCGAGTTCGGCCTCGCACACTGTCCCGAGCGCACTGCGAGCGGACACGCGCTGCAGGATATCCGGGGCTCGTACCCCAAGATTGTCGGCGGAATCGACGCCGAGAGCGGCCGGGTGGCGGAGCTCGTCTACGGAGAGCTCACGAATAACGAGGTCATCCGGACCGCTGACGCCAGGACCGCAGAGTGTGTGAAGCTCTTCGAGGGCGTCTACCGCGACGTCAACATCGCCCTCGCCAACGAACTGGGCCAGCTGACCGACGAGCTCGGCATCGATGTCGTCGAGGCGATCGAAGCCGCGAACACGCAGCCCTACTGCGATATACTCACGCCCGGCGCCGGGGTCGGCGGGCACTGCATCCCGTACTACCCGTACTTCCTCCTCGACGGAGTCAACGACCGGGCGCCGTTGATTCGGACAGCTCGGGAGGTCAACGAGCGGATGCCAGGATTCGTGGTCGAGAAGCTGAGCGACGAGTTGGCCGCCGACGGCGACTCCCTCAGAGGCGCGACCGTCGCGCTGCTCGGCGTGGCCTATCGGGCGGGCATCCCCGAGACTCGCGAGTCACCCGCCGTCGATATCGCACACCGGCTGTCGCGGCTCGGGGCGACTGTTCTCGCGGTGGACCCGATCCTCGAGGAACTGCCGGAGATGCCTGCAGAGCACGTCTCCCTGGCGACGCTCGAATCACGAGACGTTGATGCCATGGTCCTCGTCACCGCGCACGAGGAGTTCCAGTCCATCGACTGGAGCCATTTCGAGTCGGACGACAGCGCCGACGCCGGGAAACGGCGCGGGATCCCGGTCATCGACGGCAGGCAAGCGCTCGACCTGTCTGACACAGCCCATCGACAGTACACGATCGGACGGGGTGGCGGCTGATGTACGATGGCGCGACAGTCGGCGTCGTCATCCCCGCGTACAACGAGCAGGGGTTCATCGGTGACGTCATTGAAACGGTCCCCGCGTTCGTGGACCGCATCTACGTCGTCGACGACTGCTCGACGGACGGCACCTGGAACGAGATCAGGGAAACCCTCTCGAGGATCGACACTCCGGAACCGAACAGCGAGGGTGTCATATCCCTCGCCGACGGTGCAGGAGCGAAGTGGAGGGACCGAATCGTCGCCCGCGACGCGAGAGAAACCCCAGGGAACCGTACATTCATCGCATTCCGTCACCGGACGAACACCGGCGTCGGCGGTGCGATAACGACCGGCTACCGCAACGCCCTGGACGACGACGTCGACGTCGTGGCCGTGATGAACGGCGACGGCCAGATGGACCCGGACATCCTGGACCGAATCATCGAACCGATCGTGTGCGGTGACTCCGATTACGCCAAGGGGAACCGCCTGCGGTACGCCGAGTACAGGCGCGAGATGTCGGGCTGGCGGACGTTCGGCAACTACCTGCTCACGTATCTCACGCGGGTCGCCAGCGGCTACTGGCGGATGATGGACCCACAGAATGGCTACACCGCGATATCCAAGAACGCCCTCGAGCGTGTCGATCTCGAGACGCTCTACGAGGATTACGGGTTCTGCAACCACCTGCTCGTCCGCCTGAACAAGCGAGGGCTTCGTATCGCTGACATCCCCATGCGAGCAGTCTACGGCGACGAGACGAGCAATATCCGATACAAGACGTTCATCCCGTCGCTCTCGCTGTTGCTGTTACAGAGTTACATCGGTCGACTGGTCGGCGGCGAGGCCAGGGGGCCATCGACAGTCGCACAGCTTCTGGGTGGGGGGTCCCTTGTCGGCGGGATCGTACTCGGCGTCGGCTCGGTCCTCCCGCCCGTTCCCACCAAGGTGTCTACGGGCGGCGTTCTCGCGCTGGCCGGCCTCGTGCTGTTCCTCGTCGGCGTCGCGATCGAACGCCGGGACAACGCCGACCTGGAGGTCAGGATCGATCCGGCTGACCCGCCCTGGGCACTCGACGTCGGGCCCGGGGGGACATCCACGTCTTCGGCGGACGAGTCCCCGCGGAGGGAGGGCTGACACGTGCGTATCTGCTCGGTAGTCGGAGCGCGCCCGCAGTTCGTCAAGGCGTTCCCGATCTCCAGGCGATTGCGTGCAGACCACGAGGAACTGCTGATCCACACGGGGCAGCATTACGACGAGGCGCTGTCGGGCGTCTTCTTCGAGGAACTCGACATTCCGGAACCGGAGTACAACCTCGGTGTCGGCTCCGGAGGACACGCGGCGCAGACGGCAGAGATGATGGGCCGTCTCGACGAGGTGTTCGACGCCGAATCGCCGGATGTCGTGCTCGTGTACGGTGACACGAACTCGACACTCGCGGCCGCACTGGTCGCAGCAAAGCGTGATCCGACCCTGGTACACGTCGAGGCTGGCCTCCGGAGCAACAACTGGGAGATGCCCGAGGAGGTCAACCGAGTGCTCACCGACCACTGCTCGGACCTCCTGTTGGCGCCCGCGGAGAACGCCGCGTCGAACCTCCGGGACGACAACATCAGGGGCGAGGTAGTCGTCACTGGGGACGTGATGTACGATGCCGTTCTCGCCGTCCGCGACGAGGCGCTCAACGAGGGACGGCCGTTCCCGATAGCTGACCTCCGCGCCGAGGAGTACGTCCTCGCAACGGTCCACCGCGCGGCGAACACCGACGATCCGGACCGGCTCGCTGGGATCCTGGACGGCCTTGCCGCCATCGAACGCCCGGTGGTCGTGCCACTGCACCCACGAACCGAGGACGCGCTCCGAGGCCACGGCCTGTACCAGCACGCCGCCGAGCAGCTCCGACTCGTCGACCCGGTCGGCTATCTCGATTTCCTCCAACTGCTCTCGAACGCGTCGAAGGTCGCGACCGACTCTGGTGGCGTCCAGAAAGAGGCGTTCTACCTCGACGTTCCGTGTGTCACGCTCCGGGAGGAGACCGAGTGGGTCGAGACCGTCGAGGCCGGCTGGAACGTGCTGGTCGGCAGCGACGCCGAACGAATCGCGGCGGCACTGACCGACCGGACCGAGCTCCCGCCGAAGCCGACGCTCTACGGCGGCGGTGACGCCGCCGCACGGACGGTCGCGGCGCTAGAGGAGACGATGGGCGTCGTCACCCAAAACTGAGGTACCGTCGGCGCTCACTGCTCGGCCGTCTCTCGCCTTCGTGCGGTGAGATACTGCCCCAGCGCGAAGGCCATCCACGCCTGACACCAGCGCATCAGCGTGAACCGCTTCGTGTAGAACCGCCGCTTCTGGTAGTAGAACCGTCCGTCGCCAGCGTACAGCTCTGACAGCGTCCAGTCGATGATGCGGGACGCGAACCTCGTCTCACCGGCCGCGCTGAACAACACGATGCCCTGTGCGGCGGCGTGGATATCTCTGGGATAGCTGCTGCTCTCGTCCCAGTTGGGCGCGCCCGACTCCTCGAACAGCGTCTCGCGGTAGAACGCCATGCCGCGTTCCAGCGTCTCTGCGTACCGATCCGACCCCGTCACGTCGCGGTGTCGGAGGAAGGACTCGAGGATGAACCCGTTGTGATGACTGTCCATCGAGAGATGGGACGCGGACGGGGGGTCGGTGTACATCCACCCGCCGAGCTCCGTTTGCTGGCTCGCGACGTAGTCAAGAATCCGTTCCGCACGCTGTTCGAGCCGTGGCCGGCGGCGGTGGTCGTGGAGGTCAAGCAACAGTCTGGCGCCGATGGCGTTGGCGTTGACCACGAACGTCTCGCCGGCCTCGGCGCTGGCGTGGTAGTCGATCCGGGCGTCGTCTCCCGACTCCTGGTAGTTCAGGTCTTCGAACACGAACGGAAGCGCGGAGTCGGCGACCGCCACGTAGCGTTCGTCTCGAGTTGCAGCGGCCAGCAGTGCCCTGACCGCGTAGCCAGTGGAGACGATCCCCGGGTGTTTGGCCGGGAGCCGTTCGTGAAGGCCTTGCGTCGCGTGCTGGTGGCCCCCACAGAACCCGGCGTAGCCACGCGTTTGGTTTTCGACCAGCCAGTTCGACAGCCGGTCGGCTTCACAACGGTAGCGCTCGTCGCGGTGGTGGTCGTAGGCCGCCTCATTGGCCAGGGCGAACAGCGCAGTTCCTTTGAAACTCTGCCGTTGTTCCACCAGCATGAGTCGGCGAACGTTCACGGGCGCTCGCTTGATTCCCTCCTGCACAGCGATGTTGGCCCACTTGTTCTCCCCCGGCAGCCACTGCCGGATCCGGCTGCTCATACCATCGAAGTAATCCCAGCCGGTGTAGTCGCGTTCCCGGGCGTACGCGAGAGTCTGCGCCAGCACTCCCGCCACCGACTCATCGGCAACGGCGTGGGAGTCGTCAGTAGTCGTCTCTCTCATGGTCGCGTCGGAGATGCCGCCCTCAGAACTGTGATCGTCGTGAGACGGCTCACTCCCGTCGATCGATCCGTGACCAGGCGTCGTCACGATGACTCCCCGGCGATGGGAACTGACCGGTCCGAGGTCGGTCGCTCGGTGTTCGCCCGCCACTTCTCCAGAGACGGCACGTCCTCGGGACCGCCAGATTCCGCCCACGAGACGATGACGTCGGTGAGATTGACGAGCCCACCTACGTACTCGTCGCGGCGCCGACGCCACTCGGTTCCGATTGAGTCGTCGGACAGAACCCCGAGCCCGGTAGCGATCACCTCGTCGAAATCGTCCGTGTTGACGACGAGGTTCTGTGCCTCGAGCTCCCGGAAGTTCCCCATGTCGTCGTCCCCCACGAACGAGTTCGACCTGATGACGGGCGTCCCGAGCAGGGCGGCCTCAGTACAGACCGTCTGTGTGTCGGTGACGACGAGCCGTGCCGACGCCAGCGCGTCGTGGAGCAGTGCGGGATGCACGTCGAACGGTCGAGCCGGGAGCGAGCCGATATCCAGGGTCCCTCCCTCGTCGGAAACGAAGACTGTGGCGTGTTCGGCGAACGTCTTGACCAGCCGGCGCCGCTGCTCCGGGGTGAAGCCGGACTGTCCGACGTCGTGGTGCGAGCCGAAGGCGTTGAACCGCAACACGACGAACGGTTCGTCGGCTTCGAGTTCGAGTTCAGTTCGGATGTTCGGGTTCGGTTGATAGACGTCCGGGTGGAGATACGCCGTCTCGCAGAAGCCACGGAACTGGTAGTGGTTCGTCCCCAGATGCTTCTGGAAGGCGTGCGGGGTGAGAAACGCTGCCGCGAACGGGCGCGAAATGGCGTGGTCGAACGACGTCGGCTCCGAGTCGAGGACCAGAACCGCGGGCGTTCTGCTGACCAGGCCGGCGTGGGCGGCGTAGGCGCCGACGCCGAAGATCATGTCCGGATCGAACGACAGGACGGCAGGAACGATGCGGGCGTAGTGCCACGGGAGGTTCCGGAAGACCGACCCCTTGGTCGTCCCGCAGGCGCCGTAGATCTGATAGGGCAACTCGTACCGTTCGAGCAGCGCGACCGTACAGCCATAGTCCCGGCCCAGAACGAGGACCTCGTGGCCAGCCTCCACGAGCCGATTGACGGCGTGTTTGTAGAGATGGACGTGAGCCGGCGTGTTGGTGAAGAAGACGAATCGCATGTCCTCGTCTCGGGAGGGGTATCCGATTGTAATGAATCTCTTACCGTGCGACACACTGACGGGGCGGGAACCGCCCCCGCGTGCAGTAACCGATGTATAACAAAACCCGCTACCGGATTGGATGAACCTGTGTTCGTTTCTCAGTGCGTCCAGGGTCGGCAACTGACGGGGCCTCGCGGGACACGGCGACACGAACGGAGTGAACCGCCGTGAGAGCGGCAGTGTCGTCGAACGAACCGCTGGCCGTGGAAGGGGCGCTCGTAATCGGATATCTGGCGCTAGGGCTGGGGGTTCTCGCGGCCTACAGTTCGCCCGCCGAGGGCTACGAGCTGTCGATCTACGGCGCAACGCCGGTGGCGTTCTGGGTTGCGCTGTTCGTCGTCGCTGTGGTTTCAGTCTCCGTGTCACTGTACGACAGGCGGTATCTCCCGCTGGCGGTGCTCCTCGGGGGACTCGGGGCCGCGGCAGTCGCCGGACTCCCGCTGATCCGCGGGTATTACTTCTACGGCCGGGCGGACTCGCTGGTCCACCTCGGATGGGTGCGGTCAATCAACGTCGGGAACAACCCACTAGCCCTGTTTTACCCGGGGAGCCACCTGATCGCGGCGAGTGTCTCGAAAGTCGCCGGGATTCAGGTCACCCGGGCGATGATGCTCGTCGTGTGGGCCTCCGTGCTGTTGTTCTACATGGCGGTGTCGCTGTGCGTGTGGTTCCTAGTTCCGGACCGCCGCGCCCTCGCCGCCGGCGCGTTCTCCGCGTTCTTACTGCTCCCGGTGACCAACGTCAGCACGTACCTGCACTTTCACACGTACTCGTTTGCGATGCTGTTCGTCCCCCTCGTGCTCTATTTCCTGTTCACGCACCTAATCGGCGGAGAGCCACGCGAAGGCGTCGTCAAACGGGTCGGTGACGGGGGTGGCACCGTCAGTCGCAGCTCGCCGGGATTCGGCAGCGAAACCGCACTCGGCGTCGGACCGATCAACACCGTCCCGACGAGCTATCTCCTCCCGGTGGCCTCGGTCGCGCTGGTGTTGTTCCACCCCCAGATGGCGCTAAACGTCCTGATCCTGCTCGGCGGGATCACCATCACACAGCACCTGTTCCGGCTGTTCCGTCCCCAGCATCAGATCGCCGAGTACCGACTGCTCACGTTCCAGACGGCGTTGCTCGTACTCATCTTCGTCGCCTGGGTCACCACGCACGACTGGCAGTTCGTCAACACGGCGGAGACGATGGTCGAGTCGATAAACAACTTCATCGCCGGGACCGCGTCCACCACGCCACGCGTCGAAAGCCAGTCCGACTCCGCGGAAGCGATCGGGACGAGCATCTGGGAGCTGTTCGTGAAGCTGTTCGGCGTGGGAGCAGTGTACTCGCTGCTCGCAGCCGGGGTCGTGCTCGGCCGAGTCAGCGGGCTTCTCGATCGACTGAACACGGGGCAGTCGTTTCGGTCGACGCCCGACACCGCCAGGGGCGTCATCACGCTGACCTTCGCGGGCATCCTGGCGTTGCTCCCCTTCTACGCTGCTCAGCTCGTGGGTTCGATCTCGACGTACCTGTTCCGGTACGTGGGATTCCTCATGGTGCTCGCTACGATATTCGGGGCCGTTGGCGTTCGGTACCTGCTGTGGGACGACTCGGACGGGGGCGATCGCGATCGACGCTCAGCGGGGACGCGCCTGAAATCGGTCAGGCGGCTCGCAGCGCGCGTTCCCGACGGTCGCTCGATACTGACTGTCGCCGTTGTACTCCTGCTGCTCTCCCTGTCGCTGGCGACGGCGTTCCCCTCGCCGTTCGTGAGTCTCCCCGGCTCCCACGTTCCCGAGGGCGAGATGGACGGATACGAACAGGCGTTCGCGAGTCAGCCGGCAGGATCGCCGGTCTGGTTCGGCGGCGTGCGCACCACGTCCGACCGCTACGAGGTTGCCCTCTACGGTGCGGAGTCGGCGCCGTGGGAGAGAGAGGTGTCTCCGTCGCCGAAAAAGAGCTCGCCGGTGCCGCAGGAAGCGATGCTGAACGGCCTTCCGATGTTCTACGCGAACCATCCGGAGAAGATCGTTCAGCGTGACCACTACTTCGTGGTCTCGGAAGCTGACCGCCAGCGAGAGGTGGACGCGTACGAAGAGCTTCGCTACTCGGCGGCGAGCTTCGAAGCCGTGGAGGCAACGCCGGACGTCGGCAAGGTCCGAGACAACGGCGAACTCACCGTCTACTTCGTCGATATCGAGGCCGACACGGCCGCGAACACGACCGACAGTGGGGGGTGAACGTCTGGACGACCCAACGAGGACCCTCCGTAGCGGCGTACGATACGGGAGACATCTGTGGGTATGTAGCTACGACTGGTAGTTCCGCCTCAGCCTCTGAACCAACTCGAAGAGTGTCAGCGAACAATGCGTCTACTTCCCGACAGCCTGCGCAGCGAGCCTCCAAGAGAGTGATTCTAATGAGTCAACAATGGCCTTTCAGAACGGGTGAGCGTCGCGTTGCGGGTAGTTCGATGGATTCTGAGAGTCAGTAGGTTTCGACGTCGACGCCGAGGCGGTCGAAGTCGTCGACGTTCCGCGTGAGCACAGGTTCATCGACGACGTCAGCAGTCACTCCGATAATGACGTCACCGTCGTCGACGGTGTTGCCCTCGTTCACGAGTTTCCCTGACAGTCGCCCGGCCTTTCGCATGACTGCTGTGTCGGCTGGGTGCACTGGCTTCGAGGAGAGGACGTTCTCGACCTTCTCTCGCTTCCCTTTGGACTGGTTCGACCGCTCGATTCCGTAGTAGAGTTCGAACAGCGTCATCGAGGACAGCCGCTGCTGGATGAGGTTCGCCTCCAACTCACGAGCCTTCGCAATAGCGTCTTCGTCGCCGTTCATCAGGTCGATGAGAAAAGACGTGTCCAGCAACACGCTATGCACCCTGCATCTCGTCGGCGACGTCTTCTAACTCGCCACGGCGCCGTTCCCGCCGTTCCTCGATCGCCTCTTCCAGGGCGGCGGTCTCCTCGTCGGTGAACATCCCGGCCAGTTCGAGGAGTGAGCGCTCGCCGGCAATTCGGAGAACCACATCGGTGAACGTCTCTTCCTCCTTCTTGTGGGCCTCCAACCGCTCGTAGGCTTCCTCGGAGAGCCTGATACTTTTGGACATCTGCATACAGGTGTATGCAGGCCACCGACTCAAATGTTACCCTGCTACCGTCCGGGGAGGTGAATCGCCTCTCTCACCCGTAACTCTTTGAGCAATTGAGACACAACGCTCGGTGAAGCGGGAGATACGAGTCATGGACAACTCAACTCTCCCGCTTCAACTCCTTTCAGTATAACAAGAATCGCTCTTGGGAAGCAGATTGTTGGTGGCATTAGCGTGGCCCGTCCGGGTTCGGTAGAACCACAAGTTTCGTCGGTGGTAACCGTGTTCTGGCCCCATCTGCTGAACGGTGAACACTGGCAAACCGACAGACTGCTCTCCACCAACAACGTACTTCACAAGAGCGTAGCGGAATGCAGACCGCGATCTTCGAGATGCTCGACGAGGCTGGGCGTCTCTGTCAGTGGACATCTGCGGACGACCTCATCGTGTGTGCCGAGGCTCTCGTGAGTGTTCAGAGATAACGTCGACAGAGACAAACCGTAGGCACACCCCCGTTTTCGAGTAGTGAGTGCGGGGAGAATATGGAGGAAAGAAATTTCCGCTTACCTGGCCAGCCGCGGTTCTCTCTCCATGCCCGTCGTGCCCACTACTGCCACGATAGGCTCTACATAACGATATATCGACTCCGTCGAACTGCAGACGTCAATGAGGGACCTCCAGTTGGAGCCGGTCGATTCGCCTGCCTCTCTACCGCGTCGTTCCGTCCCGGTCCGCAGCCAGCACCGCGGGGGCGACCCCGTTCGATCCTGTCGCCGATGAGTTCGATCACCGACGGACTGGCAGCGAACCGCGATCTCGTCGCCGTCTACGCGCTGGCCGTGGCTGCGGTCGTGGCGAGCGAGTTGGGGGAGACGGGCACCATCTGGTTTCCGCTCGCTATCCTACTTCTGTTCGTCCTCCCGGGATACGTGACGACGGCGTTCGCGTACGCGGGCAGCGGCGGGGGACCCGCCGCGTCGGGCCAGACGGGCTGGACGCTCGTCTCGCTGACCGAGCGACTCGCGTTCTCACTCGGGGGTAGTCTGGCGATACTGCCCATCCTCGCCATCCTGACGTATCTCTCGCCCTTGCAACTCACACCGAGCTCGCTCGTCATCGGCGTCTCCGGCTACGTTCTCGTCGGCGCAGTGGCAGTGGGGATTCGCCGCAGACGTCTGTCGGAGACGTCGAGATGGAAGACGCGGTCAGGGGCTGCGGAAGCGAACGGGACGTGGGCGTCCACGGTCCAAGCAGTTCGCCGACTGAGTCTTCTCAACGTCGTTCTCGCAGTGAGTGTCGTCTTCGCCGTGTCCACACTCGGCGTGGCGATCGCCGTCCCGTCCCACGGGGAAACGACGACAGATCTCCACCTTCTCACCGAACAGAACGGCCGGCTCGTCGTCGACGGGTATCCGGACACGTTGACCGAAGGCGAGTCCGCTCCCCTCACCGTCGGGGTGACCAACGAGGAGCACCGGCCCGCCGAGTACACCGTCGTGGCCGAGCTCCAGCGAGTCCAGACAGAGGGACGGTCCGTCGTCGTCGTCGTGGATAAACAGAGCGTCGGGCGATACGGGTTCGGCCTGGAACACGGGGAGAGCTGGCGTCAACAGCTGGACGTTCAGGGGTCGATGACCGGCGAGAACCTCCGGTTCGCCGTCTATCTGTACCGCGGTGACGCTCCCGCCACTCCGACGGCCGACTCCGCCTACCGGACCACGTACATCTGGCTCGACGTCCAGCCGTCGGGATCGGAGAGCAAGTGACCAATGTGGCCATGGGGTCATCTCGCGGTCGGGTACGTCGCATTCTCGGTGTTCGTGCGCTTCAGACTGGGCAGGCAGCCGAGCGGTCACGCCGCGCTGGCCCTCGCAGTCGCGACGCAGTTGCCAGACCTGATCGACAAACCGCTCGCCTGGCAGTTCGGCCTGTTGAGCAGCGGTATCAGCGTCGCACATTCCATCCTCGTCGGCGTCCCGCTCGCGTTCGCCCTGGGAATCGGTCTCTGGATCAGGGACCGGCCGGAACTGGGCGGCGCACTCGCGATCGGATACGGTAGCCACGTGTCAGGCGACCTCCTCTTCGCCACGCTGTTCAGCCGTCCGCCCATCCTTCCGTCGTTCATGTGGCCGCTCTACACGACCCCCGCGACAGCACCGTCGGGATTCGGCCTGAAACTCTGGGAGCTGCTGCTGAACAGTCAGGCGCTTCTCGGGAGTTCGATGGGGCGGACGTACTTCGTGCTCGAAGCCGTCCTGCTCGTCGCGACGCTGGCGCTGTGGCTCTCCGACGGCGCCCCCGGGCTGGGTCCCGTGCGGGCGTTCGTCAGCAGCCTGCGATGAATCCGAGCACACTCGCGCGCCGTCTCGCCCGCCTCCGCGTTCGCGCGTCTCTCGTCACTTGCCACCGTTCGTGCTCCGGTCGGTACTCCGTGTGACAAGGGACCGACGATCATCCGCGATTGCGCTCCGTCATCGTCCCCTGGATGACGTGTTCGACTGGATCGAGCGTCGTGGACGGGAGGTCCGTCGGCTTCCGCCACGCGTGGTCGACAATACGCTCGCCGGGGTTAGGGTCCGGCTCTGTCTGCAGCGTCGCGTCGAACACCGCATAGATGGTCGTCGTGGGGCGGCTCGTATGGCGGTAGACGAAAGCGTCGACGACCTGGCGGACGTCCGATGGGGACCGTATCTCTTCTTCGATCTCGCGTCGGAGACAGTCCGACAGGGATTCTGTGTCCTCGATGCCACCTCCGGGGAGCGTCCAGAAGTGGGATCCGTCTGCGTGGCGCTCTTTGATGAGGAGGACGCGGTCCTGGGTAGTGATCAGCCCCTTCGCACCGATCCTGAAACGCCGTCGACTGGCGGTATCTACCGACACACTTGCGGAGGTCGAGGGGAGCATCCGCGTCTCACGTAGCTGCGGGGTGGACCGCTCTGCACGATGGTTTTGCATACTCTTCGAGGAGAGTGTCTATCCTCATTACTATACAGAGCATACTCGCTGCACGGGCAGTTTACCCGGTAGAAACCGATGTGAGGGGTCTCAGTCCACTGGGTCGTCGGCCAGCACCCCTGCATAGAGCGAGAGGAGATCCTCGACGACGTCGGGCCAGGCGTAGGAATCCTCGATACGCTGCCGGCTGACAGCTCCCATCCGCTCGGTCGTCGAGGGATCCGAGAGGAGCCGTTCGAGGGCCGCAGTCAGCTCGTCCACGTCACCTGGCGGAACGAGCGCACCGTTGGCGTCGTCGACGATGGAGGAAATCGATCCGACATCGGTCGAGATGATTGCGTTCCCGCCGGCCATGGCCTCCAGGACGGCAATCGGAAGGCCTTCTGCCTGCGTCGGCAGAACGTACACGCTCCCCTCGCTCAGAATCTCCCGCTTTCGCTCCTCGGACACGTATCCGACGTATTCGACGGGGTCGTGGGCGTCGGCTACCTCGGCGGCGTGGTGAGAGAGGGGGCCGCTGCCGGCGATGGTCGCCCGGAACTGCAGTCCATCCGTTTGCAGGCGGTCGATGGATTCGGTCACCTCGGCGATTCCTTTCCGCTCGATGTGGTTGGAGACGAACACGACGTGAGGCGGATCGGCTCCGGTACGGGGCTCGTACTCCTCGGGGTCAACTGCGTTGGGTAACACCACGATTCGCTCGGGATGGGCACGCAGAGAGAGAACCTCGCGCCAGTGTTCTGAGAGCGCGACGACCACGGTGCTCGCATCGAACACTTCTCGCTGGAGGGCGGCCACCGGGGCGGATGCCTCTTCGAGGAAGCTATCGAACGAGGACCCGTGGACGTGAAGTATCACGGGGCAGTCCCAGAGGACCGACGCGACGAGCACGTAGGGCGTCGAGATGTAGAACGAGAACGCGTGGGACGTGTGGACGTGAACGATGTCGGGACGCCGGCGACCGAAAAACCGGATCCAGCCCATCAGAATCGTCAGTACCGCGCGGAGATACTCGACCGATCGCTCCGGGGTTCGAACCGCGGTGTCGACGACGTCCAGCGAGAGCCGATCCTCGAGATACCGCTGCTGCTCGGCGATATACCGACCGATGCCGCCCGTTCCGTCCGTCCGGTAGCCCGCTGGACCGACGATGAGCAGTTCGGTCGAGGCGGGCAACTCCTCCGCGGCCGAACCGTGCTCGGGCTCTTGACTCGCCTGCTCCTCAGCGATCATCGCTTCCTCCAGCCAGTGTTTGGCTGCCCACCGGCCCGGCTACCCGGTATCCGTCGGCTGTCGAGATCGATGCGCTCCATCCGCGGCGGTCCGTCGATGCGTGGGACCCCCGTCGACGGTGCGTGTGGGCCGAATCACCGTCGACGTGAACGCGGATACGGTCTCCACCTCCGGAGACGTCGTCGGATGAGCGGTCGGTCCCGGCAGCGTAGTCCACCGGGAGGATAGCCGGTTGGCTGCAAAGTAGCTCGTCGTACACACGAGAGACATCCGCAGTAACCAGTTTTGTTACCCATCAACTACCGGCTGCAGGAGGGTGATCGGCCGGGTCGAGAGCGGTCGACGCACCGGCGCATGGACTACAGCGTCACGAGGTAATACGGGTCTTCGGATAGTCGTGACACGAGCGACGACTCCACATCCCCGAGCGTGAAAAACAGGACCTGCAGTCCGTTGAGGTCGTACGTGTCGAGGACGCCGTCGCGTTCCAGGTGGCGAGTCAGCTTCGGCTTGTTCCACGAATAGAACGGCGAGCTCCGAACCCCGCAGATCTGCTCGATAGGTTCACAATCGCCCCCGTCGGCACAGCGCATCCCGTCGAAGGTTTTCTCGACCACGTAGTCGACGTCGAGGCGGCTTTCGAAGTAATGGAGATGCGAGCAGGTGAGCCACGGCGTCCCGATGTCCATCACCAACGTGTCCTCGTCGACGAGTCGGGCGAAACACCCGTCCTCGTGGTAGGAGTTGGAGTGGAGACACTCCTCGAACCGGTAGGGGCCCTCGACCAAGATCGACTTCATCGCGTCGTCGGTCCGGTAGTCCGCGTCCCGGAGGAACAGCTGTCCGAACGTTCCGTGTTTCGGCCGGGAGTATTGCTTGTGGTAGACGCCGGAGGTGGCGAAGTAGTCGGTGAATCCCGGAGCGAGAACGCTCCGAAAGTTCGCGTTGAGCTTCGACCGGAGAAACGCGTAGGGGTCGGTCCCGAACGCCCGCTTTATGTCGCTCAGTCCGGCGTGAACGAACACGTTCGAGTGACCGTCGCCGTGGCGCTTGAGTAGTTCGTCCAACCTGGACGGGGCCACACTCGAGACGCCTCGCTTCCGCTTCGCTCGTTTGAGCGCCTGATGTTTGACCAGGTTCGCTCCTCTACTTGCGTTTGTCAGTATGTCTGGTGCCATCGTTCCTCAGTTCGATCCGCGGTCGACGGCGCCGATTCATCGGTCGCTGGCCCGCGTCGCCGAACTGATCGGCGGATGGGCGGTCGTACGACCGTCGGCAGCTCGTTCCGATGCCTCACCACCGGTGTGGCTTTCAGTCGGAACGATTGGACGCCGCTTCCGTTGTCTGATCGGAGGGCTCGGGGTCTCTCGTGCCGAGGTCACTCGGTGGATGCTCGACCTCGCCGTTATCGGTTCCGGACACCCCGACCATACTCTCGGATCGATTGTCGGTGAGTTAGTTACCAACCTGCTATGGTCAGTAACTGGCTCTTACCAGTCGACCGTGCGGGTGTGAACCCGGTCACGCCTGGCAGACGGAGGCTGCACGGTCGAAAGAGAGCTGCGGCGTTGCGCTGGCTCGGTCCGGCTGTCGCGGTCGTCGTTCCCACCGGATTCTGTACTGATAACTGCACCATACGGGGGAATGTGATTCGTAAAATATCCAGTCTCTGCTTAACAATATACCTAGCTCCTGTCTGGGCATGTATGACTGATATTAATGTAATCATCCCTACACTGAAGCCACGGGAGGAGGTGGAGTGCCTCGACTACCTGGAATCTGGCTCGTTTTCGGACTACACGGTGTACCTCCAGAGCGAGTCGACTGCGACCTCCGCGAGGAACGCCGGCATCGAGCGCGCGGAGGCGGACAAACTGGTGTTTCTCGACGACGACTCCCGCCCTCGAAACGGGTATCTTTCCCGCATGTCGGAGATATTGGAGACCGAGACCGCCGTCGCGGGGAGGACGGTTCACCCCCGCGACGATATCTTCGCCGGTCACTTCACGAACCACTACGATTTCGGCGACGAAGCGAAGTACGTCACCCGGTTCTGGGGATGTAATATGGGGGTACATCGGGACGTCTTCGAAGCTGTGGGAGGGTGGGACGAATCGATCGCCTGGGGCCACGAGGAACTCGAACTCGCTGAGCGGGTGCTCACAGCCTCGCCGATATACTACGACCCGGAACTGATCGTCGATCACCCGTACGCCGACTCGATCGCGGATTACCTCTCGAAAGTGTACCGCCAGGAGGTCGTCCGCCCGTACTTGTGGGAGAAGGAAGGACATAGCAGGCGACAGCAGTGGGTCACCATCGCCGGAGACGCTCTCAACCCCGCGAACTACGTCGGATTGCCTGTGAAACCATCCCTCGTCCACGGTGCCGGAACGCTGGCACGGGCCGCGGGACGTATCAGCGGCATGCTCCGGCGTGATTCTGCGGCCAGTCGCTGATAGTTCTGCGAAAGGCGCAGTTGCCAGCGGCTTCAGAAAAGGCATGAGGGGGAGGTCGCCTTGGTACACTCTGCAGCACTCCACAAGGGAATCTCGCGTCGGACTCTGACCACGGCGGCGTCTTCGTGCTCGAAGTGGGGAAAGCGAGTGTCGGTGTGCGTAGTAGATATCGTTCCCAGGGCGAGAACAACACGCCCGCGCTCTGTCCGTGTGGGCGCCTCCGACTCTGTCGGCTCCTCCGCTTCCTGGAGACGGACCGCATCGACCCGACCCACCTGACGACACACGAGTTCTCCTTCGACGAAGTCGACCGAGGGTTCGAACTCATTGACTCGAAAGCCGAGACCGTGGTCACACCGCTTATCACATTCGACGAGAAGGACGGGTGAGCGCTACCGTTCGACAACCCCGACTCGCCGTCCGAGCAGCTCGCTCTCGAAGAACGCCACGCGGCCTTCGGGCCATGACGCTGGTTGTGTCAGCGGGTACGCTTCGCTCGCGTTGGCGATGTCGTCGGTGGCGAGCAACACGGCGCAGGGACACGGCCGGAACTGGTCGAGCCGCTCGTCGAGCCAATCTCCACTGTCTCCATCGGGTGCTGCAAGCGCAAGCGGTTCGCCGGGGAACGACGCCACTGTCCCGAACTCGGAAACTGACGCCCGAATTGGCTTCGGAAGCCGGTACAACTCTCTGACCACCTCGATATCCCGTTCCAGTGAATCGGTCGCAAGGACTGTCTGCCCGACACCAGTGAGTGGGCCGCCAGCAACACTCGGTGATTCTGTCACCCGGTAGGAAAGCGGTGTTCGGTCCTCGATTGCGAACGGCAGTAGCAGTCGCTGTTCCTCCGTTCCGAACACTGCGCGGTCCCACTCAACGAGGGTTCCGTCGTCGCGTTCCCGGGCCCCGTACAGCGGGCCGTGGACTGAAACCCCGGATTCGAGCACCTTTCGGCACTCGGCGACGATATCGGGGACCCGGATACACCAGGCTGCGGGGCCAGCATCTGCGCGGATGTGTTCCGGCCAGAAGCCGTGCTCGCCATCGCCGCGCTCGGCGATGAGTTCGACGTAGGAACCGTCCTCGAACCCGAGGACCGACATATGTGTGGCTCCGTTGTCGTGAGCGCCACCGTACTCCGGTTCGAGGCCGAGTCGGGAGAACTCGGCCGTGATTTCGTCTAAATCGGTCCACGCGAACGGGAGGTGGTCGATGGTCAGCGCCATGCTCGTCCCCCGGCCCAGCGCACTCAAATAGCTATGGCCTCCAGTGGGCGCCTGGCGCTTCATGCTGAGACCAATTCACCACAGTCCTGTGGTGTAGCGGGCTGGTGGATCCTTGTCGGCTCCTCTGGAGTCCTTCCTCGATTCAGGTAGCCAGTGACGCCGCACCTCGGTACTGGTCGTCGAGGTCGAGCGCCCGCGCACGTGCGTCGTCGTCGGCCGTACCACATCGGTGAGTTCTGACCTCTTTTCTCGGCACCTCCCGTTCCCCCTTCTCCTACCCTCCCAGAAGCACCTGCAGTAGGTAACTCACCGAGGGCAACTACTCCACCTGGGGTGGCTACCTCGGATTAGGTAGCTGAGGCAGCTGAGGCAGCTAAGGTAGCTACTTTAGCAGAGGCAGGTAAAGCTAAGTAACGCCGAGTACAGCAGCCAGTATACGCAGCATGGCAGTAGAACATCCGCGAGCAGTCAGCGTCGGCGTGTTGAAAGGTGGGTTTGGGAAGACCACGACGGCCCTCAACACGGCGCGGGAACTCGCCCACCGCAATGGCTCCGCACTCGTCGTCGACCTCGACGATAATGGTCACATGACCCGTCAGCTCGGATTTACGGACGAGTTCGAGAACGAACCGAACCAGGCCAAGGAGGTGCTGGTCGACGGGAACGACCCGCTGGAGCACACGGTCACTGTGACGGATGGCCTTGACCTCTTTCCGGCCCACACCGAACTGGAGAGCGTCGAGAACGAACTTCGGAGCGCGACGATGGGGAGCGCTCGACTGAAAAAGCATCTCGTTGATCCGCTGCTGGGCAAGGAGTACGACTACATCGTCGTGGACTGCCCTGCCAACCGAGGAAAACTGAACGACAACGCGATGTACGCCACTGGGAACATCATTATCCCACTCAAACCCGAGAGCGGGTACGACTCCGGGCTCTCGAACACCATCGAGCGGTTGGTCATGGCTGCCCGAGAGTACTTCGCCCTCGATATCTTGGCGGTGGTCCCAACAGCGTTGGACTCCCGTATTGACCAACAGACCCGCGACCGGGGGCTCCTTCAGAAGCTAAACTCGCTGGGGAACGCTGATACCCTTGTGCCTCCGTTTGCCCGGCTCACCGAGGAGGACTGGGAGGCTATCGACGCCCATGAGTACGACGGTCCACTCCCAGGCATCCGCTTCCGGGGAGCAATCGACGCCGCCCACCAGGCAGGACAGCCGCTTCGAGATTACGACCCCACCTGTGACCAGCTCGAGCACTACGACACGCTCGCCCAGATTGTGGAGGCTGGGGGGATCCGCTGATGGCGTTCGACGATCTCGACGACGCTGTGTCCGACCAACGTAACGAGGACACAGAACAACCCGAAACCACCGAGAAAGAAGAGAGTCCCACTGAACAGCCGACGGCGACGACGAAGGAACAGACCGACCCGTTGACCGAACCGGCCTTCGAGTTCAGTGAAAGCAGACAGATTCAGTTCTACCCCCGTGAGCGCACGTACGAGGCGTTCGAAGACACACTCGACATCGAGGTGAAACGACTGCTCCGTGAACGCGGGATTCGGAATGAGTCGGGCAGAGAACTTCACGAGGCCGTTCTGCGAGTCGCAATAGAGAACCCCAGTCTTGTCGCCCAGAAAGTGGCGGAAGAACGTCAGTTGTAGCTCATTGGGATTTCACTTTGCAATAGTAGTGTATAGGCGTTCTGAACTTTGGAATCGAACTGGTAACGACCGAGCTACTTTAGTCGGGTGTTGCCGTTGTCCGACTATGCGCGAACCGGACGAAACCGATCTCGAAATTCTCCAACTGCTGCTGTCGAACGCCCGGCGTCCGTACAGTGATATCGCCGATGTTGTCGGCCTCTCGGCACCGGCCGTATCGGCTCGGGTAGCGAGACTGCAGGAGATGGGTATCATCAATCGGTTTACCCTCGATGTCGACCGTTCCCAACTCCGGAAGGGGGTTCCGGTCTTGATTACGCTCGAACTCGCCTCAGGTGACCAGGAGGTCTCCGCTCTCAAGCAGACACTGTTAGATGAGGGCGCAGTCCAACACGTGTTCACCACTGCTGAAGCAGCGTTCGTTGTCTATGCCCGTGTTCCGGACACCAACGTCGCCAGCTGGCTAGCAGATACCCTTGATGCGGGAGCGATTGACGATTTCGGGGTGACGCTCCTGGCAGCGGCTGACTGGTCGCCTGATCTCGGTGGAACGGAGTTCGCGCTCACCTGTGCCCAGTGCGGCAATACGGTCGATAGCGAGGGGACCGCGGCTCGCATTGGCGATGAACTATACCAATTCTGTTGTTCATCGTGTGAGGCTCGGTTTGCGGACAAACACGAGCAGCTCCAGCAGGGTGCCGATTGAGTCAGGGAGGGACCCGCTATATCGCTTTTGATTCGAAATATTCAACCCCTTTGTACTGAATACTCGAAAGGGAAAAACGATTGAGTATGGGGGTCGTATGTACGCACAATGAGTCAACGCCGAAGTCACATCGACATCCAGGGGATGAGTTGTGCGAACTGTTCTCAAACCATCGCCGACGCCGTCGAATCTCTCGACGGGGTGACGGAGGCGAACATCAATTACGCAACTGACGAGGGATCAGTCACGTACGATCCGGACGAGGTTTCACTCGGCCGAATCTTCGACGCCATCGAAGCGGCCGGATACTCGCCGGTCACGGATTCGGTGACGATCGGTATCACCGACATGTCGTGTGCGAACTGCTCGGAGACGGTACAGGGCGCACTCGAAGGAACACCGGGCGTCATCGAGGCCGACGTCAACTTTGCGACCGACGAGGCACAGGTCACGTTCAATCCAGCTGAGGCGAGCCGCACGGAGTTCTACGACGCAATCGAGGACGTGGGGTACTCGCCCGTCCGCGAGGACCCCGATGCTGCGGATGGGTCCGGGGGAGATGCTCGGGAGGACGCCCGGAAGGCTGAAATCCGTCGGCAGCTCCGACTGACCCTGTTCGGCGCGGTGCTGTCAGCTCCCATGCTGTTCTTTCTCGTCGAAAAATTCGCGTTCGGCGGTGGCGTCATCCCGGAGACGATCTTCGGCGTCGAGTTCGGCTGGGTCGAGTTCCTGCTCGCAACGCCCGTCCAACTGGTGCTTGGCTGGCCGTTCTACAAGAACTCCTACAAGGCACTCGTAACGAACGGCCGCGCCAACATGGACGTCCTGATCGCGCTGGGTTCGACCACCGCATACGTCTACTCCCTCGCGGTGCTCTCAGGACTGATCGCCGGCGGCCGCTACTTCGACACGGCGGCGCTCATCCTCGTGTTCATCACGCTCGGGAACTACCTCGAAGCCCGCTCGAAGGGACAGGCTAGTGAAGCGCTTCGGAAGCTCCTCGAGATGGAGGCCGAGACGGCCACCGTCGTCGACGAGGACGGCAACGAAGCGGAAATCCCTCTCGAGGACGTCGAGGTCGGCGACCGGATGAAAGTCCGCCCCGGCGAACAGATTCCCACTGACGGTGTCGTCGTCGACGGGCAGTCAGCCGTCGACGAGTCGATGGTCACGGGCGAGTCTGTCCCCGTCGAGAAAGGGGACGGTGACGAGGTGGTCGGTTCGACCATCAACGAAAACGGTGTCCTCCTCATCGAGGCGACGAGAGTCGGGAAGGACACAGCACTCCAGCAGATCGTGCAGACGGTCAAGGAAGCACAGTCGCGCCAGCCCGACATCCAAAATCTCGCGGACCGCATCTCGGCGTACTTCGTGCCCGCAGTCATCGCGAACGCCATCCTCTGGGGCGTTGTCTGGTACCTGTTCCCCGAGGCACTCGCTGGGTTCGTTGAGTTCCTCCCGCTGTGGAGCCTCGTTGCGGGCGGCCCAGCGGTTGCGGGTGGAACGGTCACGGTGTTCGAGTTCGCGATCGTCGTGTTCGCATCGTCGGTGCTCATCGCCTGCCCCTGTGCACTGGGACTGGCAACGCCCGCCGCTACGATGGTCGGGACCACCATCGGTGCGCAGAACGGTGTCCTGTTCAAGGGCGGCGATATCCTCGAACGCGCCAAGGACGTCGACACCGTTGTCTTCGACAAGACCGGCACCCTCACCGAGGGTGCGATGGAACTGACCGACGTAGTTGTCTTTGACGCTGCGGGGAAGGCAGTCGCGGATGGCGGCGATACAGCTCCCGACGGCGGGCAGCTAACAGCCCGTGACCGACTTTCCGAGGACGACGTCCTCAGCCTCGCAGCAACCGCCGAGAGCGGGAGCGAACACCCGCTCGCCCGTGCGATTGTCGAAGGGGCAAAACAGCGCGGCATCAACGTCACGGACCCTGCCGCCTTCGAGAACGTGCCCGGACATGGCATCCGAGCCACGGTCGGTGAGAGCGCCGTCCTCGTGGGCAACCGGAAGCTGCTCCGGGACGAGGGTATCGATCCCTCGCCCGCCGCAGAAACGATGAAACGCCTCGAAAACGAGGGGAAAACCGCGATGCTCGTTGCCTACGAGGGTGAACTCGTAGGTGTGGTCGCTGATGCCGATACGGTCAAAGCGAACGCGAAAGACGCCGTGAGCCAGCTTCGGGACCGTGGCATCGACGTGATGATGATTACGGGCGACAACGAGCGCACCGCGCGTGCTGTTGCCGAGCAGGTCGGTATCACCCCCGAGAACGTCCGCGCCGAGGTCCTTCCGGAAGACAAATCGGCCGCCGTCGAATCCATTCAGGACGGCGGTCGGAAGGCGATGATGGTCGGCGACGGTGTCAACGACGCCCCCGCGCTGGCCGTGGCCTACGTCGGCACGGCAATCGGGTCGGGCACTGACGTGGCTATCGAGGCGGCCGACATTACGTTGATGCGCGACGACCCGCTCGACGTGGTGAAGGCTATCCGCATCTCCGACGCGACGCTTCAGAAGATCAAGCAAAATCTCGTGTGGGCGCTGGGCTACAACACGGCGATGATTCCACTCGCCTCGCTGGGCCTGCTCCAACCCGTGCTGGCAGCCGTCGCGATGGCGTTTTCGAGCGTGTCGGTGCTCTCGAACAGCCTGCTGTTCCGCCGGTACACCCCCGACCACGACTACGAACTGCTTGGCCGACTGCGCAGATAACGCTACTCCGTACATCATGACATCACACGACAGGACGTTCACAGGCATCTCGTCACACCCGCTGAGAGCGAACCGACGTACGTGCGGTCGCGACACAGCCACCGAACTCGGTAGGTCCCCGACGGCTGTCGGCCACTCTCTCCGACAGGTAGAGGACGACTCCATCGATCTCGGAACGCTGTTGTTCCTGGTGGCAGTTGGCCTGCTGCAACGCTCTCAATAGCTGTGTTTACTCCATAAAAGGAGTGACAACACTGTTCAACAGCACCAGAATCCGCGAATTCTCTCACGCTCGCCGAGAGGTACGTCCGCAAACGTTCGAATCGAAACGTTCTCGGTGAGAAGCACCACGAGCTGGCAGGATTCGATCCAACACGAGCCCATCTTCCGAAGTTGTGAACTTCACCTGAATCACAGTAGTTGAGGCGAGTCCTCTCAATGCATATGACGTTCCGGCATAGTTCATAAATAGTATGAAGACGTAGATTTGCATAGACAGATGGCTCGGATTACTGGCTCATATCCAGACGACCTCGACCTCCTCATCGAGGGAGCTGTCGAGGCTGGTGTGTTTGGTGGCAAGAGTGATGCGTTGCGAGAGTTCGTCCGTGAATACTTCGAGGACCACGAAAACGAGCGCATTGCAGCTGCGGTCGCCCTCTACGAACGCGAGCGGATCACGCTCGGTGACGCTGCGAGACTTGCTGATGTCGACCGCTGGACGATGCGTGATATCCTCCGCGAGCATGGCGTCGACCTTCGACTCGGCCTCGTTGATGAGGACGATGCAGCCTACGAAGTAGAAGCAGCGAGCGAACTCGAATTCAGTGATGAGGACTCGGACGACGAGGAGTCGCGTGCGAAATGACAGGCGACGGTATGCCAGCGAACCCGATCGTCCTGAATACGACCGTCCTCTCGAATTTTTCCTACATCAACCAGCTGTGGGTGGTTGCAGGACTCTCTGGAATCTGTACGGTGCCGGTCGTTCGCGAAGAACTGGAAAACGGCGTTGATGACTACTTATATCTTCAGTCAGCACTCGACATACTCGACGACGAGATTCCTGTCGCGACGATTTCGGATACTGTCGCAAATAGAGAAGCGGTTGTCAGGGGCCATCTTGATCCTGGCGAGGCACAGGCGTTCGCCTTGGCGGACGCACACGACGGTCGACTGCTGACAGATGACGGGGATGCCCGGTCATTTGCGAAAAAACAGGGTGTGACCGTTGTCGGGTCGGTCGGCGTGCTATTGGCTGCTATCGATGCTGGGAAGGTTAGTGAAAAGACTGCGGACGAATGGCTCTCGGTGTGGATTGACGACATCGGATACTACGTTCCCTATCGAAATATCACAGAGTATCGATAACTAATAGACTGTGGGGACTCACCCGGTACGGGTACTGACAATCGATGAGTTTACACATTCCCATACGGGAAATGAGATGTAAGGATGACCGCTTACCGCTTTCGGGTCAAATTCGCTTCTGATCCAACGTCGCTGTGGCGGGATATCGTCGTTGGTGCAGACAGAATAATTGCTGACTTCCAGTCGGCGATCAACTCCACAGTCGAACTTGATCAGGACCATCTTTGGTTCATTGGGACCGATAAAGACTACTGGGATAGTGAGGTCAAATATCAGTGCCCACAGGAATACGAGCAATCGCGTGGCGATGGTCCAGCACTTCGAACCGAGCGACTAGAGGATGCTGGCAAGGTGACAATCGACGAGATGAAACGCCAGTTGGGTCTTGAACAGTATGACCGCATCTGCTATCTCTACGACTACGGCGACGAGTGGCGCTTCTACGCCATCTTGAAAGAGATCCTCAGCGACAAGCAAAGTGATACTGAACCAGCGGTTGTGAATACGGAGGGAGGGTCAATCGATCAGTATGACTCATCGAGAGAGCGGCGTTTTTGAGCGAGTCGTGTTCAGCGTCTCGTACTGGCTGCAACTCGTGAGTCTCGCCGGAGTGCCTTCCGATGCATCGCAAACAAACCACACGCTGACTGGCCAATATACGAGACGACGCCGTTGTACGAGCGAAGCTCGCTTGCCGAGTTGGAGTCCGATATCCGGACGGTTTCACAGACCTGGTTCAGGCACGACCGCCACGCATCGATCGAGAACGCCGTCTGTTTGCTCCCACTGGCGTATTTCAAATCGACGCTCATGACCGGTACACGGGGCGACCCGCTACGAGATGGACGCACTCTTTCGCGTATTCCTCCACAAACTCCACGGGTGGGCACACGAAACAGCACTGATCGAGTATCTCGAGCGTTGTCAAGAACGTCGCGAGCAGCTGGGCGTGGAGTCTGTGCCAGATCAATCGACACTATGGCGTAGTTGGCACAAACGGTTCACCACCGAATTTCGAGAAACAGTCCAGAATGCCACTCGAACGATTCTGATCAAAGCTCAGAACACGGGTGTCGTTATTCCACGCGAACCAGAACGGTGCCTTCCATCTCGCTGTGACGAAGCGGACGGTTGAGAGCCAATCTGGAGCTGTTCTCGATTACGGATTCGGCCGAAATCACGCATCAGAGTCCTGCTAACTCCCCTGTAGTCACCACTTCCAATGATACCAAGATAATGTAGCGACATACGATTTATAGACGGGCGATTTTCGCAGTAACTGCTGTATTCTCATCGGAGGGGCACTCTCGTCCCAGCTGAGTATCGACAGAATCTACTATTGCTTATTCCACTAATACGCAGTAGTTTCATGTAGGCTGCTGCTGTACCCCAGAGCATGAACACGGACAGGGCTCAGCAACACGGTTCCCCAGGGGTTCGGGCGTCGAACACCGGTCTCCAAGGTGCGCACCGTGAACGGTAACGACGATGCGATCCCCCACCCGCTCCTCGACGCCGCCGACCAGTTCCTCCAGTCGAAGGGGAAAGGCGCCGCCGGGAACTACCGGCGTAACTGCGAGCGGGCGCTCCGGGCATTCTTCGAGTACTTGGATACCGTCGATATCGACCCGCCAGAGACCACCGCAGATTTGGAGAGTGGCCATTTCCGGCGGTTCGCCCGCTATCTGACCGTCGAGGACTGGCTCAACGCCGCCGGAAATCCTGACCCGAGCGACGGGACGAGCTTCGACCAGCCGATATCGCGGGCAACGGTACGGACCTACTACGCCAACGTCTCGGCCTGGTGTGGCTGGTGTGTGCGTGAAGGCCTCCTCGCGACACATTACGCGAACCAGGAAGCGGCGCGCGAACCCCTGCCGGAGGACGGCGACAGCTCCGTCCGGGACCAGCAGACATGGAGCCAAGCACACCGATACACTATCACTCGCTATACAGACTACATCGCCGATCGGGCCCTCGAGGACGCTATGCGGGCGGCTGACGCCGTGAAGGAACTCCGAGACCGCGCATTCGTCTACGTATTGGCCTACACGGGCGTTCGTGGCGGGGAGATTCTTCGGGACCCGAACGATGAACAGCGACGTGGCCTCCGCTGGGGTGACGTAAACCTCGACCAAGAGCTCATCTGGGTCGTCCCGAAGAAACGCAGCGCCACCATCGACGACCGGCCGCTGACGCCGAAGCCCGTCCCGGCCTTGGAGCGCCTGCAGACCGCGCTCGACCCGGAAGACGACTGGCCGGTCTTCCCGTCGCTGGCGTGGCCGACACTGTACGCAGAGCTCCGCAACGGTGCGCCCACCGACCGTTCCGCGGAGGCAGTCGAGGCGGCTCTTGGGGACGCCGACGGCCGTTCTGACCTGTTCGACCTCTACTGCGAGTGGGGGGTGACACCGTCGGCGATGAATACATCCTCTGGCAGATATACGATGCGACGGCTCTGTGCGGACCTACACGAGGACTCAGCGTTCGCGAGTGCCCTTGACTTCACCAACAGCAAGCACGACTACCTCGCGCCGCACGGCGCTCGACGCGGCGTGGGGAAGGTGTTAGTCAAACAGCGAGGATACGACCGTGCAGCCGAGCAGTTGGACAACTCCCCCGCCGTTGTCCGCGAGCATTACTCCCACATCAAAGCGCCCGAACGGTCGGCTGATGTTGGGGCGGCGTTCGACGATGAAGACCGCGAAAAGTGAGGCTGCCTTCCAGATTGTCGGATTCACCCGGTCAGGCGGACGATCACGTCCCCCGTACCGTGGACCGTGACCTGTTGGGATGCGTAATGGAACGAGACCGTCACAGCTTCAGAGCCACTTGTCTGCACGAGGATATCGAATGCATCAGGGTCGATGAAATCGTAGAGTAGTTCGAGCTCCGTCGGTTCCCGGTCGACGGCGACCGCTACCGTCTCGATGACCGCTATCGATGGGTTCGTCTCGGTCCAATCGTACTGGGTATGAATGGTTCCAGCGGCTGCGTCAGCTGTGACCCGCCGGTCGGATTCATCAGTCATACTCGTACCACCGCCACGATCCATATATGATTCCCGATCACGAATCTGTAGTTACTCTGTTGTCTCGGAATTGCATAATCGCCACGTGAAGATCGCTTTGAGGACCACCACGAGGCTGTTCGTCTCCCCGGACCCCCAGATGGCTGTCTCCGCTCGAGGGGCGGTCCGTGACTGGTTCTTGGCCGTTCACGGTCCACACGCCCTGCTGCTCCTCGCTGCGTTTGACTGGTTCGAGTTGGTCGAGTGCCTCTGTCAACACCGTCGTCCGATGGTTCATCTCCCGCTCAAACTTCCGGCCGGTGCTGTCGCCCGAAATCGCCCAGAACTCCTTCGACGACGACTGCTTCACGTCGACTAAGCCGTGATCACGGAGTTCCTCGACCGCGTCGTAGACGCGTGTTCGTGGGACAGCTGAGACCTGGCTCACCTCTTTGGCAGTTCCCACACCGAGCGTGACGAGCGCCACGAACGTCTGCGCTGCGTAGGAACTGAGTCCAAACTGCTCAAGCTGCTCAACGGCTGTCGAACGGGGGTCATCGATGGGGTCGGGAACCATGATTCGGGTGCCTCTGACGGTGGAAACCCAGCCAGGGAAACTGGCTGGGACTGACACGCAGTGGGTTGTGGTTGGGACACAAGTCCGGTGTGCGTGCCAGTTATTCTATTGTGGCTACCCGGGTATAATCTTTTTGTGATTAATCAGATGAATACTCTAGCCTGGCTCTCTACCCGTATTTCCGGAATTCACGTGGAGGATTTGCTTGTAACTAATTCTGCCGTGTCTACACAAGGCCGACAGTTTGTATTGAGCATCACCACTGTTCGCTGATTGCCCTCAGAGCGGGCTGATAATGCGCCTTGTATCTCGCAGCCCCTCAACGAGCCCCAGCGCGGCTGACAGTAGGAACGCGGAAAATTCAGCGGGAAAGCGTCGACGAGATGCGATACGTCTCGTTCCCATACCAGACGCCCGTGGAACTGTGGCCGTCGAACTGCGATCAGCTAATCCACGGATACAACCACCGTTGGTTATCTCGTCTCGTTTCCGGGGGGAGTGGGCGTCTCCCCATTCGTCGTTTACGTCATCTCAGTCACTGGACTCGATGAACTGGCCAGCTGCCGAAAGGACCTCGTCTTGTGAGAGCGCCGGGTCGAAGGCGTTCGGGAAGTAGGATTCGCCGTTGAGACCGTTCAGGAAGGCCGCGTGCCGGGCCTCGACGCTGTGGATAGAGAGCGCGGCGCTTTGCAGGTCAGGGCTCTCGATGAACGGTGCGGCACCCGCATACGCTGAGACGCCAGTGTTCTCAAGCACTTGTGCGACCGCGAGGAACTCTTCGACAGTTTCAACACCGAAGTCGTAGGAGGCTTCGGCGACTGGCTCACCGCCGAGCAGACTCGTCGTCTCGCTGAGCACCCCGGCGTGGCTTGCCTCGTGCTCGCCGATTACCTCGATTGTCGAGTACACCGACTTGCCATTGCCAGTGGTAACGTCCGACTCGACACCAGCGTCATCGAAGTCCGAACGGTCGAACATCTCAAGCCCCTCTCGATAGAACGCGTTTTCGAGATGTTCGAGCGTAAGCGCGTAGTTGACGACGTCGACGTCGGTCCCGTCGACGTCATCGAACATCGCCTTCATTTCTTCGTCAGAACTGTTCCCCTCCTC
>Ga0208283_10085_pt1 | contig 58415 bp, 57 predicted proteins | sample AntRauMetaRauer1_FD_184785 | JGI IMG/M metagenome (GOLD analysis project Ga0208283, IMG submission 184785) | Saline lake microbial communities from Rauer Lake, Antarctica, in enrichment culture - Antartic Rauer Lake 1 Metagenome Rauer1 (SPAdes)... ...
CGAGAGAACAGGTTGTATCGTAGACCAGCAAATATCCCACCTGCGGTACGGGAAGCCCCGGCGTTTACGCCGGGGAGGATGTCACCGGTTCAGTCATTATCAGGCACCTCACCCCAACGGCCGCTGAACGGTTTCTCCATGGCTGTGAGAATATTTGCTCCTATTGTAGTATAATACTTTCCAAGCATACGGTTGGAAAGCTCAGCGTAGTTGATCCCTCTGTCTCTCATGCCGTACTGTATGTTCTCGGCCCTGTGACACGCCTTCCTGTCGACATTCTCCCTGCTCTTCACGCTGGAATTTTCGCCTTGAATCTCCCACAATTGGTGGGCGAAGTTTTGGACAGTGGTGTCTCAGTATTGGTGAGCAGGTGGCCTGTTCACTGATAGTGAACAATTGTCTCTGTTGTAATGGAGCGATACGGACCGTGGATTCGGAGCGCAATCACCACAGTGCGTGCCGCATCCGATGTTCAAGCCCGTTGGTGGCCTCCATCGTCAGTTCGGCGTATTCGTTGTGAACGGTGACCGTGTTTGGTTCGTCCTTGCTAGATACACGGTACACTGGAGCGGAGACTCGAATGTTGACGACTGATTAGAAATTCGAGAACTTATCACGCCGATACAGATCGAGTTCGGACACGACGTTTGGGGGGTTTTGCTGAGCCGCAAATGCGATCGCGTCACCGATCGCATCCGGCTCGGTCACCTCGTTCGACTCGTATCGGTCCTCAGAAACCTGATCTCGGAACTCCTTACCGAACTCCGTTCGAACCTCGGACGGGTTGACCACAGTCACGCCAATCTCGTCCGCTCCAAGCGACCCCGCGAGACTGTGTGCGAACCCCCGAGTCCACCACTTGGTCGCGGCGTAGACCGGCGCTCCCGGTCGGGGATACTGGCCAGCGAAACTCCCCACGAACACTGCGATACCATTTGTCTCGCGGAGATGGGGTATCGCCGCTTGCGTGACGAAAAACAGGCCGTCCACGTTCACTGCCATGACGGTCCGATACTGTTCGATAGGCATCGTTTCTACCGTCACGTCATTTCCGGTTGCGATCCCCGCGTTATTGACTAGTACGTCCAGTTTGCCGAAGGTTTCGACGGTTTGTTCAACGGCGTCTCTGACGGCTTCATTATCGGTGACGTCGGTTGGAAGAACGAGCGCGGTTCGTTCGGTTTCTGCTTCGATACGGTCCGCTATCGATTCGAGTTTCTCTTCCCGTCGAGCGACCAATGCGACATCCGCACCTTGTGCCGCGAGTGCCTCCGCCGATGCTTCCCCGATACCGGAACTTGCTCCGGTAATAAACGCTGACTTTCCCGCTAACGGTAGTCTGCTACTCATAGATGATGGTCTACACATGTTAGCATAAGTATTACTTGAGCCGAGAGCCAGCCCTTGGTCTTCTCTCGGATTTGGGTGGTTTCGAACAAACAGAGAGATACTGGTCGCCTTCATCGGGTACCGCAAATCTATATACTCTGTTCTTGTCTGATATGTTGTACCATGACAAGGACTGCGGCTCCAACCGTTGCCGGTATCGGTACCGTTCCGAACGGAACGTATTCGATCCCGGAGCGTGACCTCGCATTGCGCGTCGTTCAAGAAGCCCTTGAGGACGCTTCGCTCGAACTCTCAGCCGTCGACGGCATGTATCTGCCTGCTCCCCGGCCGTGGACGCCACAGGGGTTCTTCTCGACCTATCTGCTACATCTACTCGGACTTGACGTCGATCGCTCGGTCGAGGTTTCGACTGGGGGAACGAGCGGAGCGAACGCGTTTCACTCGGCAGTATCGGATATTCGTGACGGAACTGTGGAGACAGCGCTCGTGCTGGCGGTGGAACGCAATTCGATAGTCGAAACGACGGGCCCATATTTCGACTACATCCTGAAATCGTTCGACACAGAGTTCGAATCGCCTATCGGTATGACCGTTCCGGCGGCGTACGCCCAGAGCATGCAGCGATACCTCTACGAGTACGGTATCGCACGTAGAGACCTCGCCGACATCGTCGTCAAAAATCGCACTAATGGAGTCGCCAACCCGGATGGACTCTTCGACGAGAGTCTATCACAGGACGACGTCCTCGACGCTCGATTGATTTCGGACCCTATCCGACTGTTTGACTGCCCCGCCCCCTGCGATGGCGCAGTCGCAATCCTCCTCACCACTGCTGCAAACAACGAGTCGGATTTCCCACAAATACTCGTTCAGGGAACCGGATATCACCACACGGCGAGCCACTTTCTGCGGAGCCGAGAAACGTCGATCACCGAATTGCCGGCCGTTAGAACGGCTGTGGACACGGCAACCGAGCGTGCCGGCGTTTCAATCCCCGAGATAGACGTCTTCGAACCGTACGCACCGTTTCCGCACATCGAAGCGATCGTAACGGAAGAGTTGGGACTCGTTGAGAGAGGATGCGGTGTTACGGCGTGTCTTGAGGGGCAGACAGCACCTGACGGGCCGTTTCCGATAAGCCCGTCGGGTGGCTGTCTCGGGAGGGGACATCCGCCGATGGTGACGCCGCTGCTCAACTACGTTGCGGCCGTGAAACAGCTTCGCGGGACTGCGTCGACGCAAATTCCAGACGTGGAACGCGTCCTCACAACAGCGGAACACGGACACGTCAACGGAGTGACCGCGACCGTGTTCGGGACGGAGGTGTGATCGATGGAGCCCTACACGCGACCGTTCTGGGAGTCCCTTCGGGACGGTACCTTCCTGATTCATGCCTGTGAGAGCTGCGATGAGCGATTCTTCCCGCCGAGCCCGATCTGTCCACACTGCCACTCGACTGACGTTGATTGGTCGGAGACGGACGGGGTGGGGACGCTGTACTCGTTCACGCGAACCCATGCGACCGCAGAACCCTTCGACAACGAACTCGTGATCGGCACCGTCGAACTTGCGGACGGGCCGAAACTCCTCGCGCCGATCGATGCGTCGTATTCGTCCCTCGAAATTGGTGATGACGTCCGTATTATGTCTCGTGAGTACGACGTCGACTACGACCGAGGCTGGCTCGATACGTACCCGTTCTTCGTGGCGCGACCGGTTACGAACTGATCGACCGGACTGTTTGACTCTTCGCAAACAGTCGACGAGGAAATTGACCGCATTTCGTGGTCGGATCTCCGAACAATCCGCGCAAATAGAAAGAGAGTATTCAGCGACCTGACGCAAGTCCTGAGGTCCGGGCGGTTACTCGTTCTCGAATCGGCTTCTGCAACTGGATTCCGATCATCACGAGAATGACTGCTACGCTAATGCCGCGGATCATCGTGTCCGGATAGACCATAGCGATCAATCCAAGCCCGAAGTAGATCCCTTTGATGGGGAATTTGATGAAGGGGCTCTCGTGGAAGAACTTCCCGTAGTAGTTGAGTCCGTGGGAGATCCCCAACGCTCCGAGCAGGGCGAGCGCTCCTGACAGCAGCGTCACGAGCCCGAAGCCACCGACGACCAGTTCGGGGTTGTAGATGAACGAGAACGGCAGGACATAGATCGGTGCAGAGATCTTCAACGCCTCGTGTGCCGTCCGCCAGAAGTTGCTCTCTGCGATTCCCGTCGCCACCACCACTGCGATCGCGATCGGTGGCGTCAGCCCGGACAGGATAGCGGCATAGAGCACGAAGAAGTGTGCAGCGAGATCCGGAACGAAGAACTGCTGGACCAACGCTGGTGCGATTAATGCGGCCACGATGACGTACGCTGCGACGGTGGGCATTCCCATGCCGAGAATGATCGAGATCGCCATTGCGAGAACGACCGCCGTGAACATGACCCCACCGGAGAGGTCGAGGAGTGCCAGCGAAAGGATCCCCGGAATACCCGAGGCGGTGAAGACGTCAACCACGCCGTTGATGGCCGCGATAATGATCGCGATCGGTGCGAGTATCATCACACCCTCTCTGAAGCCGTCCGCCGCATCGCCGAGCAAGTTCACGAATTCGGCCGGGAGGCTCTCGCCTTCCACTGCGGTTCTGATCAGTGGGAATGAGAATCCGGTGATGAACATGGCGATAATGGTGTACAGTGCCGCCGTGAGCACCGTGTACTGAAGGACGCCAAGTATGTAGATCAGGAGAATAAACGGAATCCCGAATCGAAGACACTGGATGATGAACTCCGTCTGGGTCATCCGCTCTTCGAACTGGCTTTCGACGTTGATCTTCGTGTCTTTCCCGCGGAGTTGGCCGATACCCTTGTAGTGGACGGCTATCGTGACCGAGCCATAGAAGATAATCGCGGGGATGATGCCTGCGACGAGGACTTCGACGTACGTAATCCCGAGCAACGATGCCATCACGAACGCCGCTGCGCCCATAATCGGCGGCATGATCTGTCCACCAGTCGAGGCGACAGATTCGATCGCTCCCGCCGTCTCTCCTTTCATCCCCGTTTCCTTCATCAGTGGGATGGTAAACGATCCAGTGATCGCCGTGTTCGCCGCCTGACTCCCTGTGATCGAGCCGATGATGATACTCGAGGTCACAGCAGAGAGGGCGACGCCCGAGCGGACGTAGTTTGCCGACCGAAGCCCGATTCGCATGATGAGTTCGAACGCCCCGAACCCGCGCATCAACCCTGCGTACAGCAGGAAGAGGGCTACCCAGGTGGCGATAATCCTCGAGATGGATCCGTACACTCCCTGAAAGTCGAGTACCATGATGCTCATCATCCGATTCACGCTGAACCCGCCGTGGCGCAGGATGCCAGGGGCGTAGTTACCGTACAGTCCGTAGAGTATCACCCCGACGATCACGGCCAAGAACGTGACTCCGTAGGCACGGTACGACAGGTAGAGGATCACCAGGAAGAACGCTGCGGCGATCACGTACTCGCGTGGCAATGCCGTTCCCACACGAATCCGTAACAAGATGTCGTAAAACACGATCATATAAATCGTCGTCCCCAGGGTTATTATCGCGGAGAGTGTGAGTCCAGCTAACTCGATCTTATTTTTTTCTTCGTACGCGTCGATGAGTTCACTCCCGAGGTACACGAGGATGATCGATCCCAGAAAAATCACAGTAAACAGGATTCGATCTATTCCTTGCGTGAACGCGTAGTACAGAACGCCGAGCCAGACGATAATCGACAATCCTGTGACTACGTCGTTAGCAAGTTCTAGTCGACTCTTTCCTGAAGTTGTATAAACCATGTGTCAATGAACGATAGCGGGTGACTGGGTAGTTATTCGTCGCCGCGGGTCCAGCTGTCGTCCCAGACATCGTTCTCTTCGTACCAGTCGGCCGCACCGGGATGAATCGGGATTTCGTCCGTGTGAGCCAGTGCGAACGTAAAGTTCGACGGGTCGGACCAGTCGAGGATCGTCGGGTTTGCCTCCTGCATCGACTCGTAGTTGTTGTGGCAGATCTCCATCAGGTCGTAGACCGCTTGCGCGGAGATGTCCGGGCTGAAGTAGTACGGGTACGTCTCTGTCCACGTGTGCTTCGGGAAGTCACCCTGAACGTCTTGCTCCCATCCGCCGATCTCGTCGACTTCTTCGTAGCCAGCGCCGCTGAAGTTCTGCGCCGCTTGGACGTAGGGGTCCGTCATCTCGATCGGTCTGACATCGACGCGCGAGTCAATTTCGGCCGCCCACGAGGGGAGTTGCGTGTAGTTCGACGTGTAGACGATGAACGCCTCGGCCCGACCTTCGGCGAGCGCACTCGCTGCCTGACCGGTTTCGACGTTGACGACGTTCTCCTCGAGCCCTTCCCAGAGGCCGGCAGCGCCGTACATCTCCTCGGTCATTGCGCGAAGACCCCATCCGGCAGGAAGGCAGTAGACGTCCCGGCCGGGCAGATCATCGGTCGTCTCGATGTCGCTGTCCTCGAGCGCCATCCAGTAGAGGTTGAGCGAGAGGTGACCAAAGCCGAGTTGGGGGAACTCAGAGACCGGGTCATCCCCGAACGGGCCGGTCTCGTTGAGCGCCTGATTCATGATGTAGTTCCCTGCGGAGTAGGAGTTGATCTCTCCGTCGGCGTACAGTCGAATGGACTGCGGGTCACCCCCAGCGTCTTGCGTAATGAAATTGAGGTAATCGGAATTTTCACTCACAACCCGCTGAATCGCCTGTGAGTTACCGTAGGTCGATGACCCAGAAGACGACGATCCGACAGTAAGGTCGACTGGTTCGTTCCCGCTACCACCGCCGCCCCCACCGAGGCAACCAGCAAGCGAGAGTGCTCCGAGTCCAGCAGTTCCCTTCAATACGTTTCTACGTGACGGCCCATCGTTATCGAACATCGTTTTACATGATATTGCCACCCGTATTTAAACATTCCCCAGAATAGCCTTACTCATATGCGAGTGTAGTCGAATATAACTGGAAAATAGGCGACAGTTCTCGACTAATTCAAAATATTATTCTAAACCATGTCTGGTAATTCAAATGTCGTGTTTACCTACTTGTGACTTGCCTGTATCCAGAACAACTCAAAAAGAGAACCGATATATCACAGTTCTGCCCGAAAGCTTTGTACTCCTAGCGGAAGGGGTGGATATCATCATGGACTGGAGTCCGCAACCGGCAGGAAACACGGAGTATTCGTGGAGTGTGCAGAGACGATGACAGCGAAAGACCCGCACGCCTTCCTCGAGCGTCACGACGGAGCGATTCTCGAGACGCTCCATTCGTTACTCTCTCAACCGTCGATCAGCGCAACCGGAGACGGGATCGACGACTGCGCAGCGATGGTCCGGCAGGCCTGTCTCGAATACGGGTTTGACAGCGCTGCGATCGTCGAAACGCCCGGTCAACCGGCCGTCATTGCTCACGCGGCCGCGGACACCGAGCAGGCGGAACGGAAGGTGTTGCTCTACGGCCATTACGACGTCCAGCCGGCAACCGCGTCGGAGTGGGATTCTCCGCCGTTCGAACCGACCATTCGGGAGGGGCCGGACGGAACGGACCGCCTCTATGCCCGCGGTGCCGGCGACAACAAGGGACAGTGGTTTGCACATCTCTGTGCCGTTCGTGCGCTCCGTGAAACGTCGGGGCTCCCGACTGACGTCACACTCGTGATCGAAGGCGAGGAAGAAAGCGGCAGCGAACACCTCGAGTGGCTCGTTAGGGAGCATCGGGACGAACTCGATGCGGATGTCGCGATAGTGGCAGACGGCCCGATCGATGAGTCGGGCCGACCGCAGGTGTTACTCGGGTCGCGCGGGCTGTTGTACATCGATATCACAACGACGGGAGCAAACCGCGATCTCCACTCGGGCAACTTCGGAGGGCCGGTTCCCAACCCGGCGACGGCGCTTGCCGACCTCCTCTCGTCGCTCTGGACCGACGATGGTCGGATCGCACTCGAGGAGTTTTACGACGATGTGCGCCCGCTCACTGAACGTGATCGTGAGATCCTTGAGGAGGTTCCCGTCGATGTGGAAGCGGTAAAAGCGAATCTCGGACTGTCGGCGCTCACGACGGATCAGGGAGAAAACTACACTGAACGCTTGCTTTGTCAACCTAATTTGAACGTCGCGGGACTGGACGCCGGCTACCACGGAGACGGTATGGTGACCGTGTTACCGTCGGAGGCGCGTGCAAAGATCGACTTTCGATTGGTTGCCGACCAAGACCCCGAGAGTATTTTCGAGTCGCTTTCGCACCACGCCGAAGATCAGGTGCCGCCAGGGATCGACGTAACGCTCACGCGTGTGGCGACGATGGCTCCGCAGCGGACGTCCGCAGACAGTTGGGTCGTCGAACCAATGATGCGAGCCGTCAACAAGGGCTGGCGCAAGGAGCCGATTCTCAAACCCTCGTTGGGAGGCTCCGTGCCAACGTACGTCTTCGCCGAGACACTCAACATCCCGTGTCTGGTCGTCCCCTATGCGAATGCCGACGAGAACAACCACGCACCAAACGAGAACATTGCGCTCTCTTGTTTCCGTGCTGGAGCCCGGACCACCGTCGAACTGCTCACGGAGTTCGCCGACGCGCCCCGCGAGTGAGTTCGCTCGCGGAACTCAGATGTTCGATCGACTGAGGCCGCCGTCGATGGGGACAGTGATGCCGTTTATAAATGCCGCTTTGGGTGAACAGAGGAACGCAACCGCGTCACCAAGTTCCATCGGGCGGCCGATCCGACCGAGTGGGGTGGCGCTCCCCTTGGCCGCCAGTCCCTCCTCGTAGGAGGCTACCTCCCCCCGATCTATCGCCTGTTCGATCAGTTCGCTGGTCCGCTCAGTTTCGATCGGACCGGGGAGGACGCTATTGAAGCGTACCTCCGGGGCGAGTTCACGAGATAACGTCTTTTCGAGTCCGATGACGCCCATTCGGACCGAGTTCGAGAGCACAAGCGAGTCGATGGCTTCCTTCACGCTTATCGACGTGATATGGACAACGCTCCCTCCGTCACCGGCGCGCAACTCGTCGGCGGCCTCTCGAACCAGTCGGACGACGCTCATGACGAGTAAATCGTACGCCTCGTACCAGTCGTCGTCAGTCGTCTCGAGAAACGGGCCGCTCGGCGGTCCGCCAGCCGATGTCACGAGGTGATCGATGCCACCGAATGTCTCGACCGTACCCGAAACGAGATCAGAGATGTCGTTTGGGTCCGTCAGATCGCCCGCTTCCGCGACAACGTGACCGTTGCCGGCGGCCGCAATCTCTTTTCGAGCCGCCTCGAGGCGTTCCTCGTCGCGGCCGTTGATCACAACGTTGGCTCCTTCCCGCACGAGGGCTTTCGCGGAGGCCTTCCCGAGTCCGCTGCTGGAGGCTGTTACAAGTGCTGTGTCGTCGTCTAGTTGTAGGTCCATGCTGGTGTGGTATCGATCCACGTGACGATATTTGCTGTGGTCGGTGGCGGCTAGATCGCCCGCAACGAGTCGGGCATCCTGTCAGGGGGGAGTGACCCGCGAAAGGACGGAGCGGCGATCGGCTTCTGAACGTGGGGTGGGTCGCGACAGCGTTGGTCCGCTGAACGGCGGAAGCTATATGCGACTCGCCGGGCCACGTCCGGTTAACATGCAACCATTAGAGGACATTACGGTAATCGACGCGACGCAGGCGCTTGTCGGTCCGTTTGCGGGCCAGACTCTGGGCGACCTCGGAGCTGACGTGATCAAGATCGAACGGCCGGGCTACGGCGACCTCACCCGCACGTACTCCCCGCAGTACGGCGAGGAACTCTCTGCGTACTTCGTCAGCACGAATCGAAACAAGCGCAGCGTCTGTCTGAACCTCACGACTGCCGAGGGACAGGCGATCCTCCACGATTTAGTCGAGGATGCGGACATCTTCATCCAAAACTTCTCGCCTGGAAATGAGGAGGCCTTTGGTGCGGAGTACGAGACGCTCTCAGCGATCAACGAAGACCTGATCTACTGCGATATCTCTGGATACGGGCCCGACAGCCCCTACGCCGATCGGAAGTCCTTCGACATCATTCTTCAAGGCGAATCGGGGATGATGAGCGTTACCGGCACTGAGGATCAACCCGCTCGGATCGGCGTCTCGATCTGTGATCTTGCGGGCGCGATGACGTCGATTTACTCGATCATCACTGCGCTGTACCATCGCGAGCGAACCGGAGAGGGCCAGTATATCGACATTTCGCTGCTGGACGCCAGTTTTCAGTTCCTCGGCTACCACGTCTCGAACTACTTCGCGACCGGCGAGAACCCGAAACGTATGGGTACTCGTCACCCGAGCCTCATGCCCTATCAGGCGTTCGAGACGGTCGACTCCCACATCGTCGTCGGTGTCGTGAGCGAACACATTTGGCCGAAGTTCTGCCGGGCAATCGACCGTGAGGAGTGGATCGACGACGAACGCTACGCGACGTTCTCTGACCGTGTCGAAAACAGGGCGGAACTCGACCCCGTCCTCGACGAAATGTTCGCGGAGCGGACGACGGACGAGTGGATGACCATCCTCAAGGCCGAAGACGTACCCTGTACGCCCGTGCGAGACGTCGAAACGTTGGTGAACGATCCGCACATCGAGACCCGGGGGATGATTGCAGAGATGGAACACCCCGACCTCGGAACGCTCAAATCGCCGGCCAATCCCGTCAATTTCGGCTCGCTCGAGACCGACGCGGAGAGCCCGCCTCCCCGTCTCGGTGAACACACCAGAGAAGTTCTTGCGGAGCTCGGATACAGTGAGGAAGAACTCGAGCGGTTACAGGAGAATGGCGTAATCTAACGACGACGACCGATTATCCCGGCGAGAAACAGATCGAAAGCCACCGGCGGGCGACTACACGATTGTAACTGGCAACTCGGTGTTAAGGATGATATGCTGAGTGACGCTTCCAAACAACGCTTTGCCAACCGGTGAGCGTTTTCGACCGGCGATGATGATCGTGTCGGGATCATTCGATTCGGCGTATTTGATGATCTCTTTTTCAGGGTCACCGTGGCGGCGCTCGACGTCGACTTGAATATCTGCCGCGACGAGGTGGTCGCGAGCCGCCGTCACGGAATCCGGGAACGTGTCCTCGTCGTATAGATCTTCGGACTGAACGTTGCCGCCGTCATCGATTGCTTGGAACTTTTCAAAGACGTTTATGATCGATACTGAGATGTTTTCGGGATCGGCATCGAGACCGGATTCGTTGCCGAGTTCCGTTACGAACTTCGCTGCACTCATCGCTCGATTCTCATCCTTATCGATCGGAATGACGATCTGATACATGAACTACAGCGACGGTTGTCTTTCCAGGCATATAGTCATACTTGCAAGTGTGACGAGTACTGGCGGACAACTCTCTCACGTCCGAGCATCACTCTCCGGTGTCGTTCGGTGGGCCGTGTGCGGCATGATACACCTCGAGCTGATCGAGGAGTCGCTGATCCCGTTCAGCCATCACCTGTTCGAGGTTGACAGTCGACCAATCGTAGACGCCTCGCCCGGTTTTTACCCCGTGTCGACCCTGGTCGACGAGATCAGACAGGATCGCTGCCGGTTCCTGTTTCCGATCGATATCCCGGAGCAGTTCCGTGAGCACCTTGTGATGGATATCCAGCCCGGAGTGGTCCCCCTTCTCGAACACCCCCAGCGTCGGCAGCCGAAAGCCGAAGGTCCCCTTCACCGCGCGGTCGATATCTTCGGCGGAGGCGACGCCTGACTCCAGCAATGCCCACGCCTCGCGAGCCATCGCCGACTGAATTCGATTGGCGATGAAGCCCGGGATGTCCCGCTCGACGACGACCGGATCCTTGCCGATAGACTCGAGGAACTCGATGGCGGTGTCGACGGATTCATCGGTCGTTCGGTCACCGTACACGACCTCGACGGTGGGGACGATGTGGGCGGGGTGGAACCAGTGCATCCCGCAGAACCGGTCTGGATCAGAGAGCGAGGACGCGAGTTCAGTGATCGACAGCGACGACGTGTTAGTCGCGATAGTCGCGGTCGGTGATGCCGCGCGTTCGATATCAGCGTAGACGGACGCTTTCACATCGCGGTCCTCGGTCACTGCCTCGATGATCAGCGGCGCATTCTCGACCGCCGCCGACAGTTCGGTCTCGTAGCGAACGCGGTCGCGGACGACCGAGATGTCGGTCGTGTTCCCGACACCGTGGTCGACGAGCGTTTTGATGGTCGATCGGATCTCGGCCGCTGCGTCCTCCAAGGCGTCCTCATCGACGTCAAATAGCGTGACGGGTTGGCCGCCGGCCGCGCTGGCTACGGCGATGTTCCGCCCCATCGTTCCAGCACCGATAATCGCGGGGCGAGGCGCTGTGCTCCGGTTGTCTGACGGCTCTTCGTCCATGGTCCTCCCTCTCAGGGACCCCCATTAATGCTTTCGTGGTGGACGGTAAGGATACGCACAGATGAGCTACCAGAATTACCTCGAGGGTGGGAAATTAATGTTGACCGTCCCGACCACGGGCGGCGTGCAAGGAAAGGAAGTAAACCAGAACCTGCCGGAACAGCCCGATGAGATCGCCGAAGCCGCCCGCGAGTGTGAGAAACTCGGCGCAGCGATCGTTCACCTTCACGGGCGGGACAAACGCGGTGAGCGCGACGCGGGTCGACTCCAAGAGATCAACCAGGCCGTTCGTGAGCGCTGTGACGATATCATCATCCAGAACACGACCGGTGGAACGGGAATCCCGCTCGAGCAACGAGCCAAAGGAATCCGAACGGATCCGCTCCCGGAGATGGCGTCGCTCGACATGGGGCCGATGAACCGGTATCAGCACATCACTTCGGAGAACACCCGCCATATGATAGACACACTGGCCGCAGAGATGCAGGAGAAGGGGATCAAGCCGGAAATGGAGGTGTTCAACAACGGCCACATGAGCGAAGTGTATCGCCTCATCGACAAAGGACTGCTCGAGGAGCCGTACTACATCAACATCATCTTCGGACCGGGGACGTTGACGCCGCCGACACCGGAGAATATGGTCAACATGGTGAACAACCTCCCGGACAACTCGATCTTCAATGTGCTCGCGATCGGCCGGCATCAACTCCCGCTGACGACGATGGGGATCGTGATGGGCGGGCACGTTCGCGTCGGGATGGAAGATAACCTCTACTACCGCCGGGGCGAACCCGCCGAGAGCAACGCTCAACTGGTCGGACGAACGGTTCGCATCGCCGACGAACTTGACCGAGAACTTGCGACGCCTGCGGAGGCGCGAGAACTACTCGAAATCCCGGGGCGGTAACCGGACAGAGAACGGATCGGGTGGCCAAACATTCTAACGCGGCGATCGCTCCGCGTGACTGGAACGCAGGTCCACCGACGTCGACCGCTGCTCACTCGGATTCGGCGTCGCGGTAGAACTCGCAGTCGCGTTCGTGGCTCAACTCGTGGCGGTCGTTACAGACGTCTGCACGCATCGGTGAGACGAACTCCTCGACGACGGTACAGTAGGCACGTTCGGTTTCGAACTCTTTGTCGCCGGCCGATTGACGATACGAGAGATTGGGACAACTCATACCATCTCCCACACGCCCAACCTACGAATAGCTGATGGTGAGGTCGGAAGTAGAGAGAGAACTTATCCAAGGTGCGTCCCATTGAGCCTCATGGATCGAGAGCCCGACGCACCCTACGACTGCACGTTCCTCGACAGTGCGGTCGCTGACGGACGCGTCGCCCACAACGAGAGCATTCGGGAGCAGTACGCCTCAGACGAAAGTCCACACGCTGGACGCGTTCCCGATGCCGTCGTCTGGCCGGCGTCGGCCGACGAGGTCAGCGCCGTCCTCACAGCGGCGAACGACCGCGGCGTACCGGTGACACCGCGCTCGGGTGGGTCTGGACTTGAGGGGAACGCTATCCCCTCGGCCGGCGGCATCGTTCTGAGCACGGCCGAGATAGACCACGTCGATATCTCACCGGACGATATGCAGGTGACTGTCGGTGCAGGCGTCGTCTATGACGAGTTAAACGAGCAACTGGCCTCCTACGGTCTACGGTTCGCGCCCGGCATCTCGAGCGGTAACGTGGCGACGGTAGGGGGAATGGTCGCGACGAACGCGAGCGGCTTCAACGCGGTCCGCTACGGCGAAACACGTGACCACGTTCGCCGTCTCAAAGTGGTTACCGCCGATGGACGCGTCGTCGAATGCGGAAAAGGCGTCGTCAAGACGTCCGCAGGGTACAGTCTGAAAGACCTGTTTGTGGGGAGCGAGGGGACGCTCGGTGTCGTCACCGAGGTGACGCTCGGTCTCGTGGGAATTCCAGAGTACCGTCAGGCGGCGCTAGTGACGTTTCCCACGCGTGTTGACGCGTCCGGAGCCGTCGCAGACGCGATCGGTTCGGCGCTTGTCCCCGGTGCGATCGAGTTTATCGACACCACGGCGATCAAGATGCTGAATGCGTACCACGACGAGGTTTCGTTCGAAGAGCATCCGACGCTGATCATCGAACTGCACGCGAACAACAGCGGGATTGAGGAGGATATGGCGTTTGCAAAGGCTATCTGTGAAGATCACGGGATGCTCTCTTGGGAGGAAGCCGGGAAGGAAAACCTGGACGACATTTGGCAGGCCCGGCGGGACAAGTACCCGGCGACGCAAAGCTATCGAGACGACTGGGAGGTCGCGTTGGTCGGTGACGTGGTCGTACCGATTTCGCGCTATCCCGACATCGTCGAAGCGGTGTCCCGAGTCAGCGACGAGTTAGACCTACTGACGTCCTGTGTCGGTCACGCCGGCGACGGGAACCTCCACTTCACATCGCTCGTTGATCCCGACGACGAAGAAATGGTCGCGCGGGCGCACGAGCTGAACGAGCGGGTCGTTCGAAAGGCAATCGCACTCGGGGGCACCTCGACCGGCGAACACGGTATCGGAATCGGAAAGCGGCAGTTCATGCACGAGGAACACGGTCAAGCGATCGATCTCATGCAATCGATCAAGGAAACGTTCGATCCGAACGGCATCTTGAACCCCGGCAAAGTGCTCCCCGACACCTAGGTTCAGCAATCCCGTCCAACCCAGTTCACGCCGGCATCGAATTTTCGGTCGCTTGCACCTCCCCGTGAACGGCCGAGGCATAAGTTAATATGAACTCTGCGAAAAGTGAGACATGGTAGCATGTATTCAGACTTCGCGGCGCGATTAGCGTCTAGTATTTGGCCCGACTTCGGCGAAACACCGGCCCGCACAACCGAAATGCCTGAGATCACGGATCTATCGACGGTTGTCATCGACGGTAACTTTCCGTGGACGATCGTCCGCCTCGAAACGGACGCAGGCGTGGTGGGAATCGGCGAAGCATACCCCTCTCCGGGCGTTCACGAGGTGATCACGGATTACTTCAAGCCAGTCCTTCGCGGTGAGAATCCACTCGACGTCGAGCGACTGTATCATCTCATGCGGGAGAGCCTCTCGGGACGAGGCTCTCAACAGGGTATCGGGACCATTGCGATCAGTGGGATCGAACTTGCGCTCTGGGATGCCGCCGGGAAGATACTCGATCAGCCCGTCTACCAGCTCCTCGGCGGGAAGACCCGCGAGAAGGTCCGAATGTACGCTGACTGCCACGCCGGTGAAGGGATGGTCGAATCGGCACTCAACCATCAGCCCGACGAGACCTACAAGGCTGAGGCGTATGCCCGAGCCGCTCGGGCGGCGGTCGACGACGGCTACGAGATCATCAAATTCGACCTCGACGTGCCGTCGGGTCGAGATATCGACACGCTCGCGCGCCACTTCGATCCCCCAGAGATCGAGCATAAGCGGGGGCTGGTCGAGGCCGTGACCGACGAAGTCGGTGACGAGGCAGAGGTCGCCGTCGATCTCCACTGGAATTTCAGCGTGGAGGCAACGGAGAAACTGTGCAAAGCCCTCGAACCATATGATCTCGCGTGGATCGAGGATCCACTTCCGCCAGAGAATGCGGATGCGCTGGCAACGCTCAACCGGAGCGTGGACCAACCGCTCCTCACCGGCGAGAACCGCTACGGTCGGCACGGCTTCCGTGACCTTGTCGAGAAAGAAGCCGTCTCGTTCGTCGCGCCCGACATCCCCAAAACAGGGGGCATCGCGGAAACGAAGAAAATCGCCGAACTCGCAGACACCTACTATCTGACGATGAGCCCGCACAACATCGGGAGCCCCGTCGCAACGATGGCCGGGGTCCACCTCGGTGCAACGGTTCCGAATTTCCTCGCGCTCGAGTTCCACGCCCGCGACGTGCCGTGGTGGGACGACCTCGTTGCTCGCGACAAACCACTCATCCAAGACGGGTATATCGAGGTTCCGGACGAGCCGGGACTCGGGATAGAACTCGACTGGGACGTCGTAGAGGAACACAGGAAAGAATAGCCGTCGATCCCTCGAATTCCGAGGATGACCCGGTCGTTCAGGCGTCAGGCCATCGCTCGATGTAGATGGCTTTGTCCGTGTAGAAGTAGATCATATCCTCGCCTTGTGCGTGGAGGTCGCCGAAGAACGAATCCTTCCAGCCGCCGAAGTGGAAAAACGCCATCGGAGCCGAAGTGCCGACGTTGACGCCGAGGTTCCCAATCTCGCCCTCGTGTCGGAACGTCCGCGCATCCGCGCCACTGCCTGTAAACAGGCTCGCGGCGTTGCCGTACTGACTCTCGTTCATCCGGGAGATGGCCTCGTCAACATCTGCAACTGGCGCGAGACCGAACACCGGCCCGAATATCTCCTCTCGTGAGATCACCATGTCTGCAGTGACGTCGCCAAAGACAGTCGGTCCGAGGAAGTTGCCGTCTTCGTAGCCGTCGACGGTGACTTCCCTGCCGTCGAGCAGGAGCGATGCACCCTCTTCGATGCCGGTCTGGATGTACTTCCGAACTGTCTGCTCATGTTCGGGACTGATCAGCGCCCCGATGTCGGTCTGCTCGTCGAGGCCGTAGCCGACGACCTGTTCGGCGGCTTCGTCGACGACGAGGTCGGTGAACTCGTCGTATATCGATTCCTCGACGAGGACGATGTCATTCGCGAGACATCGCTCGCCTCCGCAGGCGGTCGCCGACGAGACCGTCTTTTCGGCGGCGAACTCGAGGTCGGCGGTCTCCGTAACGATGATGTGGTTTTTCGCCCCGCCTTGTGCCTGAGCGCGCTTGCCGTGTTTCGCAGCCCGCTCGTAGACGAGTTTCGCGATGGGCGTGCTGCCGACGAACGACACACCTTCGACACCGTCGTGGTCGAGCAGTGCGTTGACGGTGTCGGGACCGCCGTTGACGAGTTGGAGAACGCCATCCGGGAACCCCGCCTCACTGATGATCTCGAACAACCGCTGAGCGACGAGGGGATTCTGCTCGCTCGGTTTGAGAATGAAACTGTTTCCGGTCGCCACGGCGTAGGGCAGGAACCACAGGGGGATCATGCCCGGGAAGTTGAACGGGGTAATTGCCGTAAAGACGCCGAGCGGCTTTCGGACCGCGCTCTCGTCGATATTGGGCGCAGCGTTCAGGAGCGAGCCACTTTGCATCATCGACGGGATGCCACAGGCGACCTCCACGTTCTCGATTCCGCGGCGCAGTTCGCCGCGGGCCTCCGCAATGGTCTTGCCGTGATCCTCAACGAGGAGTTCTGCAAGCTCTTCTTGATGCGCTTCAAGAAGAGATTTCAACCGGAACAGCGGCTGGATTCGCTCTTCGACGGGACGGTCAGACCAGGCTTCGAACGCTTCGTTTCCGCTCCGGACGATTTCGTCGACGTCCGCGGCGGAACTGAACGGGACCGTCGCCAGTTCCTCGCCCGTCGCCGGATTGACGCTGGTCAGTTCGTCGTCGCCCGAGGCGTCTCGCCAGTCACCGTCTACGTAGTTTCGCACCCGCTTCCGCTGTCCAATCGACTCTAATTCGACCATGAGGGTGCTACCGTAACGTCCGAAATAAAATCTTCGGTCGTTCTGAATATTGTTCGAACAGGACTCAAATGAAATACAGGCTGTTCAACAGAGCCTCATATTTTCTGCATTATACGCTTGAGAACAGATTTGTTCACCAAAGATTAATAAATTAGTACACCACACCTCTGATAAACTATGGCAGAGAAAGCGCCCGAAATTGACGAGCGGACCGAAGTAGAGCGACTAGACAAAGAGTACGTGTTCGGGACGTGGTCGTTCCAGAGCGAGGTCGATCCGACGGAAATTGTCGGCGGAGAGGGTGTTCGGTTTACCGACGGATCGGGGAAGGAGTATCTCGATTTCTCGGGGCAACTCATGTGCTCGAATCTGGGTCACTCAGCCGACGCGGTCGCCGACGCGATTGCGGAGCAGGCTCAGAAAGGGGCCTACTTTGCACCCGGATTTGCAACGGAAGCGCGCGCCCGCCTCGGCGAGAAAATTGCTGACGTAACACCGGGCAACCTCTCGAAGACGTTCTTCTCGACCAGCGGGACTGAGGCCGTTGAGGCGGCGATCAAGATCGCCCGATTGTACACAGGGAAGCAGAAGGTGATTTCGCGGTACCGCTCGTATCACGGCGCGACCGCCGGTTCGATTAGCGTCACCGGCGATCCCCGCAGACTGAAGGCCGAGCCCGGTGTTCCCGGCGCAATCAAAGCGCCCGATCCGTACGCCTACGGGTCGACGCTCGATCCCATGGAGAGTCTCGAGTATATCGACGAGATGCTGATGCTGGAGGGTGATACAGTCGCGGCGATCATCGTCGAACCGATCGTCGGTTCGAACGGAATCTTGGTCCCACCTGAAGAGTACCTCCCGCGTTTGAAAGAGATCGCGCACGCACACGGCGCGCTCCTGATCTGTGACGAAGTGATGGCCGGCTTCGGCCGCACCGGCGAGTGGTTCGGCTGCGACGTCTTCGACGTCACACCAGACATCATGACGATGGCGAAGGGACTCTCAGGCGCATACGTGCCGCTCGGGGCCACGACCGTCACGGAAGAGATAGCCGATCACTTCGAAGACGAGATGTTCTGCCACGGACACACCTATTCGGGCCATCCCGTCGCCTGTGCGGCCGGCCTCGCTGCCATCGAAACGTACGAAGAGGAGAATCTCATCGACCATGCGAGCGAGGTTGGCGAGTATCTCGGTGACTGCCTCGATGACCTCGCTGAAACTCATCCGAGCGTCGGCGACGCACGCGGCGTCGGACTCTTCCGTGGAATAGAACTGAGCAAGGATCCGGACGAGCGGGTTCCCTTCGGAGAACGGGAGGACAAAATCTCGACTGGATCGACCGTCGTGGACGAAGTCGCCGCTGCCGCCGCCGAAGACGGCGTCTACGTCGCGAACATGATCAATACACTCATCATCGCACCGCCGCTGCCGATCACCGAGTCCGACATCGACGAGGCCGTCGAAGTCCTCGATTCGGCGCTCGAGGTCTCTGACGCTGCCATGGACCGCTAACGAGGTGTAAGCGCCACTGGATTCGAAAACTGGGCAATCATGGAGACGATGACTGACGACTTATTACCCCAACGTCGAGGGTGTCATAGAATAGTTCTCCCGACGCCACCTCAGACCTCGACGAGATCGATCTCGAAATCATTCGCGAGTTCGAGCAAAACGACGAAAAAAGCCTCGAGGAGCTTGCAGACGGCCTGGGTCTCTCGAAGTCGGCGATCCACTACCGGTTGAATCAGCTGAAAGACAGCGGCGTGATAACTGATATCTCGGCGAATATCGACCCGCACGCGCTCGGCATGTCTATGGTCAGCATCACCGAGGTGTACGTCTATCACGAGAGCGGGTACGCGGACGACATCGGCGATGAACTGGCCAACCTCCCCGGTGTGCAGCAAGTGTTCTACACCATGGGCGACGTCGATTTCATCGTCATTTCTCGCGTCCAGAACCACGAACAGATGAACGAGCTAATCGACAAAATCGTCGCCATCGAAGGTGTCAACGAGACTTCGTCTCGATTCGTGATGCGTGAGCTCAAAAACGACAGCCGACTCTTAGAGACGATGTCGGAGGGAATGATCGACAACGTACTCGAGACGGAGTGATCGGCGACCCAGCCACACCGAGCGACCGCTATCGAAACTCCCCGGAGTCGCGTTACGGTCGTGACCGATCGGTTGTCTTTTTTTATCTCGGCTGAGTGCCGATACGTATGACAGACACACTGTTTTTAACCAGTGACGAAGTCGAAGGGCTCGCAACACCGGCCGAATACGTCGCCGCCGTCCGCGACGGCTACCGCCAGCGCGGCGAGGGCGCACCGGCCCTGCCGCGACAGACGTTCCGCCACGAGAACCCCGACGGGAAGCTGACGAACTACTCGGCGATTCTGCCCGAAACGGGTGCGATGGGAGGCTACGCCTACACCTCCGGTTTCTCTGGGCCGAATGCCTGGTTCATGACACCGCTGTTCGATACGGAGAGCGGTGAACCGCTCGCGCTCATCGACGGTGCGAGCATGAACCCGTTCAAGACCGGGGCGACCGGTGCCGTCGCTGTCGACGCGTTGGCCCGAGACGACGCGACCACGCTCGCGGTCATCGGCAGCGGTGCCCAGGCGCGCGGGCAACTTCACACGACGGCGACAGTTCGCAATCTCGAGGAGGTCCGGGTGTTCTCACCGACGCCCGAAAACCGGGAGACGTTCGCTGCGGAGTTCGACGATCATCTCGAGGCGTCGGTCGAGGCAGTCGACTCTAGTGCGGCCGCCGTCTCGGGCGCGGATATCGTGATCACGGCGACGAAGGCTGCCGACCCGGTTTTCGACAGTGCGGATCTCGATCCGGGCACGCACGTCACAGCGATGGGTCAGTACACGCCCGGCCGGCACGAGCTCGATACGGCGACCATCGAGCGAGCGACCTACGTGCCCGACCTTCGCGCCCGAGCGACGCAGGACGCGGGGTCGTTCCTGGCGGCTCTCGAGGCTGGAGTCGTCGACGAGGATCACGTCCACGCAGAACTCGGCGAAGTCGTGGCGGGGGTCAAGCCCGGACGGACGACCGACGACGAAATCACGGTCTTTGACAGCGGTGGCACGGGTATCGAGACCGTTGCTGCGGCGTACATGCTCTACGAGAAGGCGCGGTCGAAAGGACTCGGTTCGGAGTTTTCAATCGCCCCCGCGAGCGAGGCACTCACCGGCCGGCTTCCCTGAGAACGCCGTACCGCTGGTCTATGCTATTCGTCTCGAAACCAAGCCACGGGTCCCTCAGCCGTCTTCAAGGACGAACACGGGGACCGCTATCTCTGCATTGTCGACGTCACGGAATTCGACGACGACCTGTGCTCCGATTTCGACGGCAGACGGATCGGCGTCGATATTCGTCATCAGGCGCGGGCCTTCCTCCAGTTCCACGTACGCGAGGACGAGCGGGAGGTCGTCTTCTGGCCATCCGCTCATCGTTCGAGCGGTCGAGAACGAGTAGACCTCACCGCGGCCAGATGCCTCTCGCCACTCGACGCGCTCACTGAAGCAGTCGGGACACAGTGACCGCGGATAGTGGTAGACGAGTCCACAGTCCTGACACTCCCGGACGAGGAGGGTGCCCTCGGCGGCAGCCGTCCAGTACCGCTCAGTCTCCGGAGTGACGTCCGGGGCGGGACGCGGGTCCCAGCTCATCGGTCTTCCCCTCCTAAAACGACCGTCGCGGCACCGTGGCGAGTGCCGATGCTCCCGCCCGTACCGTGTGCGAGTGCGATATCGGCGTCGACCTGCACTTCGGGATTGGCCTCCTCTCGGAGCTGACGCACCGCCTCGATTACTTTCGTCATGCCGCCGCGGTTAGCCGGGTGGTTCGAACACAGGCCGCCGCCGTCGGTGTTGAACGGGAGGTCCCCGTCGGGCGCGCGGAGCGTTCCACCTTCGACGAAGGATCCCCCCGCTCCTTTCTCACAGAATCCGAGGTCCTCGATGGCCTCGAGTACCGTTATCGTAAACGAATCGTAGATAGAGGCGTAGTCGATGTCTTCGGGGCCGACCCCGGCCTCCGTGAAAGCGCGCGAGCCGGACCGATCCGCAGCGGTCTTCGTGAGGTCGATCCGGCCGGCGTCGTGATGACCGATCGATTCGCCGAACCCGAGCACTTCGATGCAGTCTCGGCGCAGATTCGATCGGACGTCTTCAGAGACGACGACCAGCGCACCGCCCCCGTCAGAGATGACACAGCAGTCGAGGAGATGCAGTGGGTCGGCAACGATCCGTGACTCGACGACGTCCTCGACGGTCACCGGCTCCTGATACATCGCGTGCTCGTTGTACTGGGCGTGGTGTGAGGCGGCGGCGCGAATTTCTGCGAGCTGTTCGCTCGTCGTCCCGTATTCGTGCATGTGCCGCTGTGCGGCCATGCCGTACATACTCACGTTCGTGGCGCCGTAGATGCGCTCGAAACTGTCCTGTACGGTTCGCAGGTCGCGAGCCCCGGATCCGGTTGCCTGCCCGTGTGACCGTGGGCGGCCAGCCAGGGTAATGAGCGCGACGTCACACCGACCATCGCGAATCGCGCTCGCAGCGTGCCCGACGTGGCTGATGTAGGACGACCCGCCGAAGTCAGTCGTATCGGCGTACGACGGCTCGAGTCCGAGATAGTCGGCCATGATCAGCGGCGACAGTCCAGGTTCGTACTCCGGGACGTTGGCGGTGAAGTAGCCGTTCACATCGCCTTTTTCGAGGGTTGCGTCTTCGAGTGCGCCCTTCGCAACCTCTGCGTGTAATTGCATCGTCGATTTGTCCGGTGCTTCTCTCGTGGGATGTTCGAATGCCCCAGCGATGTACACTGGCTCAGAGTCTGCCATAGACGGGTACTCTATCAGCGACACCGTAAGCGTAGGTGGTCGTCCACAAGATCCGTTGACAGCTTGGTTGACTGATTCCCCTTCAGGAAGACGGCCAGCGTGCCGGCGGACGAGTGAGATTGTGGTGTCGACTCAGTAGAACGTCTCGCCGGTCTTCGCTTTCCGAACGAGGAGGTCGCAGGGGAGCGTTTCGACGAGCTTGTCGGTGTTCTCGTGGCGGCTGGCCACCGTCGTCAACGTCTGCAGGACGACGTCGGCTCCGATACTGTCGGCCTTCTCGAGAGGACCCATCGGCCAGTTGCCGCCGAGTCGAGCACCGATATCGATATCTTCGACGCTCGCGACGCCGTTTTCGACCAGTTTGGCGGCCTCGTTGATAATCGGTGCCCACACCAACAGCGTGTCGAAGCCTTGGCCGGCGTCGACGGAGATGTGTGGTTCGTCGCGCTCGTCGTACTCGTAGTATCCCGCGTCCGTCTTCCGTCCGTACCGTCCTTTTTCGTACAGTTGGTGGATGATCGGGCAGACTGCCGTGTCGTAGGACATCGGCCGATCATCCTCGAGATGATCTGCTTCGCCCTCGACGCGGATCTGGATACCGCCGGTGAAGTCGGCGAGTTCGAAGGGGCCCATTGGGAACCCCTCCGCGTATTTCATCGCCGAGTCTATCTCCTCGAACGAGTGGGTTCCCCGATAGGCCATCCACGCTGGTTCTTCGCCGTAGGGGCGCATGAGCCGGTTAACGATGAAAGACGGCACATCGACCTTACAGCGGATCGGTGTCTTGCCGAACGAGTCGACGAGCGCCTCCGCGGTATCGGCCACGCTGTCTGGTGTGTGCTCGGTCATGATGACTTCGACGAGGTCCATCAGCATCGGCGGATTGAACCAGTGTGTGCCGATGACCCGTTCGGGGTTCGCGGTCGATTCGGCGAGTTTGGTGATATTGAGTCCGGACGTGTTCGTTGCGAGGATAGCATCGTCGGGGGACGACGTGTCGAGATCTGAGAAAATGTCCTGCTTGACGGCCTGCTGTTCGACCGCCGCTTCGGTCACGAATTCCGCGTTGCCGACCGCCTCGTCGAACTCCGTCGTCAACGTGAGCGACGCAAGCGCCGCCTTCGTTTCCCGCTCGGTCGCGGCCTCATTCTCGACGGTCTTCCCGTAGGACCATTCGATCGCTTCTTTGGCTTCCTCGAGTTGCGACTCGTCGATGTCGGTGATGTAGGTTTCGTACCCCGCCAGTGCGGCGACGGCGCCGATGCCGCGTCCCATCTGTCCCGCACCGACAACTGCCACGGTTTCGATGTTATCGATTGTCACGACCATGTCGCCCATCTCTCGAGGCACGATATAAACCACACAGGTGACAACCCGGTCTCGATCCGATGACGACGAGAACCATCGACGAACCCTCAGACGGCAAGCTCTGCAAACCGCTGTAGTTGCCTGCGTTGGTCGGGTGCGGTGAATCGCGTGACGAATCGTTCCACGCCGGCATCGGCATAGCTCGTGAGATGCTCCGCGACGACTGACGGCGGGCCGAACGCCCCTCGTTTCCGGATATCCTCGTCGCTCAGCTCACCCCAGGAGGGATAGTACCTGTTCAGGAACTCTCGTGCTTGCTCGATCGCTTCGGCTTCGGTCTCCGCTATCACCACGTCCTGATAGTAGGCGGCCTCGAAGCCAGCGGCGTCGCGACCGGCTTCGTCGACGATTTCGTGCGCTCGGTCGAGGCCGCCTTCGTACATCTCGGGCGACATCCCGATCGGGAGCCACCCGTCGGCACGTCGAGCGATGCGCTCCCGTATCTGACGCGGGAATCCGTCCCGGGGATCGAACGTCGCCGATGCGACGTAGATCGGCGGGGGACTCCCCGACGGGCGGATCCCGATATCGGCGTCGGTCAGATCGAAGAACTCACCCTCCACGGAGACGGGCTCATCCTCCCAGAGTCCCTGGAGGATTTCGAGTCCCTCGTCGAGAAGCGCCCCCCGCCGGTTGTAGGGAATATCGAGCTGTTCGTGTTCCGTTTCGGCGCCTGCACCAACGCCGACACCGACGCCGAGGGCGAGGCGGCCGCCGCTGACCTGGTCGACCGTCGCCGTCTGATGGGCGACGTGGACAGGATGCCGAAGCTGAGGCAGATAGACCGCCGTACCGAGGGTGACGGACTTCGTCGCACCCGCAACCGCTGCCAGCGTCGAAAGGGGCTCAAGCCGTGGTTTCGCCAGCACGCTGTCGCCGACCCAGACGCCGTCGAAGCCGATCGACTCGGCCCGACAAGCGAGACCGATCACTTCCGACTGGATGCGGGCAGTCTGGTCGAGTGAGTTATCGGCGGACAGTACGACGCCGCGAGTCGGCAGGACGAACCCGTGTGATACCATATCACATTATTTCGACGCACCGTCGTAATCCTTTGCGCTCGGTAGCGTATCACCGGGATGCAAACGCATTTGCGACTCGTTCGGTATGTGACACCATACCGATGGCACCAACTATCACGCACATCGAGTCAGTAGAGTTCGGCTACGACCTTCCAGAGGTCGGCTACGCCCCAAACGGATTCAGTATCGTCTATGACCCCGAGACGACTTCCGAGCGGAAACTGTTCGCGCTGCGAGTGCACACCGACGAGGGCACCACCGGCGAGTACGTCGGCGGCAACTCCCCCGGTGCCGCCCAACTCAACATGATCGCGGATTACCTCATCGGGAAGAACCCCCTCAAGCGCGAACGTCACTGGAGCGCGTTCAAGCGCGCGCTGCGAAAGTACGACTGGATGGGGATGGGACCGATCGACATCGCGCTCTGGGACTTCGCTGGCAAGCACTACGATGCGCCGATCCACGAGCTACTCGGCAGTTACCGCGACTCATTCCCCGCTTACGCCTCGACGTATCAGGGGGACCGAAACGGCGGCCTCGACTCGCCAGACGCGTACGCCGATTTCGCTGAGGAGTGTCTCGACTTGGGGTATCAGGGGTACAAGATTCACGACTGGGGCGGCGACTGGACTGATCCCGACGAAACGGTCGACGTCGTCCGTGAGGTCGGCCGTCGCGTCGGCGACGACATGGACCTCATGCTCGACCCCGCCTGCAACCCGGCCACCTTCGCCGACGCGTTGAAGATCGGGAAGGCCTGCGACGAGGCCGACTTCCTCTGGTACGAGGATCCCTACCGCGACGGAGGCGTCTCCCAGCATTCCCACCGGAAACTCCGCGAGATGCTCGATACGCCCATCCTCCAGACCGAGCACGTTCGTGGGCTCGAGCCGCATACGGATTTCGTGGCGACAGAGTCGACCGATTTCGTCCGAGCGGATCCCGAGTACGACGGCGGGATCACCGGCGCAATGAAAATCGCCCACATGGCGGAAGGGTTCGGCCTCGACGTGGAGTACCACGCGCCGGGACCGGCACAGCGACACTGCCTCGCCGCGACGCGCAACAGCAACTACTACGAAGTCGCGCTCGTCCATCCGATTTGCCCGAACACGCAGCCGCCGGTGTACGCGGACGAGTACTCGGACATGCTGGACACCGTCGACTCAGACGGTCGCGTGCAGGTGCCGGACGGGCCGGGACTCGGCGTCGAGTACGACTGGGACGAGATCGAGGCCCGCGAGATCGGCCGACGAGTGTACGAGTGACCGACGATGCCTGAAGACGTTCGATACGACACGGACGGCGGTATCGCGACCATTACCATCGATCGCCCGGAGGTTCACAACGCCTTCCGCCGGGAAACGATTCTCGAACTCAACGAGGCGATACGGGCGGCCGTGAGCGATGACGGCGTCTACGTCATCATCCTGACCGGTGCGGAGGGCAGCTTCTGTGCGGGTGCCGACATCACGGAGATGCCGGATTGGAGCGAAGAGATGACCGAAGAGGAGTACGCGGGGTACCTCTGGACGGTCCAAAACGTGGTCCGCCAGCTGCGGAAGAGTGAGAAACCGTCGATCGCGGCGGTCAGTGGTCCGGCCGTCGGTGCGGGGTGTGATTTCGCGTTGGCGTGTGATCTGCGCATCGTCGGCCCGGACGCCGTTCTCCGTGAGGGGTTCGTCCGCGTCGGGCTCGTCCCCGGTGACGGCGGGTCGTGGCTCCTGCCCCGACTCATCGGTGAGGCGAAAGCCAAGGAGTACCTCCTCACCGGGAAAGACATTACACCACGGGACGCCGTCGACCTCGGTCTGGCGATCGACGTGGTCGACGATCCCGTAGAGCGTGCGGGTGAGTTGGCAGCAGAACTCCTCGCGCTCCCCGCGTTGGCCGTTCGTCGGACGAACGCACTCGTCGATCCGGACCAGTCGTTCGAGGAGTACTGCGAGCGAGCGATCGCGTACCAGTGGGAGTGTGTGACCGATCCCGAACACGCGGAAGCGATCGCGGCGTTCAGAGAGAATCGAGACCCGGAGTACGAGCGCGACTACGCCTGAATCTCAGGCGAGGTCTCGCAATCCCTCCTGCTTGAGGCTGGCGGCGATCTGATTCTTTTGGATCTCGTCGGTCCCAGCAGCGAGCCGACGGCCTCGCGCGAGCCGGTAGAGGTATTCGAGGGGATGGCCCCGCTGATAGCCGTTTGCGCCGTGGATCTGCAGCGCCTCGCTGACGACGCGTTCGACCATCTCGCTGGCCTGGAGTTTGGCCATCGACGCGTCGCGACGGTCGGGAATCCTCCCGTGCTCGTGAGCGCGCGTCGCCGCCTGATGCGTAAGCGCACGCGAGGCCTCGAGCGCTGTCACGGCGTCGGCCAACTTCCATTCGATCCCTTGAAACTCACCGATCGGCTGATCGAACTGCTCGCGCTGCTCGGCGTAGTCGATTGCCTTCCCGAGCGCACACCGAGCGTAGGAGTTGGCGAGCGTCGCACTGCCGAGTCGCTCCCAGTTGAGTGCTCGAAGCTGATTTTTGAACCCATCCGGGCCGCGCGTGACCACGTTTTCCTCGGGGACAGTCACGTCTTCCATCACGAAGTGGGTCTGGTGGTGTCCGGCCATGTTCTCGTACTGTTGTAGAATCTCGACACCGTCCCAGTCGAACTCGACGATAACGGAGCCCAGTCCCTCGGGGAACTGTGTCCAGACGAGTACTGCACTCGAATGGGCAACGTTGCTCACCCACGTCTTCTCGCCGGAAAGTACCAGATTCGAGTCCATCTCGTCTATTCGTGTCCGCATCGATCCCACGTCGGAACCGGCTTCGGGCTCAGAAATCCCAATCGCGATGCTATCCTCGCCAGCGAGGACCGGGGGAAGGTATCGCTCTTTGGCGTCGTCAGTACCGAATAATTCGATCGCTCGCGGTGCGACGAGCGTCTGGTTGTAGAGGAACTCCGCGGTGTCGGGACAGACCCGACCGACAGCCTCGATAGTAAGGATGGCGTCGAGTTCGGTCATTCCTCCACCGCCGTACGTTTCGTCGAAATTGACACCGAGAAAGCCTCGGTCGGCCAGGAGTCGCACGTTTTCCCACGGCGGTTCGCCGTTCCAGTCGAATGCCCGACCGGCGAATTCGCGGCTCGCAATGTCTTCTACCGACGAGACCAGCATCTTCTGCTCGGGTGTGAGCGAGATCATGTGGTACTGTATCAGGGCAGTCGATATCAATGTCCGGCACCGAGTCGCAAGGACGTCTCGTTCTACGCCGATAGCGTATCGGCGACGTTCCGTGTCACGTCGCGACAGAATTCGACGGACTGCTCGCATACGCTTTCCAGTGACGGAGAAAACCGCGTCCTGATACGTAGCAGAGTGCCTCAAGGGCAATTCTTATATGCGGTTTTCGCAATATTGCTCTTAGTTTAGCACAGCTATGAGCAAACTGACATCCATGCAGGACGCCGTCAGCGACGGCGTCTCCGACGGTGATAGCGTCTATCTCGCGGGGTTCACCCATCTCATCCCCTTTGCGGCGGGACACGAGATAATCAGACAGGAAAAACGCGATCTCGAGTTGATCAGAGCCACGCCCGACCTGATTTACGACCAGATGATTGCCGCCGGCTGTGCGCGAAAAGCGACGTTCTCCTGGGCCGGCAACCCGGGCGTGGGGAGTTTGCCGGCGTTTCGCAGGGCGGCCGAAGAGGGCGTCCCGAACGAACTCGAACTCGAGGAGTACACGCACTTCGGGCTCATCGCCGCGCTCGAAGCAGGCGCGTCCAACCTGCCGTTCGCTCCGCTGCGTGGGTTCATCGGCTCGGACCTGCCCGAACACAACGACAACATCGCTCGCATCGAGAGTCCATTCGACGACGATTACGTATACGCCGTCGCACCGATCGAGCCGGATGTGGCCGTCATTCGAGCGCAGCGGGGCGATGAGTCTGGGAACGCACATCTCTGGGGAATTCAGGGAGAAGTGAAGATCGCGGGGCTCGCAGCCGAGACGGTGATTCTCTCCGTGGAGGAACTCTGCTCCGAGGAAACGATTCGCAGCGATCCGAACCGGACGGTCATCACGGGCGACGACGTCGATCACGTCGTCCACGACCCCTACGGATCGCATCCGTCGTACGCGCAGGGTTACTACGGACGAGACAACGAGGCGTACATCGAGTGGGGCGAGATCGCGAGTGAGGTCGACAGCGTCGAGGCATGGCTCGACGAGTGGGTCTACGGCGTCGAAAACCGCCGCGAATACGTCGAGAAACTCGGTGTCGGAAGGCTGCTCGACCTGCAACCAGATAGTTCCTACGCGACGCCTATCGACATGGGGGAATACCGATGATCAAGCGACTGAGGAGCGGGGAGACGACCACAGGCCACCCGTTCGCTTACGAGGGTAGCGCGGGCCGGTCGAACGAACCGACGGAGATGCACCAATGAACTACACGAAGAGCGAACTGATGGTGGTCGCAGCCGCGAGGGAACTCGAAAATGACGATTCGGTCCTCGTCGGGATCGGCAAGCCGAACCTGGCGTGCAACGTCGCCAAACGCACGCACGCACCGGACCTACAGATGGTCTACGAGTCGGGGACGATCGGATCGAACCCGTCGTCGCCACCCCTCTCGATCGGCGATCCGGTGCTCGCGTCGGGGGCACTCTCGATCGAACCGATGCGGAACAACTTCAACTATCGCCTGCAGGCCGGCCGCCTCGACGTCGGGTTCCTCGGCGGCGCACAGATCGACAAGAACGGGAATATCAACTCGACCGTTATCGGCGATTACGACGACCCGGTCGTTCGATTACCGGGAAGCGGCGGGGCGTGTGAGATCGCAGGCCACGTGGCCCGAACGCTGGTAATCACGCCACACTCGAAGCGACGGTTCCCCGAGGAAGTGGACTTCATAACGAGTCCGGGGTTCGTCGACGGCCGGGAGGGACGCAAAGCGTTGGGGCTCGACGGCGGGCCAGAAGCGGTCATCACCGACCTCGCGGTCTGCCGATTCGACGAGCGCGGAGAGATGTACGTTGCGGCACTTCACCCGAACGCGACGCGTGAAGAGGTCCAAGCTGAAACCGGATGGGAGATCGAATTCGCCGACGACCTCGAGACGACACCGGAGCCGAAAGCGGAAGAGCTTCGATTGATACGCGAGGACCTCGACCCAGACGAGATGTACACCGATCAGGCCGAGTAAGCGCGAACATCAGGCCGAGTAAGCGTAAACGTCCGTTCTGCGAGCGAGCGGCGACCTGCTCGCGGCGTCGTTACGGTCGAAGCGTGATCTTGATCCCAGCACGCTCTCGGGTCGCCTTGAACGCGTCTTCATACTCTTCGAGCGGGAACGACGGTCCCAGCGCAGGCGAGAGGTCGGTGTTCTCCGCGATGGCGATCGCACGTCGCCAACTCGAATCGCGACGCCCGTAGACCGTGGTGACAGAGACGCCCCGTCGAACGAGATGGGTGAGGTCGACCGGCACCGTCTCCTCGCCGTGGAAGATGCCGATCTGAACGATTTCGCCGCCGATGGCAGTCGAGGACGCTGCCAGCGAGAACGCGTCCGGGTGGCCGGCCGCTTCGATGAACACGTCGACGTCTTCCGCAAGTCCGTCTTCAAGTTCGTCGGTGACGACGGTTCGAGTCGCGCCGAGTTCACGGGCCAGCGGAAGCCGGTCCCCTCGGTCCTCCTCAGTACCGACGACGGTGACGGAACTCGCACCGGCCGCGACTGCGGCGACGAGCGCTCCGATGCCGACCGGCCCGGGGCCGGTGATCGCGACGCTGTCGCCGGCCTTGAATCCGGATCGCTCGAATCCGTGGACGGCGAGTCCCAGCAGTTCGAGGAACACCCCCTCTTCAGCGCTCACCGACCCGATCGGATATATCGCTTCTCGCGGGACGACGGCGTACTCCGCGAGCGCACCCGCAAGTTCGGTGTGGAGCCCGATGATGCGCCGATCCGGACAGATCGCGAACGAACCCGACCGGCAGATTCGACAGTTGCCACAGCCGAGAATGGGTTCGACTGCCACGCGTTCTCCCGTTTCGACGCCGTCGACGTCGGGGGCAGTCGCGTCGACCGTACCGGCGAACTCGTGACCGAACAGCTGTGGTAAATCGTCAGCGTAGTGGTGTTTGCTGTGGTGCCAGTCGTAGATCAGCGCCTCTGCGCCGCCGTCTATGCCGACGGATTCGACGCGAATTCGGACCTCGCCTGGTCCCGGTTCAGGGATGGGAACCGATTTGAGTTCCATGCCGGGTTCCGCCGTCGTCTTCACGAGCGCAGTCATTTGGTCCGTCGCGTTTGCGGTCACGCTCGGCGCTACGACACGGGTCAACATATAACCCACGCGGGTCATCCGGATGGAGAAAATGGCAGGGGAGAGTTACAGCGTCTTCCAGGGGAAAACGGACAGCGTCAGTAGCCGGCCGTCACAGCCCGATAGCGAGAGTGTACGCGACGCTGAACAGCGTGAACCACAGCAGCGTTCGGAAGAACAGTTTGCTGTAGAGGTCCTTGCCGGGCATCAGTGCGTAGAACCGCCGCTCCATGGCGAGGAGTTTGCCGATGGGACCCGGTCCGTCGTCTCTCATACTGGTACTCGAATAGTCACGCCTCGAGCGTTTCGATGCATTCGACGACGTAGCCTTCGGGGTCGGCCACGAACGCGATCCGGACACCCTTGTCCGCGAGGGTGCGCGGCTCGTCGACAATCTCGCCCCCGTACTGTTCGACGAGCGTGTCGACCGTCTCGTCCACGTCGTCGACACCGACGGCGATGTGATCGATCCCGGCCGGTTCCGGATTGCGCTCGGTACCGTCGTGTTTAAATTGGATTTCGGTGTCGCTCTCGCCGGCGACGTACGTGTTCGTCACGCCGTCAAGGTCGAACTCACGCGTGCGCTCGAGTCCAAGTCCGTCACAGTAAAAAGATAGTTGCGTGTCAATGTCGTCGACCCAGACGGCCGTATGCAGAACGTCCATGCTACCTTCATCAATTATCGGGATAAAAGCATACCGGCCTCGCTGCAAGTCGAGCGGTTGGACTACCGATCGGGGGCCGTCGCTTCGAGACAGAGCGACTCAACGTTCTCCTTTTTTGACAATCGCTCCTAAAGCTTTACACTGTTACCCTACAGACCCAATTTCAATGAAGGTCAATGAGGCCATTATCGACTGTTTGACCGAGAACAACATCGGTACCCTGTTTGGCATCCCTGGCAAGCAGTCGCTGCCGCTGAACGAATCGATCAGCGAGCGCACTGACATCCGGTTCGTCATGGCGCGCCACGAGACTGCCGTCTCCCATCAGGCGTGGGGGTACGCGGAAACGAGCGGGGAGATGGCGGGAACGGTCGTCATTCCAGGCCCGGGCGACATGAACGCGATGAACGGACTGAAGAACGCGCTGAACGATTGTACGCCGCTTCTCCACATGGCGGTCGAGACCGAACCGGAGATTCGCGGCGGAGACGGGATACACGAGACGCCGCCGGACACCTACGACAACGTCGTCAAGGAGAACATCACGGTCGAGACGCCACAGAGCACCGTCGCCGAACTGCAACGAGCGATCGACATCGCACAGACCGCTCCAAAAGGGCCTGTCCGGGTCGGAATCCCGAAGAATTTCCTCAAGATGGACGTCACGCTCGCAGAACAGGGCGAGGTCGAACCACAGACGTTCAGCGGTGTTCCCGAGGCGAAAGTCGAGACCGCGGCTGACCTCCTCGCCGACGCGTCGAAGCCGATTATTATCGCTGGAGGCGGTATCCGCGCCTCCGAGGCGAGCGACGAGTTGCGGGCGGTGGCCGAACGCCTCGAGGCACCGGTAGTCGTCACGTACAAAGGGAAAGCAACCTTCCCGGACGACCACGAACTGATGGGCGGCGTGCTCTGTGGCGGCACCGGAACCGACGTCAAAAAACTCATCGCCGATGCTGACGCGGCACTGGGCGTCGGGACCGATTTCGACGCGGTCTCGCTGCATAGTTGGTCGATCGAGGTCCCCGGTGATCTCGTTCACGTCACGCTCAATGCCGACGATATCGGAACCGGCTACGACCCGGCTGTCGGGATCGTCGCCGACGCGGCGCGAACGCTCGACTCGCTGGACGACGCACTGGCGAATCGAACGATCGCGGGCGGAACCGGTATCGAACGGGCTCGTGAAACGCGAGCAGCGGTCGATGCGCGCCTCGACGAACTGCGCGGAGTGACGGAGGCCCCCATGACGTCGGTCACGGCGTTAGACGCGATTCGGGAGGGGACGCCGCGGGATGCGATTATCGCCGTCGACGCGGGAGGATTCCGACTCTGGACGCTCCTGACGTTCCCGGCGTACGACCCTCGGAAGTACGTCAACCCGGGGTCGTGGGCGACGATGGCATCGGGAGTGCCCTCCGCGATCGGGGCGAAGGTAGCCAACCCCGACCAAGACGTCATCGCACTCACCGGTGACGGAGGGCTGTTGATGTGTCTCCACGAGCTACACACGCTGGCTGACGAGGATATCGACGTCACGGTCGTCGTCCTCAACAACAGCGACTACGCGATCATCAGCGAGGAGGCCGGTCGGAGCTATCGGATGGACGAAGGAGAGTACGGATGGGCTGATACGCCGGTGTCGTACACCACCGTCGCAGAAGGATTGGGCCTCGACGTCGAACGGGCGGAAACGCCTGACGAGATCCAAACGGTCGTCGCCGACGCGATCGCGAGCGACGGGCCGACTCTGGTGGAGATCCCGACCGATCCCTACGAGCCGCAGTCGGGCGTCTGGATGAACGAGTAACGCTCCACACAGGGTGCCGTGCCTGCGGCACGGCTATCTGGCCCGGCGACAGCGTATTTATATCGCTACCCGCAGTGTCGATCAGGGACGGTCGGCGTCGCTCTGCTCATACGTCTCGCGGATCCGTTCGCCCTGTTCGATCAGCGTCGTCATATCCTTGCCTGCTATCAAGAAATCATATCCTTGTTCGACGCGACTTGCGACATCTTCCTCACGGACGGTGAGTGTCCCGACGGGGACACCAGCGCTCGCGCCGTGCTCGAGCACCCGGTCGATAGCGTCGTTGAGTTCGGGAGCGTCCCACTCAGCGAAGACGCCGAGCGACGCCGACAGATCAGCCGGTCCCACGAAGAGCGCGTCGATCCCGTCTGTTTCGGCGATTTCGGCCGCGTTATCGACTCCGATCGGCGTCTCGATCTGTGCGATCGTGAACAGCGATCGGTGCCCTTCCTTGACGTACTCGATGAAGTTCTGACCGTAGCCGGCCGCGCGCCCCGATGCGACCCCCCGCTCACCGTCCGGCGGGTACCTCGTCGCGCTGACCAAGTCCTCGGCCGCGTCCGGCGTATCTATCATTGGGACCATGATACCGTCTACGCCGATGTCGAGAATGCGCTTGATTCGCACCGGATCGTTCCACGCCGGCCGAACGATCACCGCGAGGTCACCGGAGGCGGATGCCGCCGCCCTGGTGAGCTCCGCGACGGTTTCGAGGCTTATCTCGCTGTGTTCGGTATCGACGAGCACGAAATCGAATCCGGCCCTCGCTGCGGCTTCCACGATGGCAGGATGACCGATGGATATCCACGTCCCGAGGGCATCGCCGTCTGTGAACCGGGCCCGGAGGTCGCGGTCGCCTGATTGATCAGTCATCATTGCACCCAGCGGTCGGTTCGTCGATCGAGTGGTATCGTTGTGTTCGTTCGAGAGACACCGATAGCCGACTACCGACGTGATCGCTCGCGTGTAGAACGGGCTCCATGAGTCCGCGATACCGATGGGAGTGGGAAAAAGGTGTAGGTCAGTGGGAGACAATCAATCCGTCTCGTGAGTGTGCGCGGGATCGAGGACGGTGTGGGCGGTTCCTCAACGCTCGGGAATCCGGAACGCCAGAACGATCATGCCGCTCGCAAGGAGGGCCAGAAGGACGAACACCTCGTCGAAGTACCCGCGATCGGCCGCGGCACCGAACAGCGCCGGACTCGTTGCACCGATGGTAAACGCCACGGAGCGCAACACGCCGAATCCCGTTCCTCGGACGTCTTCGGGCAGGGAACTAAGCAACGACGGTTCGACGACGGTCGCAAATCCAAGTAGCGTGCTCACGAGAGCCGTTACGATCGCGAGAGTCCAGAGATCCTGTGCAAATGGAAGCGCGATCAGTCCGATCGTCGGGCCGGTTGCGACGATTGTCAAGGAGCGACGAATCCCGAACCGATCGTAGGCCGCACCGGCGAGCGGTTTGATAAGGATGCCGAGTGCGAAGAACGCACCGAACAGGAGACTCGCGGCGGTCGTCGAGAGCTCTTTTTCCTCCACGAGATACGTCGGGTAGAAGCTGGTAAAGGCCTGCCAGACGAGCAGGCCGAGGATGAGCACCGCCGTCGCGTAGATGACGGACTGTTGGCGTAACTCCGTGCCGAGGATCCGGAGCGTTTCGACGGAGAATCCGGTGTCCTGCTCGGACGGCTCTGGAGGTAGTGGCGGGACGATCAGCCAAAGGGCGGCGGCAGAGAGCAGGAACAACGGCACCGCGAAGCCGAACCCGTATTGCCAGAGCGTGACCGCTGCGATCACGCTGGCAATCGGAGGCATGATCGACTGTCCGGCATCCTGTGATGCGGCAGTGACACCGTTTGCAGCGCCGAGGCGATCCGTGTATAATCGTGTGAGGACGGTGTACCGACCGACAGCGTACAGCGCGGTTCCGAACCCGAACAACGCCGTCGCGGAGAACAGAACGATTGGAGAGCGGGCAGTGACGACGAGCGTTAGCGTTATCGCGGAGATCAACGCGCTTACCGAGAGCGTCACCCGCTCTCCGAAGCGGTCTGAGAGGATCCCCCCGGGAAATTGGCCGATCGCATACGCGAGGAAGAGCGTTGTGAGCAAGAGACCGGCGCTCGTCAGATCCAGTCCGTAGGCGGACCGCAGGTACGGGAGCATCACTGGATAGATCATCCGAACGCCGATCGAGAGAAACCAACCGCCCGCCACCGCAGTGAGCACCTTCCCGCGTCCGCCACTCCACAGATCGATCGCACCTCTCTTGGCTGCAGAAAGCCTCCCTGAGGGGTTTGCGTCCACGAGAAACGGGTACTAAGGTAGTCATTATAAGGATTCTGTTCCGACGAAATGGGATGTGCGTCGGCAACTCGTTGATCGGGTGTGTCACCGGTGCTACGGTCCACGAAGCGGACGCTCCAACCGAGTACGTCTCGTAGTCGAGTGTCTCATTCGCTTTGGCTCCCTGCCCGAATATTGATGTGATCGCCGCCTAGGAGGTACACAATGACACGCAGTATTACTCGGCTCGGGGTTCAGCAGTCCGTCGAGGCGATATTCCCGCCTGCAGCGCTCGTCGAGTACCTTTCCGACCTCCCAATTGACGTATCGGTCGTCGACGAAGCGGGAATCGGGGACTGTGACGCGGTCGTCACACGCAATTACTTCGAATCGTTGCTCGATGTCGAATGGATCCACTCGACGCAGGCGGGTATCGATCGGTTTCCACTACAGACGCTTGCCGACGAGGGCGTCGCGCTCACCAACAGTACCGGCATTCACGGCCGGTCTGTCGGCGAGACCGTGGCGGGCTATCTACTGGCGTTTGCACGTCGGCTTCACGATCATATCGTCAGCGCGACTGAGCGACGCTGGGAGCGTCCAGCCTGGGACGAAGCGTTCACGCTTCCCGGCACCACGGCCTGTATCGTCGGCACGGGAACGCTCGGGTGTGGCGTTGCCGAAATCGTGAGCGCGCTCGGTGTCGAGCCAGTCGGCGTCCGACGCTCCGAGGAGCCGCTTCCGGAATTCGAGCGAATGTACGCCGTCGACGACCTCCACGAGGCTATCGCGAACGCGGATTTCGTGATAGTCACCGTTCCGTTGACCGATGCGACTCGCAATCTCTTCGACGAGGCGGCGTTCGAGGTGATGCGGGAGGAGGCGTACTTCGTCAACGTCGCGCGCGGAGCAGTCGTCGACGAATCGGCCCTCATCGAAGCCCTCGTAGCCGGCGACATCGCCGGGGCCGCACTCGACGTCTTCGAGACCGAACCGTTACCCGAGGAGTCGCCGCTGTGGAACATGGACGAGGTGATCGTCACGCCGCACGCAGCGGCCTACACCCGTGACTACTACCGCGACGTGGGTGACATCGTCCGCGACAACGTTACTCGCCTCAAACACGGCGAGGAACTCGTTAATCAGGTCGTCTGACACCAGCAGGTCGAAGAATGTCGGATTACGTGGATCTGGTTCGCCGGTGTATTCCCGCAAAGGATGGGTGCCGCAACCTGGCAGACTGATGATCCGAGCCAGTCCCAGCGGCGGGAGAAACGTTTAGCTAGTATAGCGGATACTGGCGTGTATGAATTTCGAGCTGTCGGACGAACAGCGGTTAATCCGATCACAAGTCCGGGAACTCTGCGACGAGTTCGGCGACGAGTACTGGCGGGAGTGCGATCTGAATCACGAGTATCCGGCCGAGTTCTTCGAGGCGTTCGCTGCCGACGGCTGGTGTGGAATTACGATCCCCGAAACGTACGGGGGCCACGGGTACGGCGTTCAGGAGGCGTCGCTGGTCCAACAAGAGATTGCGCGGTCGGGAGCGGGGATGGCAGGGACGTCGATCACCGCCCATCACACGTTCAGTACGGAACCGCTCGTGGCTTTTGCGGATGACGACCACAAGGAACGGTACCTGCCGAAGATTGCCGAAGGGTCGGTGCAAGTCTGTACGGGCGTCACCGAACCCAACGCTGGAACGGATACCTCCCGAATTGAGACGACTGCCCGGCGCGAAGGCGACGAGTACGCCGTCAACGGGCAGAAGATCTGGACGTCGAAGGCCCAAGAGGCGGACGTGATCATGCTGCTCGTCCGAACCGAGCCGCGAGCGGAGACAAATAGATTCGGCGGCCTGACGCTCTTTTTCACCGACTTCGACCGAGATGCCGAGGGCGTCGATGTCGCCGAGATATCAAAAGCGGGGCGAGGAGCATCGGACTCGAACGAAGTGTGGTTCGACGACTTCCGCATTCCGGCGGCGGATCGCATCGGTGAGGAAGGCGAGGGATTCCGCTATCTCCTTCGCTTCGCGAACACCGAACGGATCGCGCTCGCATCGAACGCCGTTGGCGTCGGACAGGCGGCGATCGAGAAAGCGGCCGCGTACGCCACCGAGAGGGTCGTGTTTGGCAACCCGATTGGCTCGTATCAGGCCGTCCAGCATCCGCTCGCGGATTCGTGGGCGAAGCTCGAACAGGACGAACTGATGGTCCGTAAAGCGGCGTGGCTGTACGACAACAGTCGTGACTGCGGTGCCGAGGCGAACGCGGTCAAGCTTCGTGCGAGCGAAGATGCGTTGGAGGCGTGCGAGCGCGCAGTTCGGGCTCACGGAGGGATGGGATACGCGAGCGAGTACGACGTCGAGCGGTACTGGCGAGAGACGATGATCAACGTCTTAGCGCCGATATCGAACGAGATGGTGAAAAACTACATCGCGGAACACGTCCTCGGGCTGCCGAAGTCGTACTGATCGTGAGTTCGCCATCCGATCGTGTTCGTCGGAGCCACCACCGGTGTGTACTCCCAGCGGATACTACTAAGAGAGGTCGTGTACTCAGTACAGACTGTGACAGCGTTTAGCTACAGTACCGAGATACAGACGCGATACCGGGACATCGATGGGATGGGACACGTCAACAACGCGGTCTACGCCAGCTACCTCGAATCTGCGCGACAGGGGTACTACCGCGACGTGATCGGTGAGCGGCTCGACCGAGTCGACACGGTCGTCGCCCACATGGAAATTGAGTACGAAGCCTCGATCGAGCTGGAGCAACATGTCGAGATACAGGTCGCGATCGAACATCTGGGTAATTCGAGCATCGTCATGCGCTATGAAATCCTCGCCGACGACGACGTCGCTGCGCGGGCGGAGACCACGCAAGTGGTGATCGACGGCGAGACCGGGTCGGCTGTGCCGATACCGGACAGTTGGCGAGCGAAGATAGAATCGAACATGGAGACGGCCGCCGAGTGACGTCGGTTTCGACGGCCGACCCGCGATGTTACTCTCCGGTGAACTCCGGCTCTCTCCCGTCGAAGAACGCGTCGATACCTTCGTTTTTGTCCGCGGTAGCGAACAGCTGGACGAACAGCTCCGCCTCGAATTCGAGGCCCGAGTCGAGATCCATGCGTGAACTGGCCTTCACTGCCTGCTTCGCAAGCTCGAGGGCGACCGGGCTTTTCTCTGCCATTGCCCCGGCCAACTCGTACACTCGGTCGTCGAGGGTCTCGGCGTCGCACACCTCGTCGACGAGACCGATCTCGTTGGCCTCGGTCGTGTCGATCAGTTCGCCACTGAGGATCAGTTTCATCGCTTGGCCTTCTCCGACAAGCCGAGTGAGGCGCTGGGTACCCCCGCCACCGGGAATGATGCCGAGGTTGATCTCGGGTTGTCCGATCTTCGCGTCCTCGACCGCGATACGGACGTCACAGGCCTGCGCGAGTTCGCACCCGCCGCCGAGTGCGTGACCGTTGATTCGGGCGATCACCGGTATCGTGAGGTCGTCGACCGTTTCGTATATCCGCGGGCGCTTACTCGCTTCACGCTGTTCGAGGAGGTCTCGCTCCCGCAGCTCTTTGACGTCCGCCCCTGCGATGAATGCGTTCGATTCGGCCGCGCCGGTGAGGACGACGACACGTATCTCGTCATCGTCTTCCGCGATCGTCAGTGCGTCTTTCAACTCGCGTCGAACTTCTTCGTTGAGCGCGTTTCGCGCATCCGGTCGGTTGATCGCAATCGTCGCCACCCGATCGGCGTGCTCACCGACCGACGTTACCAGCGTCTCGTAGTTCGAAAACGGCATCATCGACCACCCGTGTCGGCCTCCCCGACCAGTTCACCGTCTTCCCACACGTAGAACCCCTCCCCGGATTTTTTCCCGTAGTTTCCCGCCCGGACTTTCCGTCGGAGAAGTTGTGGTGGTCGGAATCGTTCACCGAGTTCCTCACGGAGGTACTCGGCGATGTCGAGGCGGACATCGAGCCCTACGTGGTCCGTTAGCTCCAGCGGGCCCATCGGGTGTCCATACCCGGTCCGCATTGCGGCGTCGATGTCGCTGGCCGACGCGACCCCTTCCTCGACCATCCGAATCGCTTCGAGTCCGAGTGCAATACCGAGCCGAGAGGATGCGAATCCGGCCGTGTCGCGGACGACGACGGCTTCCTTATCCAGGTCTTCGACGAACGCAGTCGCAGTCGACTCGGTCTCCGCATCGGTCTGTTCTGCGACGATTATTTCGACCAGGTCCATGATGTGGGGCGGGTTGAAAAAGTGTAGTCCAACCGCGCGTTCGGGTCGCTCTAACACGCTCGCAACCTCTGTCAGAGACAGCGACGACGTGTTCGACGCGAGAACCGCATCCTCCGGCGCGGCCGCGTCGAGGTCTTCGAACACTTGCTGTTTCAGATCGAGGTTCTCGGGAACGGCTTCGATTACCAGATCGGCGCTTTCGACGGCCTCCTCCAGGTCGGTAGTGCCCTGAATGCGGTCGAGCGCGGCGTCTCTCTCCACAGCAGTCAGTTTTCCACGTTCGACACCACCCGCCATCGTCGACGCGATATCGTCAAGCGCAGCGGAAAGTTGTCCTTCGTCGATATCCTGTAGCACGACGGTGTGGCCAGCCGTCGCGGAGACCTGTGCGATTCCTCTCCCCATGTTACCGCTTCCTATCACTCCGATCTGCATAGCCAAACAATCTTACGTCCCGCGAAAAGCTTTTCGCCCGTCAGTTACCGTAAATTTGTTCGGTGTGGATGAGTGAGGAGCGTGCGAACAGGATGATGTCGCCGGAGAAGAAACGATTTATAAGTCGTATGCGGACGATTAATTATGAGAGATGTGTATCTCGTGGGCGCAGCCCAGTCCGACTTCGGGGCGTTTCCACGGGAATCATACAGATCGTTGTTCGGAGAAGCGTTCGTCAGTGCTGTCGATTCGATTGATGGCGAGTTCGACAAATCGACCATCGACGAAGCCTTCGTCGGAACGCTCGGCGTGGGTGGCCGTCAGTTAGGCCTCGGCGGTCCAGCGGTTACTGAATACGTCGGACTTGACGGAGTCCCGTGTACGCGTGTGGAGAACGCCTGTGCAGCCAGTGGGAGTGCGCTCAGACAGGCCGTCACCTCCATCCGTGCCGAAACGGCAGATGTAGCGCTGGCCGGCGGGTACGAGGTCATGACCGACATGAGCGGTGAGCAGACCCGCTACTGGCTCGGCGTCAGCGGCGAGACAGAGTGGGAGCGGATGGCCGGGACGACGTTTGCCGGCGTCTACTCGCAGATGGCCGACGCCCACATGGACAAGTACGGCACGACGCGTGAACAGCTCTCGCGAGTCGCAGTCAAAAACCACGCAAACGGGGCGAAGAACCCCCACGCACACCTCGGGTTCGAGTGCTCGCTCGAGGACGCGATGAACGGCAAGACCGTCGCCGATCCGTTGAATCTGTACGACTGCTGTCCGACGTCCGACGGCGCGAGCGTCGCAATCGTGGCCAGTGAGTCGGTCGCTCGCGAACTGACCGACAATCCGATCCGGATCACCGGTACCGGTCAAGCGAGCGGCCGTGTGGGCCTGTTTCAGCGCCCGTCGCTGACCGAGATTCCGGCGACCGGCGCGGCGGCCGAGCAGGCATTCGAGGACGCCGAAATCACCGTCGACGATGTCGACTTTGCCGAAGTACACGACTGTTTCAGCATCGCCGAGCTGCTCGCCTACGAAGATCTCGGCTTCTGTGAGACGGGCGAAGCGGGCGAATACATCGAGAGCGGAGCGACGCTCCCTGATGGAGAGCGGCCGGTGAACCTTTCGGGCGGTCTCAAGTCGAAGGGCCACCCAATCGGCGCAACCGGCGTCGGACAGGTGACTGAGGTGTTCAAACAGCTCCGCGGCGAGGCCGGTGAGAGACAAGTTACCGGGCTCTCGTGTGGGCTGACGCACAACGTTGGCGGGTCGGGCGGTGCGGTTGCCGTTCACGTCTTCGAGGAGGGATGGGCATGAACGCTATCGAGTGCTGTGGAGCGTACGTCCCGCGGTACCGGATCGACGCCTCGGAATTCACGGAGGCGTGGGGAGCGTTCCAGGCTCGCGGTGTCTCAGAGAAAGCGGTCGCGGAGAGCGACGAGGATGCCGTCACGATGGCTGTCGAAGCGATCGAACGCGCGCTCGCTACGTCGGAGTACTCTCGCGACGACGTGGATACGCTCGCCATAGGGACGACGACGCCACCGGTCGACGAGGGTGACGTGGCGGCACAGGTCGCAGAGATCAGTGGCCTGCGACGTTCCGTCGAACTTTCGACACACACGCAGTCGACCCGCGCCGGGACCGCCGCACTCACCGCCGCCGTCGAGTCGGGATCGTCTCTCTCCATCGCGGTCGCCGCAGACTGCCCGATCGGTGCGCCCGATGGCGCGATCGATCACGCCGCCGGTGCGGGTGCGGTCGCATTGCTGATCGCCGAAGATGGCCCCGTATCGATCGAAGAATCGGCTTCGTACGCACACGAGTTCCCGGGAACGCGGTTTCGTCAGCGCGGGCAGACCAATGTAGAGTCCTATGACGCAACTGCGTTCGAACGCGACGCGTACACATCGGTCGTCGCCGGCGCGGTTGACGCGCTCGACCACACTGGTGCGGCACTCGCGCCGACCGCGCCTGATGGCAGCATGCCGTATCGCGCCGGCCGAGCGGTCGGCGGCGAGATGGACGTGTACGAACAAACGTCTTCGCTCGGTGATACGGGTGCTGCGAGCTCCCTGTTTAGTCTGCTGGCAGCCTGGCAAGACGGTGAGGACGATGTCGTCGTCGTGGGCTACGGCGACGGAGCGAGCGCCAACGCGTTCCGTCTCGCCGGATCGATCAGTGTCGAGATGACCCGTGAGACGACATCGATCACGTACGACGAGTACTTGCGAAAGCGTGGGCACGTCGTCTCCGACACCGGGGGTGTGAACTGATGGGAGCATATATCAGCGTGCCGACGTGGTGGCGACAGCTTGACCAGCGGTACCGTCTCGTTCTCGGCGAGTGCCCAGACTGCGGGACGCACAACTTCCCGCCCGAGGGCGCTTGCAGAGGCTGTAACGAAATGGTCGAATACGAGGAAGTGACCCCCGACGGCACCGGCGAAATCGTCGGACACACCGTCATCGATGGAGCCGCACCGCCGGAGTTCGCAACCTTCGAGAAGCAACACGGTCCGATTGGCGTCGTCGTCGTCGAACTCGACGAAGGCGTTCGCGTTCCGGGAATGCTTGCGGACTGCGAGCCCGGTGACGTAGGTCGAGGCGACCGCGTCGAGAAAATTGTCCGTCGGATCTACGAACAGGAAGGCGTGATCCGCTACGGCTACAAGTTCACTCCAACCGACGACTGAATCGCGGAGGTCTCAGTTGAGTGGGATGCCTCGAGAGTACGGTCGTACGTCACCGACCGGGCGAGGACCTCAAATCCGATGCTCCGGGGACTGTGTGACACAGTACAAAAATGCTGTATATCCACCCTCTCGGTAGCGTTCTAAAGGAAGGGACCGGAGAGTCTGAGGGATTTATTAACCAACAAATCATACGTAGCGAGTTTATGTTGGTTAATACGGAGAAGGCGACAGCACAACGACGCCGAGAGATGTGAGAAAAATAGCAATTCATTGAAAAGGTTGTCGGAGTAGAACCCTGCCGTCATGGATTCATCACCGACGGAACACCGTCACCTGTCGAGAGTGACGTCAGTCCTCGAGGGAGGCGGGGCGAGCGCGGCGGTCGTCCTCTCGGCGAGCACCACGTTCACCGAAACGCCGACGAGGAGCAGCAACCCAGCGAGATAGAGCCAGGTCAGCACGAGGAGAACAGCACCGAGGGTTCCGTACACGTCCGATTGACTTCCGAAGGTCACGTACAGTTGGAATCCCACCTGGAGAATCGTCCATCCCACTGCCGCGACGAGCACACCCGGAATCACCTCGCGGACAGAGACGTCAGCGTCAGGGAAGACGTAGTAAATGGGGAAGAACGCCAGCACGAGCGGAATGATGAGCAGCATCGGCGTGAGCAGTCCGTCGAACGGGAATCCCGACAGGAAGGAGGTCGCCACAGCGAGTGCGACCGTCGCGACGAGCGCGACACCCAGCGAGGCGACGACGAGGAGTGCGTCACGCGTCTTGTTGACGAGACCCCCCTCGTCAGTGGTGTTGTAAAACATCGAGAAGGAGGTGTCGAGCGTTCTGAACACGCGAAGCGCGCTCCAGGTGACCAACAGGAGGCTCACCAGCGAGACGGTGGCGCGGCCCGCGGTGTTCTGCATCGACTGAACGAACAGTTCCTGCATGCTCGCGGGCGTGTACTGTGCGATGAACTGCATAGCGGTGTCGAGGAACTGCTGGGCACCGAACACGGAAGCGACTACCAGTGCCAGCGTGAGGAGTGGAAGGATAGACATGAAGGCGCTGTAGGCGAGACTCCCGGCGACGAGGAGTGCGAAGTTCTCTTTGAGTGCAGCGACGATACACCGAAGCGTGGACGGTTCGTCGGCCTCGGCGGTGGTTTCCGTCCGGGTGGATCTACCCATAGGCGGAGTAGAACACAGCGAGATAACGGGTTGGTCCTTGCGTCTGCAACTCTCTCGACGAGCGCTCCCCTCGATGACGATGATTTGCACGCTCGCGCGGTGAGCGGTCATCAGTCATCATTGCGACACAGCCGCACTCGCCATGGGTCACGGACACGTTCTACGGTGACAGAATGTGTCGATCTTCGACCTGTTATCTGTATAGGCCAAGCGATGATGCGGCTTACCTGTATTTACTCTAGTATGCGAGTCACACCCGCCACAGAAGGCGAGACAACCCAGCAGCATCGAGAAGGAATCGACATCGACGGACAGGAGGGCTCTCTATGACCCTGTTCGCCAGCGTCTCCCTCGACTCTCCCGTGCTCGAGACGAGTATCGAACGGGCGAACGACGTGGACGTCACTCTCAAGCAGCAGACGCCGACCGCCGAGGAATCGCTCGATCTCACGCTCTGGGCCAGTGGTAACGACCTGGACTCGTTCGAGGACGGACTGGACGCAGACGAGACGGTCTCTCGATGGGTTCCCATCGGAGGGGCTGAAACGCGAACCCTCTACCGGATCCGGCTCAGCAAAGAGGCAAGTTCGACCATAAACTACCACTGCTGGACCGACGGAAAAGCGGTCTTCCTCTCGGCGGAACGAGAGGTGAATCGATGGACGATTGACGCGTACTTCCCCGACCGGTCCGTCCTCCGGCAGTTCGCCTCCAACTGTGAAGCGAACGGAGTCCACTTCGACCTGCTGGAGGTGTCCGACTCCGACGAACTGCAGGACACCCGGCAGTTCGGACTCTCGAACGTCCAGGCCGAGACACTCCTCACCGCATTCGAGCGTGGCTACTATTCGGTTCCTCGGAAGGTCAATCTCGAGGAACTAGCGGCACCACTCGACGTCTCCCATCAGGCCGTCTCCGAGCGCTTGCGACGCGGCGTCGGTTCACTGATCGAGACGACGGTCGCCGAACGGTATGAAGACGGGACGGAATCGGACGTCGAGGACGGCTCGTCGACGGGGAAGACACCACAGGATCCCACGCTCGCGCGGCCAGTCGGCCTCGGCCTCGAAGCGCCGTGAGGACTGCGCGGGGAGTGGCGGCTGCGGTAGCGGGCTGAGAGTCCCTGCAACAACAGGGCCAATGACATCGTCTCCGGAGGGCGTCGGTTCGGGTGGGATCAGCGAAGACAGTGCCTGGAGGTGAGGAGAGACCCGCCTAATTACGCGTTCAATACGCTGTTCGAGCGGACGGTGATTGCACCATTTTCTCGATCGCTTCGGGTACCTGTGTGACAGCAACAGAATATACCCGCGGATAACCACACCTTACTGTGAATACGGGAAAGCAAATTGAAAGCTTGGCCGCCAGCGCCTGTGGCTGTAAAATCGGGCGGAACGCGGAGCAGTACGGCACCGGTAGCCCGAACGAACAACTACTCGAACGACGGAGCGACGGGGTCAGCCTCCGTACCCTGGAGAACGTCGTGAACGAGGCACTACTCGGGGGTTGCGATTCAGGACAGCCAACGAGAGATCAGCGATGATGTACATGGCTTAGATCCGAACCTCCGACGCCCCCTCCAATGTTCGTATCTCCGAGGTCGCCTTGACAGTTCGACTCTCGTCGTCGTATTCGACGAGTCCCGCCGAAACCATTTTCGGCATATGAATGTGGTGTAACGACTGACGGACTTCCTGTACTACCTCGTCGGACGCCGCCTCCGTCTTCGCCGCCTCTATTCGGTCTGCGACCTCCTCGACGAGCCTTGAGACGTCCATACCTGTGGGCTCGTTCGCGATCACCGCGAGCGCGTTACGACGGAGTTCGTTAGCCATGACAGAGTACACATCGTGGGCAGACTCTGTCCCAGTCGTAACGACCAGCGGTCGTTCGTCGTCTTTCTCGACTCGGATGATGGATTTTTCCGTTATCTCGGACATAGTTTGTGTATATACTGGGTACCGACGATAGATGCCTGAACGCTCCGCCTATAATCATTGAGCGAAGCCACGCTGGGTCGGGGCACGAACCCTCCTCCGGAGTCGGCTCCGGTCGCGACCGAGAACGCACGGAATCAGACGAAGGGGCTTATTCGGTTCCCGGCAGGGGCCGGTTCATTCCCCATTGTTCGGCGGGATAAACGGACCGACGGAGACGGTCTTCCGAGCGACAGTCGCCGCTCGGAGAATGTACGAGACGAACAGCGCCAGCGGAGCGATGATGATCCCGATTCCGATACTCACGACGACGGGGAGCACCAGAATCGGCAGCGTAACGGAACTCGTCAGGTACATGAGCGCGACGATGAACGTGGCCATCAGGGCGGTGATCCCCGAGTAAACTAACTGCCGCGAGAGCGTGGCGAGATCTTCCTGGATAGTGATCGTCTTGTAGAACTGCCGGACGACCGCGATGGATTCGAGCAGGGTCTCGATTGCTTGGAACTCCCCGGCAACGTCTTCGGGTATCGACTCCGCATACTCGTTTTGCAGATACCTGACTGCGGTCATGTTCTCCGCGTACTCGGTTCCCAACAAGGTACTGATGAGGGCGCTCAGCTGCGCCTTAGATTCGAGATTCGAATCGAGATTTTCTCCGTACGCGGCGAGGTCACGCAGCGAGTCCGTGAGCTTCGTCGGCGGATCCCAGTCGGTCCCGTCGCTGACGGCCACGATTCCCTCGGCACGGTCGGTTATCGTCATGGCTATCAACGAGAGAAACTCTGCCGGATCGTTGGGACTCGACGGAACCCCGGCGATCGATTCGACGGTCTGTCGCAGCTCACGTGACCCGTTGAGCCGTTCCGTCAACACGTCGACGGATCCGAACACACGCGAGAGAACGAGTTGGTTAATCGAAAGCGCGACCGTCAGGAGCGTAACGATCCCTGACGTGAGGCCGCTCCCGAACACGGTCGACACGGAGCTGTTCGGTCCCACTGCCAACACGTTAGCATTGATAAGAGTCCACACGAGGACGATGATGAGAACGACGAGACAGCCCGCGACGGCTCGGCGGTCCCCCTCGAGGAGTATCCAGTCTGCCACTCGGTCCCGTACCGTCTCTGAGTCGCGTACGGAACTCGCTACCTGAGGCTCGTCGATCATGTCGGACATACTACAAGGGCGTTCATAAACATCCGTGCTGGGCTGTTACTCAGATACCGGCAGTCGGTAGACGGAATACTGGTCACGGTTCCGAATCGAGAACGCCACCTCGACCGTTGTCTTGTACTCGGTGATCGAATCTCCCTCGACTGTCTCCGTTTGGTCATGGATTTCGATGCCGCTGATGCGGTCTACACTCTTGGTCGCCTCGTTGACCGCCTAGTGAGCCGCGTCCTCCCGCGACGCGGTCGAGGCTCTCAGCACATTGCTGATCTTGATTACAGTCACGTGGTACTCGTTCATCTATGGGAGCCGTCTTATGAGGTATCAGTGACATTCTGTGAGTCTGGATAGCAGATCATACGAGAACTGTTGCACGATACGACCCCGGCGGCACGGTACTGGGTCTCAACGTCCGGGGATCGATTAGTCCTCTTCGGCGGCGGAGATCGCTTCCTTCGGCGCCCCACAGTCCGGGCACGATTCTGGCAGCCCGTCATCCAGTTCGTCCATCGCTCCGCATTCGCCACACCGCCACATCAGGAACCCCTCGCCGAACTCTTTCCCCGGCAGTTCCTCAACTTCGCTGTCGCCGGGTACCAGGGTTTCGGCTTCGAACCCCTCGTCGGTAAGCCCGCTCACACGTCCCACCACTTGATTGCTGCTGTCGTACACCAGTTCTCCCGGTTCAATTGCCACGCTCCGAATCTGGTCTTGTGCGTCCATACTCGGTAGAGGACCGTTCCCGTCATGAAATTGAGGCCAATATGTGTGGAACCCAGTCCGTATGGACCGTGAGTACTAGTCGGTTGGCGGTGTCATCGACCGATTCGATACCGTGGCCCCGCTCTTCCGCCTGAACCGCAGAGCTTCGATTCGAAGAGTCAGTTGCCATCGGGGACGGGGAGGCTCCCTTGCATATGCTAGCAGAGGTATTTCCCCCTCTATTCTTGAAGGGGAACTATGGGAGATGAATCAGACAACACTCGAGAACACGGCATCGAATTCGGCGAACTAGCTACCGATCTCGAAGACGAATCGTATCCGCTGTCCCACGAGACACTACTCAGCCGGTACGGCGACCGCGAACTCGTCCTCATCGACGGTCAGGCCACGGTGCAAGAGATACTCTCCGCGGACACAGAACAAGAGTACGAGGACAAGGAAGGCGTCCAGCAAGCCATCCTCAACATGGTGGGCGACGAAGCGGTCGGGCGAGAGGGCTACAGCGACCGGGGCGGGAGCGTCGAGGATGACGACGGGTCGGCCGAAGCGGAGTCGTTCTAGACCGCTGCGTCACCGCTCCGATCGAAACGCCGTCGTTGCTTCGTAACGCGTTGTGAAGGGATTCTAAAGGCGACAGCGACCGGTATTTCATTCAAGCGGAACGCCTGTTACTGTAGGTACACCCGTCACACGCAAGCAGAACGAATAGGATCAATAGTGACCTTGGTACAATTGCGATGGAAGACAACGTAACACTGACAGAGGATGACGAAGGTAAAGAGGTAATAAACGCTGACGGGAATCAGATTGGTCGTGTCATGAAGGTGGAACACGGCAGAGCACACGTGGACCCCGACCCCGGACTGACAGACACGATCCGATCCAAACTGGGCTGGGGCGAGGACGGCGAAGAGGACTACGTGCTCAACACCTCGAGTATCGACACGGTCTCCGAAAAAGAGATTCACCTGAGTAGGTAGAGGCGGCCAGAAGACCGTCAGCAGTCTGCCCGTTCCGCTGGACCCTTCTTTTCGACGCGAGGGTTCGATCTATTGCCGTACAGCCGACGAAATAACAGTCAACACTAAAACTCACATGAACGTTCGCCCTGCAGAGTCAGACGACCGGGAACGAATTAGAACGATCGCACGCGACTCGTTTCGATCATCGTACTCGCTCAGTCCGGATCAGATCGAGATCATCGTCGAAGAGGCGTTCGATGACGAGTCGCTCGACGACCTGTTCGCGGATGGGAATACGACGGTCTTCGTCGCTGATGAGACGATCGACGGTACAGAATCCGTCTACGGGTTCGTCACCGTCGACGTCGGAACGGAAGCGACGATCCGCTGGCTCCACGTCGACCCGACGGCCCGAGGGGGAGGCATCGCCACAGCGCTGCTCGAACGCGTTCGCGAGCAGTTCGACGAAACGCCGATTGCCGCGTCCATCCTCGACGAGGCCGTCGAGGGCGGCGAGTTCCTCGAAAGATTCGGTCTCAAACAGGACGGTCACGACCACATCCTGATCGGGGATGAGGAGTTCGCGGTCACGCTGCTGACGAGTGGTCAATCGACCGAGACGTCGAATGAACCAAGCGTCTCAGTTCCGGAGTCCGTCATCGCCGACGGGGCCGACCGACCCGTCGACCGGGACGAGAGTGTTCCCGGGAGCGAGGCCCCGTTCTTCACGGTGTACAGCGACGAAGACGAAGCGGAGACGTACGGGTACTTCTGCTCGGAGTGCGGCAGCACGAACGTCTCGACCGACGGCCTCGAAAGGCTTGAATGCGGGAACTGTGGCAACACGCATCGGGCCGACGAGTGGGACGATGCGTACCTCTGAGACGATCGAATGATAGACGACGCACAGTCGCCGACATCCGAGCCACTCGATGTCGATCGGACCCCCTCCGACGGCGGCGTCTCAGACGATGACGGGACCGCACGGCCTGACTCGCTGACCGCTGAAGACCGCGGTGACAACGAATCGCCGCCGCAGATCGACGTAGGGGTCCTCATCGCGCACTCACCGACGGCGGACGTCGAGCCGTTGCGATCGTTCGCCGAGCGTATGGCCCGCGACGGCGTCGACGAACTGGTGGCAGCCACAGACGCGTCCTGGCGAGTCGACTGTGCCGAACCGGACCCACTCACCGACGCCGCCCCCCGACGACCGTCCGAGTTCCTCGACGAGGCAGCGCTGCATATGGTGAAACGCCCGTTCGACCTCGTCGTGGTCGTGACCGACGTCCCGCTGACCACGCGTGAGGAGCGGTCCGTCGAGGGACTCGCGTCACCGGTCTCCCGCGTGGTCGTCGTGTCGACGCGACGACTCCTCCGGAGGCCCGGTCGGGAGACGGTTCACGCGCTGGACTCGGCCACGGTCCGATGGAACGCCGCGACCCTTCTAGTGCACCTCCTCGGACACGTGTTCGGTGCGGATCATAGCGACGGCGGGGTGATGGCACCGTTCTCGTTCGATCCCTCCCGGCGGAGCGTGCCTCCGTTCGACGCGGACATCACGCAACACCTCCGAAAGATTGCTACTCGCATTCCCGAAGCCGACACATCGCGGGGTCGCCTTCGGCGGCTTGGGTTTCACGCGCTGAGTCTCGTGCGAAATCCGAGGACCGTCGCCTCGACGCTTCTGCAGAGCCGCGCGCCGCTGCTCCCCTTCTCACTCCCACGCCTCTCGACGGCCGCGGTGACGCCGACGCTCATCCTCGTATTTAGTGCCGAGGCGTGGGACGTTGGGCTGAATCTGACCAACGGCACCACCGCGCTGTTCGCCGTCGGGAGTATCATCGCCGCCGCGTTTCACCTCCTCTCAGTCCAGCGGCTGTCCTTCCCGCGCGAGCGCAGCCAAGTGATCACCGAACACATGGCACTGGTCAACGTGACGGTGTACTTTATTCTCGTCGTGGCGATGATCGGTCTCTTCGTCCTCGTCGGATCGATAATGCTCCTGATCGAACTCGTCGTCTTCCCACCGCACCTGATGACGAACTGGCCCAGCCTGGAGGAGCCCACTGTCGACCTAATCGATCTCATCCGTGTGGGCGGCTTCATCAGCACGCTGGGTGTGCTCTCGGGTGCGCTCGCGGGCGGGATCGAAAACCGGATGGCGCTCCGACATCTCGCGCTCTTTCGAGACCGTCCCTAAACGATCGACGACGGTGTGCCCGACGGGGCGGTGACATCACTCCCGACTTACGTGGATGCGCGGGGGTCCAGTTCGCCCCGCCGTGGACTCCAGTGACGAGGGAGACCGTTCTCAACTCAATCACAACCCGTGAGTGTGCGGTCAGTTCGACCAGCGATCGGGGCGTCATCGTGCGATCCGCGTGACAGTGAACGCCGGTCGGACCCATTCTCGGGTGCCGGGTAATACATGTTGGCCAAGGGCTATTGACGCTCACCGGCGAAGAACGTGTGTGACAGTAGGATTCGTCGGTTCGTTAGTTGCATTCCTCGTGGCCCTCTTCGTTGGGGGGCTCGCCATCTACATCAGCGCCCGCGTGATAACGGACGCTGACGACTACAGCCACGCTGTGGTTACCGCGTTGGTCGGTGCCATCGCGTGGGCGGTCACGGCGTGGATTCCGCTTTTCGGACCTGTCATCGCCCTGATCGTGTGGATCGCCGTCATCAACTGGCGGTATCCGGGCGGGTGGCTCAATGCGATCCTCATCGGCGTCGTCGCATGGATCGCCGCGCTCGTCATCCTCTTCGTGCTGAACGGGTTCCTTCGGCTCGGAATCGGTGCCTTCGGAGTACCGGGGATATAATCCGACGATATCCATACAGCTCCTCGGGACCGCGTGGACGGTCTGGAAAATGGCGAGGAAGCGGGTCGGTCCAGTCCGTGCACTGATCGTCACCGTCGCGATACTGGGCGGGATAAAGTATCTCAAGCCGCGGGTGGCCGCGAAATTCCCTTCGCTGGCAACGGTCGTTACGGAGACGAACCGGGAGATTTCTCTCGGTTCGAGTGACGCATCCTAGGGTTGGATGACGTCCTCCGAGGGTGGCGTTGAAGTACTTGTGATAGTCGTGGTTCGTCAACGCGATCCCGGCGAACTCGGAGCGTTCCCCTCACCGAGAGAGCAGACGTGCCCTGATCGGGTCGAAGGCGGTCGGTTCCTGCCTGGAATCCGTGAAAAGCCGTGTGGGCGCGAAGGTCTCCTGTGAACATCGACTCCGCCGATAGCGGATACTCGTTTCTCGGTGGTTCGCGGACCCGTGGGTCATGTATCTCCCGGGGCGGGTTCGTACCCCTCCCCCACCACGAGTTGCAGAATGCCCGGACGGACGGAGAGCGAGAGGTCACGCGCCTGGATGACCTCTCCGTCCATGCTGAATCTGATGGGGTCCGAAGAGTGGCCCCGGATGTCCAGCTCTGAGGCTTTGAATCGCTCTATGTGCGCCGAATCGTGTCCCAGCAGGCGCTCAAGCACAGTGTCGCTCATCAGGTCGTACGCGGGCACGTCCTTGACTATCACGACCTCGAAGAGGCCGTCTTCCATGTTGCCCTGTCTGGTCCCGTCTGCCGCGAACTGCCGGGCGTTCCCGGCCATTACGCAGAGCGCGTCCCCGCTCCACGTGAGCGTCTTACCGTCACTCCGTTCGTGGTCGACGGAGAGCTGCAGCGGCTCGAACTCCGTCACTGTCTGAATCGTCGTGAGTACGTACGCCAACCCTCCGATACGAGACTTCAACTCCCCGGACGTCTCGTCAACTGACGTGGCGGTTAGTCCCGCAACACAGGAGTTAATGAAGGGCCGGTCGCTCGCCATTCCGATATCGACGGGACGCCGGGGCCCCTCCTCCAAGGCGGTGAACGCGGCTTCGAGATCGGCGATGCCGATCTGTTTCGCAAAGTTGTTTCCCGATCCAAGCGGGAGAATGCCGAACGTTACATCGTCGAAGGCGTCGGCTTGGTCGATCCCTTGGAGGACTTCGTTGATCGTACCGTCTCCGCCGCCGGCTACGATCGTCGAGTACCCTGCTTCGATGGCCTCCTCAGTCAGCGTGACGGCTTCTCCGGCCTCTTCGGATCGCATGAGGGTGTATCCGGACAGATCGGCCCGGGATTTGACAGCGTCCTCGTGATCTCCGGTTCCGCTCTGCGGGTTGTAAATGATCGCAGTTCCCGTCATACCTGGCTCCCGTCGACCGCGGTAGACAGACTGGTGTCCACGCCCCTGTGAGCTACGCTTCCACTCGTGATACTAACTCGCGACGAGTGATAGCTCCGGTGACTTCCGTCCAGAGCGACTACGAGAGATGTAAGCATGATATTATCAGTCGGCCTGCTACCAAATTGGGAGGAGGCTCCTTCTATTTTGGCCCTAATAGTATTCGTACATGTAGCGTCGATCTGATAATACGACACACCTTAGCAGACGAATTTCGATCCGCGATTCGCGGTTAGATCGAGATTTCCGCCTGAAATCCGAACAGTGTCGCCAATCGGCCTGTGCTCCCGTCCATCAGGCCCTCGTACAGTCGCAGTCTCTCATCTCGAAAACTGATCCACGGGATACCGCGAGTCGCACTCCGAGCGGTACACGCGGACCGATACGATACCGGCTGGGAGTCCGACCGCGATGTGTCCCTCCCGCCGTAGCCGAGTAACTCTGTCCTGAACGATCGCTTCCGGTCGCACGTGACCCGTCGAATACTCCTCGATTCTGCCTGGCACAGTCTCGCACCGTCTGCTCGGACTCGGCGGTCCGGTGGTTCTTGAGACACGCCGTCACGGCCGGGTTGCTGACGAACTCGTTTCTACTCCGTTCGGCGGCGACACGCTCGACGGCGCGTGTCAGAAGTTATTAATTAGATAAATAGGTGAATCGAGAGAGTACGTCGAATGTGGCCGGCCCAATGGTTTCTCGGCTTGACAAGCCGCCCGTCATAGTTGGGTCATTCGCCGAGAGGGGGATAGAGCCGTTCGCACCTGTCGAGCGATATCCCGCCCCCGCTGCGATTAGTCCCGGTTGGTATCCTGATTGGAGGGCTTCCACGGCGAGGCAGGCGTCGCGTCGTCGTCCGTGGTAGTGTCGAACACCGCTTCGAACAGCGTGCGTTCGGCCTCCCGGAAGTGCTCACTGAACGTCGCCTGCGAAATTCCGAGACGGTCGGCGACTTCCTCACCGGTGCTCTTTCGCGGCCAATCGAAGTAGCCGGCGTGGAAGGCGGTCTTGAGCACGGCGCGTTGCTTTTCAGTGAGTTGGCTTTCGAACGCCAGATGGAAGTCAGCGATGGCCGGGTCGTCACGGGTCACCGTCCACTGGGAACGCAGCGTCGCGTTGGTACAGTGATCGTGAACGAGTTCGACCAGTTGGTGTTTGTCTCGCCCCTGTGGCACTTCGACGACGAACCGAAATTCGCCCTCCGCAATGGTGATTTCCGTCACGAGGGCACCGTGTTCCGCCAGGGTCGGCACTAGCTCTTCTCCCCAGTTCATGCTGAGTTCGATCTTGTACCCGTCGGATTCGGGTGAGAGAATCCGGAGGTCCTCGACCAGCGTCGAGCGACTGACGACTTCGCGCAGCTCCTCCTGAGAGATTTCGTCTACGCTGCCGTACGCGAGGATACTGGACTCAGTCGGAATGAGCTCGGTGAACTCGAGGCTCCATCCCTCCGCTGAGGCGGTGACCAGTCCGCCGGTCTCGACGTCTTGACTGAACGTCAACTGGTGTACCCTGTCGCTCACGAGCGCTTCCTTCCGTTCGACGGCGGTAATGGCGTGGCCGATGATATCTCCCAAGCGCGAGAGCTCCTCGCGGTCGATGTCAGTGAAGGCGCTCAGCGACTCATCGTAGATGGCAACGACACCGTAGCAGATATTTTCGTAGGCGATGGGTATTGCAGCCATCGTGCGGTAGTCGTACGCACACAGCTCCTCCCGATAGCAGTCGAATTCGGGGGCCGTTTCGATGTCACGCACGATCTGCACCTCCCGCGTACGAAGTGCCTTGACTTCGGGTCTCTCGCCGTCCGCTTCATCCTCGGACGGGATGGCGCTGATGTCGAACTCACAGTCGACGGGCGCAGTTTGACGGCTGTAGAACTGGTCGGACGACGGGTTCAGCTCACCGATACACGCGTAGTCGTACGCGTCGGACTCGACGAGTCGCTCGCAGACGGTCCACTCCAGCTCCTCGCGCGTCGACGCCCGGATCAGCGCGTGGATGACGTCCTGGCTGATCCGGTAGAGGCGATTGAACGCTTCCAACTGTTCACGGCGACGAAGGCGCTCATGCTCCTGACGGGACTGCTCGATCGCATACTGGATCGAATGAACCAGCAGCCCACCCGTCACGTCGTCTTTCACGAGGTAGTCGCGGGCCCCGTGCTGGATCGTCTGGACACCCATATCACGGTTGTCGTGTCCCGTGAGTACGATGACGGGCGTGAATTCGGTCGCTTCGAGGACGGAGACGAGGGTTTCGAAACCGTCGCTGTCGGGAAGATCTAGGTCGAGCAGTATCACGTCGAACTCCCGTTCGGAAAGCTGTTCTACCCCCGTTTCGAGGGTCGCCTCGTGGTGGATTGATGACCGATCAGGAGTCGTCCCGTCGAGATCGATTCGTTCAAGCTGGTCTCCCACTCCGTACAGCATCTCTTCGACGAGCCGTGCGTCACCGGGGTTGTCCTCGATGAGAAGGACATCGAGCGTGGTGTCACTCATCGCTATCCTCGGCTGGGGGCAGCCGAACGACCTCGAGCCAGAAGTCTTCGAACTTTTGGATGGTGGCGATGAACTCGTTCGGATCCACCGGCTTTGTCATATAGGCGTTGGCCCGTAGCTTGTAGGATTTGACGATGTCCTCTTCGGCTTGCGAACTCGTTAACACGATTATCGGAATGCGGGCGAGATGCGGCTCTGTCTCGTGCAGTTCTTCGAGGAACTCGTCCCCGTTTTTCCGGGGGAGATTGAGATCGAGAAGGATGAGATCCGGCCGCGGAGCGTCCTCGTATCCGTTCTGCTTGTTCAGGAATTTCAGCGCCTCGATCCCGTCATTCACCACGTGGAGCGTATTGGCGATGTGACTCTCGTTGAACGCCTCCTGGGTGAGTCGGATGTCGCCCGGATTATCCTCGATCAACAGGATATCGGCCGGATTACTGGAACGGATCTGGTCACTCACCGCCATCACCTCCGACTGGAAGGGTAAACGAGAAGGTGGTCCCCTCGTCTGTGCTGGAGTCGACCCAGATATCGCCCCCGTGACGCTCGACGATCCGTTTACACAGCGCCAATCCGATCCCCGAGCCGTTCTCATCCGGGGCGTCAAGTGTCTGGAACATCTCAAAAATCCGTTCGGTGTCGGCGGGATCGATCCCGACGCCCTCGTCGCGGACGGAAATCACTCGTTGAGAACCGTCTCGATCTGCGGAGATGTGTATCCGTAGCGGATCCTCGCCGCTATTCTTTATCGCGTTCTCCAACAGGTTCTGGAACAGCTGTCGCAACTGCGTGCGGTCTCCCGTAACGCACGGCAAGGGTTTCACGGTGATATCTGCCTCCTGCTCGTCGTACATCATTTGAAGCGTGTCCAGGACGTCCGCGACGACATCATCCAGTTCGACGCGTTCGAAGGTATCGCCCTCCGACTCGATCCGTGAGTACGCCAAGAGACCGTTTATCATGTCGCGCATTCTGTCGGCGCCGTCGACAGCGAAATTGAGGAACTCCCGTCCGTCGTCGTCGAGTGCGTCCTCGTACCGGTCCTCGATAAGCTGGAGATAGCTGGAAATCATCCGAAGGGGCTCTTGGAGGTCGTGGGATGCGGCGTACGCAAACTGTTCGAGACGCTCGTTTGACTCTTCAAGCTGCCGTTGGCGCTTTTTTCGCTCAGTGATGTCCCGCCCGATCCCCGCGATCAGGAGCCCGTCGCTGGGCGTGTTGATCGTGGACGCAACGAACTCCATCGGGATCTCTTCCCCATCCTTCGTCTTGATTCTCGCCTCGACACGAGAGTGGCCGGTTTTGAAGGCCTTACCAATGGCTCGAACGACCTCATCTCGATCCTCCTCGACGATGAGATCTACCGGATCCATCGTCTCCATCTCACTCTCCGAATAACCGGTGACGGTACGGACACTCCGATTCCACCGCTGGAAGTGTCCCCGCCCGTCGATGACATAGAACAGATCGTCTATCGAGTTCAGGACGTCGTTGATGTACTCTTTTTGCGCTCTGAGGTCTCGTTCTCGGTCGCGGATCGCTTGCTCGCGTTCGCGGCGCTCGGTAACGTCGCGGAAGTACACCGACAGTCCGGTTACGGAGGGGTACGCCGAGACCTCGAACCACGACTCCAGCGGCGCGAAGTGCTCCTCGAACGAGACGGACTCCTGCTCGCTCATCGCCCACATGTAGTTACGGTGGAACTGGGAGTTGGCGGCCTCCGGGAACACGTCCCAGAGAACTTCTCCTTTCGCGTCTTCGGGCGAGATGTTCAGCAGTTCGGCCGCACGCTCGTTGATATACGTGAACCGCCACTCGTTGTCGAGTCCGAAGAAGCCGTCCGAGACGCGATCGAGAATGTGGTGTAGCTCGCTCTCCAGCCCCTTCTCGCGCTCGTGCTGCTCGGTCATGTCCCGGGTTATCTTCAGAAAGCCTCCGGTAGCGCCGTCGTCGTCACGGAGCGCAGTAATCGTTACACTCGCCCAGAACCGAGAGCCGTCTTTCCGGACGCGCCAGCCCTTGTCTTCGATCGACCCCTTTGCGGCCGCTTCGTCGAGATTCTGTTGGGGGATACCCATCTCTCGTTCTGCTTGGGTGTAGAACATCGAGATGTGTTCGCCGATGACATCGTCGTCGTAACCTTTGATCGCTTTCGCGCCCTCGTTCCAGCTGGCGATGGTTCCGTCCGGAGCCAATCTGAAGATCGCGTACTCCTTGACGGCGTTGACCAGCGACTGGAATTCCGTCTTGGCATCTCTGAGCGCGTCCGCGGACCGTTTCCGTTCTGAAACATCCGTGTACCACTCGATCCGACCGCCGGCGAACTGACCTGACCTGACGGGTTTGCTCCGGTGAACGAGCCAGCGCTCTTCCCGATCCTCAGCCGCGGTGACGTGGACCGGAAACTCCTCGATGAAACTGTTGTCGTTGTACGTGGCGAGCAGGCGATTTTCGAACTGGTCGGGATGTTCGACGACGTGCTTCAGGTCGTCTTCAATGGCTCGTCGTTTGTTGCGGCCGACAAGCTCGGACGGGTCGACGCCGAAGTACCGACATCTCGAGGACGTCGTCGAAGAGCTCCGCGAGCGCGTCGAGGACAACGTCCGATATCAACTCACGCAGAAAGGCCTTGACGACGAGCCGGAGGGTCCGGATACGCTGGACGAGGACATCGAGCA
>Ga0208283_10094_pt1 | contig 54577 bp, 50 predicted proteins | sample AntRauMetaRauer1_FD_184785 | JGI IMG/M metagenome (GOLD analysis project Ga0208283, IMG submission 184785) | Saline lake microbial communities from Rauer Lake, Antarctica, in enrichment culture - Antartic Rauer Lake 1 Metagenome Rauer1 (SPAdes)... ...
ACAGCGACAGCTCTCCGTCGATCCGTCCGTAATTCTCTCGTCGAGACCGTCAGTACAACCGCTTCGACACAGAACTCAGGCCGCAGAAACAGCTAGCCGAGGATGCTTTGTGAGGTACTGAGAATGGAGTCGTCTTCGACGTGATCAACCTCGTCGAGCACCACAAGGACAGTCCCACCACAGGCCTCGAGTTCGTCCCAGAGCATCTCGTAAACGCTGGCACGAGGATAGCCAGTCGTCGAGATCTGCTCAATGTCTTTGCGGAACTCGTTAACCAAGCGGGTCGCAACCTGGTAGCTGCTCGTCAGTCCGTCACAGTTGAGGGTTTTGACGGTGAGTTCGATGTCGTCGTATTGGGCGGCATCATCACGGAGATGCTCGAGTAAGTACCGCGTGGCTGCGGTCTTTCCCACACCAGTCTTCCCGTAGAGAAAGACGTTATTCGGCTGTTCGCCGTTGATGACAGGCTGGAGTGCTGCACGGTAGGTGTCGAGCTCCCCGTCACGGCCCACCAACTGCTCGGGTTGGTAGTCCTCGCGAAGCGCATCCCGGTCGCGGTATATGTCGGTGTCCCGCTCAAACATCCCCATCGTCGATACCACATAGAGACGGTCCATGTTACATAAAACCACCGCGTCCGTAGTGTCCGCTGTTTCCGCCGTTCTGGTCGCTTATAAAGAACGAGTGAACACACCCACCCCACTTTGTCCGCCGTTCTTCGCAAACAGAGGGGGAGGGGGTCGCCGATCCCCTCCAAACAGCCCTATTTCCACCGAAATCTATATGTGGGTAGTGGACAAGTTAGTCCGTAGCGCCCTTTTGTGAGTTGGAACGGCTACTAGTTGCCGTCCAATGAACCGTGAACAGCAGCCGTTTCCACACCTACCCAGTCTATCTAAGCAGAACAGCGGACAAAGTGGGGGGAGGGTGTGGACGATACCTCGTTCACTCCGAATGTAGTCCGTCTTCTCTGCTTGAGGGCTTTCGCGGCGTATTCCGTATTACGAGTCTCCCGTCTAGCGTCTGCAATACCACTATGTCCGTTGTTCTGTCCTTTTCGTGTCCCTCGAACAGCGGACACGGTGGGGTGTCAGCAACCGTCCTGAACCGTCTTCTCCCTAGGTGGGGTGCGCAGTAGCTGCCGACACACTACCCCGTGACCGCAAAACCATTTTGGGGGTCAGAAATCGTGAGGAAACCCTGCGAATCCGCAGACACCATCCGGTCATAGTACGCCAAAACAGCGGACACAGTGGTGTCGACGACCTACAGTATCCGCTCGCTAGGAAGGTCCTCTGAGTCGTTGAGCTCTTGTCCGATCTCGTTTGCAGACGACGGCAGCGGAATACCTGGATTTCGTGACTACGACGCCGATTCCGCTCCCATCGTGAACGAGCTTCCAACTGCCGTTGAAGAGTACGTAGCCAACGTCTTGGGGACGGTCAAGAGCGATATTTCGACTGACCGGGCCGCTGAGGTCGACTAGGAGTGGGAGAACTTGGAGGCGTATGCCGAGGCAGAGCGCGAGCGGATTCAGGCATTCATTGCTGAGTACCAACAGCAGGCTGCGGCCGGACAGGATATGGAGATCTCCATTCGTGGACAGCGCCTGCGCTTAGAGCAGCTCGACGAGCGGGTTACAGAGCGTAACGCCGAACTCGATTGGCGCCAGCAGGTGATCTCAGTTGCACCGGAAGTGGAGGGGTACTGTTTGACGCTGCCGATTTCGTGAATTCTGGGAAGTTAACCAACTTTCCGGGTGATGATGTTGGTTAATTCGTGAGTGCACGAACCAGTTCTGAATGCCGATTCCCTCCTCAATTACCACTTGAAGGCCCGATAACACTGCCTATGACTCGGGCCTATTTGATTATCCTATGGGGTATACCTATAGGAACCGCTATTGAGCATAACTGATCTTGGCTCTGTTGACCCTGTTGAAACCCTTCGACGTTGACATTGCACCGAGTCGCTCTTCCCACCGGTTTCCGCAGATCCTGTTGGAAACTGGCTTCATAGCAAATCGCAAGACGTGAAGAGGGTTTCAACAGAGCCAATCAGCCGGTAAATGGGGTTGCCTGTCTCGCAATGAACTTCTTGAATCAGAACGTCAGAAGTGGTCGGCCTTCGACGAATTAAGGCACAAAGAGTACTCTACAGATAGGTTTCCTGAGACTCCAAGAGTTCAACCGCCTCTGCAAAGGCGACATTCTCCTGAGCGTTCTCGATTTCCACCCGGACTCTGTCTCCGACTTCGACATCTTCCACGATCACGACATACCCGTTATCGATTTTGGCAATTCCATCACCTTGATCACCGAGAGACTGGATTTCGACCACTGCTTCTTCGCCTTCCTCGACAGGTGGCGAAGCACTGGCTTCAATCCGGCGGCCATCACCTGTCTCGGACCGGCCTATGAGTCCAGTGCGGTAGGTTCTCCCTTCGGAGATTCCCCCGACTTCGACTTCACGTTTTGGTACTTCGACAACATAGCGTCCGTCGTGTTCTTCGATTTCCGCTGAGTAGACAGTGAGTAGCTGGTCAGGAATTTCCATAGGTGTTTTCTGAGGGTTCGCAGGTCAGCCTCTCCGTGGAAGTTTGGTGGCTTGCGAGAAAACTACTTCGACCCCCTTGCTACCCTCTGTATCTCTCGGTGAACTATTCTTGTGTACTTAGCGAATACTCCATCCCGGATCATGTTCGCAGCTGAGGATTTCAACAGAGCCATTGAAGACAATTGGTTGGTTAACTCTAGCTGTGCTAATCAACCTGCCACGGCGACCGGCCGCAGAATTAAGTCGCCGTGCGGAATCTAAATCAGCATGACCATTTCCCACTCACCTAGCCTTGACCCGCGCGAACCGGCAGATGGAGATCTCGAGATGTTTCGAAACCTCACTTCCGGTGACCGCATTAGCTTCTTCGAGTGGCCCGTCGAGGCACTCACCGTTCTGGGCCGAGAAGACGACGAGAACGTCGATGAGCGTGTCCGAGTCGAGGCTGCGGGAGAGGAGTCGTTCCTCTATGAGGCCGACGGTGCGCTATGGCACTTCACCGATGAGCAACCCAACCGTGAAGGAAATTCCTTCCCGGTCCAGAACTTGGTTCTAAAAGAGCCAGCCGACGCCTGAACCAGTCCCGCGACTATCCACCTACTTCTCTACTGCTTCTTCAAGTGACCGTAGCTCCGTCTCAAGCGCCTCTCGGTCACCTCGTGACCACTGGAACAATTCGGTCTCTCCAACCGTGGTAAAGCGGAGGTTTGCTATGATATCCTTTTCAGGATCTGACTCCAGTAGTGCGAGTGCATAGCTCATTATCTGTGGCCGATAGTGCTCAGCCAGCGCCTCTGTTGTTCGCTGGCCAACCCGATTCGTCTTGTAGTCCGTAATCACGAAGGCATCCGGCGTCACATGGAGGTGATCGATATCGCCGATGATCTGGATATCGCCCATATCGACGGACACGGTGAGCTCCTCGTAGGTTTCTGCATCCGGATACTGCGCTGCAACACCCTCGAGGAACGAACTCGCATCATCGATGTGGGCCAGTAGCTCTTCGACGGTCTCATCCGGGACGTTGAACCCGTTCACTCCAGCAACCCGGCGAATCAACGCCGGCCACTCGGATTGTGCCATATCGAACTCCAACACCCGATGGACGATTGCCCCGAATTGGTTTCGCGGCAGATCCGTATCCCCTATCGTCTCCTCTAAACTCTCGTTGTCTTCGTAGTTATGGGAGGATTCATCGGCAGCCTCAACGAGATCTGTCGCCGTTACTCGTGTTCGTCCATCCGACTTGGGATGCTCCGGGGTTTCGATAGCCTGGAACTCTAGTTCCGTATCTGCCTCCGCAGACGGGGCCCACTGTACTCCCTCTCCTGGCAGTCGAACTGTATCGCTCGCCTCGCTGAGCGTCGTCTCGACAGAGCCCTCTCGAACGAGATCTGCACCAGCCCATTCTGCTCGAGGAGAATCGTCTGGAGCCAGTCGCGCCACGTTTTTGCCTCATCGGGGCCCCGTGCATACCCAAACGCCGGCTCCTCGTCGTTACTGTTGAACTTGTGTGTCCCACACAGTAGGAGGTGATCCCGAGCGCGTACACGCGACGTACAGCAGTCGCTTGGCCTCGGATCGCTCTTGTGGCCGTTCAATAGCATCGGCGTACCGGTGGGCTGTCGTATTCACTGTCCTGAAAGGATTACCCGGCGATGGGCCATTTACTGAATAGTGGTGCTAAGGCCCCTTCCTCAACGAGCGACCGGATGGAGTGAGTAGGGAGGGGATACAGCGCCGCACGAGTTGCTTGCACATTCTGCAACATGCTTACCTCAGGGGGGCTGCACGTTTCGAGGCGCTATCACCACTCAATCGATGGTGGGACTATAGGCTATGGCAATAGGATATAGTCATGGCATTTACCTACAGGCTATAGCTGTAGCATATACTTAGGGCCTAAACCTTGATAGTGACTTCCAGCCCGGGCCTCCAATCAACCACCGAAATAGTCCTAATTGGAAACACCTCCAGTTGTGTCCTATTACTCCAGCAAATAGCTAGTAGATATAGTTAAATCCTATAGGTCTACCCCATAGCCACAACCTACAAGTAACGCCCATTCCTGTGGCCTATATCCATGGGCCGAACCTATAGGACTTCTACATACCTCGACAAGGGCGGAACAGGCAAGACGACCTGCACCGCTCACCTCGGGGTCGCACTCCAGCAGGAGTGTGACCAGGATGTCCTCTTGATTGATCTCGCAGGGAAACAAGGCGACCTCGCAAAGACGTTCGGCTTGTGGGAAGAAGTCCAAACAGACATCGAGAATGAGGATGACTTCCCTAACATCGCGACGACGATGGAGGAAAACTGGGCCAACGTCGTCGACCTCATCGGCGACCCAGCCGACGCCGTCGAGCAGCTCGTCTATGAGACCGGCGAAGGGGTTGACCTCATCCCGGCTCACCCGAGTCTCGACGCACTCGATGCAGATCTGGGCAACGTCGACGACGCCCAAGAGCGGTATGCACGACTGCAGGCGTTCCTCGACGAGTACGTCGACCCACTCGACTACAGTATGGTCATTCTGGACCTCCCCGGCGTCGCTAATAACGTCACCTACAACGGTCTCTGGGCGACGGAATCCGTGGTTGCACCCGTCCAGATGGGGCCACTCGAGTTCGAGCAAGCGCGCGGCCTCCAGACTGACCTGCAGGGACTCAGCCAGAGTTACGGCGTCGACGTCGAGTTGACGATGCTGATTCCAAACCTCTATGACCGTCGGACGAACCTCGACAAAGAAGTCCACGACCGCTTCCTCGAGGAGTTCGGCGACATCGTCGGCCCCGATCGGATCGTCGCTAGTCAAGCCATCCGGAAGGCTACCAACAGTGGCCATACGCTGTTCGAGCTTGAGGAAGACGAACTAACCAAGACCGCGCGTGAAGCGCGTGGCGCCTTCGTTACAACCGCAGAAGAGCTGCTAACCCGACTCGACAATGAGTGACGACAAATCCCTTGAAGACCTTCGCAAGCAGAGTACAAGCGGCGGTGGCAACCGCATTGACGCCGACGCCGCCAAACAGGAGAGTGCCGTCGACCAACTGGTTGAGGCATTCGAGCAGATCGATGACGGCGACATCAGCCCGACGCTTTCGTTCTGGGGGAAAGACGAGGCTACCGCCGTCGAGGTGATCATGGACGACGAAGAGCGCCTCGACGCGATGCTCGACAGGTTCGGCGAGGAACTCGGAACTGACCTGGAGGCAGCCGACGCCAGTCAGTCTGACTTCCTCAAGCTCGCCGTTCGCTATGCAATCGCCGATGTAGATTCAGAGCTGATCGAAGACCTGCGGGAAGCACGACGCAAACGGGCCATGGCTAAGGCAGACGAAGGGCTGTAGAGTATCTTCGTATCCAACTCTCTCGTCAGTATAATTCTCGAGCAACAACATCACCTTTCTAGGCTTCAAGAACCGCCCTCTTGTCCTCACTCGCCCAAACGCCGTCTTACGGGCGTCTTGGAAAACGGGGTTTACGGCGTCTTCCAGACCATCCGGTTGGCAGGAAAGACTCTTTGAGCGATTGCCCCAACCTATCGGCAATGTCACTAATCGGCTTTCGCCGCGAGGATGAAGAGATCGAGTACCTCGAAGAAGTGGTGTACAGTGAGGCCCATCTGGAGGACGACCTCCACGAAGTGATTCACAGTGACCCTAGATTAGTGATGGGGACGCTAACTACTCGAGAGAATGTCGTCCTCGGGAGCAAACTCCAGTTGCCGACTGGCAAGGAGCCGGATCTGCTCGTGTGCGATAAGCGGGGAACACTCACGACCATCGAGTTCAAGCGTGACCAATCGCCGCGAACAGTCGTGACCCAACTCTTCGACTACGCGTCCTCGCTGGCCCAAATGGATCTGGACGAGTTCTTCGACCTCGCCGATTACGACTCGTTAGAGGTGCTCTACGATGCGTTCGACCGCGGAGAGGACTCGGAGTTCGACATCGACGACTTCGAGCGAGAGTTCGCCGAAGGGCTAGAGTCACCCCAGCTCATGTTAGTGGCATACACGATAACGGACGATGTTCGGCGGATGACGCGCTGGCTGCGGGACGTCCACGACCTGAAGATCAACTGCGTCGAGTTCGACTACTACGAAAGGGACGACGCTGAGATGTTCGTCCCAACGGTCATCGGTGCTGACGAGACGCAGGAGATTAAGGAGCGAGAGGCGTCGCCCAGACAAAAGAAGTACCGGCGGTTCTTTGGAGAGCTACTCGAACGCTTCAAGGAGGAACTTCCCGGTGTTACGAGCAGGAACGCTAGTGAGGACAACTGGCTCACGATTCCAGCTGGACACACAGATGTCGAATTCGTCTGGCACTTCAAGGGCAAACCCGGCGACAAGGAGCTACACGTCGTGATGAATTTCCAGTTTGACGATCCCGCACGGAACGGGGAGATGCTCGAAACGATGCTGTCGGCGATTGAACATCGTCCACTGGATCTGCCAGAGAAGATTCATTCCGGAGAATACGGGGACAGCGGATATACGCGACTTTACGTTAAACGCAAAGTCGGAAAACTAGACGAGGCACTCCAGGACGGCGACCTCAAAGAATGGGCAGTCAATCGGTTGGTAGAGTTCCACGAGCAACTGACGCCAGTCTTGGAAGAAGAACTGCGATAGTCACCCAGGTCGGTCAGGCAGGAAAGGCAACTACATTACAAATTATACTTCGAGAGGTGGGCGAAGATCGGGCAACGTAGATCAACGGTATCGTTGCTATGTTCGATACCGAGTATCTGTGTGAAGCGCGAAGTAAACAAAACCTGCAAAGAGAAATAACGTATATTGCCGACTTCGGAGAGCAGTAGAAGTTGCGACTGGCTTTTTCAATGCATACGATTCTTGAACCGCCTGTCGTTGACCGTGATGTTTCTCCTTCATAGTTCTCGTGACTTTCACTCCTAACACTCTTTACAGTGTATAACGTATCGCTATTCAACGATGTCCATCGACCGCGACACCTTCGAGAACACGAGCGAGGACGAGCTTGAAGAACTCTCCATCCCCGATCAGGTCCTCGGATTTCTCGCCGCCAACGAGGAGCGCGCGTTCAAGGCGCGCGAGATCGCCTCTCAAATTGGCGTCGACGAGGGCGCAGTCAGCACCGCGCTCTCACGGTTGAAAGACCGCGGTCTAGTCGAGCACAAGGCGACGTACTGGGCGGTGACCGACGACGCTGAGCGTCTCGAGGGATACAGCGGGTACGAGCGGGCGACCATACTGTTCAACGACCAACTCGGTACTGAAGACAAGGAGGCGTGGCGCGAACAGGCACCGCAGAAACCACATCCGGGTGTCGAGGATGAACAGTGACCGCCAAAGAAGCAGCTCCTATCTTCGAACGGGGCGATGTCGTCTACGGCGATGACCCGTTCAAAGGCGACAAGGATGCTCGGCCCTGGCTCGTTCTCTCGAACCACGAGGGACGTCCATTCTACGGCGAGCAGTATATCGCAGTAACGCTAACGTCGAAGTCTTGGATGGATGGCCTCATCGCCGTTCCTGAGGAAAGCTGGCTTCGTGGCGGGACACCGAACGAGAGTAGGATTGTCCCGTGGGGCGTCCAATCGATCGATCACGAAGACGTTGACTTCTGGCAGGGTCGTCTTGACAGCGACCTCGTCGACGAAGCGGTCACTGCCCTCGTCGAAGAACTCCGATAGCGGATTCCACTGAGCACCTATCTCAGATACTAACTGGAATTATCCATCACCGGTCTACTAAAACCCGCTGTAGTCTCAACTTCTCACAACCTCGGAGGTTGGATTTGATGCGTGCCTTTGTTTCTCGCTGCCAGTGCTTGGTACTGATTTAGGGAAGTGACAGAGGTTCTATTGAGGATTAGTCTGTAGTCAATCCATCCAGTTGACTCGTTGTATCACGGAGGAACATTTCGTTACTTGCGTCTTGTAGTTCGCGGAACGTCACACGTCCCCGTTCAAGAGTGTTCTCCGAGGTGTTCGTAATCGTACGATTAGCCGCATCGAATCATTCGTTGCCTCGACGTTCATCCCGCTCGACTACCGGCTGAGCCCTCGCTGAGTCCACCGGTCAGGAGGGCAACACTCTTCAACAGCGCAAGAATCCGCGCATTTTCTCACATTCGCTCGATAGTTGCTACGGCGACAGTCGAAGTCGATACTCGGTCGTTGAATCTTACCCAAGCACCAATTCACAGCCTTCTCGATCGTATCGCCGTCAATGCCTTCCGCTAGACTTCAAAAGAGCATCACGACATCTCATACGCAGCAAATCACGGATTATCAATTATTTTATTCAATCCTAACCCATAGAGATCAACTGAGTCTAGCGTTCCGTCTGGTAGAGCCGCGATAGAGGATCGGCTTTGCATCCTCCCGAATGTGATTATATTGTTCGTTCGCCCAGTTAAGTGCGTCATTTGTGTCGTTGACTATGATCCCTTGGACGCCTTGGTTGGCGTACACAATGAGTCCTGCATGGTCATCATCCCCGATCCACAGAGAAAACGTCACCGGGACATCTGTGTGGTACAGTGTGATATCGTCATCAGCCATCGCTTTGTCTGCTGAGTCGGGGTGCAGTGTCCGAAGACGTTCAAACGTCTCCAGCGGAAGAACTACCTCCAGATGGGAGTCGGTATCCGTCGTAGCAGCACGGTAGAACGGTTCAACGTACCCGGCCATGGCAAGTGAGGTTACACCCCGAACGTGGGTTGCAGATTCAACTGCGTCAAGGAATATTTGCATGACTTCGTCGGGTACCGGGCCGGTTGCGAGATGGACATCCGCATCAAGGAGGAAGCGGCGCTCAACTGGTGTCTCCCGCGGGAGTTCTTTGATTACCGGATCAGCTTCAGTGAGGCTTTCAAGCCCCTTCTTGTAGTGGGTGTGGTGGTCAAGTGTGTACTGTCCGAGGAGCGTGAGTTGCCACTTGCCGTTGGGGTATTCGACGAGGTCCGCATTTTCGAGGTCGCGGACGATATCATCAAGTGTCGAGCGTGGGATTTCGAGTGATTCGACGAGTTCTGGCTTCGCTCGGGGTTGATCGGCGAGTGTACGAAGGCATTCATATCGTTTCAGGAGGATGTCGGCGAGGTCGAGCGAGGTCTGGAGGGACATTACACCACAAGGTATGTGACATCTGTTCAACTTAATACTTTCCTAGAAAGCTAGTATAACGATGTAGGATGCGGGTAGAAGGGCTCAAAGGAGGAAGTTGTAGAGAGTTGGAATTGGGTTATGTTAAAAGGCGAATCTTTCGTAGGGGGTAGTTAATTCCTGTGAGATGGCGAGCCATTCGTTATTTTCTGAACCAGTAGCACAAATACAAGAGGTGGCATTGGGATTTGTGGTGTAAGACTATGCCAGACATCAACCGCAGAAAACTCCTCAAGAGCATCGGGGCAGCAACTGGTGCTAGTGCCTTCGGATTAGGCACTGCACAGGCGAAGACAGACGATCAAAGCACGGACGAGGACATTCTCCTCACATTCGATCCTGAGAACCAGACGGAAGTTCGGAAAGCATACCGGAAACTCTCTTCCCTCCCGAACAGAAAGGCGGTAGAAAAAATAATCGGAAAGCTCACCGACGCGCAGGTGACTGCCCTGAGGGATGTAAATGAAAACACAGAGGTAGTTACTTTCCTCGAAACGTCGGACGGTACTCAATCCCAGGTCCGTGGCGATGATGAATCGGTGGGTGTGAAACAGACCGAAAGTCTCGTATCGATAAGTTCAGTCGGAGATAACACCGTTACGGCTGTTTCAAAGCTGAAGAACTGGGCTGGCACGACGGAGGCCACGTTCAAGCACCACGTCTATTGGGAGTACGACGGCACCAACGTTATGAACGAAAGTCACTGGCATGAAGTAAGTACTGCTGTGCTATACGATTTCGATGGCCTTTCGACAAATTACCTCGACAACAGAGGAGACGAGGCCGTCTCCCGAAAGATTGCCGACTTTAGCTCGTGTCTCGGTGGTCCGTGTGTCACCAAGCAGCTCGGAACCGAGATCTGGATGTTCGAAAACGGCGGGTGGACGGTAAACGAGCTATAGCGAGATTGATCCTGATCGCTTCGATGTAGTTTCGTATTTTTCGACGGAATACCAAATTCGATTTCGCTCGTGATAATTTCGAGTGACGCCAGCTCTGCGGTCTCAGTGGGTACTGCCACGATTTTATTCGCTCGCGCCGTCAGCTGTCCCTCTTTCAGGACCGACCGAGCGTCGGGACCTAGGCCGGCTGTCTAGACGAAGTAAAACAGGTGTAGCGTTCCACCAGCCACTTTCGCTAGGGCGGTTCCCTCGGTTAATGTAAGTTTGGCCCCGCAGCTTCCACTGTTGGAACGACGGATCTCAAACGGAAGAAACGATAGCAACTAGAAAATCGGAGTACCACCAAGCAGGCGGTGGAAGAGTTCGTCCCCAGCAAGAACGGTTATTCCAACTCCGAAGAGAGCAAGGAGGAATGTCGCCAGTGTTGCGGTGCCGTTAGTGAGTGCGGTGGTAGTCATCCAGAGTAGTCCCACCCCAAATATTCCGAGGAAGACCCACATCACACCAGAAAAGATGGAGAAGGTAGCGTCGCGGGCTCCCCGATAGATTGCCTCATACTGAGCGGTCTTTCCGAGGGAATCATTGGCCATACGAAACATAAGGTTCAATACAACAAAAGATTGCCGGTTGGCCATCTATTCAACTGTCTCGGAACCAGCTCACGAAAGTTGTTCGTGGATTCCCCATCTACTCGCGCAGTGCGGTAGGTCGATAACAATCGTTTACGTTCAGCGTCTCTGACTTGATGTCCAGTTAATTGGTGGCTCATCCAGACGTTCACTAGTGGTGAATAAGTCGTCACCCGACGTGCCAAGTGGGAACGGTGGAGTCGCTGTACAGTTCCTTTCCACAATTTATCTGGCGGAGTTTAGAACTTTGGAAATCACACGCCGCTCCCTATTGTCTCGGATGTAGTCGCAAACGTTGTTTCGAGCGGTCCATCAAGTGAGTGCCCCGTGAATAGAGGGGCGGCACGTACATCTATCGAGGACGATGTTCCACAAGTAGTGGTTGCCCGAATGTCGAACCGAGCGTTCAATGAGTGGCGCAGTTGGTAGTTTCCATCAGTCCTGGTTGCCGACTCAATTTCTGGAGTAAGCTGAAGGAGACCAGATAGACTGATCCACTAAGTTGAACAGAGACGGCGGTCAGTCGCTGCGTTAAACTAGAACGCATCTTCTCCGTACATCGTATGAGTGATTCTGGCGACTCGGATCTCAGTGAGAGTCCGAGAATGCGCTATCTATGTGAAGCTTACCAGATTGGGATTGCCATCCGAAACGATCTCCATGAATCCGATCTCGTCACCGCGTTCGAGAACCTAGATCATTCAATTGATTCAATCGAAGATGGCTATCCAGCATGGCATCCTTCCCCGCTCTCCTTTCGCGCGATGGTCCTCGCGTTCATCTTCCTGGAGATCACGGGCGACTCATACGCCACCTTCACGCGCCGACTGACGCGACAACCGGAAGTGGCCACTCTCCTCGGGTTCAGTCGTGTCCCCGATGAATCGGCATTCTCGCGGGCGTGGCGGAATCGATTCGACGACGCTGTCCAAGAATACGTCCAGACTGCAGCGCACTTCGTCGTGAAAGAAGTCCACGATTTCGACATCCCTGCGCCCGAGGTTCGACCTAAAACAGAGATCATTGAGGACGCCCACGTAGCCGAGGATTCGACAGAAGACGAATCGTTCTCGCAGGACGAGATCGTCCAGACGACGCGCCTCGCACGCGATCACGCGTTCGGCCACTTCAAGTCTGGGCGTGCCGCGAACGCGTCCTACGAGGACACCCGGTTCTTCGAGTTACAGACCTTCATGGGGATGGTCGGCTGTGGCACCGCACAAGGAGCCGCGCGCTTCCAGTACCGACGAGGCGAACACTACGGACCTCATGGAGACACTCACCTCCGCGCTGTCAAGCAATTTGACCCCGACGAAATCGTGGATGGATTCAATGAGACGACGGATCGCTTACTCTCGGTCATCGCCTCGGAAGCCTCGTTCCGCCGGCCCATAACCGCTGCCATCGACATCACGACCATTCCCTACTACGGGGATGTCGAGGAGATGCCGATGGTGAGCGGGACGAAAGACGGCGAGGGCCGGGCGTTCAAATTCGCCACACTCTCGATTGTCGGGCGGAATATCCCGCTCGTCCTGGCCGTCGAGCCGGTGCGTGAGAGTTCGGCGTGGGATGAGAATCCACCGAATCAGATCCATCGTACGGTCCGACGACTCGTTCGACGCGCGAAAGAGCAGGTCCCCATCGAGACGGTCCTGTGTGACCGGGAATTCGACTCGATGCGGGTGTTTCAGACCCTCTCGAACCTGGGGGTGAACTACCTCATTCCAAAGCGGATCGCGAGCTCTGAACGGGAAGTGATCGACCAGATGGACGAGGATGACCAAGATATCGCCGTCGAATCGGCGTCTGTTCACGTCGAGGCAGGGTCGCACCCCATGCGGTTCCTGTACGTTCCATCGACGAGCGGTGAAGGGACGACCGTGTTCGCGACGAATCTCCGGGTCGGCCCAGATGAGGCCGAGACGTTCTGTCGGCGGTATAGCCGTCGGTGGCAGATTGAAAACGAATACAAGAGTATCAAAGGCGATTTCTTGGCGAAGACATCCTCGAAGGACTACCGCGTTCGCTTGTTCTACTTCGTGTTCGCGGTGCTGTTGTACAACATCTGGCGACTCACGGACTTCCTGCTGAAAGCAGGCGTCGATGGCGAGATGGAGTATGCGCCTGTGTTGACCGCAGGCGAATGCGTCGAAATCGTCGTCTCGGCGTTGATCCCGCCTGACTAACAGGCTGATCCCTCGCTGAATCCGCCTCTCGGGAGTGGCGACGCTGCTCGGTAGCGCCAGAATCCACGCAATTTCTCACACCCGTCCGATAGGTGCATCCGATAGTGTTTGAATTCGATGCTCGATCAGGGAGAAGAACTACGGGTTGATGGAGATTCAGCCTGAAACTAGCCTATCCTCCGAAACTGTGACTTCTAGAGATCAGAGTTCGATATACCCACATATAGTTTATATTTTTGAATTTTTCGGTGTTCCTCCTTATTGAGGCTTCTATTTGCCTTCTGTGGAGTATTCACGGATTGAACATCTACTATTGCTTACTCTGCTAATACACAGTAGTTTCTAGTGGGGCCGGGCTGTACCCCAGAGCATGTCTGCTGTACACACTCAGAGAGACACTACTCCAAGGGTTAGAGCGGTCAACACCAGGGAGGAGGACTAGCGTGAAAGACAGCTATGACGCCGTCGACGATGGCCTTGTTGACGCTGCGAACCGCTTCCTGGACTCAAAGGCCCGTGGCTCGAAGGGTAACTATCGGCGGAACTGCGCTCGAGCGCTACGCACATTTTTTGAGTACCTCAACACCGAGGACCACGCACCGCCAGCTACCGTAGACGACCTCGACGAGGGGCATTTTCGCCGGTATTCCCGGTATCTGACGCTCAACGATTGGCTTGACGTGCACCAAGACCCCCTACCTGACGATCAAACGAGCTTCAGCCGACCCATTTCGGAAGGAACAGTGCTCACGTACTACGCCAATGTGTCGGCCTGGTGTGGATGGTGTGTTCGGGAAGGTGTACTCCCGACACACTACGCGAACCGGGAAGCAGCCCGAGAACCTCTTCCTGAGAACGGTGATAGCTCTGTCCGTGATCAGCAAACGTGGAGCCAGAATCAACGATACACCATCACGCGCTATACGGACTATATCGCTAACGAAGCGCTCGACGACGCTGACAAAGCGGTCGAAGCAGTGAAAGAACTCAGAGACAGGGCGCTTGTCTATGTGCTCGCCTTTACAGGCGTCCGTGGCGGCGAAATCCTTCGTGACCCAAACGACGAACAGCGGCGTGGCCTTCGGTGGGGCGACGTGAACCTCCAGCAAGAGGTCATCTGGGTCGTCCCGAAGAAGCGCAACGCGAACATCGACGACCGGCCGCTGACGCCAAAGCCTGTACCAGCGCTGGAGCGACTGGAGAACGTGCTCAAACCAGCGGATGACTGGCCTGTGTTTCCGTCCCTGGCGTGGCCGACACTGTACGCTGACCTCCGTGAGGAAGCACCGGATAGTCTTCCAGACGAGGATGTGGAAGACGCTCTCGACGTCGCTCAGGGGCGGGCGGATCTGTTCGACCTTTTCCACGAGTGGGACGTGACGCCATCGTCGATGAATACGTCCTCAGGGCGTTACACCATGCAACGGCTGTGTGAAGCACTCAGTGAGGACGACGACTTTGTCGGTGAACTCAACCTTCACGACTCGAAGCATGATTATCTCGCGCCTCACGGTGCTCGCCGCGGAGTTGGGAAGGTACTCGTGAAACAGCGTGGGTACGATCGGGCGGCAGAGCAGCTTGACAACACGCCTGAGATTGTTCAAGCGCACTACTCACATATCAAGGCACCCGAGCGGTCTGCAGACGTGGGCGCCGCGTTCGACGAAACGACAGACAACCAGTAGATTACAGGGTGTAGTTCGGCCGTTCAATTTCGTTCTCGGGTTTCAATTGGTCTCAGCAGTAGACAATCATTGCGCACGGGATCTTCGTCGTTAGGCTCTCCCCGGCCTAGTCGACGCACACTCCCACGGGCCCATCCGACCGGGCGCAGTCCAATCTGGGTGTCCGATGTCGAGCAATGGGGCAGGACGACGTCAACAATCCCGACACCGCTGCGTCGATGAGCCGGTCAGTCGCAATTGAGGATCACACCCTCTCGGGCTGTATTCCAGGGAACAATGGACTCATGAATACCGCGAACAGGTCGCTAGACGGTAATTCAATTGGAAAAGAAAACGGACCAGGGCGGCCAGCGATCCGCTACCAGACCTCTTCGAGTGCGCGAAGCACGTTCTCGCCACAGACTTTGGCGATTTCTTCGTCGGAGTAGCCCTCCTTGACGAGCCAACGCGGAATGTTGATCCACGCCTCCGTCGGGTTCTCCATTCCTTCGACGTATTCAACCTGCTCAATATCGAAGTCAACCTCGTAGGGAACCTCACGGCCGTGGACCGCGAAGTGATCGCCGTAGAGGGTATCCGGGCCGAACGTGACGTGGTCGATGCCGACCAGGTCCTTGATGTACTCGAAGTGGTCCATCACGGAGACGATGCTGTGACGTGGATGCTCTTTCGTCGCGGTCGCATGGGGCGCGGAGTTGATGCCAATGACACCGCCTGTATCGGCGACCGCCTTCAGTCCCTCGTCGGTGTTGAGGCGTGTGGAGTCCATCAGCTCTCGGGCGCCATTGTGTGAGAGGAACACCGGCTTCTCGCTCACTTCCGCCACGTCGAGCACTGTCTGGTCGCTCGCATGCCCCAGGCTCACTGCCATGCCGAGTTTGTTCATTCGTTCGACCGCCTGTTCGCCGAACGAGGTGAGCCCTCCGTCGTGTGGATGCATGTCACCCTCGCCCTGTCCGAGTGCATTGGACTCGACGTAGGTGACCCCCATCAGCCGGACGCCGATGCCGTACAGCACGTCCAGCCGATCGAGTTCGTTCTCGATGGGCATACAGGACTCGATGGCGGGGACGATGGCGACCTTGCCATCCTGGTGGGCACGGCGAATATCCTCGACTGATTCGGCCCTGATGACGAACTCCTGCTGAGCGATGTCTGCCGCGCGGTAGCCAAGGTCGTCGACGACCTCGGAGAACTTCCAGCCGTTTTTGGAGTGCATTCGAAGTCCTCCGTTCTGGTGGAAGTCGAATACTGCGTCGAGATTGGATTCTGCAAGGGCCTTGTAGGCAAGCCACATGCGGCCCTGTTTGGCGAGACCGGCGCGCTCGGACATGTCCCGTGGGTACTTCGAGGGATGCTCGTGGAGGGAGACGATCGTGTGCTCGTCCGATAAGCGGTTAGCACGCTCTTCTTGCTCCTCATTGAGGGAGACCTCGTACTGCTCTGCATAATCGCCAGAAAGCGATTCGACAAGATCGTACGGTTCGTAGTCGACTCCAGCTTCTAGATAGTCGAACGACTCATAGCCGGTGTACTCTGTGTTACGTCCCATCCGTGAGAACGGACGAAGGTGGAAGGTGCAATAAGTGTTTGGTGTTAGCACCCCCCACCTAGGAACGGGGTCAGTGCTGACGTGGCCGCCCCTCACCGGAAATCACACCCAGCCTTCCTACCAGACCGTCTCCAGTACGCGCAGCGTGTTCCCTCCAAGCACTTTGTGGATCTCTTCGTCGGTGTAGCCCTCACGAACTAGCCACCGGGGGATGTTGTGCCACGCTTCCGTGGGGTTCTCCATCCCCTCAACGTAGTCGAACTCGATATCTTGCCAGTCGGGGTACTTGTCGTAATTTTTCCCCATGTACTTGTGCAGGCCAACGTGGTCGCCGTAGAGCGTGTCGGGGCCGAACGAGACATGATCGATGCCGACGAGATCTTTCACATACTCGAAGTGGTCCATCACGGACTCGATGGTGTGTTTCGGGTGGTCCGGCGAGGCGACGTTGTGCGGCGCGGACTGAATCCCGATTACGCCACCTGTGTCCGCGACGGCTTTGAGCACCTCGTCAGCGTCTAGGCGGGTGATGTCGAGCAGCTCTCGGGCGCCGTTGTGTGAGAGCATCACCGGATCCTCGCTCACTGCACAGGTGTCGAGGGTGGTCTGCCTGCTTGCGTGGCTCGGGTCGATCAGGATTCCGAGCTTGTTCATTCGCTTGACAGCGTCCTTGCCGAAGCTAGTGAGGCCACCGTCACTGTCCTCGTCGTTGATGCCTGTCCCGAGTGCGTTCGATTCGCTGTAGGTGATCCCCAGCGCGCGAACGCCCAACCCGTAGAGTACGTCGAGTCGATCGAGTTCGTTCTCAATCATCATACAGCCCTCGATGCTCGGAACGATCGCGACCTGGCCGTTGTCGTGAGCGTCACGAATATCCTCGACACTGCCGGCGCGGGTCACGAAATCTTGTTTCTCGATGTCTGCCGCACGGATCCCGAGGTCGTGGACTACCTCTGAGAACTTCCAGCCGTTTTTCGAGTGCATCCGCAGCACCCCATCAAGGTGCCAGTCGAACACCGCGTCGAGGTTCGACGCCGCCAGTGCGTCGTAGGCGGTCATTGCCCGACCCTGCCGGCAGTAGTCGTTGATCTCTTCGATGTTCTCAGGGAAGTAGAACGCGTGTTCGTGTAGCGAGATAACGGTTTCGTCGGCTGAGAGCTTCTCTGTACGGGTTTCTTCATCAGCGTCCAACGGGATGCTGTAAGGCTCGCCAAAGAAGTGTGGTTCCTCTTGGGTGGCAAAGTTTTCGTAGTCCTCGCCGGCGTCGAGATACTCGTAGGGCTGGTAACCGTCGTACTGTTTCTGACTACCCATGCACAACGCTATTACCCCGCAAGGATAGCTCTTACGAGCATGCTGTCCCTGACATAACCCCTACCGAGTCGGGTCGATGACGACTTTGCCGAACACCTTACGGTTCTCGATGGCGCGGTGGCCCTCCGCGAGCTTCGAGAGCGGGAGCACACGGTCGATAGCGGGTTCGACCGCTCCGCGAGCAGCAAGTGCCACAGTGTCACGGAAATCCTGTCGGCTCCCCATCGGCGCGCCGAGGATCTGGCGATGGTGCTGGTAGACCGACCGAATGTCGATATCCGGGTCCGGGCCGGACGTGGCACCACAGATCACCATCCGGCCGCCCATGGCCAGCGAGTTGATCGACTGCTGCCACGTCTCCTCGCCGATGTGGTCAGCGACGAGGTCCACCCCGCGACCGTCGGTCAGATCCATCGCGACCTCGTCGAAGTCGACCTCGGTGTAGTCGATGACCTCATCGGCCCACTGGCGAACTCGTTCAGCTTTGGCCTCCGTCGACGTGGTCGCGTACACAGTCGCGCCAAGCATCTGCGCGAACTGGAGGGCAGCGTGGCCAACGCCGCCGCTGGCGCCGAGGATCAGCGCTGTTTCCGCCGGCTTTAGGTCGCCGACGGTGACCACCATCCGGTAGGCGGTGGTGAACGCGCCCGGCAGTGCCGCGGCCGTCTCCCAACTCAGCGACGCCGGCTTTGGATCGACGTTGTCTGCAGGGACGATTACGTACTCCGCCAGCCCGCCTGGGCGGTCCTCGCCGATGATTTCGTACTCGTGGCACATCGTGTGCTCGCCGGCGAGACAGTACTCACAGTCGCCACAGGTGATGCCGCCGTAGACCATCACCTCGTCGCCGACCCGCGAAGGTGGAACGTCCTCGCCGACCGCATCGACGACGCCGACGATGTCCCCGCCGGTACGCTTGGGAAACTCGTCGTCCTCCTCGGGGTGGCCAACACGAGCGAACACGTCAAGTCGGTTGAGGCCGCAGGCCTTGACTCGCAGGCGGATCTCATCCGGCCCTGGCTCGGGTGTCTCGACGTCGACGATCTCGATCGCTTCGGCTGCCGGTCCTTCGTGGGTGATGTGTCCAGCACGCATACTTCGAGGAGTCACGCCGAACAACATAGTGATATCGGCGACAGCAGCCAACTGTGTCCAATTCTACGGAAGCGTCGTTCCGCCTGGCAGAACCTATAAGGGGATTCCATGGGAATGTGCACCTGACCCATGCCGGACGGTTCAGATCCGTTGAAATCTGTCGAACGATCCTTCCGAATACTCGAGTTCATCAGAGACAACGAGCCTGTCTCTCTCACCCGGATTTCGGAGACCCTCGGCGCCTCGAAGAGCACCATTCACCGCCATCTCTCGACGCTCGTTTCGGTTGGCTATCTCGTCCGTAACGGCGGGGAGTACCGCGTCTCCTTCGAGTTCCTCAGCTACGCAAATCGAATTCAACTGCGTGACCCCGCCTATCCGATGATCAAGCGGAAGGTCCGTGATCTCGCCGACGAGTCCGGAGAGCTCGTCCAATTCACCACCGACGAGGAGGACCGACTGGTGTACTTGTTCAAGGAAACGGGCCGAAACGGCCTGTTCTCACGCTCGGACGCCCGGACGTTTCGGCCGCTCCACTCAACCGCCGGCGGGAAGGCCATCCTCTCGACGTGGCCCCGCGAGAAAGTCGAAACGTACATCGACCGCTGCGGCCTCCAAGCAGTTACTGACTCGACGATCACCAGCCCGGACGCGCTGTTCGACGAGCTTGAGGGCATCCGGGATCGCGGCTACGCGACCAACAACGAGGAGACCGTCGAGGGACTTGGCGCAGTCTCAGTTCCGATTGAGAACACAGACGACGCCGTCGTCGGCGCGCTGGGTATCTCGGGACCGATCAACCGGGTCGGGAACGGCGATGGGACGTATCCCCAACTCCTCCTTGACGCGAAAAAAGAGGTCGAACTGAACATTCGACTGCAATGAACTGGTGTGTGAATTACTACCATGATGAACTGGCGTTCTGGTATGTAGTATAGTATAAACAGTAGGGTGGGTGTGTTCGGTAACTATTACAGTTGTAGTTCTGTAATCCCCACCGCGTGAAGTTCTGCTGAATGGAACAACACTCCCACTCTGGTGGATTATTGTTCTTCACACGGTGCACCAATGTGGGGCTCGTATCTCAATGAACGGCTTCGATTGAGAGAATTCTGGCCGTTAGAAAGCTATTGCGTCCGCCGAATGGCCATACCGTTCGAGAAAGGCCGTCTCACGCTCAGTGCGTGTTGAACAGCGGAATCGGGCGGTCGCGAAAACTCACTATCCACCCGTATTCCGCGCGGAGGTTCCGTTCTCCGGAATATTACCGATTTGATGAGACAGCGGGCGTCAGCGACCGAATTAGTTCGGCAGCTGATCGTGCGCCTGTCGGAGCTGATACACCGTCTCGTTCTGCGCCCGCTTCAGTTGCACCTGCAGGAAGCGCGTATCGTCGCCGTCGACGCGGGGGAAATCGTTGGCTGGGTCGTACCGCGGGACAGGGTTCCGGCTCGTCGCCGGGTCCTGTTCGAACTGCCCGTCCTCGACGAGGTAGAGTCGGGTGAGCGTTCGCGAAAGGTCGGTGATGGCGTCGTTTGCGACCGTCGCATCGATCTCACCGGCGTCGGCGCGCTCTCGGAACGAGGTGATCGCCTCCCTGAGGTCCTGGAGCGCCGTAAGCGTCGGCGCGAAATCGAATGCATCGCCGGCAGTCTCGTCGTACTCCTCGACGACCTCGATCAGTCGGTCGGCGTATCGGGCGTGGTCGAACGGAAGCACGTCGGCGTTAACCACACGCAGGATGCTAACCGCGTAGATACGGATGTCCCGCAAGAGTTCGTCTTTCCCGGCTTTGTCGAGGGTGTCCGTCGAAACGTGCCAGGCGTCGGAGTTGCCACCACAGCCACCGACTGGGTGGTAGCCCCGTTCGTCACGAATCTCCTTGGGGATGTTCGACCCGAGCATGAAGAAGCCGGTCACGCCTATGTTGTCGAAGGAGTAATCGCCCGCCCGTGGCGGGAACTGCTCTGCAGATGGGATGCCTGCAACATCGTCAATCGTGTCGGTGACAAGCCCGTGGGCCTCAGGCGTCCAGCAGGACATGTCGGTGTACTCTGCGGAGTCCTTCGCGCCGGGGCTGTCCATGTTTACCTGTGCAACACAGCGCTCGGCGATTTCTACGGCGTGTTCGTCAGTGTACCACGTCGACCCAGCGTAGCGGCCCGTGGAGTGGGCCGGCCACCAACAGATACGTATGTCCCGTTCCAGTTCGTCAGCGTGTTCTTCGAAGACACGGGCGAGTTCGAGCATACCTGCGTCGCCCGTGGCGTTGTCGGTGATCCCGACGTACCACGAATCGTAGTGACCGTGAAGCAGCAGGAAATCGTCGTTGTCAGGGTCGGCGTTGCCGGCCTCGATGCGTGCTTCAACGATCGGACACTCCATCCAGTCGGTCGTGAGGTCGGTCGACAGTTCGATCTCCAGACCCTCCTCGGCCGTCGCAAACTTTCGTAGGACCTCGCCGTCGGGTTTGGTGACGTTGGCGATGGGGACATTGGGGATCCGGTCTTTCTCGTCGTAGGGGGGTGCGCCACCCCAGACCGGCGTCGCGATACCGTCGTGTGGCTCGCGGCGGTGTTCGTGGATGGCGATTACGCCGCCAGCACCTTTCTCTTCGAGCACTGTCGTCGCGCCGATAGAGAAGCTCCCACCGTCGACCAGTGCGATCCGCCCATCAAGGTTGTCCACCTCTGCGAAGGGCTCGCGCGGGCCCTCCTCGCCGTCGTCGACGAGGTCGCTGCTCGCCGTGCCGACGTACTCTACCTCGCCCCGCACCGTCGTTGACGCCGAGAAGCCGACGGTCTTGACGATTCCGGGTTCGAACGTCTTGTTGATCGTCTTGATCGTCGCGTCGTGGGGTTGGCTGATGTACAGTTCTGGGTCGAATCGCTGGTGATCGACGCCCAGCGCGTCGAGTCGCCCGGTGAGATACTCGGCCGCACGCTGCTCGTCTTCGGAGCCGGAGAGTCGTTCCAGTTGGGCGAACTCCCCGAGCAGGTCCCACGGTTCGGAAATATCGACCGCGTCCACCACCCGTTGTTCAACGTCGCTCAGCGCGTTCCTGTCAGTGATTGCCTCGCTCATGCGACCGAATGTTGCGAACCGAACTATTTGAACACTTGCATGGGGGTAACTCACATCCAGTTTTCGGGGGGAACGCTTAATCCGCTCGTTTCCTGTGGTGTATCCGTGATAACGAGTATCGATGTGGTAAGTCGCGAGATTCCCTACGCTGAAGCGTTTCCAACGTCCTACGACGATCAGCGCCCAACCCAACACGTGTTCATCCGGATCCGGACGGCCGACGAAGTCGGCTACGGCGAAGGCTCGGCGCTGAAGTGGTTCACTGGCGAAACGGCCGACACAATGGCATCGATCGTTCGGTCCGAGTTCGTGCCGGTGATCGAAGGGAAGTCAGTCAGCGAGGCCCTCGGCAGCTGCCGGCAATTGACCGCTCGGCTTCCGGGTAATCCCGGGGCGAGCGCCGGCGTTGAGATGGCGTTGCTTGACCTTCGAGCAAAGCAAATCGGGGTCCCCGTCCGGGACCTGCTCGGACAGGCTCGTCGGGAGTCGATTCCGGTCTCATTCGCCTCCGGAGCGCTCCCGGCGGAGACAGTGGCCTCGGACGTCGTCAATGCCTTCGAGTCGGGATTCCGGACGTTCAAGATCAAAGTCGACGGCGACCTCGACGGTGACGCCGCACGAATCAACGCGGTCACGCGGGAGTTGGCCGATCGGGCCGACCCAAATGAGGTCTTCGTCCGAGCCGACGCCAACACCGGCTGGGAGTCCTACGAGCGGACGGTCGAGGTGATCGACCGCATCAAGCGACAGCCGTTCCTTGAGTACTACGAACAGCCGGTGGCAGCTGAGGCCGTCGGCGACCTCCGCTCACTGCGGACCGACCGCGGGGTGCCGGTGTTCGCCGACGAGGCGATCCACGGCGTCCCGGAGGTCCGAGAACTCACTCGAGAGCCGTCGGCGGTGTCGGGGTTCTGTGCGAAACTCGCGAAAGCAGGCTCGCTCATCGAGATCGTTCGGATGGGAGAGCTCGCGAACGACGTCGACCTGCCGGTCACGCTCGTCAGCGCGTTCGAAACCTCCCTCGGGGTCGCGGCGAATCTCCACATCGCGTCGGTACTGCCGACGCTCTCCTCGGCGGCGGAGCTTGGCGGGAACCTTATCGAAGAAGATCCGGTCGATCAGCCCATCGCCCGAGAGCCGGAGATACCGGTCCCAGAGGGGCCGGGACTGGGCGTCGAGCTCGACGACGCACTGTTCGACTGAGTCGGCGGTTCGCGAGAGCCCGTTAGTTCGGAAGCTGGTCTTGGAGCCTGGAAAGCTCGAAGACCGCGTCGTTCTGTGCTCGCTGCAGGCCGACCTGCAGGAATCGGTGCTCGTCCTTGTCCTCTCCGTACACCTCGAACAGCGACGTGTGCTCGAAGCGGGGATACGGCGGCCGATTGTACGCCGGGTCCTGCTCGAACTGTCCATCGCTGACGAAATTCAGTCGGGTCAGCCTCCGCGAGAGTGTCTTGATCGTCTCGTTCGCGGTTTCGGGTTCGATCTCGCCAGCATCGACGGCATCGTAGAACGCCTCGACATCGTCGGCGAGGTCGTCGAGTGCGTCCAAGGTCGGGCTGAAGTCGAACGCGTCGCCGGCCAGTTCGTCGTAATCCTCGACGATCGCCTGGTGGCGTTCGACGTTTCGCGCGTGGTCGTGCGGGAGCACGTCCGAGCGGAGGAGTCGTGAGACCAGAATTGCGTACATCTCGATGTCCCGGACCAGTTCGGGCTTCCCCGCTTTCTCGAGGGTGTCTGTGCTGAGGTGCCACGCATCGGCGTTACCGCCACAGCCGCCGACGGTGTGCCAGCGCATCGTGTCCCGGACGTTTTCAGGGATGTTCGAGGACAGAGTGAACGCACCCGAAATTCCGAGATTGTTGAACGAGTAGTCACCTGCACGGCGAGGTCGGTTCTCGTTGTAGTCAGCGCCGGTGGCGTCCTCGATCGCCCCCGACACGACGCCGTGCATCTCCGGCATCCAGCAGGCCATGTCGACGTACTCCGTCGAGCCCTTTGCCCCGGGACTGTCCATGTCGACGTGGGCGACACAGTCTTCGACGAGATCCAGTGCGAACTCGTCGGCGTACCATGTCGACCCAGCGTAGCGGCCCGTGGAGTGTGCCGGCCACCACGCGACTCGGAGGTCTCGCTGGAGTTCGTCGCTGTGTTCGTTGAACACACGGGCCAGCTCGAGCAGTCCGGCGTCGCCCGTGGCGTTGTCGGCAATCCCGACGCCCCACGAGTCGTAATGGCCGTGAAGCAGGACGAAGTCGTCGTTGTCGGGGTCGGTGTTGCCGCCCTTGATGCGTGCCTCGATGATCGGACACGCCATCCAGTCCGTGGTTACGTCGGTCTCGAGGGTCACCTCGTGGGTCTCCTCGGTGTCGGCGTACGACTCCAATTCGTCGCCGTCGGGACGGGTGACGTTGGCGATGGGAACGTCCGGAATTCGGTCTTTCTCGTCGTAAGGGGGTGCGCCGCCCCAGACCGAGGTTGCGATCCCGTCGTGTGGCTCCCGCTCGTTTTCGTGGATCGCAATCACACCCGCAGCACCCTTCTCCTCGAGCACCCGTGTCGCTCGGACCGAGAGGCTGCCCGCTGCGGTCAACGCGATCTTGCCGCTCAAGTCGCCCACATCGGCGTAGGGTTGGGTGAGATTCACTGCGTGGTACTGGCTGTCGTCGTCGTTGCCTACGTCGCTCTGCTTGGCCTCGCCGACGTAGACCAGTTCACCCGTCACCGACCGCGACGCCGAGAACGCGACTGTCTTCACCGGCCGCGCTTCGAAAACGCCGTCGTCGACAGTCACTTGCGCACTGTGGGGCTGGCTGATGTAGAGTTCCGGATCGTACCGTTCGTACTCGACGCCGAACTCCTCCAGGCGCTCAGTGAGATACTCGGCCGCGCAGCGTTCGTCCTCGGTTCCGGACATCCGCACTAACTCCGAGAACTCCTCGAGCAGTGCCCACGGTTCCGTGATCGATACTTCATCGCTCAGCCGTGATTCATACGAGTCTAACGACTTCTTGACTGCTCTCTCCTGAGACATCGTCTTGCTAAGTCAATTCACGGCACAAAAATCTTCGCGTGGTGATAGTGGGACGACTCCCGGTGAGTCGCCGGGACAATCCTCACTCCTGGGGTGTCACGACCACCTTACCGAACACCTCACGGTCCTCGATGGCGCGGTGGCCCTCGGCGACGCGATCAAGGGGAAGCACGCGATCGATGACGGGAGCAACCTCCCCGCGGGCGATCAGGCGGCCAACGTCACGGAAGTCCTGTCGGTTCCCCATCGGCGTACCGAGAATGCGTCGGTGTCGTTGGTACACCGATCTGATGTCGATGTCCGGATCCGCACCCGAGGTGGCTCCACAGATCACCATCCGCCCGCCGGTAGCGAGGCTATTGATGGACTGCTGCCACGTCTCTTGGCCGACGTGGTCTGCGACGAGGTCCACGCCGCGGCCATCCGTGAGTTCGATTATACAATCGTCGAAGGCAACGTCGGTGTAGTCGATTACCGAGGTGGCCCACTTCTCTGCTTTCTCAGCTTTCCAGTCGGCCGAGGTCGTCGCGTACACCTCGGCGCCGATTCGGTCGGCGAGTTGGAGGGCAGCGTGGCCGACGCCGCCACTGGCACCGAGGATCAGTGCCGTCTCGCTCGGTTCCAACCCCCCACTGCTGACCAACATCCGCCACGCGGTCGTGAAGGAGGAGGGCCACGCCGCAGCCGTCTCCATGGTAACACTCTCGGGGACTGGCTCAAGATTATTCGCAGGAACCACGGCGTACTCCGCCAGCCCGCCCGGAAAGTCACTCCCGAACTTCTGGTCGTTGGGGCACATGGTCTGCTCGCCACGTTCGCAGAACTCACACACCCCACAGCTCACGTGGTGATAGACGTTCACCCTATCGCCCGGCGAGTGGTCCTGGACATCGTCGCCGACGGCGTCGACGACGCCGGCAATCTCGGTTCCGGGGCGTTTGGGGAACTCGTCCTCAATCTCTGGGTGCCCGATTCGAGCAAAAACGTCCGCGTGCTGGAGCGCACACGCCCGCACCTCCAACGTGACTTCCTCCGGTCCCGGCTTCGGTCGTGGGATTTCGCGGATCTCTAGGACGTCCTCCGGTGCACCGCTATCCGTGATGTGAACAGCTCGCATACCCGGGTAGACGAACTCCACCACTATATCTCTACGGCACCGAGTGACACGGGACTCAGCACGCTGCCGGCCCCCGCTCGAGAGTGCAAAAATTGCGGAATCACGACGTAAGACGGCTTATACCGTGGTTCCCCATGAGATTACAACCCAAGGTGTTATATGCCATGACAGATAGACTCAAACGTCAGTCCATGACCGACCAGAGATCAGACAACCGTATTCAGAGGCGTAACTTTTTGAAAAAGGCTGGAGGAGCGGGGGCGACTGTAACGCTCGCGTCCTTTGCCGGCTGTGCGGGCGGCGACGATGACGGTGACGGCGAGGGAGGCGACGGCGACACTGAGACTGTCGCAAGCGGCGGCAGCGAAACCGTTCAGATGGAGGGGTTCAAGGTGCCCGCCGAAAGCGTCCTCCCGCAGAGCGAACTGGACGACGCACAGGCGATCCCCGAACTCAGTCTGATCGTCAACCCCCCGAAAGCACAGCCTGACGACCACGAGACGTCGATGTTCGTGACGAAGGAGATCGCTAAACTCGGCCTCGACACCACCGTCGAGACGATGACGTGGCCTGCCCAGTCCTCCGCCGTCTGGGACGGTACGGACTGGGACATGACGTTCTGGCAGATGGTCGGGCGTCCGTCCCGGCTGGACCCCGACGAGTTCTCGGTCCAGATGGGCCACTCGAGCTTCCAGGAGGGGTACAACTACTACTTCTGGGAGGACGACGAGTACGACCAGAAGGTGATGGCTCAGCGTGAGGAACTGGATCAAGCTACCCGCGAGCAGCTGATGAAGGAGTGTCAGCAGATCTTCCACGATCGAGGTCCAAGCACGTTCCTCATGTACCCCCATAAGACGATCCCGTGGAACAGCGACCGCTGGGAGGGAGTCGTCGAGCTCAACGGGATGGGCGCGGCGAACATGCTGACGTTCTCCCAGATGGAGCCGATGGGTGATCGTAAGGAGCTCAACATCGCGTACGACCAGCAGCTTCAGGCGCTCAACCCGTTCGACCAGTCCGGCGAGATCGACATGATCCAACACCGGATGATCTGGGACCGGCTGGCCTGGCCAGACGAGTCGGCCCTGCCCCAGCCCCGCCTCGCCGAGGAGTTCAACTGGAAAGACGAGACGACCCTCGAAGTCCCCATCAAGCAAGGGCACACGTTCCACGACGGCGAGCCCGTCACCGCCGAGGACGTGAAGTACAGCTACGACATCCACCGCAACTACTCGACGTACTTCTCGGGGCCGGTCGAGCCGGTCAACGAGATCACGGTCGTCGACGACCACACCGTCGAGTTCAGCTTCGACTACCACTTCGCGCCGTTCCCGATGGCGGCGATGGGGCGTATCGCCATCATTCCCAAACACAAGTGGACCGACATCATCGAGAACCGGATGGAGGTCGAGAACCCGATGCTGTACCAGGAGGACACCCCTCTGGGGTCGGGCCCGATGGAGTTCGTCCACTGGCGTTCCTCCGAGGAGGTCCGACTCGAGCGGTTCGACGACCACTTCGACCCCATCGCCTACGAGGCGCGTAACTCTCGGATCATCCCCAGCGTCCAGACGATGCTGACTCAACTCGAGAACGGCACGCTGGACATGCTGGCGAACTACCGCGGCGACAAAGACGTGCTGAAGGATCGCGTGGAGGCCAACGACAGCCTCACCATGGCCTCCACGACGACGGTCGGGTTCAAGCAGATCTCCTACAACAACGACCGACCCCCGTTCCACATCGACGGGTTCCGTCGTGCGATGAACCACCGCTTCGACAAGGAGACGATCGTCAACGACATCTACAGCGGCTGGGGGTCGATCGCACCCAACACGCTGGTCTCCTCGGCGCTCAAGAACTGGCACAACGACGAACTCGAACGCTACGAGTTCAGCCTGCAGGCCGCTGCGAACGAGCTGGTCAAGGCCGGCTTCGTCTGGGAGGAGAGCGACGGGATGCTCTACATGCCCGCTGACAACACCGAAGTCGGAAACTAAACCCTCCATTTCTCACAATTATGGGATTGAAAGAATTCGTCACGAGGCGCATTATTCAGATCGTCGTGCTCTACTTCGCGATAGCGACGATGCTGTTCTTCCTGTTCCGTGCAGCGCCTGGTGACCCGCTCGCGGCGTACATCGGGACAGGGTTTACACAGGAACAAGCCGCCCAGATACGCGCGACGTTCGGCCTCGACCAGCCGGTCCACGTCCAGTACTGGAAGTACATGACCAACCTAGTCACGTTCAACTTCGGCCTCTCCTACATCACCGGCGACCCCGTCTGGGGGATCATCCAGGATCGCATCTGGAACACGCTCGTGCTCATGGGCACTTCGGTGATCCTCGCCTACCTGATCGGCGTCCCCATCGGTGCCTACCTGGCGTGGAACCGCGGCACCAAGCGTGAGCGATTCGGCGTCGTGTTCGCGCTGATCTCCCGGAGCGCGCCGGTGTTCTGGACGGGGCTGCTCGGTATCTGGCTGTTCTCGTTCAAGCTCGGCTGGCTGCCTGCGGGATCGATGTCCCAGCCGGGTGTGACCTACACCAGCAAACTGGCGCAGTTCACCAGCCCGGACTTCCTGCGACACCTGATCCTCCCGGCGCTTGTGCAGGCGTTCTACTTCTACAGCCTGCCCGCGCTGCTAATGCGCAACAGCATGCTCGAAGTGATGAACGAAGACTTCGTCGACTTCGCGGAGCTGAAGGGGATCAGTGACTTCTCGGTGATGCTGAAACACGCCGCCCGGAACGCGCTACTGCCAATCGTGACGGCCTTTGCCGTCGCCGCGGGCTTTGCGGTCGGCGGCAGCGTCGTCCTCGAAACAGTGTTCGCGTGGCCCGGGCTGGGCCGGGAGATGGTCAGGGCTGTCATTTCGAACGACTACCCGGTGGCACAGGCGACGTTCCTGATCCTCGCCGGACTAGTACTGATTGCGAACTTCCTCGCGGACTTGGCCTACGGCTATCTCGATCCGCGGATCACCTACGACTAAATCATGAGCGAACAGAACACTACGGCCCTCGACTCGGAAATCTCGACGTGGCGGGAACGGCAGGTCGACGCGTGGCGTCGACGTATCGCCTTCCTCAAGCAGGAACCCATGGGGCTTGCAGGGATCCTTATGATGTCCGCGATCATCCTTGTCGCGATCTTCGCTCCGGTGATCGCCCCCTATGAGCCGACGGAAACCGACTACGGCAACTCCTTGACCCCGCCCAACGCCGAGCATCCCCTTGGCACGGACAGTGCCGGTCGAGACATCTTCAGCCAGCTGGTGTACGGTGCGCGGCCGGCTCTGCAGATCGGCCTCCTCAGTGCAATCAGCGTGGCGTTCGTCGGCATGAACGTCGGGCTGATAGCCGGCTACTACGGTGGCTACGTCGACGACGTGTTGATGCGGTTGGTGGACTTCGCGTACGGCATACCGTTCACCCCGTTTATCATCGTGCTCGTCGCCCTCTGGGAACCCTCGAAGTGGACGATCGTCGGCGCCATCGCGCTGTTGCTCTGGCGACAGACGGCACGCGTCGTCCGCTCGAACGTGCTGAACCTCAAGGAGAAGCCGTTCGTCAAGAGTGCACGTACCATCGGCGCCAGCGACAGACGGATCATCTACAGACACATCGCGCCGAACGTCCTCCCGCTGGTGTTCCTGTACGGGAGCTTCGCCATCGCGTGGGCGATCCTGACGGAGGCGTCGATCAGCTACCTCGGGTTTGGTGACCCGACCGCGGTCACGTGGGGCCAGATGCTCCAGTCCGCCCAGCAGTCTCAGGCACTCGCCCGGGACGCTTGGTGGTGGTTCACGATGCCCGGCATGGCGATCATGCTGACGGTCATCTCGGCGTTCCTGATCGGCCGTGGCTACGAAGAACAACTCAACCCGGAGCTACAAGAGAAATGACACTACTCGAAGTCAACGACTTGCACGTGACGTACAGCGGCGATCCGGACGTGGAAGCCGTCAGGGGCGTCTCGTTCACGCTTGAGAAAGGCGAGACGCTCGGCATCGTCGGCGAAAGCGGTTGTGGGAAGACGACGCTCGCCCAGGCAATCATGGGAGCGCTCCCGGACAACGGCGAGATTACCAGCGGGGAGATCATCTTCGACGGCCAGGACATCACCCATCTCTCGAATCGCGAACGCCGCAAGATTCGCTGGGAAAAGATGTCCATGATAAGCCAGAGCGCGATGAACAGTCTCGACCCGGTCTATCGTGTCAAAGACCAGATCAAGGAGGCAATCCAGGAACATCGGGACATGTCCGACAAGGAGTGTTACGAGCGTTCCCGGGAGCTCATGGAGCTGGTCGGGCTTGATCCAGACCGCATCGAAGACTACCCCCACCAACTCTCTGGGGGGATGCGCCAGCGAGTCATCATCGCGATGAGCCTCGCGCTCGACCCGGACCTCATCATCGCCGACGAGCCGACGACGGCGCTGGACGTGATCATCCAAGAGCAGATCCTCTATCGGATCAAAGAGCTTCAGCGCGAACTCGGAAACTCGATGGTGATGGTCACCCACGACATCAGCGTCGTGGCCGAGACCTGTGACAGCATGGTAGTGATGTACGGCGGCGAACTGATGGAGTCTGGGAACGTTGACGAGATATTCAACAACGCCCACCACCCCTACACACTCGGTCTGCAGAACGCCTTCCCGAGCGTAGAAGGAGAGAAGCGAGACCTCACCTCCATCCCCGGCTCCCCGCCCGACCTGTCGAACCCGCCGTCGGGCTGCCCGTTCGCGACTCGGTGTCCCTTCTCGGCGCCCGAGTGCGAGGAGCCTCTCTCTACCGTTGAGCCGGTCGAGGGCCACCAGGTGCGCTGCCACGAACCAATCCCCTTCGAACAGATCCGTAACCGATCCGGCAAGGACGAGACATGGCTATCACAGAATCAACACTGAACTGGGACTACGACGGTCCTATCATCGAAGTAGCGGGCCTCCAGAAGCATTTCCCACAGAACAGTGGGCTCATTCACCAGCTCATCGGTGGTGAGACGGACCACGTCAAGGCTGTCGACGGCGTGGATATGGCCATCGAGAGTGGCGAGACGATGGGACTGGTCGGCGAGTCAGGCTGTGGTAAATCCACGCTGGGTGAAGTCCTGATCGGACTGCAAGAGGCCACCGGTGGCTCGATCAAGTTCCTCGGAACAGAGCTTAGCAGCATGTCCGATGCCCAGCAAAAGGAGTTCCGCCGGAACGTCCAGATGATCTTTCAGGACCCGTACGAGTCGCTCAATCCACGCTTCTCCGTCGAACAGTGGATCCGCGAGCCCTTGGAGGTCCACGACATCGACAACCAAGACCAGCGGATCTACCAGGCGCTCGAGCGGGCGGAACTGACGCCGCCAGAGAACTACGTCAACGAACACCCGCACGAGCTCTCCGGTGGGGAGCGCCAACGCGTCTCCATCGCTCGTGCACTGGTCCTTGAACCGAAGTTCATCGTCGCTGACGAGCCAGTTTCGATGCTCGACGTGTCGGTGCGTGCGAGCATACTGAATTTGCTCCGAGGCCTCGTCGATGATCTCGACATGGGAGCGCTGTATATCTCCCATGACCTCTCGCTCATTCGCCAGATGTGTGACCGAACGAGCGTGATGTATCTCGGGAAAGTCGTCGAGCGCGGACCGACCGAACGCCTGGTCAAGGGGCCGAAACACCCCTACGCGAGGGCGCTGCTCGATGCGGTTCCCGTCCCGAATCCCGAACGGACTATCAGTAAACCACAGTTGGAAGGTGAGCCACCGGACCCGGTCGATCTCCCGGAAGGCTGTAACTTCCGCCCGCGGTGTCCGTTTGCCGAGGAAGAGTGTCTCGAGGAGCCGAGCCTCGCCGCCTTCGAATCGCCCGATGGGGAGCATGCGGCTGCCTGTTGGCGGGTCGAAGCGATCCACGAAATGTAGGCTCCCGACGACAGCCCATCGACGGCTGCCAACGGGACCGTTTTGCCGTTCTACCGTGTTGCCTGCTGAGAACTGCTTCGTGATGCAGTTGATGGGAGCACTCTATCGCGAGCCGTCGCCCGTCGATTTTACCGTGAGTCCGTTGCTGGCGTCGTGTGAAAACAGCGTTCGCAGCTTCTCTTCACCGGTCGACATTTCGTTCTGTCTCTCCGGAGTTACCGAATCGGAGGTAGTTTTATCGACGCAGGATCGCTAGTCCGTTCTGTGACAAACATTGGCTACATTGTCCCCGGACAAGGACTGGAAACTGCAGAGTTGGACCGCAGAGAGAGGGATCGCCAACGAACTCACTGACGCCTCCGTCACCGCCGTCGACGCCGACCACGGGCCGCTCTCAATCGAGAGTGAGGTCGACACGAGCTGAGTGTCCAGAGCCTACTGGGCCTGCTCAGGGACCACGAGACCGACTACGACGCGTTCGTCATCGGCTGCTTCGGCGACACGGGGCTCGAAGCGGCTCGCGAGTTCGTCGACAAACCAGTCGCCGGTCCGGCCTCAGCAACGTTCCATACGGCTGTACAGCTTTCGGATCCGTTCTCGTGTCTGACGATCCGATTGACACCCGCCTCGAAGCGTCGGCAGATATTCGCCGACGGCCTCGGCCCGCGACTGGCGAGCGTTCGCGTCGTCGAGCAGGGGGTGCTCGAGGTGGATCACGAGTCCGAGGAGATCGTCCAGAAGATGGTGCGTGAGGCTACCAACGCCGTCGCTATCGACGTAGTGGAACGAATACATCCACGACCTGACTGACGTGCGGGCGCTGCTTTCCGAACCAGCAGCAGTCTCGAGTGTCTGTCTGAAATTCGCCAAGACCGGTTCGCTCCGGGAGTGGACGACGATGGCCGAGGGGGCTACCGACGCCGGCAGCCCGGTGACACCGATCAGCGCGTTCGACACGTCACTCGGCGCCGCACTCACGCTTCATCTCTGTGCGACCGTCCCGCGGTTGTCCCGGGGGCTGGAACCCATTCCGAACATGGTCGACGGCGATCCGGCGACAGCACCGCTGGACATGGGGCCGGAGATGGTCATTTCCGACGGCCCGGGCGTCGGCGTCGAACTCCGAGACGACCTGTTCAACTGAACAACGGGTACCGAACGGGAACTCTAGACGGCCGCATCGCGACACACCACTCCCATCAGACCACTCGCTGGCCGTCTTTGACGACTGCAAGCGGGTCGGCGAGTCCCTCGATGTTATCGGCGGGGTGTTCCGGTACCACGACCACGTCCCCGTACGCGCCGGGGTCGAGCGTCCCGGCACGCTCGACGCGGGCGGCGCGTGCCGCCTCGCTCGTGATCGCGCGGATCGCCGTCTCGGTCGTCGCCCCGTAGTCGACGAGGTGTGCGGCTTCGTCAGCGAGATTGCCGTGCATGCTGTCGGTCCCGAGCGCGACCGGCACGTCGGCCGCGAGGATGGCCTCCCAACTCTCCCGGACTGACCCGCGAGCCTCCCGAACGCGAGCTATCACGTCCGGGTTGTCGGCGTCGCCGCCGACGATTCCATCGGGGTCGTGGAGAATGCTGAACGTCCCGACCACCTGGGCGTCACTCTCGGCGAGCAGGTCGACCAACTCCGTATCGAACGCTGCGGCGTGTTCGATCGTATCGACGCCGGCGTCGATCGCCTGTCGGGCCCCGGCGCCACCATGAGCGTGGGCGGCGACATGAACGCCCTGCCGGTGGGCCTCGCTCATGATGGCCTCGACCTCCGCGTCCGTGTAGGGGGCGCGGTCAAGGCTGCCCGATCCCGAGGAGACGCCGCCCGTCGCGAAGTACTTGACATGATGTGCGCCGGCGTCGAGGAGGTCCCGGATGCGCTGTCGGCAGGCCTCGGGACCGTCGGTCGCGGTGAGCGCGTGGCCGTGGCCGTTCGTCGGTGTGAGGTGGCCCCCACAGGGGAGGATCCGCGGAGCCTCGAGTTCGCCGGCGCGCTCGGACTCACGGAGCCGAAGGTCGAGTCGGTGTTCACAACCGAGCAGTCGGACCGTAGTGGTTCCCGATCGGAGGTCCCGAAGAAGGTTGTTGGCGGCACGAATCGCTTGGACCGACGGATCGGCGCACATCTGCCCCAGCTGGTCCCCCTCACCGGGGCGAATCGGGCCGTGTGAGTGGGCATCAACGAACCCCGGGAGCGCGTACCCCTTTCCCTCGTAGAGCGCCTCGGCGTCGTCGGGAACACGATCGTGCACGCCGACGATTTCGCCCGCCTCGATACAGACGACTGTGCCGTCGATGGTCGCCTCATCCGGGTGATACACGCCGTCCGTGTGAATGTACTGCATGAATTCTTCTGGTGCCCGAAGGACTATAGCTCCGTTGCCCTACCAGTCAGCCATGCTGACGCCAGTTGACAGGGAGACGGAGGAAGAGCTTCGAGAGCGCGTTGACGTCGACGAACTGGAGCGGCACGTCGATGCGTTCGACGGTACCGAGCGGGTCTCCGGCACCGACGACGAGTGGGAGGCCAGCGAGTACGTCGTCGAGACGCTACGGGAGTACGGCTGCGAGGCCGAACTGTTAGATTTCGAGGGGTACATTAGCGTCCCCGAGGACGGCCGCCTCGACGTGACAGCGCCCACGCGGGAGACGTTCGACGAGGCGATTACAACCTCCTTCGGCGCGAGCACGCCACCGGGCGGCGTCTCGGGCGAGGTGGTCCGCGTCGAGGAGGTGACCGAGCAGGCCGTCGCCGCCGCGGACTTGGAGGGGAAAATCGCGTTCACCACTGGCCTCCCGACCCCCGAACCGATCACGCTGTTCGAGGCCGCCGGGGCCGAGGCAGTCGTCTACCAATCCGTCAACCCCGATCAACTCCACGAGATGATCGTCACGCCGGTTTGGGGCACCCCCGGGCTGGATGACGAGGAGGCGATCCCGGACGTGCCAGTCGTCGAGATCACTCACGACGTCGGGGACTGGCTCGTCGACCGATGTGACGAGGGACCGGTCGAGGCGACCGTGACAACCGAGGTCACGACCGAACTCACGACGCTTCCCTGCCCAGTCGGGCGGGTCGAGGGGACTGACAGTGACCGCTACATGGTGGTCGGCAACCACGTCGACTCGTGGTACGAGGGTATCACCGACAACGCGACCGCGATGGCGGCGACGCTTGAACTGGCCCGGATTTTCGCCGAGGACCCGCCTGCCCGGGGGCTGGTATTCGGCTTCTGGCCGGCCCACTCGACGGGCCGGTACGCCGGAAGCGCATGGTGGGCGGATCAGGAGTGGCTGGACCTCCGGGAGAACGGCGTCGCCTACTACCACCTCGACCTGAACGGCCTACAAGGCGCCGACGGCCTCTGGCACCAGGAGATGGCCGAACTCGGCGAGGAACACCTTGACGTACTGAAGACGGCGGGCGACCTGCCGCTGCTGGAGGGCGGTGAGGCTGGGTTCCTCGGTGACGACCGCCCGGCGCGGAACTCCGATCAGTCGTTCTGGGGGGCCGGCCTCTCTTCGCTGCTCTCTGGCGCCCGTATGGAGCCTGGCGGCGAGGGTGGTCCCGTCGGCGGGGGCTGGTGGTGGCATACCCCAGAAGACACCCGGGACAAGGTTGACCTCGACGTGCTGGCCGAGGAGACACGTATCGCGGTCACGCTCGCGAGCCGAATCTGTGACTCGCCCGTGCTCCCCCACGATCACCGCGCGACGGTGGCCGACGTTCGCGAGCAGGCCGAGGCGATCGAAGACGAGACTGACCGACGCTTCGAGGCGGTCCACGAGGACCTCGACGCGCTCGACGAGACACTCAAGGCGGCGTACGCCGCCGTCGAGGACGTCGACGGGTGGGACTCACCGGCTGTGTCGGCTGCGGAGGACCTTCAGGTCGCCCTCGGTAATGAGCTCGTGCCGGCGCTATACATGAGTCGCCGCGACTACGACCACGAGCCGGCGCTGCCCCACGAGCCGCTCCCAGAACTCCGCCGTGCCGCAGACGTCGATGGGACCCGGCGCCGGGAACGGTTCGCAGAGACCACGCTGACTCGCGAAGTTACGCGACTCCGATATCGGCTCCGGAACGCGAAGGAAGCGGCCGAATCGTTCCTCAGCGACCGATAGCGGGCCTTACAGCGTCGCCCCGCCGTCCACGTCGACGACGGCGCCGGTCATGTAGCTGGCTCGCTCCGAACAGAGGAAGTCGATCAGTTCCGCCGCCTCCTCGGGCTGGCCGAGGCGGCGCAGCGGAACACTGTCGGTGAACTCCTCGATCCCCTCCTCGGTCCAGAGCCCGGAATCGGTCGTCAGCTGCGTGTCCATCAGCCCCGGGACGATGCAGTTCACCCGGACGTGTGGGCCGAGCTGTTTGGCCAGCCCCTTTGTGAGCCCGAAGACGCCGGCCTTCGAGGCGGAGTAGTGGACGCCGCCGCTGGCAGACCCCCGCTTCCCGGCGCCCGAGGAGACGTTCACGACGGCACCGCGCTCGCGCTCGTACATTTGCGGCGCGGCCGCATGGACGAGGTTGTACTGCCCAGTGAGGTTCACGTCCAGTACTTCCCGCCACTCCTCGGGGCCGAGGTCACCGATCCACTTGTAGTGGGAGATCGCGGCGTTGTTGACGACTGCGACCACGTCGGCCCGGCCCTCCACGTCGTCGACGATCTCGTGGACGCGCTCGTGGTCGCGCACGTCGGCGACGTACCCTGCCACGTCGTCGAATTCGGTGGCGACCTCGTGTATGGCGTCGTCGATGTCGATGCCGGCGACGAGGTCGTACCGCTCCCGGAACAGATCGACTGTCGCGCGTCCGATGCCGCTTGCCGCGCCCGTGACGATGGCTGCGTCGGTCATACGTGGGGGTCGGTGTGGGGGGACTTACGTGTTGGCACGCCGGCCAGCGGTCAGTCGAACTGCGGGGCGACCTCCTGGGCGAACAGTTCCGGCCCGGTGGTGTCGGGGAAGTCGACGAACTCGAGGACGACCTCCTCGAAGCCCGCTTCGCGGTAGCGGTCGAGGTCCTCGGCCACCTGCTCGGGTGTGCCCACGAGGTGGAACTCGTCGTCGTCCAAATTCTCGGGTCGGAACCGTGGGACAGCGTCGAGCAGTTCCTCGACCTCCGCCTCTGTCTCGCGAATGACACACCGTGCGAACCACGACTTCTCGATGGCATCGAAGTCGGTGTCGTAGGTTTCGCAGTGATCCCGTAGCACGTCGAGTTTACCGCGGAGCATGTCGAGGTCTCCCCAGTAGTTCCACGTATCGGCGTGCTTGGCGGCGATCCGGAGGGTGAACTCCTCGCCGCCCCCGCCGATCATGATCGGCGGGTACGGGTCCTGCATCGGGTGGGGGCGGCCGTCGGCGCCGTCGAGCTGGTAGTAATCACCGTCGTACTCCACGTCGCTGCCGGTCCAGAGCGCCTTACAAACCTCGATGGTCTCCTCTAACCGTCGTAACCGCTCGGGCGCGCTGGGCCAGTCGTAGCCGAACGCTTCCGCCTCGTCTTGCTTCCACCCCGCGCCAAGCCCCACCTTCAGCCGGCCCTCCGAGACGTGGTCCAACTGGGCGAGCGCCTTCGCCAGCAGGGGTCCGTGGCGGAGTTGGTCGTTGAACGTTTTGGGGTAGAGATAGACGTCCTCGGTGACGCCTGCGAGCCCGGCGAGCGTCGAGAACCCCTCGGTCGTCGGTCCGGCACCAGCCATTATGTGGTCAGGAACCGCGAGCCCGTCGAACCCCAGCGACTCGACGCTGATGGCGTAGTCGTGCTGCTCGCCCCACGAAAGTTCTTCGCAGAATGCGAGCGTGCTGTACTCCGAACTGCCTGCACAGACGGGAACGTTGACGGCGAACTTCATACGCATCTACACCGGTTCACGCTACTTGATGCCACCTATCGCGGCGAACCGGACATCCCGCTGTCAGGGTGTGCCCCCGGCGAAGCTATTTGGTCGATCAGTTGTGTGGGAGTCACATGGGCGACGATTCGACAGTAACCGCCGACGACATCGCACAGTATGCTAAGCGAGCACGCTTCGACCCGAACCGGTTCGATCCCGACGAGCAGACGGCTGCTATCGATGCACAGGACGAGCTCATGACCCCTCTCGAGGACCTCGACGTGTCGACAGCGCCTGATCGGGAGTACTGGGATCCGGCGGAAGGGGACGACCCGAACGGTGCGTTTCTCACCCGGTGTGACCTCCGACGAACCGACGAGGGCGTGCTGTCCGGACTCACGGTCGCAATCAAGGACAACATTGCCGTCGCCGGGATCCCGATGACCTGTGGGTCGCCGCTGTTCGAGGACTACATCCCGGCCGAAGACGCGACGGTCGTGGACCGGATACTGGCGGCAGGGGGGCGGATCCTCGGGAAGTCAAACATGGACGAGTTCGCGCTTGGCGGCGACGCCGCGACAATGCGGTTCCGCTTGGCGCGTAACCCCAACGATCCGGACCACCAGCCCGGTGGCTCCTCGGCCGGGAGCGGCGTCGCCGTAGCTGACGGTCTCGTGGACGTCGCCCTCGGGAGTGACACCGGAGGATCGGTCCGGTTTCCGGCATCGTTCTGTGGCGTCGTCGGCATCAAGCCGAGTCGGGGACTCGTCCCGCTGACGGGGTTCGCCCAGTTTTCGAAGCTCAACGACGAGATTGGCGTGCTCGCGGACACGGTCGAGGACGTTGCCCGAACAATCGCGGCGATGGCGGGAACCGACCCACGGGACGCTGCAACGGCAGGCTTGACACCCGAGGAGTACGTCGAGGAGGTCGAAGCCGTCGACGATTCGACGGTCGAGTCGCTTACCGTCGGCGTCCCGGATGAACTGTTCGGCGGCGATCCCGAAGTCGACAAGACGGTTCGGGATGCCGTGAACGAGCTCGCGGCCGCAGGCGCAACCGTCAGAGAGGTGTCCATCCCGGACTTCGAGTACGCTATCCCGGCGTGGTGGGCGATCGCGATGACCGAGGCAGCCGCGTACATGGACGCGAACGCCACCAACTACTGGCAGCGTTCGGTGCCGGACCCGTCGTTCACGGCGGCGGTGGGGGAGGCGTTCTCGGAGCGGGCGGACGAACTCGGCGATTACCCCGCCGAGGTGTTCCTCTACGGGCAACACCTGATGGCCGAATACGGTGATGAGTACTACGCCCGGGCCCAGCGTGCCCGGAAGTTGGTGACCGCAGGCGTCGACGACGCGCTTGACGGCGTGGACGTACTCGCGGGTCCGACGACGCCGATGGTCGCCCCGGCGTGGGATAGCGGCAACTATCTCGAGGACAGCACGTTGGACGAGGCGGTACGCACGACTGGTCCGTTCAATCTCACGGGACACCCTGCGGTTTCGGTGCCCTGTGGCAGCGAAGACGGCCTCCCAGTTGGACTCCAGTTCATCGGTCGCCGCGGTGGCGACGCCGACGCCCTGCGTGCAGCTGCCGTCTGGGAAGCGATGGACGAGTAGCGTTCGGCCGGCGTCGAAGCGATCCTCGAGGGGAAAGCCATCGCCGACTTCGGGCCGCCGACGGGATCTTTCAACGGATTCTGCTCGGCGTGTGGCCTTACCGGAACGCCGGAACAACCTCTTCGGCGAACAGCTCAACCCCCGTTGGATCGGGGAAGTCGACGAACTCCAGCACGACTTCGTCGACACCGAGCTCCGCGTACGGCTCTAGTTCCTCGATGAGTTGGTCGGGCGTGCCGATGAGGTTGTTGTACGACGAGATCGGATCGTCAGGTGCTGGATCACGGAAGCGCGGCACCTCGTCGAGAACGGCATCCACGGCAGCTTCCGTCTCCCGGACGATACACCGCGCGAACCAGGAGATGTCGATATCGTCGAACGCCGTGCCGTACGTCTCGCAGTGGGAGCGTAACACGTCGAGTTTGTGTTCGATGACGTCGGTCGACCCCCAGTAGTTCCACTCGTCGGCGTGCTTGGCGGCGATGCGTAGGGTGAACTCCTCGCCGCCCCCGCCGACCATGATCGGCGGGCGTGGCTCTTGACGCGGCTGGGGCCGACAGATAGCGCCGTCGAGCTGGTAGTAGTCGCCGTCGTAGTCGACCTCGTCCTCGACCCAGAGCCGCTTGGTCAGTTCGATCGTCTCCTCCATTTTGCGCAGTCGCTCCGGTGCGTTCGGCCAGTCGTAGCCGAACGCCACCGCTTCGTCCTCCTTCCATCCGGCGCCCATGCCGAGTTTGAGGCGGCCGTCGCTGACGTTGTCGAGGTCGGAGGCCATCTTCGCCAGCAGCGGCCCGTGCCGGAGTTCGTTGTTCACCGTCTTCGGGAACAGCGTCACGTTCTCCGTCTCGCGCGCGAGGGCGGTCAGCGTCGTGAAACACTCAGTCGTCCCCCGGCCGTCGCCGATGAGCAGGTGGTCGGGAACGGCGATGCCGTCGTAGCCCGCAGCCTCGATGGTCTGTGCGTACTCCATCTGTGTCTCCCAGTCGATGGCGTCACAGAACGCGAGCATGGAGTACTCGGAGGCGCCGACACCGGTCAGGATGTTGACAGCGAATCGCATGGCCCTACCATACCCAGCGCTCGCTAAAGTAGTATCGGCGGGACAGCGTTCGCTACAGCAACTTCCGTAGCTGTCGGATCTCGCTGACGACGCCGTTTCGCGCCCGTTGGAGTTGGAGTTCGAGGAACCGCTCGTCGTCGCCGTCGAGAGTCGGTAGCGACTCGACAGCTTCGAGGCGTGGGAACGGCGACCGTCCCTCGGCCGGGTCCTGCTCGAACTGCCCCTCGGTCGTGAAGTTCAGCCGGGTGAGCGTCTTCACCAGCCTGTCGAGTTCCGACGGGTAGCCGTCGGCGTCGTCGGCGCCGTTGACGAACGCCGCCGTCGCTTCCCTGAGCGCATCGAGTTCCACGAGGACCGGTTCGAGGTCGAACGTGCTGGCTTTGTCGTACTCAGCGACGACCGATCTGACGTGGTCGATTGTCGCCAGCGGATCGGCCGGCGTGTCGGCCCGACTGAGTCGGGCGGTGGCGAGCGTGTACACCTCGGTGTCTCGCTTCAGCACGTCGGGGTCGGCCTTCTCGATGGTGTCGGTCGTGACGTGCCACGCGTCGGCGTGGCCGCCGGATCCCCCGACGGGATGGTAGCCTCGCTCCTCACGGATCGATCTCGGGATGTTTGACTGCAGCGACATCCCGGGGATCCCGAGGTTGTTAAACGAGTAGTCCCCCGCCCGCGGCGGCCGGCGTTCGACCGTCTCCTTGCCGCTCACGTCCGCGATACTGCTGGCCGCGATGTCGTCGACGCCCGCCATCCACTTCACGCGCTCGTCGTACTTCGTCGCGTCGGCGACGCCTGGGGAGTCGATGTTGACGTGGGCGACACAGCGCTGTGTGAGTTCCTGTGCGAACTCGTCGGTGAACCACGTCGATCCGGCGTATCGACCCGTCGAGTGGCCCGGCCACCACGCTACCCACACGTCGCGCCGGAGCTGTTCGCGGTGGGCGTCGAGGACCCGTGCCAGTTCCAGCAGCGTCGCGTCCCCCGTCGCGTTGTCGGTGACGCCGACGTGCCACGAGTCGAGATGGCCGTGGGCCAAGACGAACTCGTCGTTCTTCGGCGCAGCCTCGCCCGGGATGCGTGCGAGTACGAGCGGCGCGGGCGTCCACTCCGTTGTCGTCTCGGCCGTGACCGTCGCCTCTGTCCCCTGCTCGGCCAGTTCCTGCAGTTCCCGTCCCTCGCTCGCGGAGACGTTGGCGACGAGCAACTCCGGGATCCGGTCCCGCTCGTCGTAGGGGGGCGCGCCGCCCCAGACGGGCGTAACGATCCCCTCGTGGGGTTCACGCTCGTGGGGATGGATGCCGACGAACGCCTCGGCGCCACGCTCGGCGAGTTCCTCGATGGCGCTGATGGGGATGATCGACTCGCTCATCACCACCTTCCCGCTGAGGTCCGACTCGAGGCCGTCGAGGGAGACAGAGAGCATCGCCTCGATCGAGTCCATCTCCGATTCGTTCTCGACGTAGACGAGTTCGCCTGTTGCTTGGCCGTCTTTGGAGAACGCGACCGTTTTGGCGGTCTCGGACGCCCAGCCGCCCTCGGTCTCGATACCGGCGCCGTGGGGCGTACTGAGGTAGAGTTCCGGCGTGAACACCTCGTGGTCGACGCCGAACCCCTCGAGGCGGTCCGCGAGGTACGCCGCCGCCTCGAGTTCGTCGTCGGTGCCGGAGACGCGCTCCAACCCCGCGAATCGTTCGACGACGTCCCACGGGACGTCTGTGGACACCGCATCCACGATATCGCGTTCGACACCCGTGACCGTCGGTGCGCCGTTCTCGTACAAACTACGGCTCATACCCCCGCTCGGAACGGACGTGTTGAATAGTTTCGCGTTCCGTGACTGATTATTGACGTCCTTTCGGGAATCGAGGGGCTCCGAGCGTCGCTATCCAAGTTGACTGACCGATCGGAGGATCGATCACCTCTCTACACGCCGTGCACAGCTGTCGTCGTGCTGAGAGCACGCGGCTGTAGTACCGTCCTACCGTCAATTCTTATATATTTTGGAGACTGGATTAGCTACTGGCGAGGGCTCCGCAAGGCAAACGTTTAAGCAAACCTGCTTACTCCGTACAGCCATGCCTGACAGTAGTTGGCAAGAAAACCGTCGGAAGTTCCTTCAAGCGGCAGGTGCGGCAGGTATCGTCGGGTTCGCCGGCTGTACCGGCGGCGACGGCACCGATACGCCGACGGGTGCGGCGACCGACACCGACGGAATGACCGAACGGGAGCGAACCGGCGGAACGCTGAACTTCGCCCAGACGTCCTCGCCGGTGGAACTGGACCCCGTAAACAACAACGGTGGGAACTACTCCATCATGCTCAAGAACTTGGTGTACTCACCGGTTCTGGGCTACGATCGGAACACCAACCTCGTCCCGATCCTGGCCGAGGAGGTCCCGACCCTCGACGGGAACGAGTTCACGCTGAACCTCGACCCCGACGCGCGGTTCCACAACGGCGACCAGGTGACCGCCGAGGACGTGAAGTACACGTTCGAGGCCACCGTCGAGGAGGGAACGAGCTACTCGGCGAACTTCAGCGTCGTCGACACCATCGAAGTGGAGAACGACACCACGGCACACTTCACGCTGACCGAGCCGTACGTCCCGATTCTCCATGCCATCGCACACCAGGTCGTCCCCAAGAGCGTGCGCGAGGAGGACACCGACGCGTTCGGTATCGACACGTTCGTCGGCTCGGGCCCGTTCAAGGTCACCGAGTTTGAGGAGAACGACCACGTCACCATGGAGGGCTGGGATGACTACTGGGGCAACGGCCAGCCGTACCTCGACGAGGTAACGTTCACCCCCATCAACGAGCCCACAAACCGGGTCACGCAGCTTCAGACCGGGGAGCAGGACGTGATTAATCGCATTCCCCCGCAGTTCTGGCAGACCATCCAGGACATGAACGACGCGGACGTCGTCTCGGGGCCGTCGCTGAGCTACCAGTTCGCCGCGTTCAACCAGAACGAAGGAGAGTGCGCCAAACGCGACGTGCGTCTCGCTATCGACCACTGTGTCGACCTCGACCAGACCATCGAGCAGTACATCAAGCCGGGCGGCGGTCGGATGTACAGCCCGCTCCCGGCGTCGGTTGCGAACGCGTGGGACATGCCGCTCGATGAGTGGAAGAACAGCTGGTCCGAGAAGGATATCGACCGCGCCCAAGAGTTGTTTGAACAGGCCGGCGTGCCCGACGACTGGACCTGCAACATCATCGTCTCCTCGACGGAGAAGCGCCGACAGGCCGCGGTCTCCATCGCGAACGGGATCAAGGAGGCAGGCTACGACGCGCAAGTGCAGTACCTCGACTTCGCGACGATGCTCGACCGGTTCGACTCCGGCGACGCGAGTCAGGTCAACATCTACCTGCTCGGCTGGTCGCGCGCGCCCGAGCCCGACCGGTTCATGTACGAACTGCTCCACATGGACGGCGCGTTCCAGGGGCAGTACTACGACAACGAGCGGTTCAACGAACTGCTCGAAGAGGCGCGTGTCACCACTGAGCGCGAACAGCGCCGCGAGATGTACATCGAGGCGATCAACCTCTTCGTCGAGGACCGGGTCCACCTGCCGCTGTACTACACGTCCGTCTCCATGGGCGTGAAAAACTACGTCAAGGACCTGAAACCCCACCCCGTCACGACGTACAACCCGTACTTGTTCGGAGACCGGAACAACAAGCACGCGGACACGGAAGGATCGAACGTCTGGATTGACCGCTAACCCAATCCAGCCTGCCGTTTTCGAACCCCCCCCAACCACCACATAAATGTCACACTTACGATATTCGGTTAAACGGTTGCTCCAAGCGATCCCGGTGTTACTGGGTATCACGTCGATCACGTTCTTTCTGATCAACGCGATGCCCGGTTCGCCGGTCGAGGTGATGCTCGGCCCGACCGCGACCGAGGAGATGATCACCGAAGCGAGCGCCCGCTACGGGTTCGACCAACCCCTCTACGTTCGCTACTACAAGTACATCCTCGCCGTTCTCGGCGGCGATCTCGGCCAGAGTATCCACTACGGCGTCCCCGTCACCGAGAAGATACTGGAACGGCTCCCAGTGACGATTCTACTGTTGGTGTCGAGTTTCACGTTCGCCATCAGTGTCGCCATCCCGCTGGGCATCGTCTCGGCACGCCGCCGGAACCAGCCGATCGACCACGGCTCCCGTGTTGTCTCGCTCATCGGCGTCAGCACCCCGAACTTCTGGATCGGACTGCTGCTCATCATCGTGTTCGGCTACCATCTCCAAGTGCTCCCCTCGAACGGGTTAGTGATGCCGTTCACCCCGATCTCGGAAGTCGGGGGCGCGGACTCGCGGCTCGACGTCCTGGTCGAAACCGGGCGGAGCCTCATCATGCCTACCATCGCGTTGGGGACTCTCCAAATGGCGGCCATCTCCCGCATCGAGCGCTCCTCGATGTTGGAGGTGCTCGGGCGGGACTACATCAGCCTCGCCAGAGCGTTCGGCGTTAAGGAGTCGGTAATCACCCGGAAGCACGCGTTCCGTAACGCACAGCTTCCGGTCGTGACCATTATCGGTCTCCAACTCACGTCGGCCCTCGGCGGCGCCGTGCTGACCGAAACGGTGTTCAACATCAACGGCATGGGCCGACTCATCATTCAGGCAATACGGACCCAGGACTACGCCCTCATCATGGGGACGACGCTGTTCTTCGGGTTCATGTTCGTCGTCGGCACACTGCTGACCGACCTGACCTACGCGTACCTCGATCCGCGCGTGACCTACGAGGGGGAACAATAACATGTCGACAGAATCTGCAGAGACGGAACACGAACAGGAGTACGAGTCGCGGGTCGGAGCGATGCACGCCTTCTCGAGGCTGCTCGAGGACACGAGCGCGAAGATCAGTCTCGTGGCCATAACGATCATCTCCGCGATGGCGCTGTTCGCGTTCGTCGACGCGAAGCTACTGGACTACCAACTGGCGGAGATGTTCCTCTACCACCCGCTGCGGGCGGAGTCGGGCGCGCGGCCGCTCCTCCCACCGGTCGGTCTCAGCAACCAGTTCGGCGATGGCGTGTTGGCACACCCGCTGGGAACCGACACGCGGGGCCGGGACATCGCGGTGCGGATCCTCTATGGCTCACGCATCGCCATCCAGATCGCCCTGGTCTCGACGACCATCGGCGTGGCCGTCGGCACCGCCGTCGGCGCCGTCTCTGGCTACTACGGCGGCTGGATCGACGACGTGCTGATGCGCTTCGTCGAGATCCTCTACTCCATCCCGTTCCTCGTGCTCGTCATCGCGTTCATGGCGGCGTTCGGCCGGAACCTCACCTACGCGATGATCGGGGTGAGCATCATCTCAGTACCGATCTTCGCACGGCTCATCCGCTCAGAGGTGTTAAGCATCCGCGAGGAGACGTACGTCGAGGCCGCACAGGCCGCCGGCGTCAAGGATCGAAACATCCTCCTGCGCCACGTCATCCCGAACAGTTTCGCGCCGGTCGTCGTCCAGACGACGCTGCAGATGGGGACGAACATCCTCATCGTCGCCGGGCTCTCGTTCCTCGGGTTCGGCGCCCAGCCACCCACTCCCTCGTGGGGACAGATGCTCTCTATCGCTCGGAACTACATGCTCCCGGCGCCGTGGTTCTCGGTCTGGCCTGGCCTCGCCATCCTCGTTACAGTGATGGCGTTCAACATCCTCGGCGACGGCCTTCGAGACATCCTCGACCCACGCTTGAACGACTAACACAATGACAACTCCACTACTTTCAGTCGAAAACCTCCGGACGCAGTTCGACACGGCCGAAGGAACCGTTCGCGCGGTCGATGGCATCAGCTTCGACGTCCACGAGGGCGAGACCGTCGGCCTCGTCGGCGAGTCCGGCGCCGGGAAATCCGTCGCCATTTCGAGCATCCTCAGGCTTGTCGAATCGCCCGGCGAGATCGTCGGCGGCGAGATACGATTCCGCGGTGAGCCCATCGTCAGCTTTGAGGAGGGGCCGAACGGCGAGTCCCGGCCCAGTTCGGAAATGCTCTCGAACAAGGAGATGCGCGAACGCATCCGCGGCCGAGAGATCGCGACCATCTTTCAGGACCCCATGGAGAGTCTCAACCCCGTGTTCACTGTCGGTGGACAGCTCCAGGAGTTCATCGAGATAAACCGTGAGCTCCCGCCGAAAGACGCACGCGACGTCGCCATCGAGACGCTCCGTGAGGTCGACATCCCCAAACCCGAAGACCGGTTCGACGACTACCCACACGAGTTCTCCGGCGGGATGCGCCAGCGGGTGCTCATCGCGATGGCGATGGCGTGTCAGCCCTCCCTGATTCTGGCCGACGAGCCGACGACGGCCCTCGACGTGACCGTCGAAGGCCAGGTCCTCAACCTCGTCTCGAAACTCCAAGAGGAGTACGGCACCAGTTTCGTCTGGGTCACTCACGACCTCGCAGTCGTCGCCGACATCTGTGACCGCGTGAACGTGATGTACCTCGGCCAGATCGCCGAACAGGCCGGCGTCCACGACCTGTTCGACGACACGAAACACCCCTACACGCAAGCGCTGCTGAACTCCGTCCCCCGGCCCGACAAGACTGTCGACTCGCTGGAACCCATCAAGGGGGTGATGCCCGAAGCGATCAATCCCCCCTCGGGCTGTCGGTTCCACCCACGTTGCCCGGAGGCACGGGAAGTCTGCCGGGAGATCAATCCCGACCCGCGGAACGTGAGCACGGCCGGCGCCGTCCACAACGCGGCGTGTGTCAAACACGACGTGTTCGACGTCGACTACGCCAACAGCGCGCCGATACAGACCGACGACGACGAGTTCGGTGAGGATTTGCAGGTGACGGAGGGTAGCCGATGAGCGAGTCAGCCGGCCAGGAACCGATTCTGCGGGTCGAGAACCTCGAGAAACACTTCTCGACCGGCGACGGCCTGCTCGACGGCGTCGAACTCGACTTCGACGGCGGGTTCCCGATCAAGCGCCACCGCGAGAGCGTCCGCGCTGTTGACGGTGTGTCCTTCGAAATCAAGCGCGGTGAGACACTCGGCCTCGTCGGCGAGTCCGGCTGTGGGAAGTCGACGCTCGGCCGGACCGTCCTCCGACTCCTCAAGCCGACGGAGGGGAAGATCTACTTCAAAGGCCGGAACATCGCCGACCTCGGGAAGGAGGAACTCCGCCGGACCCGGAAGGACCAGCAGATGATCTTCCAGGACCCCCAGTCCTCGCTGAACCCCCGGATGAAGGTCGGCCCCATCGTCGAGGAGCCGATGAAGGCCCACGGCCTCTACGACAAGGCGGGACGTGAGCAGCGAGCTCGGGAGCTACTGGAAGCGGTCGGTCTGGACCCGCAGCATTACAACCGCCACCCGCACCAGTTCTCCGGCGGCCAACGCCAGCGGATCAACCTCGCGCGCGCACTGTCGGTCGACCCGGACTTCATCGTCTGCGACGAGCCGACGAGCGCGCTCGACGCCTCGATCCAGGCCCAGGTGCTGAACACGATGCGTGAGCTTCAGGACGAGTTCGATCTCACCTACCTGTTCATCAGCCACGACCTCAGCGTCATCCGACACATCTCCGACCGGGTCGCGGTGATGTATCTCGGCCACATCGTGGAACTGGCCGAGAAGGAGGAGCTGTTCGAGGACCCGAAACACCCCTACACGCGCTCGCTGCTCTCGGCGATCCCGGTCCCCGATCCCAGAGAAGCCGGCTCCCGGACGATCCTCCAGGGCGACGTACCCGATCCCGTCAACCCCCCCTCGGGCTGTCGGTTCCGGACGCGCTGTCCCGAACTCATCGCGCCGGAGGGGTACGAACTCGACGACGAGTCGTGGCCTGCCGTGCGGGAGTTCATGCGGGCGGTCGAGCGACGCGCGTTCGACTTCGATAACTGTGCGGACCTCGAGAGCGAGTTCTTCGAGGGGGTCAGCCTCAGCAGCGACGTGCGAGCGCTCGTCGACGAAGCCGTCGACGACATCGCCGATGGCGAGTGGGACCGGGCCGCGGAGCTACTCTCCGAATCCTTCGCCGAGCAGACGATCTGCGCGCAAGAACAGCCGGCCTACGAACTCGACTCGGAAATCGGCGGGACCCGCCTCGCTCGCTGTCACCTCCACCGCGAAGCGTAGGCCGCCGGCGACCCGCTACTCGAACAGCCCCGCCGCTCGCTCCTCCGAGAACGCAGGATAGGTCCGGCGGCTGTGCATGAGGCCCTGTTCGGCCCACATCGCGGCGGTCCCGAGACTGATACGAACCGGGTCGAGGAACGGTACCCCGAGGTCAGCGGCTACCCTGTCGTGAACCTGCATGAACGCGAGGCTCATACAGCCTGGGATGACCGACTCGGCGCCGTCCTCCTCGACCGCCGCCTCGGCTTCTCGAACCATCTTCCGGACGACGGAGTCGTCCTCGTGGTCCACGTCGAGCACCCCCTGCTCGACGACGCGGACGCTCGCCAGTCGCGGGCCGAGGCCGTCGGCGAATATCTGCCGGCGCTTCGAGGCGGGCGTGGAGCGGATCGTCAGACACGAGAACCGGTCGGAGAGCTGTGCCGCGGTGTGGAACGTCGCCGACGCGGGGCCGACGACCGGTTTGTCGACAAACTCCCGAGCTGCTGCGAGACCTGGGTCGCCGAAGCAGCCGATGACGAACCCGTCGTAGTCGTCCTCGGTTTCCCGGAGGAGGCCGAGCAGGCTCTGTACACTCCACTCGTGTTCGACCTCGCTCTCGATGGAGAGCGGTCCGTCGTCGGCAGCGACGACGTTGACGGTGGCGTCGGTCAGTTCGTTGGCGATACCCTCGCGGCGGTCGAGCTCCGCCGCATCCAGTCCTCGTCCCGGGACGAGATACGCAATATCGGTCACGACCCGACCTGACGAGTGTACTGGGATAAACCTATCCCCGACCTCGGCGCCCGGAACCGTCAGACGAACAGATATCGGCCAGAGTCACGGGTAGAGGTACTGTTTTTATCGTAGGACGGAAACGCCTCTCTATGGCCGAGATATCCCCGGCAGACGCGTATCAGAAACTCCTCGACCGGGCGGAGCGGGTTGGCACGCTCGAGACGATGGACAACCTCCTGTTCTGGGACCAGCAAGTGATGATGCCGCCTGGCGGGACGCCAGCGCGGTCGACCCAGCGCGGGCTCGTCTCCTCCCTACAGCACGAGGCACTCACCGGCGACGACGTCGAGGCGTGGCTCGATGCCGTCGCCGACGCCAACCTCGACGACGACGAGCAGGCCGTCGTCCGCGAGGTACGCCGCGAGCACGAGCGGAAGGCGGCCGTCGACCGGGAGCTCAACGAGGAGATCAATTCGGTCATCTCCGCGGCCAACGACGCCTGGGAGGAGGCCAAGGAGAATGACGACTTCGACACGTTCGCCCCCTACCTCGAGGAGCTCCTGGAGCTCAAACGCGAGCAGGCAAACCAGATCGACCCTGACAAGGAGCCCTTCGCGGTCATGCTGGAGGAGTACGAGCCCTACGTCGGCGTCGAAACCGCCGAGCGCGTGCTCGACAACCTCAAGGAGGCGCTCGTCCCCCTCATCGAGGAAATCCGGGCGAGCGACGTGGACCCCTCGGGCCCCTTCGTCGAAAGTGGCCCCTACGACGAGGACACCCAGATGGAACTCTCGGAGGACGCCCTCTCGTTCGTCCAGTGTGACTGGGACCGCGCGCGTCTCGACACCTCCCCGCACCCGTTCTCCTACGGCAACCGGTACGACATGCGCATCACAACCCGGTTCCACGACCACTCGCCCGTCGACGGGCTGGACAGCTCGCTCCACGAGTACGGGCACGCGACCTACGAGATGGGGCTCGACGCCGACGAATTCCCCGGCCCGCTCGGGCAGTCCCGGAGCCACTCGATCCACGAGTCCCAGAGTCGCTTCTGGGAGAACCACGTCGGCCGCTCCGAGGCGTTCTGGGAGCAGTTCCTCCCCATCGTGCAGAAACACTTCCCCCGGCTCTCGGACGTGACGCCGCGGGAGGCCTACGAGGCCGCCAATCAGGTGTACGAGGACAACCTCACCCGCGTCGAGGCCGACGAAGTCACGTACCACCTCCACATCGTCGTCCGGTTCGAGATCGAGCGCGCGCTGCTGAACGGCGAACTCGAAGTCGAGGACGTCCCGGAGGTCTGGAACGACAAGTACGAGCAGTACCTCGGCATTCGCCCCGAGAACGACAGCGAGGGCTGCCTACAGGATATCCACTGGAGTATCGGTCGGATCGGCACGTTCCAGGGCTACTCGCTGGGGACGATGTTCTCCGCACAGCTTCAGCACTTCCTCGAGGAGGACTTCGACGCCTCGCTCGACGAACTGGTCCGCGACCGCCGGTTCGACGATATCCGAGAGTGGATGGAAGAGCACGTCCACCGCCACGGCAAGCGCTACCCGACTGATGAACTCCCCGAGGCAGCGACTGGCGAGCGACTCACGACCGAGTACTTCGTCGACCATATCGAACAGAAGTACGCCGACATCTACGAGCTGTAACGTCGAACGACCCCGTCGGTTCCGCGCCGACGGGGGCAGACTACATGTTGTCAACTGTTTCTACCCGCCAGCAGGCAGTTGCGTGTTCCCCGTCGGCCGTCTGGAAGGCGTCAAGTCCCGGCTCCTCGAAGTAGTCCTCGGCAGCGCCCGGAGCAAGCGTCCAGCGGGATATGCCCGCTCGTGTCGGGCCCGTAAGGCGCGCAACCGGTGGATACCCGCTGGCGTCGAGACCATCGAATACGCCGGCGCACTCTCTCCCGCCCTAATCGACTGTATCGAGGGGAGTGACGCTCACGTCGTCGGGACGTTCACTATCCTCCACGAACCGGACGGTATCGAGGGCGGTGACGCCGGGAACGCCGCCGTGATGGCGAAAGTCGCGAACGCACGCGAACAGGAACGGACGGTTTGGGAAGGACTCCGCAGCGGGACGTACCGGTTGCGCTCGGAACCGACAGTATGCATGGTTGGCTTCCGAAGAAAGTGACCCACCTCGTTGACCTCGGTGCCAGCCCCGAACGTGCGCTGCGAGCGGTAACCACCGAAGCAGCCCGTGCCGCCCGTCAAGGAGACGGCAGACCGAGCCGCCGAGGGGCGCCCTGCGGACCTCGTCGTCGTACCGGACCACCCGGTCGAGGAGCCGGGGGCGCTGGAAAACCTCTCACAGTCCTCAAAAACGGGAGTCGCGTGGTCTGACCCGGTGGTCAGCAGTCCGGTTCCGACAGTTCCTCGTCGCCGAGTTTCTCCTCCCCGAATCCGAGGAACGACGATTCGTCCTTCGGTGGGTTGGTCGTGAGCAGGTAGAGGCCCAGCGTCAGCGAGAGCAGTATCAGTGTCCCGTAGACGAGGACGACAGTGCTACTCATCGCCCACCTCCGAGCCGCCATCGGTAGCCGCAGCCTCCTCCTCGAAGAACGGTGCAAGCGTCCCTTTCGAGGGCTTGCCCGTCGCCAGCGAGACGCCGACCACGAGGATGAGCGAGACGAGGACACCCGGGATGACCGGGTCGGTCACGACCGCAGTGATGGATTCGGGCACCACCGAGTAGATGTTCGTCCCGATATGCCAGAACAGGACGGTGAAGAAGCCGCCGACCATGCCGGCGACCCCGCCCAACGTGTTCGCTCGTTTCCAGTGTAAGCCCAACACGAGCGGCATGAAGAACATGCCGCCCATCATCGACGCCTGCAGGACGACGATGAGTTGGACCAGCCCGCCCAGCAGCCCGCTGTTGAGCGCGAGGATGAACGGGATGACACCGAGTACGAACACTGCGATACGGTTGGCCCAGAGCTTCTGGCGCTCGGTCGCCTCGGTGTTGATGAGCTTGCCGTAGATGTCGTGGGCCAGCCCCGCGCCCGAGACGATCATGATGGAGTCGACGGTCGAGAGGATGGCCGAGAACACGGCCGCGATGAGGAGCGCGCCCAGGATGGGCCCGAGCACGTTCAGGCTCATCACGACGCTAGCGAGGTCGGGCGTACTCAGGTTCGGGAATAGCACGCGCATCGTCACGCCCAGTACGGCCACGGAAGTGCCGATGATGGCCTGGAAGATGAGCGTGATACCGATCGCCTGTCGAACGGTCTTCTCGTCCTTCATCGAGTAGATGCGGGTGATCTCATAGGGCGCAGCGGCGATGGAGAAGCCGAACGCGGCCATGAAGCCGACAATGTCGGCCGTTGAGAGCGCCTGCCCGACGAAGGAGGGGTTGAACGACTGGAAGATGGAGTTGATCATCCCAATACCCCCGGTGAAGTGGAGCGACAGCGGGATGGCTACCAGCACCGCCGCCGCCATCACGACTGCCTGCACGAAATCTGTCAGGATGCTCGCACGCATCCCGCCGATAGAGGTGTAGGCGACCGCGGTCATCACCATGACGAACATGCCGATTTCGGGCGCGACACCCAAGATGGTCTGGAACACCAGTCCGCCAGCGGTGAACTGTGCGCTGAGGTAGACGGTGTAGGCCAGCACGATGAGCACGGCGCCAATGGCGCGGGAGTAGTCGCCGTTGGCGCCGTCGTCGCCGTATCGTTCGGCGACGAAGTCGGGAACGGTCACCCGACCGAAGCGGCGCATCTGTGGCGCAACGAGGACGAGCGAGACGATCCAGCCCGCCCAGAGGCCGGGCCAGATCCAGACGAAGCCGAAGCCGAGCAGGTAGTGGAGACCGAAGGTCCCCACCAGCGTCCCGGCGCTCATCTGCGTCGCCGACAGCGTTGCACCGCCGACCAGCGGGCCGACGTTCCGGCCCGCGACGAGGAAGTCCTCCTCGGTCTTGGTCGTCTTGTAGCCGTAGTAGCCGATACCGAGCACGACTGCGAAGTAGACGGCGACGATGCCGATGAACAGCGGGTCGACGTTGACCAGCTGCAACGGGGTCAGCGACATCAGTGCTCACCCCCGTTGGCGTCGACAGCCGGCTCTGTCTCCGCTGCAGCCTCAGCCTCGTCCTGCTTGCCCTTGTACCAAGCCCAGACGAACGTGAAGCCGATGTAAATCGCCGATACACCCAGGAACGTAAGGATTTCTGTACTAAATGACATTGGTGTCACCTCCTTCCCGCACCGCACGACGACGCCACGCGAGCCAGCCACCCAGAATACCGAAGATGAACAGCAGGCCGAACAGCGTCGAGATTGTTCCGACATCCAGCAACGCGCCGCCACCCTGCCCGTACTCGATGCTCACGAACCCCGGCATGTGGAGGAGCGCGTAGGAGAGCGTCGACCCCGAGCGGGAGTCGACTTTGGGGAACGCAGCGTCGTGGATGTTCGAACCCTCGGGAAGCGTGACGGTCATCTCGATGACTCGTTCGGTCCCACCGGTCTGGAACTCGGGGGTCCACAGCGGCGCCTTCAAACTGCCGGGCGCGCTGGCGACGTTGTAGGAGACCGTCGCCTCGATGGTCTCACCCGCACTCACGTCCGAGACTGGGAGTGCAACGTCCATGTAGCGGTCCTCGCGCGTCACCTCAGGCTCGACCGTCTCGCCGTTGACGGTGGCCGAAACGTCGCTCACCCCGCGGTCGGGGAAGAGCCACATGGTCCCGGAGATGGCTGAGAGCGCCTGGTCACCGCTACCGGGGTCATCGACCGTGAACTCGTAGCTCGCGGTTACGGAGAATCGAGGAGAAAGCCTCGCGCTTTAGCACGGGGATGAATCCGACATTACCCTCCACAGTCCACCGTTCGATGGCACGACTGGATATTCCACGCTGCGCCAATACACACCTTCAAGTAATTTTGTCTACATAGGTTACGTATGGCGAAACAGGTCGTTACCCGCACCTACACTGCTTCCATACGGAACCAGT
>Ga0208283_10107_pt1 | contig 48473 bp, 46 predicted proteins | sample AntRauMetaRauer1_FD_184785 | JGI IMG/M metagenome (GOLD analysis project Ga0208283, IMG submission 184785) | Saline lake microbial communities from Rauer Lake, Antarctica, in enrichment culture - Antartic Rauer Lake 1 Metagenome Rauer1 (SPAdes)... ...
CGATACCACTACAGCAAACGCTTCGGTATCGAGTCGAGCTATCGCTTGTCCGAGCAAGCGATAGCGACGACAACGACGCGAGACGCGACGGTCAGACTACTGTACGTCGTAGTGAGTCTGCTGCTACAGAACGTTTGGCGGTATCTGCACTACGAATACGTGGCGACGCCCCGCCGAGGCGGGCGTCGCCTCTGGTGGTGGCCATACAAGGAGTTCGTCAACATGGTTCGCCGGGCTGCGTGGACGGCCCTCGCGGTGCGTCGGGTCGTCCCCGCAAACCGGCCACCTGACGACCGGTTCCACCGGTAGTCACTGACCGGGGACGCCGCCTTGTGAGTGGCTACGCTGTCGCGTCGGCGGCTGACCGCCGCCGACAGCGACAGCTCCGTCTTCGACTAACGTTGTTTAACCGCAATCGACGACTCATCACGACAGAACAGGTGACTTAGGACAGGCTAACTGGCGATGCTTAGTGAGGTACTGAGTCTTCGATGGTTTTGAGGCAATGATCCAGGACTTCGGGGGTCGGCTCGTCGGTGGCGACGAGAATCATCTCGTCGTCCTCACCGATCACGACTTGCTCTGCCTCTGGGAGGACGGACATCGTCGGGATAGACGTCGATTCCTTGACCTGGTTGTTGTACGCGCTCAGCGGCGCGGTGATGCTGTGGTCCTCAACGGTCGCGCCACGGTCGCGGAGCCCGGCCCCGAATTCGTCGGCAGTGTCTTTGTCCACCTTGCTGGTTCCCATCCGTATCTTCTCGTCGGGCGCACGAACCCGCGGCCGGTCGAGTCCATCCGTCAACCCCGTCTCGTGATCTGACTCAACGAGTCCGACATCCGGAGACTCGTCCTCGTCCGGAGCATTGGGTGAGTCGTCCTCGTCCGAGGAGTCCTCTGGTTCGATGACGTTGCGGTCGGCGTTCTCGGGGTCTTCGACAAACGCGACTGTCTCCTCGGCCTCCTCAGGGTCGTCAACGACGGCGGTAACCTGATCAGCGACGTCTTTCAGGTCCTCGACGGCGTCTTGATTCAGGGCAGCAGTGTCGCTCACGTCAAGGTCACCCGCACCAACCCAGTACTCGATACGGTTCTCCCGCTCTTCCGGTGAATCGGCCTCCTCCAGTGCTTCGACAAGCCCTTCGAGGAGTGTCTGGTCGCTGTACCCGTCGCGGTACTCGTCGATGAACCGCTCGAACTCCTCGTCCAGTTCAGTCCCGACATCGGTCGTAATGACGGAGATCTGGTTCGTGTGGTACTCCCAAGAGTTCCGTGAGAGGTTCGCTGACCCTTGGACGAACTTCACCGTGTCGTCCGGCATCACGATTCGGTAAATCTTCGAGTGGACTGTCTTCCGGTTCTTCAATCGAATCGTGAGTCGGTCGTCCTGTCGCAGTCGCACGAGCGACCTCGCTGTCGAGACTTCGCTCACCTGGTCAGCGTAGTCTTCGGCGTTCCCGATGAGTACGTCCAGTGAACCAATGTCGTACTCGGTCAGCATCTTCACCATCAGATCGGGCGTTTCCGCGTACGTCACGGCATCCACGTGACGAGCGCCTGCGAACAGATCAAGAAAGTCAGCGCGCTCTTTCACCATCGCCAGACGGTATTCTGCAGCACCGGAGCCGTAGAATTCCGGCATATCTGCGAATCGGTCGAACGAGATATTCGCTGTCAGTTCGTCCATACACACGGCAGCAGTCTGAAACGAATAAAACCGTGCCGTAGGGCGGTAGTAGAATATACGTAGCCGACACTTGGTGACACTTCGATAGCGATGAACGAGACGGACATATTCCCCCGTCGGAGACGAGGAAATCCCACGGCACTACACCGCTGGATTGGATTGTTAATACGTAGGTTGGGTCTGGTCGCGTTCCGTCCATGATCGCTATCAGTACCTCGATATCGGATCTCCGCTGGGAGTACTAACGTTCGGCAGAATGTACGTACACACGTACTTGTGGACGTACACATGGATGTACACAAGTACGTTCCCAGGGACGTACACAAGTACGTACCCAGAGACGTACTGCCGAACGCTTGCCATCCTCATCCCAGTGCCGTCACTGAGAGATTCGAAAGCACCGAGTTAGTTGGACGAGGGGTGAACAGTATCCCCCTCTCGGTCAAGAATTTCCTTTTCGACGAGACGATCGATCCCAGCAGACACCGCCTCCTCGTCGCTAACGGAGAGCTCTCGGATGTTCGAAAGAACACGTTCGCTGATCGCGCGTGGACTCCGAAGACCCCCATCGACCGCTTCCAAGATACCGTACTCAACTTCGAATTCGGTTGCGAACTCCGACACGCGATCCGTAAAAGAGGATGGCAGCCCAGAAAGCGACTGTACAGCCACCTCGATAGTAAACAACGGGTGAGATTGAGTACGGATATGCGTCGCTTCAATTGACCCCGTATTGAACGGGCGCTGTTCCTCAATCTCGTTGAGGATCACTTCGTAGGCTAGTCCACGCTGTGCGTACGTCCGCATATCCTCAATGTCGCGTCGTCTGCCAGCCCCTAAGTCGCCGCCGGACACTGCCTTCAACAAGAACAAATCCTCATCAGCGAGCACGTACGCCGTTGCACGCTTCCCTGTCCAGAACTCGTCCGCCCGGTCGTGCATGCCCTCTGTGATCCAAACTTTCCCGACAACCTGTTGCTCGAACAAGTCAACCCGAAACCCGCGGTCGGGATGGTAGAACTCAACCGTTTTTCCAACCCCTTCGAATGACGCGGTCGGCTCACCCGTCACCTGAAACCCTTGTTCTCGAAGGGCGTGATAGACGTGTTCGAATTCGGTTGGCACGCCGAGGGCCAAGTCGATATCTTCGGTTTGGTCTTTCAGCCCGCGAACTGTCATTGCAGACCCGCCAAGGAGGTACACGTCCACCGATTCTGAGAGCCACCCGTCAAATTCGGCAAGAAACGTCTTGATGGTCTCCTCGCCACTAAAGACGGTCATTTATGCGACTCCATACTGGTCTTTCAGCACCGCGTATTCTTGAGCACTCGGCAAGGGACCTCCCGACCCCATCTCATCGTCGGCGTCGGTGCCTTCGTCTATAAGACGATACATCCGAGGTATCATTGAGTCCAGACCGTACCAAGTCGCAGTCTCGGTGAGTGTTTCCTGTTCGATTCGTTCCTGTTCGATGAGCAGCATCGCGTAGCTCACGCGTCGGGAGTCAGTGTTGAGGGCGAGCGTATGGCAAACGATGTCTGCAAGGGTGAGATCGTCGTCTGGCGCGTACCAGAAGGCGGGTTCTCCTGCAAGGAAGAACTGCAGGCCGTACGCCTGGAATTCCGCTAATCCAGTCATGTCCCAGTCGTCGGCGTTCTGGAGTTTCTCCGCGTCTTCGGAGGTTTGTACTTGGACGAGCGCGCGTTTCGGGTCACACCACGCAATTGTGGCACTGGGCGCGAGTCGCCGAACACGGTTGCGGTGGCCATGCCTGACGACGGTGTTGGCGAATTCAAGTAAGGGGTGAAGGTCGTCGGCGAGTGCGTACTCTGGGCCGGCGGGCGCGAGCATCGCTCGGTTCTTTAACGGGGATAACGCCTTGTGGACGGCCTGTCGCGTAATTCCTAATCGATCAGCGATCGTGGTGATGCGGCGTGGTTCATCAAGGTACCAGCAGACCTGTATCGTGGCCGGTGAGAGGAGGTCTGCCCAGTCCACGTGCCCGAGGTTCGATGTCAGGTTCCGGTACGCTTCGACAATCGGGTCGTCAGAGGCGCGCAGGACACGCTGATTGTGCTGCGCTCGGGACTCGTCCAGTACCCCTTTGTCGAGTAAGTCGTCAACGACACGGTAGACCTGCTTGCGACTATACCCGGTTTCTGCGGCCAGCTCTTGTGCGGTTACATCCCCCCCGGGACTCAGTACATCCAGAATAGCGAGCCCGGCCTTCGTAACCATCCTTGTAAACTATATTGTCCCATCACTTAAAAGAGTTTCCACATTTTAGTTTACAAACGACTTCTTATACCGTCGGAATCACCCCCGGGTGAAGGATTGTGTCTTTCAGTCTCTGCTCAGTTGGAACACGGACGAGGATTTGCGCGGGACGCGAAGAGTACCGAGTCGAGTTTAACGAATTGGTCGTGAGGAAATCCGAGGGGGTCGCCCACGCACCGCTCCGTGGGCATTTGAACCGTGAGTATGATGCCGCCTCCCCGAACCGAAGTCCACTGGTCAGGGCGCACGCCAACTGATCTTGAAGACGCGTACGAGCGTCGTAGGGCTGTCCGTACCAGACAGCAACTGCCCATCGGGAAGGCCAAGTCCACGGGCAGTTCTTGCGCGCTCCAGAGCCACCCATCAGCACCCACTTTTATATATGAGCAACCGTTGTAAATAACCGGATCGCTATACGGAGGGTCTCCGCGTGCAACGACCGAATGGATTCACGACCTCGAAATCTACGCCGATATAACAGATTCTTCGGTTAGAAGATCTAAAACCGAGGAATACAGTCGAATACAATCGAATACAATCCGTACGTACCGCGTATGGGTTGGGGCGGATTTGAACCGCCGACTTCCTCCGTGTGAAGGAGGTATCATAACCAACTAGATCACCAACCCGCACGAGGGGATTCCCGTGCGTTTGACTTAAGGCTTCCTTTCAGCGGTCGTCCGTAACCGCCCTCGGGCGACCCATACGATTACGCGCGGAATCGAGCGCTGCGAAACCCCTCGTCTTAGCTCGTCGCTCGAGGTCGGTCACGTCCTCGCGGACCCGGTCGATTCGGCCGGGTTCCGGGTCGCGCTCTCGGCCGAGCAACGATCGGACCCGATCCGAGACCTCGTCTGTCTGCTCCATTACGCCGAGTTGAGCGTGCTCGGCGGCTCGTCGCAGGTAGTACAGGCTGTCGTGGAAGTGTTTGTTCATGTGATTCTCTCCCATAGAAAGGCCGGACGAGAATATAGTTCTTTCGTGGGCAACAAAATTCGAGCGTGCGGTACAACAGCGTCGTGACAGGACCTCGAGCCGGTGAGTGAAGTGACCCGGGTTCACGAACGGCTACCGTGGTCGTCCGCTCGAGCCCGAGCGCTCGAAGCGGATGGGATCTCGGGCTCGAGCAGCCCATGTCGCACGGCAGCATTCGACGACCCAGATCCTACGATAACGGTCGTTTCACCCGGTAACGCTTCCGTTAGCGAGACTATATCGAGTTCGGATACGAACCAGCTAACGTAATGAAACTACTATCGCGACTCGAGGTGCAGACCCGACTGCAGCGGAGTTACTCACGACCATCGACGACCTCGCGGACGGCGGTGAGTCGCTGATGGCGTTCGAGAGCGGCATCGGCGCGGCGCTCCTGCTCGCCGGGCGACTCCTGTTCGGTGGTCTCCTCGTGTACCAGGGACTCAATCACTTCGTGGCGACGGAGATGCTGTCCGGCTACGCGCAGTCGAAGGGGGTTCCCGCGGCCGGGTTCGGCGTCGTCGCGTCGAGCGTGATACTGGTTCTCGGCGGGCTCGGCATCGTCTTCGGCGTCTATCCAGTCGTCGCCGCGGGGATGCTGGCCGTATTCTTCCTCGTCGTGACGCCGTTCATGCACGACTTCTGGGCGGTGACCGAGGACCAACGGCAAGGCGAGATGACCCACTTCCTCAAGAACGTCGAACTGCTGGGCGCGTCCCTGATCGTGCTGGTCATCGCCGGCGAGACGTGGGGCTATCTTTCTACGAGGAGAGAATCCCGTCGTTTACGACGGGAGTGAATCCGACAACTCTGACGCCAACTACCGCCGATAGCAGTCCGGATATTCAACGGTAATACACACTATTAAGTCGATTCGTCTACATAGACTATGTATGGCGATTGAGGTCACTCGCACCTACGTTGGTTCCATTCAGAACCAGCGTCAGGTTTGCGACGGCCTCGATTCGCTCGGAGACTCCGCCTCGAAAATTTGGAATGTCGCACGATGGACAGCCGACCGTATCTGGGACGCAACCGGCAAAATTCCAGATGAGGGAACGCTGAAATCGTATATGAAGAACCGCGGGTGCTGGAAAGACTTGAATGCCCAATCCAGTCAGAAAGTCATCGAAGAACTTTCTGACGCTTTTCAGTCGTGGTTCGACCTGCGACACAAAGACCCGAAGGCGAATCCGCCCGGCTACCGCAAACACGGCGACACCCGACCCCGAAGCACTGTGACGTTCAAAGCAGACGGCTTCAAGCACGACCCCGAAAACAACCGCGTCCGACTCAGTAAAGGGTCGAACCTCAAAGAATCGTGGTCGGATTTCATCCTCTGCGAGTACCAGACTCGCCCGGACGTTGACCTCTCAGAAGTCAACCGGGCGCAGAACGTTCGCGCCGTCTGGAACGGCAATGAGTGGGAACTACACTTCGTCTGTAAAGTCGAACTCGAAACTACCGACTCCGCAGGCGACGAATTGGCGGGTATCGACCTCGGCATCAAGAACATTGCAACGATCGCCTTCCCCGGCGAATACGTCCTGTTCCCCGGTAACTCGCTCAAACAGGACAAGCACTACTTCACCCGATCAGAGTACGATACTGAGGGTGAGAACGGCCCCTCAGAGAAGTCGATGTGGGCACGTCAAAAACTCGCAGACCGTGAAACCCACTTCTACCACGTCCTCACGGACACCATCATCACCGAGTGTGTTGAACGCGGTGTTGGAACGCTCGCGGTGAGTTGGCCTGAAGACGTACGTGAGTCAGACTGGGGAAAAACTGGCAATAAGAAGTTGCACTCGTGGGCGTTCGACCGCATCTACCAGTACCTCGAATACAAAGGCGAGATCTGTGGCGTTGAGGTGCTGAAAGAGAACGAGTGGGACACTAGTAAGACCTGCTCACGATGTGGTGACGACACGAAGTCGAACCGTGTCGAACGTGGCCTGTACGTCTGCTCGTCGTGCGAGTTGGTCGGGAACGCGGATTGTAACGGGGCGGAAAATATGCGCCAGAAGATAACTCCGAGTCCTCACGGCGAGGATAGGAGTAATGGCTGTGTGGCACAGCCATCGACATACCTGTTCGACCGCGAGAGCGGGACGTTTCGCACGAGAGAACAGGTCCTGTCGTAGACCGGCAAATATCCCAACTGTGGTACGGGAAGCTCCGCCGTTTACGGCGGGGAGGATGTCACGCGTTGAATATCGGTCTGTAACCCGTCCGGACGAACGAAGTCGTCTCTGCGGCCAGTAGAGAGTGCGTATTGACCGAAACCCAGTCCGCGCGCCGTGTCGACCGGCGACGAAATCCAATCTGTTTTGGAGGGCAGTTCAAGCAGTCGGTCGTCAACTAGTGGAGTATGGCAACGAACGAGACGGCCTCTGGCTCCCGAGAGCGGAAACAGTTCCTCGTGGAATGCAACGGCTGTGGATACGAGCAATCGGCAGACGGCCGCGACGAAGCGACGCGAATCGGAACCGACCACCGACGAGAGACGGGACACGATCTCGTCGCTATCGAATTACCGCCGATGACCGAAACCGAGCGCTCGTAGTTCCACGCCGTTCGGGGCCAGACGCGGTCCGCGATGAGACGATACTGATCGAGCCGATATCGAGTGCCAGAGCCGTCGTCTCGAAAATAGCTGCTACGGAAATCAAAGCCGATTTTCTGACCGGTTGCATCTAGTAGTCCGGCGCGTCTTCCGGTTCACCGTCGCGAGCGTTAACCACGCGAGCGAACGTGAACAGGCCGTCCGAGAGCCGGTTGAGGTACTGGACCGCGTCCTCGTTGATCTCCTCCTCGCCGGCGAGCGCGACCGCCCGCCGCTCCGCTCGTCGACAGACCGTGCGAGCGTGGTGCAGCGCCGCCCCGTGTTCGCTACCGGTCGGGAGGATGAACGAGGTCAAGGGCTCGAGTTCGTCGTCGTACTCGTCGATCCAGTCCTCGACGGTCTCGACGTGATCGGGACGGATCGCGGGGTCGTCCTCGTCCGGATCGGGATTCGCGAAGTCCGCCTGGACGACGTGGAGGTGGTTCTGGATCGCCGCCAGCCGATCGTCGATATCGTCGTGGTCGGTCGGTCGGATCGTCCCGAGCAGGGCGTTGAGTTCGTCGACGGTCCCGTAAGCCTCGATGCGGGCGCTGGATTTCGAGACGCGAGTCATGTCTCGAAGGTCCGTCTGCCCGTCGTCGCCGCGACCGGTGTAGATCGACATGGCTGAACCGACGGAGGGATCGCACTTAACTTCCCTGTCACTCGACGCGCCGCGAGTCGCGTCCACTCCGGAGATTCGATTCGGGCCTCGAAAATCAGTACGTTAAACTCGCTTCGCTCTCTAGGGTCACGTATGGCTCTGGAACTCGTACACGAGTGTCCCGATTGTGGGGGCGAGAAGACGTTCTACCGCGCCGCCAGCACGATGCTCCACCTCGGTGAGAAGGTCAAGTGGCACTGCCCTGACTGCGACTACGGATTCGTCCGGATCGGCGACAACGGAACAGCCGTGGACTCGAGTACGGCATAGAGTCGATCCCGAAACCAACCGCCTCTGCTCGCGTTTTCTGCGGAGACGTCTGCTGATCCCCCTCCCGTCGACGAAACGGCGACCGAATCCACAGACCGTACCGACGGGTCGGTGACGCGATCGAAACCGTACGGCAGAACGAAGACCGCGAACCGATCGATCGCTTAGGAGTCGTCCGAAAGCGCCTGCCACGACAGTCGCGGGTTCCGCGCGGCGCTCGTCTGGTCGATTCGACGGGCAGTAGTGCGTTCCGGTGCGGCCTCGAGCGTCGAATCGTCCTCGCCGGCGACTCCGTTGAACGCGGCGGCGAGCCGATCGAGGGTGTCCTTGCTCTCGATTTCGGTCGGTTCGGTCATCAGGGCCTCGGGGACGATCTCGGGCCACTTGGTCGTCGGCGGATGGACGCCGTAGTCGAGCATCCGCTTCGCGACGTCGGCGGCGTCCTGTTCGCCGGCGCTGGCGACGAACTCGTGGTGGAATGGGCCGTAGGGGATGTCGTACTCGATCCGTTCTGCGAGGTAGTTCGCGTTGAGCACCGCGGAGGCGCTCGCGTCTGCCAGTCCCTCGTCGCCGAGGCGGGCGATGTAGGCGAACGTCTTGAGGAGCACCAGCCAGTTGCCGTCGAACCCGTGGACCTTGCCGATCGTGTGGTCGGGATCGAACCGCTCGTAGACCGGATCCCCCTCGTTCGAGCCCTCGTCGGGCTCGCGGACGCGCGGCGCGGGCAAGAACGGGGCGAGTTCGTCGACGACGCCGACTGGACCAGCACCCGGCCCGCCGCCGCCGTGGGGCGTCGCGAACGTCTTGTGGACGTTGTAGTGCATCACGTCGAAACCCATATCGCCCGGCCGAGCGCGCCCGAGCAGGGCGTTCAGGTTTGCCCCGTCGTAGTAGAGCAGGCCGCCGACGTCGTGGACCATCGCCGCGATTTCGGTGATGTCGCGCTCGAACAGCCCGAGCGTGTTCGGGTTAGTCAGCATGAGCGCCGCGGTGTGCTCGGAGAGAGCGGCCTCGAGCGCCTCGAGGTCGACCCGTCCCTCGTCGTCGCTGGGCAGGGAGACGACGTCGTAGCCACCGAGCGCAGCACTGGCGAAGTTGGTCCCGTGGGCGCTTTCTGGGATGATGACCTCGTCCCGATGCCCCTCGTCGTTGTGTTCGTGGTACGCCGCAGCGACGCGGATTCCGACGAACTCGCCGGCCGCGCCGGCGGGCGGCTGGAGCGTCACCGCGTCCATCCCGCCGATCCGACCGAGGTAGTCCTGCAGCCGATAGAGGAGTTCGAGCGTCCCCTGAACGGACTCTTCAGACCGATCTGGGTGGACGGCCGCCGACGGCAGCGCGGCCACGTCCTCGGTGAACTTCGGGTTGTACTTCATCGTGCACGACCCCAGCGGGTAGGGCCCACTATCGATCCCGTAGATCATCTGCGAGAGCCGCGTGTAGTGGCGCGCCAGTTCGGGTTCGGAGAGTTCGGGCAACTCGAGCGAGTCCCGCGTCAGGTCGTCGGGAAGCGGTGAGCCGATGTCTTCGCTACCGGCGCCGTTGCCGTCGTCCCCACTGGCGCCGATCTCGACCCGCGTCTGATCCTTCTCGGAGAGCAGCGGTTCGTACTCGCCGTTTTTGACGTATCGGGCCTGGTCGTAGCGCGACTGTGCGGCGTCGCGGTCGTCGCTCATCGTGTCACCTCCTCGAGGGCCTCGACGAATCGATCGATCCGGTCGTCGGAAACGCCGGCGATACAGAGCTGAATCTCGTGGTCACCGAGGACGTGAACCGCAAAGCCGAGTCGCTCGAGGTCCTCGGCGACGGCCCGTGCGGGCTGGTCGACGCGGGCGACGAACTCCCGGACGTGGTGGCGGTCGTGGACCGGCGCTTTGACGCCGACGATGTCGTCGAGGCGCTCCGCGAGGTCCCGGGCCCGGATGACATCGCGTTTCGCGAGATCGACCATCCCGGTCGACCCGAGAACGGCGGCGTGCATCGCAGTTCGAAGCGCGACCCAGGCCTGGTTCGTACAGATATTGCTCGTCGCGCGCTCCCGACGGATGTGCTGTTCGCGGGTCTGGAGGGTGAGCGTGAACGCCCGGCGGTCGGTCGCGTCCTCGCTGACCCCGACAAGACGGCCGGGAACCTGCCGGAGGTAGTCCTCGCGCGTCGCAAAGAGACCGAGACCCATTCCGTAACTCGTCGGGAGGCCGAGCACGCTTGCGTCGCCGACGACGACGTCAGCACCGACGTCGACGGGCTGCTCGAGCAGGGACAGCGCGATCGGATCCGAGCCGAGCGTATAGAGCGCGTCGTTGTCGTCAGCGAGGTTGCCGACCGCCGCGAGGTGCTCCTCGATCGTCCCGCGCACGGTCGGATTCTCGACGTAGATCATCACGACCTCTTCGTCGACGGTCGCCTCGAGCCCCGCGAAGTCGACGTTCCCGTCGTCGATTGGATACTCCTCGACGACGAGATCGGTCCCAGCGACGTAGTTCTCGAGCGTGCTCCGCCGTTCCGCGCGCAGGAGTTCGGGAACGAGCACGCGGTGGCCCGTCGTATCGCGGACGCGGTCGGCCAGCGTGGCGGCTTCGCCGAGCGCCGTCGCCGCGTCATAGATCGAGCAGTTCGCGATCTCGAGGCCGGTCAGTTCGACCAGCAGCGACTGGTACTCGAACAGGGCCTGCAGGAACCCCTGGGAGATCTCCGGCTGGTACTGCGTGTACGACGTGAGAAACTCGGAGCGGTCCGCGAGGTGGTCGACCAGCGACGGAATGTAGTAGCCGTAGTGGCCGCGTCCGAGCAGTTCGGTCACGTCGTCGTTGCGATCCAGGATAGATCGAACCAGTCGTCGCGTTTCCCGTTCCGTGCGCGCGTCGATGCCGAATTGGTCCTCGAACGCGACGTCGGCCGGAATGTCGAAGAGGTCTTCGACGCTTCCCGCACCGACCGCCTCGAGCATCGCCGCGCGGTCCTCGTTCGTGTGGGGAGCGTACGGACTCCCCGTGGCGTGTGATCCGTGCATGATTAGCGGTGGTCCCGATCGATCGCTCCGGTCTGCCCCCACCCGCGTCGATTGCGTCGTTCGATCCGAGACACGATACACGTCTCTAGCGGGCACGGGGTTATGAACACACTCGTTTCGGACTGACGGGCCGGTCGTCACCGTCTCTTCCACCCTGCAGGCGCTACACGGACCACTATAGCAGACGCCGGTGTCGGAGGGGCGCATGGTCGACGCAGGCGACGAGACACGTACGGACGACGGCGAGCCTCGAGACGGGGAACTCGAGGGAGACGGTGGGGAGGACCGGGACGCTCGAGACGGCCCGCTCGATCGCGGCGATCAGGAGATCGGTGCGACAGCCGCGGCCAACACCGATTCACTGCTCGGCGTGCTCCCTCACTTCTATCGCGGAGAGGTCAGCCAGGCCAACAGCGCGCAGGACCGAATCGATCGGACGACCGACTGGGCGATCACGCTCCTCGCCGCGTTGCTCTCGATCGTCTTCTCGAGCCGGAACATGCCCGCCTTCTTGCTCCTGATCGGGATGTTCGTCCTCTCGATCTTCCTGTTCTACGAAGTCCGGCGCTACCGGTTTTACGACCACTGGCGCGCCCGCGTCCGGTTCATTCAGGAGAACGTGTTCGCGAACGCCCTCGAACCCGTCGGCGTGGAACATCCGGCCTGGCGCGAGGAACTGAGCGACGATCTTCGGCATCCGACGTTCAAGGTATCGACTCGAGAGGCCCTCTCTCGGCGTATTCGTCGCGTGTACGGGCTCCTGTTCACGGTGGCCGGGGTCGGCTGGCTGTTCAAAGTCACGATGTTTACCCCTGAGCAACAGTGGACGGAAGCCGCCGAGTTACCGGGGATTCACGGTGCGGTCGTGGCGGCAGTCCTCGTTCTCTTTTTTGTGACCGTAATCGCACTCGGACTGTGGCCTGGGGGACGGGAGGCGAAAGGAGAGATTCACGGCGCAAAACCCGGCGAGTGGAAGAACGAGTAACGGCGTCAGCTGTGGTACGTTCGATTACGAGTCGGAACGCAAGTCGTCGTTCGGGTCGGCCGCTGGCTCGATATCTCCGCCCTCGTCCGACTCGGTCGCGGATTCTGGTTCGCCGGCCGGTTCCGCGGGGCCAGCGTCTATTCCCTCACCTTCAGTGATGGCTCCCGCGATTGGCTGATCGGTGTGCGCTCGAGCGAAGCAATCGAGGGTGAGTTTCGCGCCCCCGAGGACGACCGGGCCGATGAACAGCCCGACGGCACCGAAGGCGATGAGGCCGCCGAAAATCCCCACGACGACGATAGCGGAGTTGAACGCGCTGGTCCGGCCGATCAGCGCGGGGCGCAGATACGAATCCGAGAAGGTGACAAGCAGCCCGTACACGGTCATCGCCGCGCCAGCGGTCGGCCGCCCCATCACGACCAGGTAGGCCGCCGCCGGAATCCAGATTCCGAACGCGCCGACGAGCGGGAGCAGCGTCAGAACGAACGTCGCGACGGTGAGGAAAACGACGGCGGGGACGCCGGCGATCGCTAGCCCGACCCCGAGCATCACCGCCTGAATCGCCGCGACGGCGACGTTCCCGACGACCGAGGCCCACATCAGCCGATCCAGCCCCGTGCTGAGTTCGTCCAGAATCTCGTTGTCGATCGGCAACACCCACTGGAACCACGCGACGAGTCGCTCCCCGTCCCGCAACAGTGCGAAGAGAACGAACAGCGTGACGGTCAGACCGATGAACATACTCGGCAAACTACCGACGAGACCGATCGCCCCCGACGTGGCTTCCTGGATGGCGGTCGCGATTCGACCCTGATTCGACTCGTACAGGTCCACGAGATCGACGGCATAGCCATTGGTCTCGAGCACTCCCTCGACCGTCTCGACGTCGATCTCGCCTTGCCTGATCGAGCGGACCAGCCCGAGCGACTGTCGAACCGCGACCGAAATGACGTAGACGAGCGGGATCAACACGACGAGTAACGTGGTGATCACCACCGTGATCGCCGCGAACGTGGGTCTGATGTACTGCTCGAGGCGTTGCTGGACGGGCAGCAGAATGTACGCGAGAACGACGCCAAACAAGACGTACTGGAGATACGGGAGGAGGACGAACAGTGCGAGGAGACCGCTCAACAGTGCGAACACGGTCAATCCGGGCTGCTCGACGATCCAGTCCGGTGGTTCGGGGCTATCTGGCATGTCCGGATATGCAATACCCCTATAAATTAGTCCACTGATACGATTTGTGACCAGTTTGATTTCCAAGAACTCTGGAACAATTTACAGACTCTCCTCACACCCCTAACGAATGCTCAGTTCAACAACCTCTTTTACCGGGATCCTCCCTCGTTCGTTTCACTCACTCGGTCGAACCCCGGCAAAGCCCGTTGCTGCTGTCAGAACGCAACGCGTTCTGACTGCTAATCAGAACCGCTTTGCGATTCTGATGATGCCAAAAGACCGCCGTCACGGGGTTTCACCCCGATCCGGCGGTGAACCGCTCGCTTCGCTCGCGGATGCTCGGTCCTCTCCGCAGCGTTCCATTCGCTACTCTACGTATCGGTACTTCCGCTCGCCCATGCGGCCCCAGCCGTCGAAGACGAACTCCTCGGCGGGCGTCGTGAACTCCTCGACGTCGACATCCATCTCGTGATTGTGGGCGTCGTGGATCTCCTCGTAGTCATCCCACGACATCTCGTAGCGATCCGCGAGCTGTTCGTCGACGTTCAGGGCGTCGATCTCTTCGGCCCACCCCTCTCGAATCGTCTCGGAGTGGATCTCCGCCTGTGCACCGCTGCCGTAGGAACCGATGAGCATCTTTTCGCCGGTCATCTCCCGGCCCTGCTCGCGAGCGTGTTTGAGCGCACTCGCGCGGGCGACGTGGACGGAGCCCGTGTACCAGTTGCCGACCTCGCGGGCGATGGTCAGCGTCGGATCGATCGTCGTGTCGTACCACTCCGCGTAGCGGTCGGTGTCTTTGAGGAGGTCCATGTACTCCCGGAGCGCATCGTGGTACTCCTCGTCGGAGTCGAATGCCTCGGGTCGGGGCTGCCGACCGATTTCCTCGGCCAGTTCGTCTTCGATTTCCGTGTTCCGGGTGATGTGGCGGAACGCGAGCAACGCCGCCTTCCGGACCATCCCTGGGAACGGCGTGTGGAACGGCGCGTAGACGAAGTCCTCCTCGTGGACCTCGCCCGCGACGCTCTCGTAGTCCTCGAGGGCCTCGCGCATCCGTGCGAGGTAGACCTGCACGGAGCGTTTGCCGTCGACGGACGGGAACTGCTGGTTCGGCTTGAGGAAGTCCGTCTCGTCGGCCGAGCCATAGCCCTGCTCGGCGGAGAGTTCGACGAGGTTCGGGTCCTCGCTGATGAGCATCGCGACGGCGCCGGCCCCCTGGGTCGCCTCGCCGTCGTCGCCGCGCGCGTAGAGTGCGGTGTCGGTCGCGATGACCAGCGCCGAGCGACCGCGATTGCGGCCCGCGCGGATCCAGTTGTAGGCGTCGTCCAGACTCTGGGTCCCCGCGATACAGGCGAACTTCCGCTCGCCCTTGTTCGCGTGGTGGAAGTCGTCGTCGTACACCTGCTCGAGGCAGCCAGCGACGTACGTCGAAACCGGCTTCGAGTTGTCGAAGGCGCTCTCGGTCGCGACGTCGATTCGACCGATATCGGCCGGCTCGAGTCCTTTCCGCTGCATCAGTCGGTGAGCGGCGTTCGCCCCCATCGTGACGATGTCCTCGTAGCTATCGGGGAACGAACTCGCGTTGAGCCCGAGTCCTTTCGTATACTTTTCCGGCTCTTCGCCCTTCTCCGGGGCGAACGTGCCGGGAAGGTCCAGTTTGAGGTTCCCGGTCCAGATCTCGACAGCGTCGATGCCGACTGCGGTCATGTCTCGTCAATACAGGTGATGATACAAGGTATTGTCGTTCGGTGCTTCGACGATCGACGTAATAGCATGCTACTATTCGTCCTTCTGTCACCCAGAAATGGGTAATATGATTAATTTGAGGTTATCGTTCGAGTCACCGTTTCGCTGTTTCCAGCAGTATCGAATACGGTGGTGGTGATCGTATACTCGGAATCTCTATTATTGCCAGTTGCTTGGAGTCTAGTACTTACGGTACCTGTACCACCGTCGATACTATCGTCAGTGTGGCTATCGACGAGAGTGTTCGCCGTATCTCTCATTTCAAACTCGACTCGAGACAAATCGTTGTTTGGATCAGAAACACTTGCAGTGATATCGAACCGGTCGTTACCGGTTCCCGCGGCGCTGACCGTCATTTCATCGATAGACGGCGAATCTATCTCGAGAGTTATCTGTTCCTGTCCTGTAGCGCCCGACTCGGTCTCATACCTAATCGTCATGTCCAGAGTCTGGCCACTCATATCAGTGACTGCGTACCAATCATCGGGTCTAAACGGCCCGATTTCTCCAATTGCAGTTTGACCGGGTTCGAACGGTTTCGTTTGGGCGAATGGGTTGCGGGAAGAATCTTTGCCAACCTGAATACCGTTGGTATCGGTGTTTGCGGTATCGACTTCTCCGATCACCTCGCCATCTGCCGTGAACAGGATTTCGCGACCCCCTCCAGCGTCGTTAACGCGGGTCGGATCCGCAGGCTTGACATCATCGAGGGATATTTCGTCCAATGTTATCGTCTCATCGCCAGCGTTTTTGAGTTCGAATTCGACCCTGCTGTTGTCCCCACCGGTCGATACTGCATTAGAGGCTTCGAGATTTACGTCGGGAGCGTCGACGGAAATGGTTGCCACTGCCAGCCCACCACCGCTCGAGACGAATACTTTCGCTTCGTCGCCGTCTGTTGCCTCAGCATCTATCGTCAGGTCGACAGTCACGCTTCCATTTGTGAACGTTGGATCAGGATCGAACGACGCATCGTCGATAACGCCGTCTGGGTCCGAAAAGGAAAAGTCAGCCCGTCCGCCCTGTAGATCGGCGTACTCCTCGACACCGGCAGTCATCGTCACCGTGTTGGACGGTGCTCCTTTTACAGTCGTCTCACCACCGGAGACAGGGACATCGTTTCCAGCCACTGTTGCAGCCCTCCATTCCAGATTGAATCTCGTTCCATTTTGCTGTCCGGACGATGCTTCCTTCTCAGACCCGATATCGAAATCATCGCTACTCGTTGCTCCCTGACCGACACCGACGCGGGCGATATCGAGTTCGAATTCTTTTCCGAGTTCGATCTCTATCTCGTCCTCGGCCGATGGTTTCCGAACAGAAACGTGTTTAGTATCTCGGAGTTCGTCTTCCCATATCGTCTTCCGTTCGGTGGGAATCGTGAGGACGGTGCCAGCCGCCAGCTTACGCGTCCGCGGTCCGTCGAGAGGCTCGAGGTTTACTGATGTCAATCCGGAGGCTGACTTCGACAGATTTCCATCAAGCAAAACGAGCGTGATCCGCTCGTTCTGAATTACCTGTTGACTGGCAACTGAAACATTTGCATCCTCGAACTGATTGTATGGTAACGAGTGTTCGACTACGGTACGCGGAGCGGTATTGTATTCGTTATAGTCAGGCTCGTACGCGAAAAACCGAGTTTCGTACTCGTAGCTTTTCGACTCGTTTTCCGGCTCGATACGTACCTTTGACTCAGGTCTAACTGTCTCGAGCGTTCCCCCCGGATCAGGCGGATTCATCGAAAACGTTCGGGTCGGATACTGCGTCCCGAGTGTGATCGATGCAGATTGTGAGTTCCCCGTTGTGCCTGCGTTTCGAATCGCGTTCCGCAGCTCTTGCATCTCGTCGTGAACGTTTTGATTGTGCTCGTACTCGAGCGCACTGTTTTCCGCAGGGACCGTGTTGACCTGATAAAGCACGAGCGCGGCGAAGATGATAGCGAGCAGCAACACCGCCCCTATCTGGACGGTCACTGCACGCTCGTCTCTCCGCAATGACATAGCCGAGGATAGTCGTGATAACGTAAACGTCTGGTGGCTACGGAACGGTGAACTCACCGCCCAAAACAAACGTATCGCCCGAGCGGCCGCGCGGACTCGTTACTCGTCTTCTTCGACGACTTCCGGATCGCTCATCGCGCTCTGGAGGCTGTCGAGGCCGTTGATCCACTCCGTGACCAGTCCGTACTCGAGGTCCTCGGCGACGGTCATGTCGAGCTCGTTGCCGTCGATGATGAGCGTCCCGGCCTGGGCCGCATAGCCGAGTGCGGCGTCGAGATCCTCTTCGGCCTCGGCGTCGGCCGCGGCGCCGAGGTAGTCGCTGACGCTGCCCTCGTCGGCAGGTCCGTTGGCGACATACTCCTCGGCCGCGAAGAAGACACAGACCAGACTCGTCTGGACGCCGTCGACGAGGATCAGCTTCTCTTCGTCCTCGATATCGACCTCGCTGAGAACGATCTCGCGGACGTCCGCGATCTCTTCGAGCGCATCCTCCTGGTCGAGTTCGTCGTCGTCGTAGGCAGCGACAATCTTCGCGATCGCGATTGCCGTGTCGTCCTGCAGATTGAGCAGGAGCCGCGCCGACGATTCGTCTTCCGGATCGATCTCTTCGTCGTTGATTCGACCGATCCAGTTCTGCCAGCGTTCCTCCGAGTAGAACTCGGTCGGGGGATTGCTCATACAGACACCTACACCGGCCGCTTGAAATGCCTTTCTCTACACTAGCCGCCGTGAGTGACTGTTTAGTGAGACCGAACGAATACACAATACCCGACTACGACCGACCTAGTGGCCCAGATACGGCGCTTCCTGCTGTTAGTTCCCCGAACAGTCGAACCGTAATCAGCAATTACTCCGTTCGCTCGAGCGTCGCTTCCGTGTCGATCCCGTAGACTCGCTTTGGCGTCTCGACGTGGGCGATCCGAACCGCGGTATCGTGACCGTTCTCGAGCAACCACCGAACCCGCCGTGGGACCGTCTTGGGTCCGAGCACCGCTCCCGGCCGATCCGGATCGTCGATGTAGTCGGTTTCCATCAGGAACGGCTCGCCGCGCTCGGCCGCGGTCTCGAGGCGATCCTTCTCGCTCATCACGCTCGGTGTGGGCCCCTCGAGGCGGCCGCCTGCGTAGTGTTTCACGACGCGGTGGGCCGGCATGCCGGCGGCTTCAGCCCACTCCGCAACAGTTGTCAGATCCTCGCTGGCCTCGGTGTGGAGCTGGACGGCACACTCGAGGTCGGCCCCGTGGTCGAATGCGCGGCGCATGACTGCGTTCGAGGCGTCCCAGACGTCGTCGTCGACCTCGTAGTGTGGCCGGCCGGATTTCAGCGCCAGCGCGTCGCCCGACTCGACGTACTCGGCCGCGACATCGATTCCGGACTGCATGAGGTCGCGGGCGTCCTCGGGCGCGAACCCGCGGTCGTCGACCAGCCGCGAAACGAGACCGGGGTGGACGCCGAGGACGGGCCACGCTCGGCCCTCGAGTTCGCTCGAGGCCTCGTCGACGATTTCGACGGTACGCTCGAAGACCTCGCGGAAGTCCTCGCCGGTCTCGGCCTCGACGCCGAGGTGCCAGGAGGGTTTGTTCACCACGAGTAGGTGGGTGCCGCCGACGCGGGCGAAGTCACGAACGGCGTCGATGCCTCGGTGACTGTCGGGATCGAGGTGGAGGTGGTCGTCCAGCACCGGCGTCTCGTCGATCATACCTGCTAGTGAGCGCTCCGCGTTCGAAAAGTCACTGATTTCCGAGTCATTTCGACGGACGATGGACGCGCCTCGATCGCCGGAAAGATGTCAACATGGACCAGCAATGCAATGATTATCCACCCGTAGGAGAGGTATCGGACAATGAGCGCCGGTGAGCGCACCTGTCGGTAATAGTTATTATGGCGGCTGTAATTAGTGCCGCAATGTATCAATATGCGTGATCACGTATGAGTGACACTGGGGACGGGCCGGCCGGTGACGGACCGGCAGATCAGTTCACACAGCCGGATCAAGAGAGCGGGCCGAGAGTCGAGTTTTACGGCGGTCGCGGGATGAGCGCGTTCCCGATCGCGTTTTTCATCGTCTGGGCCATCGTCCAGACCGCACTCTGGCGGATCGGGGACACGGGCGGGCTCATCGTCGGAATTCTCGTCGGGCTCATCGTCGGCATGTTCTTCGTCCGGGGGAACTGGGAGTCCTACGCCAACACGATCTTCGAGGGAATGACCCAGCCCGTCGCGGTGACAGCGATCGTGGCGTGGATCTGGGCCGGCATGTTCGCCCAGCTGTTACAGGACGGCGGCTTCGTCGGCGGCCTCGTCTGGCTGGCCGACAGCGCGGGCGTCGGTGCCGCCCTGTTCCCCGCGATCACGTTCGTCCTCGCCGCCGTCTTCACGACGGGGATCGGGACGGGCTACGGCGCGACCGTCGCCTTCGTCGGACTGTTCTTCCCCGCCGGCGTCTTGCTCGGCGCGAATCCCGTCCTGTTGTTCGGCGCGATCCTCTCCGGTGCGATCTTCGGCGACAACCTCGCGCCCGTCAGTGACACGACGATCGTCAGCGCGGTCACGCAAGACGCCGACATCGGGGGCGTCGTCGCCTCGAGATTCAAGTACATCATCATCGCCGCGACCGTCGCCTTCCTCGGCTACGTCGTCGCTGGCGGAGCGATGGACGGCCGCGATATCGGCGCCGAAGCGCAGACGATCTTCCTCGAGGGAAGCGAAGCGATCGGCCTGATTCACGTCGTCTCGATGCTGGCCGTGATCGTCGCGGCCATCGCCGGCCGCCACATCGTCGAGGCCATCTCGTGGGGGATCGTCATCGCAGTCGCGTTCAACCTCATTTTCGGCCTCGAGGGGCTCGGCGGTATCGTCATGTTCAACGCGCCGCCGGACGCGCCGCTGGCCGAACCGCTATCGGGTCTGCCGATCCTCACGGTCGTCGAGGATCCCGACGCGGTCGGCGTCGGCGGGAGCCTGATGAACGGCGTGGCCGGCTTCCTCGAGCTGTCGATTCTGGTCTTGCTGATCATCGGCGCGGCCCAGATCATGATCCGCGGCGGCGCGTTCGAGGTGTTGCTCGAGTGGTCGATCGAGAACCTCGCGACGAACGTCCGCAACGCCGAACTCACGATGGTCGGCTCCGCGGCGCTGATCAACGCGATCATCACCATCAACACCGCGGCCGAGGTCGCGATCGGACCCTACATCTCGAAGATCGGGGAGCGATTCAATCTGAACGGCTACCGGCGAGCGAACATCCTGGACGGCCAGACAGCCGCACTGGGCTACATCTTCCCGTGGTCGGGCGGCGTGCTCGCCGGCTACAGCGCGATGCAGAACCTCCCCGGCGAGTACGACTGGTTCGATCAGTCGATGGTCGTCACGCCGATCGACGTCGTCCCGTTCGTCTTCCAAGGCTGGTTGCTCGTCTCGGTGTTCGTTCTCGCGGCGCTGACCGGGTTCGGCCGCGAGTACGTCATCGATCGCGAGAGCGAGGAGGTGGCGCGCGTATGAGCTTCTTCGAGAAGTACCTCAAAGGCTGGCAGTTCCGTGCGAACCGACCGACGCTCGAGACCGGGTCCGAAATCGACGTCTTCGTCGCGGAGACGAACGGGACCAGCGGCCGGGCGTACATCGGCGACACGGAACTGGTGATCGACGGAGCCGGCCCGGAGACGGTCGAGAAACAGGTGCGGGTGCGCGTGACCGAATTCGACGAAACGACCGCGACGGGTCGCGGCGAACTCCTCGAGATCGTCGGAGAGAGTTCCTACAGCGGTTGATTTTTCCTGTCCCTCGCCATCACGGCTCGAGCGTGACCGCTTCGTCGGCCGCGTTCCGAAGCGCGTCAGAGCGGCCGTGCGTCCCGGGCGCGATCGCGATCGTCTCCACGCCGACGGTGCCCGCGTACTCGAGAACGGGTTTGAAGTCGGTATCTCTCGAGGCGATGGCGAGGCGATCGATGGTGCCGTCGCCCGCGAGCGCGGTCGCGTCGACGGCCAGTTTGACGTCGACGTCGCCGCTGGTGACGATCACTTCGAAGCCGCGGGCTTCGGCGGCCTGAATGAGACCGGGAGTCGCGTGCTCGTCGAGGTAGAGTCGGATGACGCCGACGCGGCCGAGTTCGCGGGCCGCGTCGCGCAGATCGTCGAGATCGACATCGAACTCGTCGCGGAAGACGTTCGGCCCGTCGACGAACAGACCGACTGCCGGCTCGGCGGTGGTCTGTGAGTCGCCGAGTCGGGCGAGACGAGCGCGAACGCGGTCAAACATAACCCGTGCTTTCCGCGGCCGCGAGATAGATGTGACGAAACGCCGCGTGGGCCTGTCTGGTGAGTCCGTGAATGAACCAGCATACTCAGGGTACTCTGAACGGAAACGAACGTCGCGCTATCGGGGCAACGGGAATTTCCACGCCCTCCCGGCCGAATTCTCCACACGGGTGCTTTGCACCGCCTGCTCACGAGCCGACTGTCCGTCTCCTCACGGGTCAGTTCGTTCACCGCGCCCCAGCGTGCACTATCGCACGCAGTGTGACCAGTCCGAAGCGATCTGTTACTCGCCTCGATCGAGCAGTCGGCTACTATAGTAGCCACTGAAAGTCATTGTACGCCTGATCGAACGTGTAAATCGTTTCAGTGGCTACTATAGCTGTAAAACGGGTGAAAGCCGCTTCCTATCGTTCGATTACTCGAAGACGAAGTAATCCCGTTCCTCGCCCTGGACCGAGATCCACTTCGGCTCGGTGAGTTCCCGAACGATCCACTCGCCGTGGTACCGGCCGAGACCCGATTGCTTGACCCCGCCGAAGGGCGCGTTGTGGTCCTCGTTGATCGGCTGATCGTTGATATGGACCATGCCCGCCTCGATTCGATCGGCGAGGTCGCGGGCGCGATCCACGTCCTCGCAGAAGACCGAGGCCGAGAGGCCGTACTCGGTGTCGTTGGCCAGTTCGATGGCCTCCTCGTCGTCCGAGAACGGAATCACGGGAGCGACGGGACCGAAGTGCTCGTTGCACGCCGTCGGCATGTCGTTCGTACAGTCCGAGAGGACGGTCGGCTCGACGAACAGGCCGTCGGCCTCGCCGCCGGTCTCGAGAGTGGCACCCGCCTCGAGCGTCCCGTCGATGAACTCGACCAGTTCGTCGCGTTGAGTCTCGTTCTGGACCGGGCCGAACGTCACGTCCTCGCTCTCGGAGGGGTCGCCAATCACGAGCGATTCGGCGTGGTCGACGAGCAGGTCGACGTACTCGTCGTACAGCGACTCGTGGACGAGGTGGCGGTTGATCGAGATGCAGACCTGTCCCTGATGGAAGAAGGAACCGAACGCGCCGGCGCGTGCAGCTCGCTCGAGGTCTGCCTCGTCGGTGACGACGAAGGGCGCGTTGCCGCCCAGTTCGAGGGCAGGCAGCGCGAGGTTCTCGCCGGCGTTTTCGGCGACGCCCTTGCCGACGGCCGTCGAGCCGGTAAAGGAGATGACGCGCGGCGTCGGGTGGCCGGTCATCCGATCGCCGATCGCCGAGCCGCGTCCGGTGACGACGTTGACGACGCCGTCGGGAACGCCGGCCGCTTCGCAGAGCTTCGCGATGAGCAGCCCACCGGTGATCGGGGTGTCCGTCGCGGGCTTCAGGACGACGGTGTTACCCAGCGCGATCGCGGGTGCGAGGGCCCGAAGCGAGAGGTGTAGCGGGAAGTTCCACGGCGAGATGATACCGACGACCCCGACCGGTTCGTGGACGATGTGATTGTCCTTGTCCTCGATCGACGAGGACGGCCGAACCTCCTCCGCTGGCGGCTCGAGCTCCAGCGCCATCTCCACGTCGCCGGTCGCGGTCGCGAACTCGCCCATTGCGCGGTAGCCCGGGGTGCCGGCCTCCGTCGCAAGCAGGCCGGCAATCTCCTCGAAGTGCGCGTTGAGTTCGTCCAGCAGGTTCTGGACGATCTCGTTGCGCTCCTCCCGCGGGGTCGCCGCCCAGTCGGACTGGGCGGCCTCGGCCGCCTCGTAGGCAGCGTCGACGTCGTCTTCGGTTCCCGCCGGTACTTCCGTAAATACTTCCTGTTTCGCCGGATTCTCCACGGGAATCGTCTCGCCGCCGGTGGCGTCACGCCACTCGCCGTCGATGTACATTCGGTTCCAGTCGGCCCGTGGCTCGAGTTTCGGAGAACTCATACGACGGAGTCTACATTAGTTTTAGGCATATACCTTCGGCAACCGGAGACGATAGTTCGTGCTGTTGTAACGACAAACGGTTGCGCAAACGAGGTAGGTAATCCGCCTCGACGAGCGATGGTCCGCGTTTGCGAACCGGACATTTGCTCCCGAAAGAGACACTGAAACGGTTTGTGCGAATGTCACGCGTCCGACAGGCGATCAACTGTGCAGTAACTGTCAGTAGCGACGATACCGGAATCGCCAGCGAGTCCGACCGACGAAAAGACATTACTACTCCGCGGCAGATATCTCGAGTATGCCGCTTCAGACGCCGCCGTTACGTGGGTTACACGACGAGCGCGGAGCGAAGTTCACGGAGTTTGGCGGCTGGGATATGCCGGTCGAGTTCGATTCGATTCGGACCGAGCACGCCGCCGTCCGGGAGGACGTGGGGGTCTTCGACGTCTCGCACATGGGCCAGATTCACGTCACCGGCCCGGACGCGACGGCGTTGATGCAACGCCTGACGTCGAACGATGTCTTTCGGCTCGCGGTTGGCGACTCCCAGTACGCCGCGATCACCGACGAGGACGGGATCATCATCGACGACACCGTCGTCTATCGGCTCCCCGATGAAGATGGGCAGGCGACGTACCTGTTCGTCCCCAACGCCGGCACCGACGAGACGACCCACGAACGGTGGCTCAGCTACCGCAACGAGTGGGACCTCGAGGCGACCGTCGATAACCGGACCGACGAGTACGCGATGTACGCCGTGCAGGGCCCGAACGCCGTCGACCTGGTCGAAGGCGTCGCCGAGGAGTCGGTGAGCGACCTCGAGCGGTTCGAAGCCCGGTACGCGACGATCGGCGGGGTCGACTGCTGGACTGCCCGAACGGGCTACACCGGCGAGGACGGGTTCGAGTTGCTCGTCCCCTGGGCGGCAGCCGAGGAGATCTGGACGGCGCTGGACTGCCAGCCCTGCGGGCTCGGCGCGCGCGATACGCTCCGTATCGAGGCCGGCTTTCTCCTCGCCGGCCAGGATTTCGACGCGGACACCGACCCGCGGACGCCGTATGAGGCCGGCATCGGCTTTACCGTCGCCCTCGAGACCGAGTTCGTCGGTCGGGACGCCCTAGCGGAGATCGAGGCGACGGGAGTCGAGGAGCGACTCGTCGGCTTCCAGTTGATCGATCGCGGCGTCCCCCGACACGGCTACGACATCACCACGACGGAGAGTCGCGTTATCGGCACCGTCACCAGCGGGACGATGAGTCCGACCCTCGAGCGACCGATCGGCCTCGGCTACGTACCGGTCGAGTACGCCGAACCGGGGACGACGCTGCAGGTGGTCGTCCGCGGGCAGTCCAAGAAAGCAAGAGTTGAAACTACACCCTTCATCGACACAGTACAATGAGCTTTGACGTTCCCGACGATAGACGGTACCTGGAATCGCACGAGTGGGCACTCGAGACAGACGGCGTCGTCCGCGTGGGCATCTCCGACTTCGCACAGGACGAACTCGGCGACGTGGTCTTCGTCGAACTCCCCGACGAAGGTGACGAACTCGAGGGAGGCGACGAGTTCGGCGTCGTCGAATCGATCAAAGCGGTCTCCGACCTCTACGCGCCCGTCGGCGGCGAAGTCGTCGCGATCAATGACGAACTGTTCGACGCCCCCGAACTCGTCAACGAGGATCCCTTCGGCGAGGGCTGGATGCTCGAGATCGAGGCCGACGACCTCGAGGAACTCGAGGCCCTCCTTTCGGCCGACGAATACGAGGACCAGATCGCCTGAACGTAGCTGCGATAGCGAATGACGGAGCTGTTTGTGCCGACATCCCAACTATCGAGAACGCAGCTAACATACCGAAATCGCCGGATTAAGCAGTCGCTCACACGACGGAGTCCCGGACTATTCGAGTGTCACGAGGTGCTCGAGCACGTCGTCGAGCGGTGCCGACGTGACGGCCAGCGAGTAGCCGTCGATTCGCGCGAGTTCCCGCGCGTGGTCCCAGAGGTCTTCTTCCTCGAGTCCGTGGAGAATCACGGCGTTCGGCGTCGGGTTGATCATCCGGAGGGCGATGCCGACGCCCTCCCCGCGCGTGACGTTGGTGAACACGAGCACGCGACTCGTACTCTGTCCGTAGAGCCGAAAGAACTCCTCGCTCGAGAGGCGGGTGATCGCCTCGATGCTGTCGATGACCGTGTGGCCGCTGACCTGATCGGTGCCGCTCGAGGCCACTTCGGTCGCCTCGAGGTCGTCGTACAGCCGCGTGAGGGGAAGCGAGGTGGCATACTCCCGGAGGTCGTAGACGATATCGCTGTCGAAACCCGCCGAGAGGACCCGACCGTACTGTCTGATTCGCTCGCCGCCGCGTTGCTCGTCGATCTCGAGCAGCCCCTCGACGAGTCGGCCGACGACGCCGATGCCGGGACTCTCCCGGCGGCCGCTCTCGTAGTCGGAGATGACCGACGACGAGACGTCGAGTTCGGCCGCGAGATCGGTCTGTGAGACGCTGAAGTCGGTGCGCCACTTCCGGAGCGTGGCCCCGGGATCCTCACTCAACGTGATCTCCCCGGCGATTTTCTCCGCGAGTTCCCGTTTGGGTCCGCGTCCGCTCATACGCGACGGTCGTGCGGTCGATCCAAGTAGCTACCGGAGACGGGTCGATCGTTCGACCGGCGGAGTCAGCGAGCGATGTCCGCATCGCCGATCGATCAGCTGGACCGGCGAGCGAGATCAGCAATCGGTCGACGGCGATAGCGGCTCGAGTGCCCCAACAGTCAAGCCCCCGCGGTTCGAGTCGCCGGGATATGCCATCGACCGTCGTCCACGTCGCGTTCGCGGGGCTGCTCGGTGTCGCCTTGCTCGGCGACGAGTTCGACACTCGAGCGATCCTGTTCGTGATGGGCTGTAGCGCCCTCCTCGATCTCGATACGTTGATCGGCGTCGTCGTCCCCGGAACACACCGCGCGGCGTTGCACAACGTCTGGATCGTCCTCGTCCCCGCCGCCCTGTTGCTGTGGGACGGCACGCTCCGCGAGGAATCGGTCGTCCGGGAACGGTGGGGGACGTACGGCCACTGCGTCGCGTGGACCACGCTCGCCGCGTTACTGTTCGCGCACGTCCTGTTCGACGCCTTCTTCAACGGCGTCAATCTCTTCTGGCCGGTCCACGACCGGTTTTACGACCTCTCGGGATCGTTGCTCATCACCGACCAGCGCGGGCTCGTCCAGACGTTCGTCGAACTCAATCCCGGCGGCGTCGCCGAGTCGACGGCGCGCGGGACGACCGAAAACACCCACTACAGAACGGGGTTCGACCCGACCCGCGACGAGCCGGCGACGGGCGTCGAGCGGATCTTCCCCGTCGCGGCGACCGGCGAACGGTTCGTCCTCACCGTCGCCGGGCTGACCGCCGTTCTCGTTCGGATCGTCGAGGATCGGCGGTCGGACTGAAGTGACAAATCGCAATCCGAGACCTCGCTCGAGGCGGCTACTCCGCCGTCCCTTCGCTCGAGGACGGCGGCTCGGTCGTCTCGACGTGCTCCCGAAGCCACCCGATCGCGGCCTCGACCGTCTCGAGGTCAGTACTCGAGACGCGAATCCGGCCGGGCCGGTTCTCGCTGCGCGGATAGCTTCCGACGGCGACGTCGAATCGCTCGGTGACCCCCTCGAGGGCCTCGTGGAGCGATCCCTCGGGGGCCGGCGTGTAGATTGTGCGGGCCACTGCATCACCCTGGAACTCGTCGGCGACCGATTCGAACATGGCTTTCATCTCGTCGGGGATGCCGGCGAGGACGTAGACGTTCTCGACGATGCAGCCGGGAGCCCACCCCTCGTCGACGACGATCGGCGTCGCGCCCTCGGGAATCGAGGCCGCCGCGTCGATGTCGAGTTGCAGATCGTACTCCTCGACCATCTCCGGATTTTCGTCCCGGAACGCGGCCGCTTTCTCGACCAGTCGCTCCTTGATCTCGCCGTGGACGACGAACTCGCGCTCTAAGCCATCGGCGACGGCTTCGACGGTCACGTCGTCGGGCGTCCCGCCGATGCCGCCGGTGACGATCACGGCGTCGAACGCGTCGCTCCACCGGGCGACGTACTCCGCGATGAGTTCGCGGTCGTCGGGAATCGTCAGGATCCGATCGACGCTGCTGCCGCGCTCGGTGATCCGCTCGGCCAGCCACGACGCGTTGGTGTTGGTCGTCGATCCCGCGAGTATCTCGTCGCCGACGGTGACGATCGCGACGTTCATGGGCCGGCTTCGAGTTCCGGGTAGTTATCGGCTCCGGGACCCGACCGGCGAGCGGATCCGACTGCTGGCTAGCGTCGGGACGGCCGACCGATCGCCGAAAACCGCTCGAGAACGCTGTGGATCGCACGCTCTCGCCGATCGCCAGCGCCACGGTTTTGTAACTCGTGTGCCAACTGACTGTATGGTCGTCTTCACCGGCGGCGGGACTGCCGTCTCGTCTTCGCCGCCGAGCGATGGTTGTTGTCCCGTCGGATCGACGGTTCGGATCCATCGAATCGGAAGTCGGGCGCAGAAGGGACTTGAGGCGATAGCGACCCCTCCGCGTCGCTCACAGCCGCCGGGGTGGAACCGATGGTAGCGGTGGATCTCGCGTTCTCGTTCGGGCGACTCCTCTTTGCGTTCTTCCTGGTCTTCCTGAACGGTTTTTTCGTCGCCGCGGAGTTCGCGTACGTCCGGATCCGGCCGACCCAGATCGAGACGCTCGTCGAAGAGGGACGGTCCTCGGCGAAGCTCGTCCAGGAGGCCGAAGAGAACCTGGACGACTACCTTGCGACAACCCAGTTGGGAATCACGCTCGCCTCACTGGGACTGGGGTGGGTCGGCGAACCGGCCATCGCCTCGCTGCTCGAGCCCGTACTGGGACCGGTGCTTCCCGCTGGCACGCTTCATCTGGTTTCCATCGCGATCGGGTTCAGCATCATCACGTTCCTGCACGTCGTCTTCGGTGAGTTGGCCCCGAAGACGCTCGCCATCGCGGACGCCGAGCGGATCGCACTGCTCGTCGCCGCGCCGATGAAGTTCTTCTACTACATCTTCATCCCAGGAATCATCGTATTCAACGGGACGGCGAACTTCTTTACGCGACTCATCGGCGTCGCGCCGGCCTCCGAGCGCGACGAGAGCCACACGCCAAAAGAGATTATGCGCATCGTCTCGCAGTCGGGAGACCAGGGAGCTGTCGACACCGACGAGGTCGAGATGATCGAGGCCGTCTTCGATCTGGGCGATACGATCGCGCGCGAAGTAATGGTCCCTCGGCCGGATGTCGTCACAGTTCGCGCCGGGATGCCCCTCTCGGAACTCCGAGGCATTGCTGCGAGCGGGAACTACACTCGGTTCCCCGTCGTCGACGAGACGACTGATGAACCGGTCATCGGCTTCGTCCACGCGAAAGACGTGCTCAAAGCGATCGAGGCCGCGGACGGAAACGGTGGTCAGTCGGGCGAGGACTCGGCCGACGAGCCGACCGCGCGTAATCTCGCTCGAGACGTCATCATCGTCCCCGAAACGCGCCGGATCGACGAGGTACTCGCGGATTTCCGCCGGCAAAACGTCCAGTTGGCCGTCGTTATCGACGAGTGGGGTGCCTTCGAGGGAATTTTGACGATCGAAGACGTCATCGAAGAGGTCGTCGGGAAGATTCAAGACGAGTTCGACGTGGCGTCGATGGAGCCCTCGATCGAGGAACTCGCCGACGGCCGCTACGAGATGGACGGTGGCGTCCCGCTGGACGCGGTGAACGAAACCCTCGGAACGGCGTTCGAAAGCGACGCGTTCGACACCATCGGCGGGCTCGTGTTGAGCCGTCTCGGTCGCCCGCCCGAGGTCGACGACGCGATACAGGCTGACGGCTACGAGGTAACGGTCGAAGCCGTCGAAGGAACTCGCGTCTCGAGCGTAACCGTCAGTGAGGCCGTTCCGGAGGCCGAGGAGTCTTCGGGCTGAGCACTCGACGACGATTTTCGCCTTGAACGGGTTACATGTCAATCCGACCCGTCACGTCCGGGTCGATGACTGTAATCGTACATAACACTTCTCCTACATTTTATGGTGCGGGGCGGACTGGTCCAGATATGGACCGTCGAACACTCATCGCCTCCGCGGGACTCGGAGTTGGACTGACCGGCTGTCTCGACCTGAACGGCAACGAAACGGACGGCGGGAACGGAACGAACGACGGCTCCGACCGTCTGGATTCCGGGACCGGCTCGGAGACGAACGGGACCGAGGGAGGAACCGACGGTTCGGCAGCTGACAGCGATGCGGAGAACGATAGTTCCGACGGCGAGACGGACACGGGAGACGAGAATTCGGACGACGACACCGAGAACGAGAGTGACGACTCGAACGGCGAGACGGAACGAAACGTGACGTTCGACTCCTGTTCTCGAGCGACGATTTCCGGCACGTTCGAGGCCGGCGACGTCGCCTTCGCGAGCACGGGATTCTACGCCGACGATGGCCTGTACGGCGACACCATCCTCGAGGACGGCATCACCTTCGGCGAGGACGTCGACGCCCCGTTCTCGGGAACGGTCGTTTTCGAGATTGCGGACGGATCGAACGTGCACGCCGGGGCCGACGAGATTACCGTCGAGGTGCCGGACTACGGCAGTACCGGCACCGTCCTCTCGTCGCTGACGACACGGAAAGCGGACTACCAGCGGGTGTCCGCGACCCACGAGAATCCGCGCGCCAGCGAGTGTCTCAGCGAGATCGAGCCCGACGGCGGCGACGATAGAAGCAGCGACGACGGCGATACCAGCGGCGACGCGACGTTCACGATCGGTCCGCTCGAGACGAACACGCCCATCGACTCCGGCGAGTCCCTCGAAGTGAGCGTGACGGTCGAAAACACCGGTGGGGCCGCCGGCACGCAGGAACTCGAGCTCCTCGTCGGTACCAGCGCGGAACTGGTCGAACGGCGGTCGGTGTCACTCGATGCCGGCGAGCGGACGGTCCTCTCGACGGGGTACGAAACGCCCGTCATTGCGAACGATCACGAGTTCCCTATTCGGATCGAATCCGACGACGATACGTCCGAGCGGTCCGTTCTCGTCTACGGGAGGGGGTGACAGGGCGGAGGCGGAGTGAGACGCCATCCGATTGCGACGCGTTCGCTTGCAGTACGCACCGACAAAAATTGCTGGGCTGAAGCGCTGGTCGTCTCCCGATTCAGAACCACCGGACGAGCGGCTCGTCAGTCGCGGCTCGGCGGATGTAGTCGGCTTGCATTTCGTACACGGCGTCGTCAAATCGTTCGCCAGCGTCGAGATAGTCCGCCACGCGGGCCAGTTTCCATCGACTCGGAGTCATCCGATCGGTCCAGCGTGCCTCGATCGGCCCGACGTAGTCCTCGATAGTTGCCGACGAAACTCCCTGCTCGCGGAGGCCGCGACGAGCGAACTCGAAGAGTTCGTCGTAGATTACAGTCGGATCGGTCGTTCGATCACCGTCCGCAGTAACCCACGCCATCTCGGCATCGATCCCGTCCTCGACGGCGGCGTAAAAGCTTCGTTCGGCGATGTCTCGATCGAGGCTCGAGAGCGGATGGTCGGCCGTACACAGCCCGTGGACCAGCCCCGCGACCAGGACCTGGAAGCCGATGTTCTCCGCGATGGTCGGCTGCGTGGGAAGCGGTCGGTATTCGATACGAACCGACCAGTGGTCCCCTTGCTTGACCGGTTGCCCGCCGATGACAGCGCGGAGCCACCGCCAGTACGTTCCCCGCTTGTGATCGAGTTCCCAGAACTGGGCCGCGAACGTCTCGCGAGTACCGCCTTCGAGCCACTCGCGGAGAAACGGCGCACATGTCCGGTCGGCGACGAGCCTGTCGACGGTGTCGACCGTCCGCTGGATTCCGTTCGGGAAGCGAACCTTCTCCCACCCGTGATTGACGGATTGCTCGAACACCGGAATCCGAAGTTCGTGATACGTTTCCTCGAGCAAGCGGGACGGATCATCGATCTCGTACAGATCCGGGGGGAGCAGCGGCGAGTTCGTCGCGAGCGCGAGCACCGGACCGAGCGTCCGGATTGCGGTGTTGTAGTAGCGCGGAAACACCTCGACATCGGGAATCTGGATGTGGGGCTGAATCGAGGTCGCCAGCGACTCGAACAGGATCGACGGAAACGCACGCTCGATGCCCGGAACCGAGAGGGTGACCGCTCCGCCGGCTCGCGCCAGAATGTCGTTATCGATCGCACAGTAACGCGGCGACGGCGTCATGTTGTCGGCGATCGTCATCCCCTCGCTCTCGCGAGCGGCCGTGAGGTAGTCGTCACTGCCATCCGGCGGCGGAGTCGTCCACATCGCATCCAGCACGATCTCGAGCCCGTCGCGGTCGGCGGCGCGCTGGACGGCTCGATAATCCCGCCGGAGCGTCGCCGCCTGTGTTTCGATTCCGTCGCCGTCGAACGAGTTCGGATCGGTGTGGAGCTCGATGTTGTGTCGGCCGAGCTCCTTCTCACAGCGGCTCTCGAACAGGGAGTCCGGGACTCGAGCGAGTCGGTGTTCCTCGTCGACCACGTAGGCCTCGAGTTCGATGCCGAGCCCGAAGCTGGGGTTGTCAAGTCGTCCCGCCCGAAGGGCGTCGGTGAGACGGGTAGCCTGCTCGTCGACGCGCCGGTCGAACTCGCTTCGCGTCTCCTCGTGGAGCGATCGCGTGACGAGGTCGATGAACGCCGCCATCATCGAAACACAGCGGGGCCAGTCGCTTAGAGGTGGGGTACAATGCTCATCGGTACAGTACGCAGATCGTCTATCGGAATCCGACTTTGCCGTTTACTAGTCGGATCCCTACGGATGTGATGAACCCGTTATTGGCCGTTCGTCCGACGACATGCATGGGTATGTCTTTGGAAGAGGGGAATATTCTTATTTCTGCCCACAATACGTTCGCGTATGTCCGATGCGACACTGGACGACCGGGGTCGTCTAACACTCCCGAAAGGGCTGCGAGAGCGATACGGCGACCACTACCATATCGTCGAGCTTCAGGACGGAATCAAGTTGATTCCGATCGCAGAGAACCCGCTCGAGGCGCTCCGTGACGAGTTCGAAGATGTCGAAAAGACGGCTGACGAGCTTCGGGAGGAGGCACGCGACGCGGCGCTGGACGAGGCGGGACGCTGAATGTACGCGGAAACGGATTTCTTCCTCGCACTAATCAAAGACGACGACTGGCTCGGAGAGGTCGCCGAGTCGGTGTACCGAGAACACCGAGATGAGTTGTGGACGTCACAGTTCACGCTCATCGAACTCCTGATGGTCGCCTACCGCGAGGAACGTGATACCGAGCGCGTCGTCTCGAACGCCGCCAACCTCGTCGAGGTACGCGGTGACATGGAGACGGTCATTACGGCGGCGACATACGTGGAAGACCACGAGTTCACACCGTTCGACGCACTTCATCTCGTTGAATCGAATGGAGATACCATCGTCTCGAGCGACGACACGTACGAGGACGTCACCCCTCGTCTCGACCTGAAAACAGTCGGCGAGGAGTGACGCTCCGCAACCACTAAACGCGACTCGCACCAACCGGTATCCAATGACCGACTGGACGGAGAAGTAAGAAAAATCATCCCGGTGCTATCGGGATAGTTGGTGAGAAAATACGCGTGTGTTTCGATAGTTTGGACGTCTCAAGGTTTGTATTGACTGTTCCTTCCGGATAGCGGTTGGTGTTGCCGTTACTTTCTCATACCGAACCCCTTTCGGATGATTCCCCTCCTTGTCGAGTGAATTAAACCTGTCCGGAAGGTACCTGAAAGTATGAGTACGACAACAATTCAGAAACACGACTTCCCCCGCCTCCACAGCCTAACGAACAAACTTCAGAAACACGTGTACGGTTTCTGGGCACTCATCACCGCTCTTGCTGTTGGTGATGCCGCCAGCACGTACGCCGCATTGTCGCTGGCTCGAACGATCAGTGAGACGCGCCCGTCGGTCGGTGAAGTGAATCCTGCCACGAGAGGTTACCTGGAACTCGTGGACTCGCTACTCTCAACCATGGGTGTGACCGCTCACGAACTAACCCTCGCCTCTCTATTCCCTCGAGTGCTGCTCGTTCTCGCTATCTTGTATGCTGGGTATCGAGTCATCCCGAACGACTACCGCGTGCTCGCGCTACCTGTGTACGCGTCCACGTTGTCGTTCGCAGTCGTGAACAACACGATGCTCGCCGTCCCACTGTACGAACGACTCGTGTGGGATTCCGGCTTCCACATCATGATGGCACTCTTCACAGTTCTGTTCGGTTCGATGATGGCCATCGCTGTATACAGTCTCTGGTTCACCGAATATCGAACGTAACTACAGGGAGAAGGGGGAGGGGGGTTTGCAGACTCTATGCGCGGTCGCGTCCGCCTGCGCACACGCGAGGCAAAACAAATTCACTCGTTTTCAGACAGCTCGTCCAACTTATTCCGGTGATTTACACACACAACAGGGTCACCAGACGGCTCCTTCGCATCATTCGGGCACTGACCCCCACTGTTCGTCTCCGCTTGACACTGCGGTGTCTCGACAGACCCACCATCTGCGCCCTCACCATCGTCGTCGAACTTGATCTCGATACCCTCGTCATCAATATCGTCGTACTCCACGTTCGTTTCCGGGATTCGATTCAACCGCAGCACTTCCTCACCGACCTGCATCGTATCACTCCCGCTCGAACCCGTGATCCCGTACCCGAGCACCCCGGTTTTCTGCGATAGTTTATCGAGAACGAACACCTGCCGGCGAATATCCGCCGGAATGTCCCTGCCGGTGTGGCCGACAATCATCAAGTGACAATGGTTGTGTCGAAGCAGTTTCAGCATCTGCGAGACGGTTTTCCCGGCGCCTTGGTCGGCGTACTGGAGGAACTGCGCGGCTTCGTCGATGCCAAGGAGTTGCCAGCCGTCGTGGTCTCGAATCGATTGCTCGATGTCGGCCCATTGCTCAGGCACGGTTTCGTACGGGTCACTCGTATTGTTGGTCATGACCCTGAGGTCGGGGTGAACGGTTTCTGCGAACTCTGTCAGGGTGTACATCGTATTCGATTTCCCACGCCCTGTCGGGGGGATACAGCTACTGAAGATGATGCACTGGAAGATGTTGTTCGTGAATTCCTTGTTGAACTGCGGCTCTTGACGGAACAGGTCTTTCAACTGCTCGTACTTGTCCCAGTCCGCCATCTCCACTGTGTTGTCTCGACCCTCTGGCGCACCGGCGAGCCCGCGCATGCTTGAGACGTCGCCCGAGCGGACGCTCTCGTACGCGGTGAGGGACTCGAGGCGAGTCATCAGCAGTTGGTACATCCCGTCGTTTTCGATGTCGTCAGGGTTCTCAGGGTCGTCTGCGTCGTAGTAAAGCGTGTAATTCGCCAACGTCATCGCAGCTTGGCGTGTAGGCGCGCTCAGGACTTCTGGAGGCGCACCGACACCCCCTTCGCTGGCTTTCTTCACCAGCGCCTGCTGAAGGTCGCTGGCCGTCCAGTTCGTCGAATCACTCATCGTTACCACCCTCAGGGGAGGCTTGAGCGGCTTGCTGAATCAGCTGTTCTGCCTGCACCTCCACCTGATCATCATTCATGTGCTGGAGGTTGATGTCGCCGTCACGAACGTCTCGAAGGGCCTTCGAGAACATGTCCACGGCGTCACCCATCGCAGACTCCTTGATGACTTCCTCGTCCACGGTGATTTCGTGATACGAGCGTGCGTCCTCGAGGAGCGCACGTCGGTACTTCTCAATCTGAGTGCCGTCGGCATCTTCAGCAATCAAGTCGATATCGTCCGGGTACTTCTCGTCGTCAACGAACTCACCAGCCGGAACGATAACTTGGTTGTCGAAGTCGATAGCTCGCGCCGTGAACACGGTCTCACCCGTCACAGTCCGTCGTTCCGGGAAGTGCTTCCCGAGAATGTCGAACTGACTGAACGTCTTGCGAGGGATTCGAATCACGTCCATAATCGACGAGTTCGCAGGCGTCACACCCACCGGCACACGCGTATCCGTGAGGTAATCACTGAGTTCGTACAGAACGGCGTTCGTGCCGATTGTGACTCCCGCGAGCGCGGACGTGATCAGGAAGTAGTGCCGGAATTCGAGTGTGGGGAGGTCGATCCACCCGAGCATCCCAGCAACGAGCACAACAGCGAGTGCTCCGGCGATATAGCGTTTATATCCGATAACGACGTCCGCGATTGCATCCCACTTCGTGCGTGGTGCACCTGGGAATCGAGTTGACTCTTCGAGCGCCCTCGAACCACCACCATCTTGGTTATTCATCGGTGTTCACCTCGGATTTGAGGCCGACAGTGCCGCTCGTGACCGTCGTCCCATCCATCGACTCCGGCTCACCAGTGTCCTGTTCCCTGTAGAATTTGTAGGCGACGTGGACGACGATCCCGGCGAGGAACAGCACGATACCGCCGATAGCGTACTTGTATGGGACTAGATCATCGAGGAATGAGTCGCTGGGTGCGGTCGCAGTGACTGTGTGGTAGTATCCGAGACCGGAGAGTGAGACGCGGGATTTGCCATCGTAACTGCCTGCCGGGATTTTCAAGCGGTGTGTGCCTTCGGGGGCGTCGATGGTCGGGATTCGACCCCCAACGTCCTCTTCGCTGGCTTTCGCCCCGCTCAAATCGATGTAGGACAGGGTTGCACCGTTCGGGCGGTTCACGGTGATGTCGATATGCATCTCCTCGCGATCGGGGTGGTATTCGGCGTCGTGAATCGTGACTTCCGGGCCCATCGTGTACATCACGCTCGATGTGTCGATCTCATCGTTGTTGCCGAGGTCGATGATGAAGTCGCTACCACCACTGTCACCGGACGCCTGCACACGCACCACCCCATCATCGTCGTCTTCGGTCGATGTTGACGTCGACGTGGTCGTCTCGTTCGACTCATCGTCGTCGGAGTCGTCAGGAGTCGGTGTCGGTGTTTCTGTCGGGGTTGTTGGCGTGTCTGTACTGTTGTCTTCTTGTGCGGTTGCTGGTGCTACTGCCGCCGTCATCATGACGGCGAGGGCGGCCAGCAGCGCAACGAGTTTGCTTCGTTTCATTGGAGGGGAGGGTAACGAAGCGGGGATGCTCCGTTGGAGTGGGGTGTCAGGGAATCGAACCCTGAACCGGGGTCGGAAAACCGCCGACCGGTAAGTTACGCAGCTGCGGCGGAGAAACACGGTTCCGGTACCATTCACCCCAAATAATGCGGGAATGGGGTCGTGCCGACGGTCAAGTCGGTATGTTCGCCCCTATCACTGTGACCGTGAGGCGTACAGAATCAGGCCGAGTGTACCGAGGACGATGATGCCTCCGACACCGAGCGTCGAGGAGAGACCACTCAGGAATCCGCCGTCACCGCCGATGGAGACTGTCGGATTCCAGTTCGAGTCGTAGGTCTTCTTCCAGTCCAGGATTTTCTGCACCTCTTCCTGCGTCAGGCTCGCGTCCGTAGTCTGGGTGTTGTAGTCCTCGAGCGTCGTCTCGTTGACTGTCTCACCCGTCTCAGGGTTGTACATCTCGACGATTGTGAACGTCCCATCCATCGACACCTGCTTCGCATCATCACCGGAGGTGTCGATAAACACCACGTCACTGTCGGCATTGGCCGTATCGTACGTGGTGCCTGCGACGAACGACTCGTTCGTCGATGTTGGCTTCCAATCAGTGTACAAACCGCCTTGCAGTGTGACTGTCTCGCCACCATTCGGTGCGTACGTCCACGCGCCGAGATCGACTCGAGTGTCGGTACCGTCCGCGGTCGCTTCCACGGACGCAGTAACATCGTCACCGTTCGCGAGGGTGCTGAAGTCAGCTCCGGGAAGGCTTGCGCGGTAGGTACCGTCAGTGTTCGTGTCGGTGAGGTTCACCGACGTGACGATCGAGTCGTCACTCACGTTTCTGAGCACGAGTTCCGGGGATTCGATAGCGCCAGGCGAGTTGAGGTCAACGCGGAACGTTTCCTCACCAGTAACGATCGCGTCAGCGCCGAGCGTTGGATTCTCGAGTGTGAGTGCGTCCGTGTCGGCACTCACGCTTGTGTCACCAACGTGCGTCTCACCGCTTGCTGGGGTGTACTCGATCGTGAACGACGAGTTCACATCGCTGTCGAGGCCGGTCGTGGCCCCTTGGATTCGAACCCAGTCATTCGACCCGGTCGAATCCTTGTTCGTGGCGAGGGTTTGCAGGTCACAACTGTCACGCAGTTCCGCTGCATCGGAGTCGTCGAAGTCAGACTCGTCGTACTGCGCGTACACTTCCTCGATGTACGTCATCGAATTGTCAGTGACGTACTGTTCTTCAGCGTCGATTTCGTCCCAGGTATTAGCCCATTCTTGTTCATCGTAAACGTACGTCGCGTTCTCAGTGGTTCTACTGTGCGTGACGTCCGTTTTTCCAGGCTCATACATCCAAACACCCTGCTGTCGGCCATCAGGGTGATTCGGAGTTTCTGCTTCTGCCGGGTCGAACGGATACAGACGGTATTCCCCAGCTGGGTCATTGCTACCGCTGATGTCCATGATGGTGGCGTTCTTCGTTTCACCATTTTTCAGCGTGACTGTGCGAGTTGTCAGTTCAATAGCCCAGTCAGGGTTCGACATGTGGATGTTGTTGGAGAAGTCTTCGACAGATCCCTCCGTGTCCGACCACATTGTGTCGGTGATGCCGAGACTCCGGAGCACGTCAGCAGAGTAGTACAGGCCCGTCACCTGACTGCCGTGCTGCTCGATAACGTTGTTCTGCACAGCGCTGTAGTGCTCGTCGATTGTCTCGTTCGCGTTCGCTTTCGCCGTTGAGATGTTGTTCCCTGCTTTCAGGTCGTCGATAACGCCGGCTTTGACCTTACACAGGCAGTTGTTCCGACTGTATTGGAGCTGGTTCTGGTAGTTTGTCGTACCGAACTCACCGGTGTCCTCGGCGGCGAGTGCTTGTGCGTAGGCGTCGGCGTGGTTTTCACCGACGTTCTCAGCAGGCGTTTGACACTGCTCAACGTCAACACCCAAGAAGCCGCCCCAGAATCCGGCAGTACCGCGGAGTTGGCATTCTGCGCCTGTGGAGGCGTCGCCGGTGTCGGCGAGGGCCATGCCGGTCATCGGCTGGAACATGATTCCAACCGCGAGCAGCATGATCCCGATTTGTCTGATTGATTTATTCATAATACTATTCCTCACCGTACTTGTGCGTCAGATACCCGAAAGCGAGCACTGCACCGCCAACCGTGAGCAGCGAAGCTCCGGCGAGCAGAGTGTTGGCCAGAAGATCGACTCCGGCCACACCCGCACCCACTCCGACGAGCAGGCTTGGGATGTCGATGTCGATTGACGCTACACTAATTGATTTCATGAATTTTGAATCCTTATCTATTTGAGTTGGTTAGAGTCCGAACTCGCCGAATCGCCCTTCATCGCGCTGATGACCAGGCCGAGAACAACGAGCATCATCAAAAGCGTCGGCAACCCAGGATCACTCCCTAGAGTCGAGTCTAGGATGTCCTGGACGATGCCGTGAAGCATTGCGGACGCGATGATGACGTAAACGAATTCTTTCATTTTGAGGGCTCTACTGTTGGTTTTCCTGCTTTAGTCGAGATACACTACGACGAATGCGGCGAGCACACCGATGGACATCGTGATGACGGCGAATTCGGGTGTGCCGCTGTAGTCTGTCCAAATCGTGAACGTGTCGAACAGCTTGATTGCTGGAACGACGAGGAACGCGCTGGCTGCGACGATTTCGGTCGCAGCTTCATCGATGTGTTCCCGAACTTCGGACGGACTGAGTTTCTCCAGGAGGAGTTCGCCAGTAACGGGATCGGCCACATAGGACACGATACCACCAATCACTGACAGGCCCATCGCGTACGTCACGATGTGGGTTGTGCTGTTGTGGGTGAAGCTCCAGAATTCGCCACTGAGAGTGAAGAATCCTGCACCTGCGTCAGCGCTCGGAATGAGCGTGAAGTCTCCGAAGAAACCAACTACTACTGCATACCCGATGAGCGCTACGAACGCGGCCAGGTACGCGATGTTATCCTGCACTTTGTCGATGGCGCCTTGAGCGGCGCCGGAATTACTTGTTGACATGATAGATTCTTGCTATCGTCCGACTGTTTCTCTCAATTGCTGCGACAGCGCGTGTTGGAGGGCTGGCGTAGCGGGCGACTTTGTCTTCAATTCAATTACTATTGTTGTGTATTAAAGGCTTATGCGCGAGTAATATTCTCCAGTAGTAACTATGTCGACATCGACTCTCAGTAGTCGAACCTGACTGTCAATCTCGTTACGAATCAGTTTCTTCTCGGAAGGTTCGTTTTGTAGATACCCGAAAAACGGCGCTTTAACGCCTCTACCCCAACTACCAACGTGACAAGGGATGAAAACCGCTGAAGTCGGGAAATGTTCTGTTCCCAACCACTTTCACCCGGCTGTTTTCGCTACTTCCGTAATTTTTGTTGTTCTCAGTTCGGAGCAAAAACGCTATCGCGCCACATATTCACTTGAGAGCATCGCTAAAGACAATCTGGACGGTTCCCGCGCCGCTACAATCGTGTGCGATTTTCGTATATCACCGTTTGAGCAATATATTTCGAGGAGCGCAGTTCTTGACAGAATATGTTGCTTCGATACCCCCAGAAATCTCTCAAATGGAACCAAGGTATAGGGGATGATGCAAGAGAAAGAGAGACTGGAACTGACGGTGTGCACCGGAAACGAAGGGGTGGCCAGCGCACCACCAGTGCGCTACATCAAGAAGTTGAAACGAATCCTACTGACCGGCTAGTGCCTACGGTCGATACGCACGAGGATCGGACTGATCACACCGCTTGCACTCACCATCATCCCGAAGCGGGGGCGCGTTACAGCCAAACGTTGAACATGTATCAGCCATAGCCTCGTTCACTTCGTCGAAACAATCCGGACACACATCTCCATCCGGCACTCGCTGTAGTGACTCGGCATCATCACCACACAAGACACAACAATCATTATCCGCTCGTTTCTGCCGGGTACGCTCACGGCCACGCATACGCTTACGGGTACGGACACGCTCCCTCTCCTTTTCCAATAACTCATCATCGACCAATGACTCGATACCCTCAGCTCGGCCCAGCTGGTGCAGCCACCCCCGATCAGCATCCGTGTCTGCCGACATCAGGCATCACCTTTGACGAATTTCTTCGTTGCCACCAACGCAATTACCTTCTCGGCCTCGTCTGCGTCGTCCGTTCCGATGTCAATGATTCCGTCGTCGCACAGTTCGTCGATGATGGTGTTAGCACGATCAGGCGTCATCGGACTCAACTCACCCGTCAGTGCTCCCCGAGAGACGCCGGTCATGGCACCATCGGCCATGTTCCACACAGTGCGTGCGACGTACTTCCGTTCACTCCCATCGTCATCGTCACTCCCACTGCCGCCATCGTCACTATCGTCGTCGCCGTCGTCCTCGTCTTCGTCGTCGGTTTCAACGACGTGGAACACCCCATCATCGTCCTCGACGACCTCGCCAGCCTCTTCGAGACGATCGATAGCGCCGAGCACATCGTCGATGTCCGACCGGTTCTGCCGACAGTAACTCACGATCGCTCTGTAAGTGGCTCCTGACGCGTTTTGTTCGTTCACACGACCGATGACACTCTTCGCGACCACTTCCGCGCCAGAACGCTTCCTATCAGCGTGCTCGTCCACGTCAGCGTCATCCTTGTCGTCCGAATCATCGTCAGAATCCATACTCGGGACATCCACTTCATCAACACGCGTAGCGAAGCGCTTCTGCGTCGAAGTCATCGCGTGCTCGAACCCAGTATCGGTGAACACCAGGTACTTCCGACTGTTAGCCCCGTCAGCATCCGCAGGATGATACTTCTCAATATCCAACGACCCGATTTTATTCAGCTCCTGCGCAAGCTGACCCTCATCCATCGGTTGCTCGTCACGCTCATGACAGAACGACGAATACGCACTGTAGATCTCGTTGAACGTGAGGTACACCGGACGGTCAGTATCGTTGTGATTGGTACGGACGTTCCGCAAGCAGGCCGTCTGGAAGTTCCAGAACGTATCAGCAGCAGCCTGATACTCATCGAACAATTCCTGCTGTGACTGCTCGTACGAGAACCCATCATTGTCACGCAGACGCTGCAACCCTTGCGCCATGATTTGCAACCAGGCAGCACGACCATCTTCAGTCGTCAATTCATCCTCAAGATTCTGGTCGCGAACCTTATGCAGGTCGTTGTCCTCATCGACCTCATCCTCCGGCAGATACGAATACGGCAAATGAATCGGCTTGATACGACGACGAACAGCCCGTTTTTCCTCGTCGAATTTCGCCGCACCGTTCATTCCAAAGAACATTTTAGCAGTGTTGACTGCGTTGAACTTATCGACGCCCTTGCGTTCGTGTGACGTCGCATCGTTCCCCGTGTTGTTCTTGATCTCGCTCGCGTCGTAGATGGTATCAGCCGGGATTTCCGGATCAATATTCGCAAGCGCACCAGTACCACCGGCCATCATCGCGCCACTCCATCGCGTGTCGGCAATGTCGTGTAGCGACTCTGACGCCGCGTTATCGTCACCGATGGTGTAGCGTAGACAGTTCATCAGCAGCGACTTCGAATTCGCGCCTGCACCGTAGAACATTCCGAACCACTGCCGGCGGTAGTGCTTCGTCAGAACGTCACCCATCATTTCAGCAATCACTTTCACGTCCTGTTCCGATTTCGTGATATCCCGCAGGTATTCTTCGATGCGCGTCGTATCTACATCTTCATCCCAACGTGCGTTCAGCCGGCGCGTAAACCGGTATTCTGGGTCGTGATCGACAAGCTCCCATGTCTCGATGTTCAGAACACCGTTCTTCACGCACCGCAACGGATCGTCGCCCGCGTTCACGTCACTGACAGACGTGACCTTGTTTGCGACCTTCAGTTTTCTCGTGACTTCGTTCACCTCCTGTGTGTTCGAGTGCCGGCCAAGGTTCTTGTCCATCAGCCGACCGACTTCGTCCTTCGCCTCATCGATGTAGATGCCCTTCTTCTCGTCGTACCAGAAGAATTCATCAATACCTTGGGACTTATCTTTAAGCTTCATCCACGCATGTTCCTCGTTCAGGAACTCAACACACTTCTCACGTGCCCACCCGTCCACATCGCTTTGCGTGGTCACGTCAATCGCGTCAACATCTTCTGGGTCGCACCCGTATGCGGCCTTGACCATTTTCCACGTGAGTTCACCGCTACCCATTGCTTTTTCAGCTGCTGAAGCAATACCCACAACATCACCGTCATCGATTGACGCGACAACGTTCAACGCTTCATCAACGTCTTCCGGCGCTTCGCTGAATTCGTGCGCCAACTGGAACGTGAGTTGCTTCAGCGGAACGCTCCCGCCTTCATCCTCGACAACCTCTTCGACTCGATTCTCAAACTCATCATCGTTCGCGAGCGTGTCGAAGGATTCTTCGACGTCTTCCATCGTCACTTCATCGTCAGCTTCGTCTTCACTCTCGTCTTTGTCGACGTCATCGTCTCCCGGGGACTCAGTGCTGGGTTCGACACCATCGGTACTGTCTGCGTCGTCAGGAGCAGCACTGCCAACTTGGCCGTCTGTGCCGAAATCTACGTCGTCCTTGTAACCGCTAGTTGTGTTCTGTTCGTCTGCGTCTGTCGTGTCGGGAGAGTCTTCCGACTCTCCGCGATTGCTATTATTTGCTGCCATGGTAGGCGTGTCCCACAACGGATCTCGATTCGTCCTGGTTAGGGACGGCGTCCGTTGCTTACCATCAAGTACCCCTGTGTTTGCATTAAGGCTTTGGCAGATTCCGCACCATCACCGCAGGAGGAATCAGCACGCCCGCGTTTTCAGCACCGACAGCACCGGAGCGGCGAGAATATCGAGGGTATCGACAGTGAATTCGTTTTCTGGATTGTTACAGAGACTCGAGAGGTTGGTACCGATAGAGAGGAACTGTGGTTTGCATCGATGGGGTGGATATTGGGGGTATTGGGGGTTAGCCTGTTTCCTTTTTAGAGGTATAGAAGCAACTTTCTCTGTATCTTACAGCTGGATATTGTTTGACCCCCAATACCCCCCATATTGATTTTTGTCGGAGTGTTGTCTTGCGGTTTTCGTATCCCGGGGGGTCTTATATGGTGTTTCAGGCGCTGTTCTTGTCGATCCTGAGGTGGGAGGGGTGCGTAAAATCTACATGGTCGGGTAGGGAAGGTTGGGTTGCCACCGTTGAGGTGGCGTTGTGGCCTTGAAATGCCATGGTAGGCATTGTGCCACATGACGGGGGTGGTTCCCCCGTCGATTCTCAATTGATTCCTTGGTGGTATTCGGCGCTTTTATTCACAGGCAGTAAGGGGATTACTCGGTTATATTATTGGGTAATCTTTAAGTGCGTTGGTGATCTAATTGTAGGTAGGACACAAGAGTGTCCGTGTGCCACAACGGAACCCAGGTGGTACCTGGGACACTTTCCTTTCGAAACTCATCTTGGCCAGCGTTGGCTGTGTCGGCTAGTACTTTTCGAGGTGATGGGCGTTGCACTTAATGCTAGTCGTGACTAACGTTCACATGCCCATAGATAGGCGCTGGCGAGCATACGTACACACAGATACTACCCATTGTTTGTCGGTCGGTCTGCTTAGGAAGTTCAGAGTTGTTCATCTATGCCATCTCTTTCGCCGCTTTTGCTTTTCACACATGCTTGCTGGCCAGCGGTCGCTATCGACTGTGTCGACGAAGTCGTCGTCGCTCCTCGAGTCGAACTCCCGGTATCGTTAACCCTCGCTGACTGATACATCTCAACATGAACGAAGAGATAGTGCGTGAGGTGGCGGGGCGGGATCGACACCCAGTGCGGTGCAGTTGTTGTGGTGACGTGGCCGACGGACGACTGCTTCTCGAAGCGCTCGAGTCAGGGGGAGTAGCGTCTCCGTGGGTTTGTCGGGACTGCCGCGAGTAGCGCGTCGAGTGATCGGTCGACGGGGTTATCAAAAGTGAAATTCCCGTCGACACTGCTGTTTTTCGCAATTCTTGCCGATAGTTGGTTGCTTTCGACTGTTTGGATGGGTGTCCTCGACTCTCGCATCATGGGGTTAGACCTCCATTAGTCACTTCCGATGGGTGTTTAGACCGATCGTATACAAGACATTGGTAAGAGAACTGTCTGTATGGCCTCGCCACCGAAGCCGGTAGAGCGCGTGATGCTGGAAACGGTCGCGTTTCACGATCCGATCGACTACCATCGGTTGCGTAGACTAGTCGGTGAGCGTCTGCATGGAGAATACAGCTCGAGTCGTCACCGTGAGGCTCTCGAGAATCTCCAGGAACTAGATTTAGTCGAGAGAGGCGGTATCGGACATGAATACGTACACCTGTCGGATGCTGGTTGGTCGCATCTTGGGGGAGAGACAACCAGGCACGGTGATGACGCCGAGTCGGTCGATGGCCCTGTGTGCGATGTATGCGAGACAGACGCGCTGGCAGAAGCCAGTCGGTGAGTTTTCTTAGTCGCGCAATGCTTGCGGGAGTTCACTGTCCTCCCACCCTTCGAACTCTAACTCGTCGATGAAGTTGTTGAGTTTGTCAGCGTCAAGCGCGTTGGTTTGCCACACGTCTACTACAACGTCGATAATCGCATGGATGGCCTGTTCAGAAACTGAATGGCTGGTGAGCGTTAGTCCGTGCCCCAGTCCGTAAATCCACTCTTCGTCTTCCGGTGGTTCATCAATCACTCGTTCGTGCGTTCGAACGATTTCGTTGAAGAACTGGTTTTGTTCCTCTGACAAATGGATGCGGTGAAGTTCTGCATCTTCATCGTACTCGATGGGCATTGGGTATAGCAACTCAGGTTGGTGGGATAGTGTTTCTGCCCGACTGATCGCTGCTGGTCTCAGCACTTATACCTAGTCGTTGAACAGTTGCGGATAAGAGAACCTTGATGCAACTGCTCAACGCTCTCCGAGACCGTATCGACCCACAATCTGGCCGTTCAGGTAGCGCCACGATCCCACCGAGCGACTGCTACTCGCTCCTCTCGAACGAGCGTCGGCGCTTGATCATCGAATTCTTGGCGACCATGGATGGTTCCTCGACGGACGCAGCCGCCGTTGCTGACCATTTATCTGAACTTGGCGACGACAGAAATTCGGCCTATATTAGCTGCATTCAGCAGCACCTTCCGAGAATGGCTAAATCGGGCGTGGTCGAGTTCAACGAAGCGAAGGATGTGACAGTACTCCCGGAACTGCAAGCGGTTTGGGAAGCCCATCAGGCGGTCGAGAACGCGCTCGAGTAACAACCGAACGGAACGTAGCGTTATCGTTCAACTTCGTCCGCACGGTCAGGGAACAACTCTCGAACCACCTGAAGTGCCTGCAATTCATCCAGCTCATCCCACACGCGCTGGCGCTTCTCCGTCGGAATGTCGTACAACTCGAACACTTTTCGTTCAATCTCCATGTCGAGATCGTTATCGATTTGTCCATCAGAGTTCGTCGCCTCCGTCACTAACCCCACGAACTCGTTGTACAATTCAACGTCTTCATCGTCGTCCCAATCAATTTCCGGGTACGGGAACCCCATAATCATTCCCTGCGTCTTGTACGGGTACGACTGCCACTCAATCTCGCTACGTTCCTTCGTGAAGTAATACAGCATCACGCGCGAGTTCAGCAACCCGAGGAAGTACTCTAGATCGTACCGGTCATACGGGTCTTCCCTGTCGTTCTTCGTGCGGAACACGTACACGACCTGTAACGTTCGGCCATTGGTTCGCTCAATAGTAGCGTTGAACCCGAACCCGGTCTTTCGAACCAGCATTTTCGGTGGCTCGAACAACGAGTCGTCCTCGAAGTCGATACCCTCGAGTGTGTCGTCGATGTAGGCGCTCCCGTCGATGCGGTACCTGACGATGTGCTCACCGAAGTAAATCGGCTTCCAGTCCCCGGGATTGTGGTTTTTGATTATGGTGCGCGTTTCAACCGCGTCCTCGAACTCGTATTCGTGGTCGCAGTGCGTGCACGTTTTCTCGTAGTACCCACCACCTTTTGACTCTGCTCGGCTGGCCGGGTAGGTGTCCCATTTCATGCAGTTCGGGCATCGCATCACATTCCCGCTCTTCCCGATCTCGTCACCACGACCGTCTTCAAGCACTTCATCGGTCGGAACAGTATCTTCCTCGATGAGTTCCATCAACTCGTAGTCTTCTTCACCCGCGAACACACGGAAGTTACACCCGTCCTCTCCGAGGATTCGTGATTGCGGTTTGATGTGCCGACGTTCCTCGATCAAGCTGGCGAGCGCGTCCCCACCAGCACCACGCATGCGTTCACGGTCTTCTTTTCGAAGCACACTCGTTTCGACCGGATGTTCCGGGTCGGACGGCGAGTTCGTGTACTGAATGATGGCTGCGCCGCTGTACACGCCTTCGAACACTCCCTCGCCAAGTTTGTGGGCCTGGTCTAGGAGGTAGTTCTCGGTCAGTAACTCTCTCACTGGGGCGTGCTCTTCGCGCAGGATGGAGTCTGGAACGATGAACCCGAGCGTCCCATCGTCCTCTAGCAGGTTGGTTGTGAGTTCGATGAACAGGTCGTACACGTCGTACTGACCGTTCGAAAGTTGGTAGTTGTCGCCGTGTTCCAACCATTCTCGGTACGAGTCGATGTCTGCACCCCATGGTGGGTTCCCTGCAATCACTGTGAACCCATCACCGTTCTTGTCGAACACGTGTTCGAACTCGCTTCGCCAGTCGAACGCACCCATTTGTTCGGCCTGTTCTTCGCTTATATCGAGAACGTCAGCAACTTCGCTCGCCGGCCCGTTCAGAAGGCTGTTTCCTGAACGAATGTTCTCCTCGAGGATTTTCGGGAGTTTCTCTCCCTCACTGAGCGCCTTCAAGAACAAGTTCACGGCAGCAATCTCGGTCGCCTGGTAGTCGAGGTCGACACCGAAAATGTTGTTGCGAAGGATTTGCTGTTCGTAGTCGTCCGGGATGGCTTGCGATTGTGAATACGCTGTTACTTCCATCCCTCCTGAACGCGCGTTTTTCGAGAGTTCATCGAATTCCTCGTACGCGTCTACGAAGTGGTCGAACGCTTTGATGAGGAAACTCCCACTCCCGCACGTAACGTCCAGAAAACGGATTTCCTCAATCTTGTCGAACGCGTCTCTCGCCGCTTCGAAGTTCGGGTCGTCGCTCGTGAGTTCCGCACGAACATCTTCCATCAACGTGTCGATGCGCTCGCCGAGCGTGCTATCGACGATGTACTCTACGACCGGGACAGGCGTGTAGTAAATCCCACTCTCCTGTCGAGTCGATGCTTGACCAACCAACTCCAATGCGGTTTCGGCCTCGGTTGTTTCCTCGATCGCGTGGCCGAGGTAGTCTTCGTAAATCGTACCGAGAATGTCGGCGCTCAGGTACGCGAAGTTGTACTCGTACAGGTTTTCGATGATGGTTTCAAGCGGGTCGTTCGAAATTTCCCGTGACTCGCAGGGGTGTTCTGCGAAGAGTTCGCTGTTGTAGACGCTATCGAATTCACGGAATGCATTCCTGAGATCGCCTATGAGGCGACGCACGTCCGGGTTGATGGTGGTGTTTCGCCATGAGTCCATCATCTGGTAGAGCGTGTCTGCCGGGATGACGCCGCGGTCTTCGGCGACTCGCATCACTACCAGTCGGTCGAGTATTCGCTGTACGTCTTCGCGCAGCTGCTCGATACTCAGGTCGGGGTGTTGTTCGTGCAGGTCGCGCGTAAGCGATACGAGGTAGTTCCCGACTGTGTGTACCGTAATTCTTACTGTAACTTCAACCGGTGCTCATTTCAGAATGTGTCTGGGTCGTTGAGGTGTGCTCAACCAACTCACTGACCCAGACAAGCAGATTTC
>Ga0208283_10110_pt1 | contig 47623 bp, 46 predicted proteins | sample AntRauMetaRauer1_FD_184785 | JGI IMG/M metagenome (GOLD analysis project Ga0208283, IMG submission 184785) | Saline lake microbial communities from Rauer Lake, Antarctica, in enrichment culture - Antartic Rauer Lake 1 Metagenome Rauer1 (SPAdes)... ...
GCTGTCGTTGGTGGGTTCGCTCTCACCAGTCGCGTTCTGTGTCTCGTTGGTGTCTGTCGCGTTCCTAGTGGTCTCGACTGGCTCGATAGCCACCAGAAACGTCGACTCGGTGGCGTTGATCGAGAGCCGGTGGCCAGCGACGACCGGCTCGGCAGTGGCCGATCCCGAGGCAAAGACCGTCCGGCTCTCGTTGTCGTGACTGAGTGCGACCTGATAGGCCGTTTGGCCGCCGACGGCCTGCCAGCCGGTTCGGTCGACCCGAACGGTCTCGGCCCAGCCAATCCCGCCGATCCGGACGGTCGACTCGCCCTCGGCGGCAAGTTCGCCCGTCGAGGTGTCGGTCGACCAGATGTGGCGGTCGGTGTTGCGGACGATCACCCCCGAGGTGTTGAGTTGGGTCGTTTCGCCGCCGATGGCGGCCGGAATCACGCTCAGCTGGCCGTTGGGAACGTTTTCGGCGTAGGTGATCTCGTAGCCCTCGATCTCGATTGGCTCGCCCGGCAGGGCCGCGTCGTCGGCAATTGTGAGGTTGACCGGGACCGCAGGACCGACGACGGCGGCGGTCACACTGAGAACCAATAGCAGTCCGACCTCACGACCGGTGGTCGAGCCGACCGATTCGGTGACTGTTTTGGGATCTGGAACGGCCCAGTTCGGGACCAGCGGCCTGTTGGGTGCGACGATACTCACCGTGAGGATCGCCACGAGGGCAAACACCAAAGCCAACCCGAGCGCGCGGTAGAGGACGTAGGTCTCGTTGCCGCGGAACCAGTAGACCGCCCATAAGGCTCGCGAGACCGCAAACAGCAGGAGTCCGGTCCAGACATGGAGGGCTGGCGGTGGTGACTCGTTTCGAAGCCGCAGGACCGCAAGCCCAAGCAGGACACCGAGCAGGAGGCCGACGAGGTGACCCTGAATGGCGATGTTGGCGAACCACGGCGTGCTGTAACTCGCCTCGGCGGCCGCCACCTGCTGTGGCATTCGGAGCGCGTCGAACAGTCGACCAAGGACGCCCTGTCCGACACTGGCGATCACCGTTTGGATCGGATACCGAACCAGCCCGAAGCCGGCAAAGGCGAAGACGACCGTCGAAAAGCCGATAATCGGTCCGATAGAAACGAGCGTCCCACCGATCCCGACGAGGATCGTTGCTACCGGAAAAATCAGTACGGCTCTGACTCTCGGATCAGTCCAGAGCCGCTCCCACGACGTTTCGGTTCGCCGGTCGACGTAGTGACCCCACCAGTATTCGGCCACCGAGCCGAAGGCGAGCGTCCCGATGACGTTCCCCGTGAGATGGCTGAAGTTGGCATGCGAAAAGCCGGCCATAAGCATGCCAACGGGGTCGAAGTAGCTCCAAGCCCGAAACGGGAGGACGACCGGATCGTTCGGATCATCGAGACCACCCTGAACTCCATAATAGACCGCCAACAGGAGACTCACCACGACAAGTGTGCCCCACGGTACGCCGCCGATAAAGCGGTCTGTGAGTGGGTCGGTGAGCCTCGCAGTCGACCGACTCACGAGAAGCAAGGTACCAATCGACAGCAGAATCATCGCCCCCAACAGCAGTTGCTGGAGCGGGAGTTCGGCGACTGCGATACCCAGTGAGTCGACGACAAGGGGGCTCCCACCGACCACCGGCGTCATCGCTCAGGGTGGGCGGCGGTCGACGGCGCGGTCGACACGACTACAGTTTACTCTCGGCGTCGTCGGCCAGTTCTTTCATCCGCTTGCCGACACGGCCCGCATTCGAGAACTCGTCTTCGCTCATCGCCGTGGCCAGCGCGTTGCCGAGCACGAACACGGCGTGTTTGTGCTCGCTTTTCGATTTGTGGACGTGCGAGGGATCGACGCTCAGCTCATCGTAGGGGTCGAAAAGCGTGGAGTCGACCGACTCCTGGGCCCGGAAGCTCTCCATGATGCTCACCATCTGCTCGTGGAGCTCCAGTAGTTCGTCTTTGTGCATATCTATCCTATGGACGGTCCTAATTTAAGAGTTGTTGGGGACTGTCACCCAAACGAACCAATTAGAAGACGTATTCGTCTTCGTGACCCATCATTCCGTCTTCTTCGAACCCGGAGTCGGAGCCGGAGCCAGAACCGGGTTCGTCGTCCATTGGACCACTCGTTTTGTAGGCTTTGATCCCTGTGGATAACAGATTTTCAATCGCTTCTTCGCGGTTGAGGAACTCGTCCTGTTCGACGAGCTGGGCGATCTGCATCTCTAGGTGTTCGGGGATGTTGATCTCGACTTTCGGCATCTGAACATCCGGGAGTTACCGGAGTGCCTATTTAAAACCACCGGCGTTACTGACCGGCTGTCCGTCCGCGCGTGGCGGTATATATACGGTCGCCTAGATCCAGTGTCGACTATGGTCACTGACGTTACGGATCTCTACGAGGCCTTCGGCGAGAGTCGACTGCCGCCGGGCCAGCGCGAAACGGATGGCTTTCCGGTGCTCTCGAAAGGCGGAACGCCCGCGGTCGACCCCTCTGAGTGGACCTTCGAGGCATTTGGCGTGGTCGAAAATCCTCTCTCGCTGTCGTTCGACGAGTTCCGAGAGCTACCGAGCGAGACCCAAACACAGGATTTTCACTGTGTCACTGGCTGGAGCAAATTTGATTGTCTGTTTACCGGTGTCTCGTTCCCAACGCTCGCCGAGCACGCGGGTGTCGACAGCGACGCAGTCCACGTCATGTTTCACTCCGCAGACGGCTATACGACCGATCTGCCGCTCGATGATTGTATGCGCCAAGAGGTGCTGTTTGCCTACGGCTATGATGGCGAGGCGCTGCCCGCTGATCACGGTGGGCCACTGCGCGTCGTAACGCCCCACAAATATGCTTATAAAGGAGCGAAGTGGGTAACTGGCGTCGAGTTCCTCACCGAGCGGGAGCGCGGCTACTGGGAGCAGCGGGGGTATTCGGGGACCGCAAACCCCTGGAACGAAGAGCGGTATGGCTAACTATCAGTCGACTGTTTGCTCACGATAGTCACCCTAAAGAGTCCGGGGTTCCGAATACAGCCAATGGAGTCGCCTCGCGCTGCCGACCAGCCGGTGTTGGTCAGCCGGTCGGTTCGGCTCGACGGCGAGCGACCGTCGTTCCGAGCCACGCTGAACGCACTGGATTCGCCCCGCACCGTCTGGGACGCGGCCGACGAGCCGACAGTTGTCGCCGGCGGGGCCGCAGCCACGCTGACCGCCGACGGTCCCAACCGATTCGACCACATCAGGCAGGCCGCCGAATCGCTGTTTTCCTCCGGCGATGTTCACGCCGGGACCGAAGCCGCCTGCCCGCGGCTGTTCGGCGGCTTTACCTTTCACGCCGACCAGCCGACCGAGACTGACGAGCCCGAGGTCGGTGCCAGTGGAGCCACAGTCGACACCGACGGCGGCCTGACGACCGAGCCACAGTCCGACGACGCCACCGCGACCGACGCCTCGCCGTGGGCGGCGTTTCCCGACGCGCGGTTCGTCTTTCCAAGAGTTCAAGTAACGATCACCGACCGCGGGCCGTGGCTCACGGTGAACGCGGTCGGTCCCGATGCCTCGGTCGAGGCTGTCGAGACACGACTCGAAACCGAACGTGAGCGAATCGAGTCGCTGCCTGTGGCCGATCCCGAAACCCCACGTCCCGGAATCGTCGACCGCCGCCGAACCACGACGCCCGAATCGTGGCGCGCGGGCGTCACCGCCGCCACCGACCGCATCGAGGCCGGGGCGCTACAAAAGGTCGTGTTGGCGCAAGCCTTGGAGGTCGACCTCGCGGCTGATCTCGCGGTCGGCGACATCCTCTCGCGGCTCGGCGAGAAATACCCGGCCTGCAATCGGTTTCTGATCGAGCCTGCGGGACCGGAGCCACCGGCCTTTTTCGGAGCCACACCCGAACGCCTCGTCTCGCTTCGGGGCCGGACGGTCGAGACCGACGCGCTGGCGGGAACGACCGGTCGCGGCGAGACCCCGGCCGAAGACGAGTGGCTCGCCTGCGAACTGCTGGCCGACCCGAAAAACGTCCACGAACACGACCTCGTTGCCGAGACGATCCGCGATCAGTTGGCCCCGTTTGCGGCCTCGGTCTCAGCGGGCGAGCAACAGATCAAACGGCTTGCGAACGTTCAACACATCCACACCCCAATCACTGCAGAACTGGCCGAGGATACCCACGTGCTATCGCTGGTCGAGGCGCTGCATCCGACGCCTGCGGTCGGTGGGTTGCCGCCGGATAAGGCCTTAGAGACGATCCGCGAGACCGAACCCTTTGATCGTGGCTGGTATGCGGCCCCAATCGGCTGGATCGACGCCGCCGGCAACGGGACGTTCGCCGTGGGGCTTCGGTCGGCCGTGGCGACGCGTCGACAGGCTACCCTCTTTGCGGGCGTCGGCATTGTCGGCGACAGCGACCCCGACAGAGAGTGGGACGAGGTCGAACTCAAGTTTCGGCCCATCCTCGACGAACTCGAAGCCGAGTGAGGTGTCGTCTCCTTAGTCGTCGGACTCCGCTTCGGCGTCCGCACTGGCGTCGACGCCGGTGTCGACCCGAACCGGCTCGGAGAGCCCGTGGGCGAGTGCCTGTTCGGTTTCGGCGTCGAACAGATGCAGATTCGTTTTGTCGAAGACGACCGACAGCTCCTGATTTTCGTCTACTGGGGTATCCGGGGCGACGTTCATCAGGATCTGTCCGCTGGCGCTGGGGTCTTCCATGTCGACCGTTTCGCCCTTGCTGGTGACGAGATAGACGAATATCTCGTCGCCCATCGGCTCGATGACGTCGGTGTAGGTCTCGATGGTGTCGGTCACGTCTCCGACCGCGTTGTCGACCGGAATCACGTGTTCTGGCCGAACGCCGAGTACTACCTCGTGGCCGACCGAAATCCCGATAGCCGCCGGATCGAACTCGACGTCGCCGTGTCCCGACTCCGACTTGAAGCCATTCGGGGTTATCTCGCCGCTGATGAAGTTCATGGCGGGCGAGCCGATGAAGCCAGCCACAAACCGGTTTTCCGGCTCGTTGTAACAGACCAAGGGTGGATCGATCTGCTGGAGTTCGCCGCCGTTGAGGACCGCGATCCGATCCGACATCGTCATGGCTTGGGCCTGATCGTGGGTGACGTACACGATGGTCGTATCCAGTTTGCTGTGGATACGCTGGAGTTGGGTTCGCATGTGGACCCGGAGTTCTGCGTCGAGGTTCGCTAAGGGTTCGTCCATCAGGAACACGTCCGGCTCCCGGACGATTGCTCGGGCGATGGCGACGCGCTGTCGCTGGCCGCCGGACATCTCGCTGGGCATCCGGTCCAACATGCCGTTGAGTTGGACTGTGTTGGCGGCGTCCTCGACGCGCCGATCCATCTCGTCTTTGTCGAACTTTCGGAGTTGGAGCCCAAAGGAGATGTTGTCGTAGACATCCTTGTGGGGGAACAGCGCGATGTTCTGGAACACCATCGCGATTCCTCGGTCTTTCGGCGGGAGGGTCGTCACGTCACGGTCACCGATTGCGACGGTGCCGCTGGTGGGTTTGGTCAACCCCGCGATCATCTCGATTGTGGTCGACTTCCCACAGCCCGAGGGGCCGACGAGCGTGACGAACTCACCGTCCCTGATGTCGAGGTTGATGCCTTCTATCGCTACATCGCTACCGTATTCTTTTCTGATGTTGTCGAGTGTTATGGTTGCCATTATTCTTTCAGTGCTCCGGAGGTGAGTCCGCTAACGATCTTTTCCTGTGCCACGACGACCAAGATTGCAACTGGAACGACCGCGACGATGCTGGCTGCCGCCATCAGGTCGTACCGGACCTGGAACTGCGACTGGTAGGAGATGATGCCGTCGACAATCGGGGCCCAGTCTTGGGCCGCCGTGCCGGTCATCAGGAATGAGAAGAAAAACTCGTTGTAGACCGCAATGAATGTCAAAATTCCGGCTGTCGCCACGCCGGGGGCCGACAGTGGGACGATGACCCGAAACAGCGCGCCGAGCCGGGTCGTCCCCTCGATGCGGGCGGCGTCTTCGAGTCCATCGGGGATCTGACTGTAGAACGTTGTCAGAATGAAGATGGCCAGCGGCATGAAGATCGCACTTAAGGGGATGACGACGCCGCCGGGCGTGCTGTACAGTTCGGGCGGTGTCAGTCCCAAGAAGCTGATCTGTTGGGTGAACAGCTGGAACAGCGGAATAAAGAACGCCGCCGGTGGGAAGAAGCTGATCACCAGCACTGCCAACATCAAGGGTCGCTTGCCGCGGAATTCGAGTCGACCGAAGGCGTAGCCTGCGAGGCTGGCGACGATCAGCACGAAGATCGTCGTCAGCGTGGCGAACACGAAGCTGTTGAACAGATAGAGGTGTAGCGGGATTTGCTGGAAGATTTCGACGAATGAACTTGGGTCGAATCCCGCCGGCAAGAGGCCGACACCCTCGCTGACGCGGCTACTGTCCGAGAGGGCGATCATCGTCAGCCAGTAGATCGGGAACAGCGTGGTCAACAGGAAGAAGATCACAACCACGAAGAACAGCGCACGGTAGACCTTCTTGGGGTTCTTGATTGCGCTGTCGACCCAGTTGCTGAGTGCCCCACGCGTTTCGTCATCTCGACGCTCGGTCTGTGTTGGTTGACTCATTGGTAGCTCCCTTCCGGACTAAGCTTGAGCACGACGAGGTAGCCGCCGATCACCAGGGCGATAATCGACGCCGTGATGAACGCAATCGTCGCCGCCGAGGCGTAGGCTTGGGTCGTGCCGAACATCGTGTCGACGACGAGGCATGACAGCGACGGAACGGTGCCACAGCCAGCTCCCGAGGCTTCGATGATCCCGTAGATTCGCATGGCGTCGATGGTCCGGAACAGCATCGCGACCATCAGCGCCGGGAAGATCAGGGGGAGTGTGATGTGACGGAACCGCTGCCACGGCGACGCACCGGCGACCTCGGCGACATCGTAGAGGCTTTTGTCGATACTTTGCATTCCCGCAAGAATCAGCAGCGCCATGAACGCCGATGTCTTCCAGATGTCGGCGACGGTGACGATCACGAACGCGTTCGTGCTGCTGGTCAGTGGGTTCGCGCCGAACAGTCCAATCGCTTGGAGTGGATCCGAGAGGAACCCAACTGAGGGGTTGAACAGCAGGAAGAACAACATCCCCTGAATCACGATGGGGATCGCCCACGGGAGGATAATCGAGACCCGAACCCAGCGTCGACCGCGGTACTCTTTGGACATGATGTAGGCCTGTCCGAAGCCGATCAGCGTCTCGAAGACGACGCTGATGACCGCAAATGCGAGGGTAACCAACAGTGCCTGGCGGAAAAACGGCGTGCCGCCGGTGAAGTCGATCAGGGGTCGTGACAGCAGTGGGTTCTGGTTGGTGAGGACGTCGACGTAGTTCGCGAGGCCGACGAACTCGCCGGTTTTGGCTGCGCCGAAGAGGTTGTCGGCGAACAGTGAGACTCTGAACGTTCGCCACAGCGGCCAGAGTGCGATTATCGTCAACACCAGAAACGCCGGTGCCAAGAGGAGATAGGCGTAGGCCTCCTCGCTTAAGTTCTCCATCCAGTTGAGAACGCGTGTGACTGGATTCCAGCCGTGGCCCTGTTGGCGTCGCTGTTCAGTTGCCATGTTCGCCTCCGTGTGCTTGTCTTGGGTGCATAGTTGTGGATTGTGTCTAGATGTTCTCCAAGTCGACGAGCGCACTTTCTAAGTCACCCATCGCTTCCGTCGGCTGTTTTCTGCCTTGGAGGGCGTCGTTGATCTCTTGGTAGGCCTGCTGGGACTGCTGTGACCACACCGGCGTCACCGGTCGCGCGACGGTGTTGTCGCCGGCGATCCGCAACGATTCGGAGTAGTCGCCGAACGCCGGATGGTCGCCAGCGAGACTCTCGACGAGATCGGGCTGGTGGGGGATGAAGCCGGGACCATTCAGCTGTGCGGCTTGGACTTCCTCCGAGTGGAACGCCTGGAGGACCTCCAGCGTCGACTCTAGATCGGTGGTGTTGGGATTAGCTGCTACCAGCCACCCACCCAGTGCCGCGGTCGTGCCACCGAGCCCCTCGTTGGCGGCCTCGCTTTCCGGGACACCGTAGGGCATCGGCATCACACCCAACTCTTGGCCGCCGGTGAACTGCTCGTCGGCCATCGGAATCGTGTAGGTCCAGTTGCGCATCGCCACCGCGTTGGTGTCGCCGACAAATGCGCCGTCGGTCTCCTGTTCGGTCCAGCCGAAGACGACGTTGGGTGAGCACTGGGCGATCTCTTGGCTGGCTGCACTGCTGCCGGTGACCATATCTCGGGCGACGTTGAGCGCCTCGATGACCGGTGGCTCCTCGACGGTGATCGGACGCTCACCGACGGGGCCGAAGAGGGTCTCAAGCCCGCCGAAGTACGCGCCGCCGTAGCTCGACATGAGTTCGTTGAACGTACAACACGAGAGGCCGGGATAGCTGTCGGCCTGCCAGACGTAGCCGTAGTCGACATCGGCGTTGTTGTGGACCTCCGCGACACTGGCGCTCCACTCGGCCCACGAGGGTGGGTCGGTCGACCACGTGTCGAACTCGCTGTCGGCGTAGCCAGCGTCCCGAAACAGATCCTTCCGGTACTGCATCGTCGGAAAGTCCGGGAAGAAGGGGATCGCCCACAGCTCGCCGGTGTCGGGATGGCTCCCCGTCTCGACGAGCATGTCGAAGCTCTCGGATTTGACCTCCTCGATGAACCCGTTGTCCATCTCTGCTTCGAGATTGACGACACTCTCTCGGACAATAAACGGGATCGTCCACCCGTTGTCCATCACCATGATGTCCGGGCTCTCCTGTTGGGCATCGAGCAACGTCACGAACTCCTCGGCCCGCGCGTCGGTATCCTCCGGCCCAGCGGTGATCTCGATCCCGATATCCTCCGAGACACCAGCGTCGTAAAACGCCTGGATATCCATGCTTTGGGCGAGGTTCTGGTTGCCCAGAATCTCGACTCCCTCGGAGCCACTGGCGCTGTAACAGCCCGCTATTGAGGCCATTCCGGTGACTCCCGCTACCTGAACGAACCGGCGTCTGGATACTGGCCCTGTAGCTGATTTTTGATTCTTTTTTCTTTCCTGTGCCATATGAACAGATGTTCCTCATGATTAATCATAAATATTTTTGCCATCAGTTTCAATATTGTATATATCTATATTATCGGTGACAGTTCCTCCCGTGTCGACTCGCTGCCCACCCGCATCCCAACCCGCCGGACCTATCAACGACCACGACCAGAATGGACTCAATGACTGCACCGAACCGGAACACGCTCTGGGGGCGGGCCATCGCAAGTGAACTCGCCCGTAGCGGTGTCCGCACCGTCTGTATCTCGCCGGGGAGTCGGTCGACGCCACTCACTGTCGCCTGCGACGAACACGACGATCTGCAGACCGTCTCGGCACTCGATGAACGCTCGGCGGCCTACTTCGCACTGGGTCGGGCTCGCCGGACGGGCGAGGTCACTCCACTTATCTCGACCTCGGGCACCGCTGCCGCCAACTACCATCCCGCCGTGATCGAGGCCAGCGAGGGTCGGGTCCCGCTATTGTTGCTGACTGCCGACCGACCGCCGGAGCTCCGAGATTCGGGAGCCAACCAGACCGTCGACCAAGAGAAGCTCTATGGCGACGCCGTCCGGTGGTACAAGGACCTCCCCGAGCCAGCCGCCGAAGACCGGACGCTTCGCTCGCTGCGAACCGACATCTCGCGGGCGGTCGGAACCGCTGAGGGGACGCCCTCCGGGCCAGTGCATCTCAACGTCCCATTTAAAAAACCGTTAGAGCCGACGCGGGTCGACGGCGATGTGCCCGCCGACCTACCGGAGTTGGCCGCCATGGGTCGCGGCTCCGAGGAGCCGTTCGTCAGCCGCACTGTCGGCCACCCGCAGTTGGACGATCAGGACCTCCGTAAACTGGCCGAGGAACTCAGCGTCGACCGTGGACTCATTGTCGCTGGACCGGCTGATCCGCCGGGGCTCACTGCCGAATCGGTCACTGCCTTCTCGCATGCCACCGGGTTCCCGATTCTCGCCGATCCGCTCTCGGGACTCCGGTTTGGGGGCCATACTCGTACCGCACCCGTCATTGGGGGGTACGACAGCTACGTCGACACCGCCGTCACCGAGTCGTGGCCCGATCCCGAGGTCGTCGTCCGACTCGGGGCCTCGCCGACTTCGAAACCGCTGCGAAAGTATTTGGCCAAAACGGGGGCACGACAGTTAGTCGTCGACCCCACGGGCGCGTGGCGCGAGGCGGAGTTTGCGGCGACTGATCTGGTCGTCGCCGATCCGGACCGACTCTGTGGCCACCTCTCGCAGGTCATCCGCAGCGGTGGCAGCGCCGAGTGGCGAAACCGCTGGACGAACGCCGAGGCGGTCCACAGTGAGACGGTCGACGACCACGCTGACACAGCCTTCGAGGGCGGGATTCTCGCGGATGTCGTCGCTGGACTCGCCGATCCGTCGACGCTTGTGGTCTCCAACAGCATGCCGGTCCGTGACCTCGACCGCTTCGGGGAGCCGGGAACCAAATCCATTACCACGGTCGGCAACCGCGGGGCCTCCGGAATCGATGGCATCGTGTCGACCGCGCTGGGGGCGGCTCACGGGACGACCGACGACGTCACACTCGTGATCGGTGATCTGGCCTACTACCACGATATGAACGGCCTGCTCGCACTCCAGCGTGCCAACGTTGATGCGACGATTGTCCTGCTCAACAACGACGGCGGCGGGATTTTTCACATGCTGCCTATCGAGGAGTTCGAGCCGCCGTTCACCGACCAGTTCAAGACGCCCCACGGGATGGATTTCGAACCAACTGGGGATCTGTACGGGTTCGACTACAGCCGTGTTGAGGGTCGCTCGGCGTTCCGCGAGGCCTATAGCGAGGCGGTGTCGACCGATGGCTCGCACGTTATCGAGGTCGAAAGCGATGCCGAGGCGAGTCACGCAGTTCGGGATGAGTTGCAGGCCGAGACAGTCGACCGACTGGTCGACTGATCGTTGGCTTGGTGACTGACCGCTGGCTGGTCGACTCGTTGGTGGGGACTAACTGTTTCTCAAAACCAAATCAGCTATAGTGGCTGATTGGGTAGCAACTGTCACGCATGACCAGAGCTGAACTCATCGCCGCCAGTGAATCGCTCGAACACGCCGCCGAGGGGGCCAGCGACGATCTCACGGCCAAACTCTCCGAGCAGGCCGACACCCTTGCGACCCTCGCCGACCGCGAGAAGGGGCCCGACCACGGTCGACTGGCCAAAATCGAACACTCGCTTCGCTCGCTGAAGGAGTCGGCTAGCGACGAAGGGGCTGACCTAATCGACGACGCACTCACACACATCAAGGAGTACCGAAAAACGGTTGATGGTGTTTGAATAGAGTACACCGAGCGACATCGGTCGGACAGTTTGGGGGTAGTGAGGAGACAATCACAACCATATAGTGACGCTGTGGTAAGTTTCGGGCGATGACTGAGTCGACGCGGCTGCGTGGGACGCTGTGGATTATTTTGGCCTCGGCAACGCTGACAGTGATGGCCGGAGCGATCCTCGGCCCTATCGTCCCGGCGATCCAGTCGACGCTCGGCGTCTCCGAATCGAATGCGGGCCTCATCATTACGACTCACGGCGCGCTCATCGTCGTCTTCAGTCCGATTGCGGGCGCGCTCATCGACCGCTTCGGCCCGCGTCGACCCTTTATCGGTGGGCTCGTTTTGTACGGCATCGGCGGCGGGGCCGGACTCGGGATCGATTCGTTCGGCCCGTTGCTCGCCTCGCGGGCCGTGTTGGGTGTCGGGGTGGCCTTTGTCTATACCGGTGTGACCGTGTTGATTTATGATCTCTATGAGGGCCAGCGGATGAACGAGGTCCTCGGGCTGCGGAGCAGCGCCAACAGCGTCGGCGCGGTGATCTGGCCGCTGGTCGGCGGCGCGCTCGGCACGCTCTCGTGGCAGGCCCCCTTCGGCGTCTATCTGGTTGCGATCCCGCTGGGATTGCTCGCAGTCGTGACGATCCCCGAAACCGGCGGCGAGAATCGATCCGCCCAGAGCGAGTCGACGGATAGGGGTCAGTCGACGGATAGGAGCACGTCAGCAGGTGGAATCGCCGGTATTGCTGCTGTTTTCCGGGAACGACCGGCGCTGCTGGCGGTGTATCTGCTGTATTTCGCCGCCAACGCGTTGCTGTACAGTATCGTTGTCTTCTATCCGCAGTTGTTGGCCCAGTTGGGGATCACCTCTTCGCTGTCGATCAGCCTTTATCTCGCGGCCAACGGGCTGGCTGGCGGGATTTCGGCGGCACTCTACGGTCGACTTGTGGCGCGAATCGAGCGACGATGGCTGGTGCTGATCGCGCTGGGCCTCTGGGTGGCGGCGTTTGCAGCGGCGACCGCGGCCCAGTCGGCGCTGACCGCAGTGCCGGCTGTCGTCGCGTTCGGGTTGGGGTTGGGATTGGTGTTTCCCTCGGCGTTCGGCTGGATCGAATCGCTTGCGCCAGTCGACCGGCAGGGCCAGTTTAGCTCCTATCTCGCCTCGGCAGGCTATACCGGCCAGTTCCTCTCGCCGGTGATCTTCGGCCCGCTGATCCCGCTGTTCGGGGTGCGGGGTGTCTTCGGGGCGGCGACCGCCGCCGCTGCTGTCGGGCTTGTCGTGTTGGGGGCGGCACTGGCAGTAGGGAAGACGGGGTCGACTGCGTCGTCGTAACTGAGGGGGTGGATTATTCGGCTCGGTCGATTGCTTCGTCGACCTCGATTTCGTCGCTGTCGACCTGTTCTTCGACCTCGACGAGTCGGTCGAGTTTCTGCTCAAACTCCGCCTCGCCGAGTTCGCCAGCGGCATACTGGTGTTTGAGCTCGTCGAGGGCCGTGCGCTCGGGGTCGTCGGTCGACTGGAGTTTTCTGATCTCGTTCCAGCGCCAGCCGATCCAGAGGCCGAAGGCCGCGAGGATGCTGGCGGTGACAGCAATAAAAACGGTTGCTGAGGTGTAGTTGGCGACCCACATGAAGCCAACGAGGGCGATGATGTCCGCACCGAACACGACCATCATACCGAGCATAAGATCGGTGACGAGGCCCTCCTCCGGGTCGACTGGCATGCTACCTGTCAGTTGGGTCTCCCAATTGATGATTCCTCGGGTTGGGAGCGTGATTTCCATATACTGGTTGTAATGGTCGACTATTTGTGACACGATAGTGTTCGTATGATTCGAGATCGAACGAGGAGCTAGTGGCAAAAATCGAGAACACCGACGCGCTGATCGACGAAATCGTGTCTGAACTGTTCGGGCTGACCGACGACAAAATAGAGATTGTCGAGGCAGTGGTCGGGGAATAGTACCGCGCGATCGGGGCTGTTGGAGAGTAGCATCCGCAAGCGAAGCGAGCGGTTCCCTGCCGAGCGTAGCGAGGCAGCCCTTTTTGATCCACATTTTTGCGGGAGTGGTGCCGAAGGCACCCGAACCCGAAAAAGGTGGTTTTGAGTGTAGGGTCTCTCACAGTGAGGTATGGTAAGCGAAGATACAGTCCTCGATACGTTTCCGGACAGCCCAGTGACCACGGCCGCACTTTCGGAGCTCGAAAATCACGACGATATTCTGACGGCGATCCCGCTCATCTCGGAGGCTCGCGGCGCAAAGGAACTCTCCAAACACGCGGTGATCCAAACCGACTCAGTCGCCATTGTCGTCGTCTACAATGACGGCGAGGGATGGACCGTCGACCATCGCGTCGACGGCACCGACCGCGACAATGACGCGGTGTTCGAGGAGGCAATGGTCGCCGCACAGGGTGAAACGTCGCTGGTCGACGCACCCAACGAGAAGTAGTCCACGAGAGAAGCAAGCGGTTCACTGCCGAACGGAGTGAGGCAGCCTTTTTGATCCACATTTTTGCGGTGAGCGGTGGCCGAACGGAGTGAGGCCACCCGAACCGTAAAAAGGTGGGAGTCTACTCCGACGCAGAAACAGGTGGTTTGGGAAGCCGAAGTTCGACAGTCGACCCAAGCTGTTGTGGCTCGATGACACTGACTGTGCCACCGACACCGGTGACAATCCAGTAGACGAGCCACAGCCCGAGGCCGCGACCGTGGGCCAGCGGCGTCTCCTCGCCGGATTCGAGGACCGACCGCTCCAACTCGGGGAGCCCCGGTCCCTCGTCCCGCACCCGAATCTCAACGTGTGTGTCGGTCTCGGCCAGTTCGATCCCGACGCTGGGAGACTCACCTGCATGTTTGGCGGCGTTGTCGACCAGTTCCCAGACGGCGGTCTCCAGCCGTGGGGCCGTGTCGACCACGCATGTTTCGAGTCCCGAGGCGGCAATCGATGCCTCGGGATACTGGTCGCCGAGTTGGTCGACCACGCGGTCGACGAGCGGGCGGAGATCGATAGGCTTCCGCTCGATAGGCCCGTCGAGCGTTTGTTCGAGCTTTTGGGCCGTCTCACTCAGATCGAGCAACCGATCCGAGGTCGTCCGCACGCGCTTGGCCAGCGTCTGCTGTTGGCCCACCAACTGGTCTTCGAGCATCTCGGCGTAGCCGTTGATAACGCCGACATCGTTGCGCAGATTGTGACGAAGCACACGGTTGATGACGCTGATCAGTCCGTCCCGACGCTTCCGCTCGGTGACGTTCCGAGTCATCCCTTGGACGGCAACGATATCTTCGGTAGTGCGCTCGCTTTCGGGCACCTCGCTGTCGTAGATCGGCGTCCCGCGAACATCGGCGTAAATGACGTCACCTGCCTTCGTCTCCAAGGGGAGATACCGCTCCTCGACTGTCTCGCCCGACAGAATCTGTTCGAGAAGCTCCATGGCGCGTTCTGCGGCCTCCTCGTCGGGAAAGACCAGCTGCATCGACGAGCCGGTGAGTTCTTCGGGCTCGTAGCCCAGCAACTCGACGACGGACGGGCTGTTGTAGGTGAACTGTCCGTTGAGATCGAGCCGAAAGACGTGATCGAAACTGGCGTCGATGACTGCGCGATAGATCTCACTGCGTTCGTTGAGCTGGGTTTCCCACGCCGTGAGTTCCTGTTCGTACTGCTGTTGTTCGATCTCGTAGCCAGCCATCTGTGCCACCAGATGGCTGAACGATTTTTCGGCCTCGGAAAACGGCTCAGCACGTGCGTTTTGGGCGGTAAAACAGACTGTTCCGTACGGTTCGCCGTCGACCAAAATCGGTGCACCGTGGTAACAGTGAATGCCGTATTCGACAGCATCCACACTATCTTCGAGTCCCACGTCGGTGACGTCGGAAAACGCGACGATCTCCTCTTCGCGAATCGTCCGCAAACAGTAGGTGGTGTTGAGATCTCGCTTGAGCCCAGTCGGATCGGGTTGCTCGCCCGGATCGGTACTGATGAGGACTTCCCAGTGGTCGGTCTCCTGATCGATCGTGGTGACGATTCCCATGTCGACGCCGAACTGTGAGACACCGACATCGAGGGCGTCTCGGAGCCGCTCTTCAAGTGGGCGGTCGGTTTGCATCACCTCGTAGAGTCGTGAGTATGCCGTCTGGCGATCAAACCCTGCTTGGATCCCACTCATACTGCTTGCCCCCGGCTCTCGCTCATACTTATCTATTGGGGATACGTCCTATTATAAACTCCGTACGGTGACACCGCAGATCCCGATAGTGCAGACGGTCGACCCCGGTTTCGGCTGGCTTTTTAGTGCCGCCGTCCCTCCCTACCGTATGGTTTCGGAACTCTTTGATCCCGACCGCTGGGAGACCGTCGACGCCTTCGCGTTCGACGACATCACCTACCACCGCGGGGTCGACGTCCCGGCCGTCCGCATCGCCTTTGACCGCCCAGAAGTTCGGAATGCGTTCCGCCCGGGCACGGTCGACGAACTGTACACAGCCCTCGATCACGCCCGCAAACAGGCCTCGATTGGCTGCGTGCTTCTGACGGGCAACGGCCCCTCCGAGAAGGACGGCGGCTGGGCCTTCTGCTCGGGCGGCGACCAGTCGGTCCGGGGTGGCTCGGGCTACGAGTACCGCGACGACGACGAGGCCGCCGCGGACGACGATCCAGCAGTACAGGAAGCCAAGGCCGGTCGACTCCACATTCTGGAAGTCCAGCGCCTGATTCGGACGATGCCCAAACCAGTCGTCGCCGTCGTGCCGGGCTGGGCAGTCGGTGGCGGCCATTCGCTGCACGTGATCTGTGACCTCACACTCGCCTCCGACGAACACGCCAAATTCCTCCAGACTGACCCTGATGTCGCCTCCTTCGACGGCGGCTTCGGCTCGGCGTATCTCGCCAAACAGATCGGCCAGAAGAAGGCCCGAGAAGTGTTCTTCCGGGGAAAAACCTACTCCGCCGAGGAGGCAGCCGATATGGGGATGGTCAACGAAGCAATCGCCCACGAGGATCTCGAAGACGTCGCCTTAGAGTGGGCCGACGAGATGACTCAAAAGAGCCCGACCGCGATGCGGATGCTCAAATACGCGTTTAATGCGACCGACGACGGGATGATGGGCCAGCAGGTGTTCGCCGGCGAGGCGACCCGGCTTGCCTACATGACCGATGAGGCCAAAGAGGGTCGGGATGCGTTTCTCGAAGGCCGCGAGCCCGATTTCGACGAGTTCCCGTGGCACTATTAGGCGACCTCAGTCGACGGCCTCGACACCGGTGATCTCGAACCGCGCCCCGCCTTCGGTACCCGTCGTAATCCGAATCTCCCAGCCGTGTGCTGCGACGATCTCGTCGACGATACTCAGTCCGAGGCCGGTACCATCGTGGGATGTCGAGTAACCCCCCTCGAACACGGTCTTGCGGACGTCCTCAGGGATGCCGGGCCCGTCGTCTTCGATATAAAAGCCGTCGTCGAGATCGCCGAACGTGACCTGAACGTTCTCCCCGCCGTGCTCGACAGCATTGCGGATGAGGTTCTCGAACAGTTGTCGGAGTCGCGTTTTGTCTGCGTCGACCCTTCGGTCGGTTTGGACCGACACGGTCGCCTTCTCGGTCGGGACGGTCTCCCAACACTGCTCGACGAGCGTCCGGAGGTCGATGGTCGAGCGTTCGCTGATGGCGTTTTCGGTCCGACTCAGCAGGAGGACGTCGTCGATCAGCGTATCCATCCGTTCGACCGCGGCCTGTACGCGGTGGAGTTCGGAGACATCGCCAGTTTCGACAGCTATGTCGACGTAACCCTCGATAATGCCGAGTGGGTTCCGCAGGTCGTGGGAGACGATGGAGGCAAACCGCTCCAACTGCTCGTTTTGTTCGTGGAGCTGTTCGGTCACCTGTCGGCGCTGGAGTTCGTAGCTCACCCACCGACTCATCAGGTCGACTAAGGTTTCTTCCCAATCGGAGAACTGGCCGTTTTTCGTCTCGGTGCCGTAGAAACAGAACGTCCCGTACACCTCGTCGTCGACGAAGACTGGCGCGCCGAGATAACATCCGATTCCCCACTCGGCGAACCCAGCGCGGTCGGTCTCGTCGGGGGCATCGCGTTCGACATCTCCCAATACGACCGTCCGTTCGGTGCTGGCGGCGATCTCGCAGTTGGTGGCCGACACCGGTACGACGTCACCCTCCTGAATACTGTCGTCGTCCGATGCGACGATCTCGAAGGTGTAGTCGTCGCCGTCGATCTCCGACAGCGTGCCGTACTGGGTGTCGAGTTCCCGTCGCCCGAGTTCAAGCAATTTCCGGACTTGCTGGTCGAACGAGTGGTCTCGATCCGAAATGATGTCGTGCATCTCCCGCAGGACGCGCTCGCGGTTGTGTCGTTCGGTGACGTCCTGAACAGCGCCGCGAAGCGTCTCGACGGTCCCGTTTTCGACGGCGGGCACGCCTTGGACGCGGAGCCAGCGAACCTCGCCGTTGGGCCGCACAAACCGAACGTCGACGTCGAACGGCTCGCCGTCGGTGAGTGCCTCGTCGACTGCGCTCGCAATGATCGGTCGATCCGCCTCGTGATAGAAGTCGAGAGCCTCCTCCAGCGGTGGCTCTTCGTCGCCCTTGACGCCGAGGATGTCGAACAGGTGGTCGGTCCAAAACACCTCTCTTGTTTCGGTGTCGATCTCCCAGCCGCCGACGTCGGCGATGCGCTCGGTTTTGGCGAGCAGATCCGTGGTACGTTGGAGTTCGCGTTCCCGCTTGTGGTCGGCCCGGTACTGCTCGACGAGGTCGACGATCCGGTCGAGGAGCGCCTGTTTTTGGTCCGTATGCAGATACTCCGAGACATCCGCCGAGATCGCGTCCTTAGCGAGCTTCTCGCTGCCGCCATCAGTCCGGAGGATGAACGGCAGCGAGGGGTAGTCCTCGCGGACGGTTTCGAGCAGCTCGATCCCATCAATGTTCGGCAGGTCGTGATCGACGACGATACAGTCGACGTCGCCGTCGACCAGCTGTTGGTGGCCCTCGGCACTGCTCGTGGCTGTCTGTATCTCGATAGGCGGGTCCGATTCGGCGGCCGCCCGAATCAACTCGGCGAGGCTGGAGCCATCGGTAACGTGGAGGACTCGAACTGGCTTCACAGCCTCTGACATATATCCACCCACTCGTACCAGAGGGATAAACTAGACGGCTTAGCCATCAGTTATGTAACACCATCGTGCCGTTTGAGTCTGTGAGTTACTCTCGAACCAGCTCCGAACATCGGATAGTTCATGTTTTCTCGACTACAGTACGATAGTATGGGTTTCCGAGAGGGACTGTCGACTGACACTGACAGTGTGTGGCTCCCCGCGATTCTCGCAGGGGTCGTCTCAATGCCGGTGACTGTCGGGCTTCACTCGCAGCTGTCGACGTTCTCCTACGGTGCCGTTTCGCTTGTCGGACTGGCCGTCGGCTACTACTACCGTGATCGGTCGACGCTGGGAATCCGCGTCGGCACCCGAATGGGACTCGTCGGCTCGCTGCCGGTGCTGTGGCTGTACGGTGGCTTTCTCGACCCGCTCACGAGCGGAATCGGGTCGGGGCTGACCGTGGCGTCGCTCGTCGAAACAGTCCAAATTCTGGGCTTCTTTTTGCTCGCTATCGGGATTTCGACCGTCATGGGACTGGCCGGGACGGTCATGGGGATTCAAATCGGCCGAGATGCCCCGTCGACCGAGGCGTCCTGACAAACACATTTATATTGGCTCTCGTACAGTTAGCTATGACCGGTCGCTACTACGAGGCATTCACGGAGGGCGAGACGATCCACCACGAAAAGCGCCGGACGATCTCGGAAAGCGACAACCAGCGGTTCTGTGATCTGACGATGAACCAACAGCCGCTTCATTTGGATGCCGCCTTCGCCGCGGACTCCGAGTTCGGCGAACGCGTCGTCAACGGCCTCTACACCCTCTCGCTGGCGGTCGGACTCACGATCCCGGAAACGACCGACGGAACCATCGTCGCCAATCTCTCCTACGACAATGTCGACCATCCTGCGCCGGTATTTCACGGCGATACGCTCCGGGCGCAGTCGACGGTCACCGAGAAACGCGAGACGAGTGACGGCGACCGCGGCGTCGTCACAATGAGAGTCGAGGTGTTTCGGGTTGGCGACGAGGAACTGGTTTGTTCGTTCGACCGCACGGTGCTGTCGCTGATGCGACCGGAGTGAGGACGGTTCAACGCCGAGTACAGTCTGCGGTACTATTTTCCCAGTTCACTCGAACTGACCCGTATGAGCACTGAACAATCCCCACCCGTCGACGACTCCGCCGCGGAAACTGCGGTCGATCTCGACTGGCTGACCCTCGACGATGGCGAGGAGGTCCTCTGGGCGAGCACGCCACACAAAAGCAGCCTCGTCCCGGCGCTCCTCATCGGAGTTCCGCTCTCGCTGGTCCTGATCGGGATTCCGATCCTTGTCGGCTCATATCTGACCTACAAGAACTCCAACTTCGTCGTGACCACGCGCGGCCTCTACCGGAAGCAGGGAATCCTCTCCCGCGACGTCAAACAGATCGGTTTTGATAAAGTTCAGAACATCTCCTACAGCCAGACGGCGGTCGGCGCTCGACTGGGATACGGCTCGGTCGAGATCAGCACCGCCGGCAGTTCGGGTGTCGAACTCCGATTCCAGAACATTCCGAACCCATCCGGGGTCCAAGAGCTCATCTCCCGAGAGATCGAGCGCCGCGAGGGCTCCAGCCGAGACGAAGACGGCGACGTCGACGCCGTCCTCGACGAGATTCTGGCCGAACTTCAGGGCATTCGCCAGGCACTCGACCAGCAGCCCGACACCGAGGCTCCACCGGCCATCGGCACAGAGACGGCCAGTGGAACGCCCGAAACCGAGGACAGCCACCCACCGGTCGACGCAGTCGACGGGGACGACAGCGACCCCATCGAGCCAGCGATCACCGAGCCAGCCGACGACCAATGAGCGACGACTGGCGCTGGCTTGGGGAGTCCGAAACCGTCGTCTGGGAGGGTCGACCGCGGCTGACGACGATCCTCGGCAGCGTTGGTGCTGGCCTCGTCGTGCTTGCGGCGGCGGTCGTCCTCGCGGCGACCGTCGACACACGATTGGCCCCCCTCGGTCTGCTGGCGGTTCCGATCCCGATTTGGGCGTATCTCCGCGTCCAACACACCACTTATCTGGTGACGAGCCGGGGGATCTGGGTCAAAACCGGCGTGCTGGGACGGTCAGTCCGGCGAACATCGCTCTCGAAAGTCCAAAACACGGCCTACCAGCAGTCGGTCCGTGGCTCGCTGTTCGGCTACGGCACGGTCACTGTCGAGGTGGCTGGTGGCGACGATATCTACTTCCGGCGCATCTCAGACCCGCGGATGGTCCAAGAGGCGATCAACGACCAGCGAAAAGACGACGGCGAGTCGACGCTGCCCGGCAGCCCCGACCAGTGGCAGGCCGTGCTGTCGACGGTGCGTGAGGTCCGCGAGCGGTTCGACAAGCGAGCGAGGACCTAACTGTGAGGCCCTGACTACAGTGAATCGCCTTCGACGGCCTCTTTCCACTCGCCGAGACCCGACGGGTCAAGATGAATGTGGGCATCACCGACCTCCTTGACCGCTCTGAGACTGTCGACCAGTTCACTCTCCAAATCGTGGGCCTCGCGGATCGTCATCTCGCCGTCGACCTCGACGTGGACCTCAACTTCGAGGACGGTCCCATCGTAAAACACCGTCAGATCGTGGAGTCCCTCGACACCGGGGTGGGATTTGATTCGCTCTCGAATCTCGTCGCGTTTCGCTCCCGTGGGTGCGGCCCCGACCAGATAGTCGAGGTTCTCCCGGCCGATGTCGACGCCCTGATAGACGACCAGCAGGCTCACCAGTCCCCCGGCGATGGAATCCAAAATCGGGTAGCCGATGAGCACGCCGAGGACGCCGATGATCGCGGCGACCGTGGTGTAGAGGTCATTGAGACAGTCCGCCGCTAGCGCCGCCAGTGCCGTCGATCCAAGGCTCTCGTTTTGGCGCATGGTGTACCAGTAGACCAGATACATGTCGACCAGCGCAAACGCCAACGCGCCCAGCAAGAGGTAGCTGAACCGCACGCCGGTCCCGCCCTCGATGATCCCCTGTGTGGACTCGTAGAGCAGGTTCAAACCCAGAAGAACGATCACCGCCCCCACGAACAGCGCGGTCAGTGGCTCGATTCGCTCGTGACCGTGTGGGTGACTGTCGTCGGGATTGTCGTAGGAACTGCTGCCCCAGACGAGGACGACGACGCTGGCAACGAGGTCTGCTACCGAGTGGGCCGCGTCGGCCACGAGGGCCACCGAGCCGAACGTAACCCCGGCAGCACCTTCGACAACGATTTTGATCGCATTGCCAAGCACGTTTGCCCACGACGCACGCGAAAACCGCTTTTTGGCGTCGTCGACATCCATATCCTCCCTTGCGGAAAACAACACTTCACTGTTCGGATTTCCCGACTCAAAGCGGGTTCTTTGTGGTGTCTATCGCTGTTTTCGATCCGATCTAATTCTTCTCGGTTGACTCCATCGTTGCCTCGCGGTCGACCACCGAATCGTCGTCGACCGTTCGGTGACCGACCGTGCGCTGTGGGAACGGAATCGAGATCGATTCGGTGTCGAACCGTGCTTTGACGTTCTCGACGACCGAGGCGGTCGCCCGCCAGCGTTTCTGTGGGGTTGGCGGCGAGATCCAAAACCGGATGTCGAGATCGACCGCCGAGCCGCCGAAGCTGACCGGAAACACCTGTGGGTTCGGATTCCCGTCGACGAATGTTGATTCCTCGACGGCCTCGCGGGCGATCTCGGCGGCCCGATTCGGATCAGCCTCGTAGTCGACGCCGACCTCGACGTGAATACGAAGCTTGCCATCACGGCTCCGGTTGATGACTGCCTGCTCGCCGACGTTGTCGTTCGGAATGACGACGTGTTCACCGTCGAAGTTCCGGAGGTGGGTGTTCATGATCGTGATCTGGGTAACGATTCCTTGGTTGTCGCCAACTTGGACCCAGTCACCGATCTCGAACGGCCGCGAAAACATCAGGACAAAGCCGGCGATCAGCGAGCCGAGGGTCTGTCTGGCGGCCATCCCGACGACGATACCGAGGAACCCTGCGCCAACCAGAATCCCACCGATCTGGATATCCCACACGCTGAGCACCCCGATGCTGATGACCACGATCAGCGCGACCTGTCCAACACGGGTGAGGATCTGCTCTTGATGGGCCGAGATGTGGCTCGTGTCGGTAGTGAACTCGCTGATGACGTCCTGAAGGACGTTGTTGCCAAGCGCAGCCAAGATGAAAAGAACCGCTGTAATGACGATCCGGGTTGCGGTCGGAATCGCTGTCTCCAACACCCCGATCAGCCACCACGCTACGTCGACCAGCCCCCACACGATCAGTAGCGCGATAATGGTTATGAGGAACAACAGGAGTTGGACAGTCTTGACCACCACCGTGAGGATTTGTGGCAGCGGCACCACGTCCTCAACGAGTTCGACACCGTCGGCGACCCTGTCACCGAACTTCTTGCGGGTCCAGTCGGCAGTTAGTCGTCGACTCTGATTGACAAGCCTCGGAAGTGCGACCCCAGCAGCGCTCACTGCGACGATTAGAACCGCCAGACTGACCGCGATCTGAATTTCCGTCGACACGAAGTCCCCCAACATGGACTCCAGTTGTGTTACAACTGCAGAAATCTGCATACCTCCGATTTTCACTATAGACTCAAAATAATACTGATACACTGGCCCATCAATCACCGCCCAGACAGTGGCCTACAGCACTGTTCCGTGTTTTTTCTCGGGAAGCGATTTCTCGACATCCGCGTAGAACGCAAAGCGGTCGACCAGTTCCTGTCGAAGCTGGCTTGGTGGCACGATCTCGTCGATGACGACCTCGCTGGCCATTCGGTGGATGTCGATCTGTTGGCGGTACTGCTCGCGCAGTTCGGCCTCGCGTTCGGCCCGTTTTTCGGGGTCGTCGATCTCGGCCAACTGTCTGGCATACACGGCATTGATCGCGGCCTCCGGACCCATGATAGCGATCTCGCCGGAGGGAAGCCCAATGACGCTCTCGGGATCGTAAGCTGGGCCACCCATCGCGTAAATCCCCGCGCCGTAGGCCTTCCGAACGATGACGGTCTGTTTCGGCACTGTTGCCGAGGAGGTCGCGTAGATGAGCTTCTTGCCAGCCTCCAGAATCCCTTCCTTTTCGACCTGCGAGCCAGCCATGAATCCCGGTGTGTCACAGAGGTAGAGCAGGGGAATCTCGTAGGCATCACAGGTCCAGATGAAGGAGGCGGCCTTCTGGGCCGAGTCGGGGAAGATGGCCCCTGATCGATGGCTGGGCTGGTTGGCGACGACGCCCGTGGGTCGACCATCGATTCGGACAAAGGCAGTCACGATTTCGGGGCCGTATTCGGGTTTGAGTTCAAGGATCGACCCGGCGTCGGCGATGCGTTCGATCAGGTCGTGGACATCGTAGGCTTTGTTCGGCGCACTCGGGATCAGTTCGTCGATCCCCTCGGGGTCCCGTTTTGGCGGTTTGGGTGGGCTTTTGGGTGGTTTTTCGCCCGCCTTGTCGGGGAGGTAGCCAATGAGTGTCGACACGAGTTCGCGTGCGTGTTCCTCATCACGGGCGATCAGATCCGCCGACCCGGAGTGTTTGGCGTGAATCTCCGGGCCGCCAAGTTCGTTCATCCCGATATCCTCGCCGGTGACCATCTTCACCATTCGGGGCGAGGCAATCGCCAACGCGGCCATCCCCTCGACCATGATCGTGAAATCGGCGAACACCGGGGTGTAGGCCGCGCCGGCGATACACGGTCCATACAGCACGCAGATCTGGGGCACTCGTCCCGACAGCATCGAGTGGTTGTAGTAGTATTTCCCGATTCCCTCGCGGTTGGCGAAAAACCCGGTCTGTTGGTCGATTCGTCCACCGGAGGAGTCCATCAGATACAGCACGGGTTTGCCAGTTTTGAGTGCCCGTTGTTGCATCCGGAGGAACTTTTCGACGCCGCGTTCGGCCATCGACCCCGCCTTGACGGTAAAATCGTTGGCCATGAAATGCAGGTCCCGACCTTCGAACGTCGCTGCACCAGTAATCAGCCCATCGGCGGGGAGGCGATCCGAGTCGTCGACTGACTCCTCCTCGTCGCTTTCTTTGCCGTCTTCATCATCCGCGTCGACCGCGGGACTCTCGGGATGCCACTCGTCGAAGGCAGCGAACTTCCCGTCCTCGAACCGTAGTTGTGAGTCGGGTGCCTCCTCGCCAAACCACAGTTTCAGCCGGTCTCGAACGAACAGTTTCCCCTGGTCGGGGAGTCGGTCTTTGTATTTTTGGGGCCCGCCTTGCAGGATGTCCTCGATTTCGGCCCGGATGGCCGCCTCGCGGTCGGTCGGGCCGAGATCGTCGACGAGTGGATACTCGGGTTCGCCGGTCGCCGCTGGCTCACTGTTCTCGCCGATATACACCGAGATATTGGTCCCGAGATGGGTCGACAGCGCGCTCGCAATCGCCGAGGCTTCGTCCGCCGTGGCTCCCTCGCCGATATAGACTTTCATAGCTACCGTTGAACTGCCGAATTCTTAATGGTTTAGTATGAAATAAGCGCGGTCCGATGGCTCAGGCTGGTCGGTCGGGTCGAAAGTCGGCGAAGAAGTCGCCGAGTCGACTACTCTTCGTCGTTGAGATCGAGTTCGAACTGTTCGTTTTCGGCCACTGCGTTGAGGACGACACTCGTGTTGGATTCGCGGATGTCGACGTCGGTCAGCAGTTCCTTGATCTGGCTGTTCATGCCATCAGTGTCGGTGAACTTGCCGATTGCGATGATGTCGTAGTCGCCGGTGACCTCGTAGACGCTGACCATCTGCTTTTGCTCGCGCAGGCGGTCTGTGATCTCCGGCAGGGCGCTCCCCTCGACTTTGAGGTGGATCACTGCGGTGACATCGTAGCCCAGCGCATCGTAGTCGACGATGGGTGTATAGCCGTTGACGACCCCTTCGGCCTCCAGATCCCGAAGGTGGTTCGAAACTGTCGTTACGGAAACGTCGAGTTCCTCGCCGAGGCTTCGCAGACTGGCCCGACCGTTCCCGAGTAATGCATTGATCAACTTGGCGTCCAAGTTTTCGTACGTCATTACAGTTCACGACTCACCGGGGGCATTAGAATTTTACGAATATCCAATTTCTCAGTTTTCGCGGGGTACTTGCACTAAGCGATAAGATCTTTATACTGGCAGTGATTGGTCCAACTGTCTACAACATGACGGACGAAAACGTTGCCACAGATGGTGGATTGACCGAAAAAGAACAGGAAGTTATTGACGAAATTGAAGAAGAAGGAATCGACTTCCTTCGGCTACAGTTCACGGATATCCTCGGTGTTGTGAAGAACGTTTCAGTTCCGGCCCGACAGGCCGAGAAAGCCTTCACCGACGGGATTTATTTCGACGGCTCGTCGATTGAAGGGTTCGTCCGCATTCAGGAGTCGGATATGCGGCTCAAGCCCGATCCGGATACGTTCGCGATTCTTCCGTGGAGACAGGACGAGGAAAGCGCCTCCGCGCGCCTCATCTGTGACATTATCAACACGTCGACCAACGAGCCCTTCGAGGGCGACCCACGCTATGTGCTCCAGCAGGCTATCGACCGCGCCGAGGAACACGGCTACGACGTCAACGTCGCCCCAGAACCGGAGTTCTTCCTGTTCAAACACGACGAGGACGGCTATGCGACCACCGAGTTCGCAGACCAGGGTGGCTACTTCGACCTTGCACCGAAGGATCTGGCCAGCGACGTTCGACGTGACATCATCTTCGCGCTCGAAGACATGGGCTTCGAGATCGAAGCCAGTCACCACGAGGTCGCCGAAGGTCAGTACGAGATCAACTTCGAGTACGACGACGCACTCACCACCGCCGACAACGTTGCGACGTTCCGTACCGTCGTTCGTGCGGTCGCCGCACAGCACGACCTGCACGCGACGTTCATGCCGAAGCCCGTCCCGCGCATTAACGGCTCGGGGATGCACACCCACATCTCGCTGTTCGAAGACGGCGAGAACGCGTTCCACGACAGCAGCGACGAGTTCGACCTGAGCGAGACCGCTCACTCGTTCCTCGCCGGTATCCTTGATCACGCACAGGCGATCACCGCTGTTACCAACCCAACGGTCAACAGCTATAAACGACTGGTCCCTGGCTACGAGGCACCTGTCTACGTCGCCTGGTCGGACCGCAACCGCTCGGCACTCATCCGCAAGCCAGCCGCCCGTATCCCGGCTGCTTCACGTGTCGAGGCCCGCTTCCCCGATCCGTCGTGTAACCCGTACCTTGCGTTCGCTGCACTGCTGACCGCCGGTATGGACGGCATCGAGCGCGACCTTGAGGCCCCGGACCCAGTCCGAGAGAACATCTACGAGTTCGACGAGGCAAAACGCGACGAGTATGGTATCTCGACGCTGCCGACCAACCTCGGCGAAGCAATCGAAGAGCTCGAAAACGACGAAGTCATCTACAACGGTCTCGGCGACCACGTCGGCGAAAAGTTCGTCGAAGCCAAGAAATCCGAGTTCAAAGACTACCTCGTCGACGTCTCCCAGTGGGAACTCGACGAATACCTCGAAAAGTTCTAAGTCGCGACCGAATTCGACTTTCTTTTTTAACGCTGCTCTGCGAGTGGCAACATCAGAATAATCCCGACAGCGACGGCGCTGGCCGCCATCGCACCCAGAATCGGCAGAACCCCGACATACGCGCCGAGCCACAACCCGCCAGCGACCGCAAGTCCGACAGCCGCCAGCGGGATCGACACCGGCGGCGCAGCCACCAACCGATCACCCAGTCGGTACCAGACCGCCGCCGCACCGATGGCGGTGCCGATCCCAATCGCACCTTGGAGGATTTCCCGTGGATGACCGGCGTCGACGGCGACCCCGAACCCAATGACGGCGACAATGCCGCTGACCGCGAACAGTCGCTCGGGCCGCAGGCGATCTCCGTCTCGGGCGACAGTGATCCCAATCGCCACCAACACCGCACCGAGGCCGATCCCGGCGAGGACGTCACGCGGATAGTGAACCTGCAGGACGACCCGCGAGAGACTGATCAGGGCGATACAGCCCCCAGCGATCAGATACCGCGTTCGGCGTCGACCAACTGAAAGCAAGAGCCCGAGGCCACCGTAGACGACGGTTGCGGCGGTCGCATGGCCACTCGGGAACGTGAACCCATCCGATTCGATCTCGCCGCCGACAAACGAGCCGATCAGCGACGGGAGTCCAGTGGGGTCGACCGGCGTCATCGCCGGCCGCGGAATCCCTGTGGCAGTTTTTATCGCCAACACTGCCGCCAAGCCCAGCGTCGCAAGCCCGATACAGACAGCCGCAACCGGACGAGCATCCTCGATGTAGCGTGGACCAACCCAGTAGAGCATGGCGAGCCCGACGAGGACGAACCAGGCATCGCCCGCGAGCGTAATCAGTGCAAAAAGAACAACGAGCAGGTCACCACCGGATACCAGCAGTGTCTGCAACGGAGGAGTCATCATTCGTCGGGCAGTAGACAGTCGACCCGCTAAGCCCCTTGGATTTCAGTTCCGCCGGTCGCGAGCCATATCGATGGCCTTCCCCGGCACGCCCAACAGGTTCAGGCCGACCCCGACGACCATGAAGACGACATAGAGGCCGAGGGTCGACAGGAAGATGATGAGCATTGCCACGATGGCGAACAGATCGCTCTGGAACGTATAAAACGCCCCGAGCGTCAGCCCCGTTCCGTACAGCAAGACGAGATACGGGCCCCAGCCACGGGCGTGGCCCCGTCGCATCCGCGACCGGACGTAGCCTTTGAGTTCGGATTCGACGCTGGGTTTGTCGACCGTTCGCTCCCGAACGTCAGCCTCGAAGGCGTCGAACTCCGATCTGAGTTCGTCGACCCGGTCGTCGATTTCGCCGATGTCGGGGGCCCCCCGTGGCTCGACGCGGTCGTTGTCCTCGCCAACACTCGTCTGCTCTTCGGCGTCTGTCGACGCCTCACGTCCCTCACGCGCCATATTATGTGCTGAATCACGGCCGCCCGCCTGTTGTAACTGCCGGTCGGCTGACGCCTCCCGTCGACCCGATCCATCGGTCTCCGTGCTAAACGGTGGGGACGAAGGCTCACTCACGCCACGGACGGCGTTGAGGACCGCACCGAGAATCAGAATGATCGCAGCGAAATACAGCCACGTCACCAGCAGCAAGATACCGCCGATAACCCCGTACGCCTCGTACTGTGCGGCTCCGGCGGCGTAGATCTGAAAGCCAGCCTGCAACAGCGTCCACCCGACACCCGCAAACACTGCCCCGGGCACGGCCTCTCCGAGCGAAATCGGCTGGTTTGGAAAGTAGTAGTACATCGGCAGAAACGCCACCGTCAGCACGGCTGGCAGCGCTAGAATACTGACGACCTGACTCGCCGGACCCAGCGGCAGTGCAGCGAGGATCGTCCCCGCTACGATCATCACGCCGACACCGACACTAATCCCGACGAGGACGATGAGTGCGTCTTTGAGTTGACTGAGGAAGCCGAGGGTCTCCGTATCCCCGTAGACGGCAACGAACGCGGTGTCCAGTGCGCGAAACACTTTGAGTGTACTCCAAATGAGGACACCGACTCCGACGATGGTCGCCCCACCACGACCGGGGGCATCCTCAATCGCGCCCGAAATGGCGTCTTCGCCCGCGGGCGTCAGAAACTCCTGTGTAGCCCCGACGATCTGTTCGGCGAACGCCTCGCCACCGATTGTTGAGGCCAACACCAACAACAGCAGAAGCGCAGGCAACAGCGAGACGAACGCATAGTAGGCGACGCTGGCGGCCAGAAACGTGATCTGCTGTTCTTGGGCCGTGTCGACCACTGCCTTCGCGGTGGCCAGACGGGAGCGTGTTGGAGAGGTCATTGTGTGTTATATCCGGGACTCTCCCAAAAGTATCAAGGGTATTTCAATCACACAGAACGCCAGTAGCTGGTAGGTACTGGCTGTTTCTGTCAGAATCTAATAACTCAGTCGACGAACACCGATCACGGTCAGTCGGCGTCGGGAGCGGCGGCCTCGCGGATCTCAGCCAGCGTCGCGTCGGCTTTGAACGCGGTCCCGCTGTAGTGGGCTTTCGAGGCATCGTAGCCGGCCTCTTGCAGATCTCCAACGAACTCGTCCATCGAGTTGGCGGGGACGCCCCACTGTTTACAGAGGCGGTGTTGGTCGTAGTGGGTTGGGGTGTCGATTTCTTCGGCGACCGTCGACAGCAGTCGCTCTGCGCGAGCAGCTGTCCCCATTTCGGGCGTTAGGTGGTCGATAACCGACCGGGTAAACTCGCTGTCGGCAACCGGGCCGAGCCACACCGGGCCGGCGGTTAGGGTTCGATTACTGCCGCAGACGGGACACTCCTCGGGGACGGTTTCGGGGTAGTGGCCGTACTCGTAATCGCGGGCTAGACACTCCTCGCAGTGGTGAATGAACCCCAAATTTTCGAGGAGACTGTCGGCCGAGGTTGCCCGATGGTCGAGTTCCAGATAGGTTCGGGCGTAGTGTCGCGAGACGTGCGAACAGATCGGCGTGGCAGCCACATCGTAGCGTGCGGCGGTTCGGACCAGCGCCGACAGCAGGGTTCGCAGCCCCATTTCGGGGTGGTAGTCGGTGTTCTGTGGCACTGCGCTGTACTTTCTAATTCCGCTGTTCAGGTGGGCCCCACAGAGCGGTGCGGTGTCGGTTGCGGTGACACAGACCATGTTTCGGGTGGTCGCAAACGCGGCGTCAACAAAGGGGATCGGGGTGCCGAATGGATCGAGGTCGACCACATCGAACATCGACTCGTGGAGCAGAGCGTTGACATTTCGGTTTTCGACCGCCCCGTCGAGATCGTTGCGCGCGAGGTTCTCGCGAGCCAACTCGGCGGATTCGCTGTCGATATCACAGCAGGTGACCGAGTAGCCCTCGTTGGCCGCCCGGACGCCGCGGATTCCGGAGGCGGCCATCGCATCGAGATAGGTGTCGACGCGGGGTTCACGCTCCTGATAGGCCCGCAGCACTGCGACCGTAATATCCCGATTGAGCTCCATCGTCGGGTTGAAAAAGACGCCGTCGCCGCTGCCCTCGCTAGTGCCGTCACGGGGCTGTTCGACCTCGATTGTGAGGTCGCCTTCGGTAAGTTGCATACGGAGCGTGGGGTAGGTGAGCCGAAAAAGGATGCGAAGCCCGTACTGTCGTCGACTGGGACACCGAACCTGTTTTCATGCCGCTGTGAGTAGAGCCGCTGTGGCCGAGACAGACAACTGGCGGTCGGCGCTCGCGGCGACCGGCGAGCTACAGCCGGAGATTGTCACCGCCATCCTCTCGGCCCACGGCGACCGCGGCAGCCGGGCCATCGAAGCGGTTTCCGAACGCCGGGTGAAACGCTACCGGGATTTCACTGTCGTCGTTGGCTACGAGGAAGAGTACGTGATCGAAGATGGCGGTTGTTCCTGCAAGGACAGCCAGTACAACCTCGATCCGGCCGATCCGGACCAGCGGTGTTGGCATGCGCTCGCCGTGGATATTGCCGACCGACTGGGCGTCGTCGACGAACACGATATGTGGTACTCGGACGTGCGGGAATTCATGTGATTGCGGACAAAAGGCAGCCGAGAAAAACGGGGTAGGAACCAACTACTCAAGTAGCGAGTCGAACTCCTCGTGGAGTTTGGGTTCAGAGATCGGTTTGGTCACGTAGCCGTCAGCGCCGGCTTTGGCGGCCGCTCGCATCTTTTCTTCCTGTTCGACGCTCGTACACATGACGATAATCGTCTCCGGAGAGCGGTTTTTGATCTCGGTGAGTGCCTCGATGCCGGTCATCTCCGGCATCACGATATCCATCGTAATTACGTCCGGATCGAGTGCGTCGAACTTTTCGATGGCCTGCTTCCCGTTTTCGGCCGTGTCGACGATTTCGAACCGATCATCGAGCGTGTCGGAGACGACGGTCCGCTGAAACGACGAGTCGTCTACGACAAGCGTCCGAAATGCCATACGAGGCAATCGGATCGAACTGTATATAGACCTTATCCATGTCGTATTTGTTAGGAAATAACTAGGTTTGCGCGCTTGTCGCCAGCACGATATACAGTAGTGGCCCGAAAGCCGCCGCGAGTGCGGCTGTAACCCATGGATCGAGCGAGCCACTGCGGACCACGCCGACCGCGAGGAGTCCGGCCGCCGTGAGCAGACCCGCCACTGGTACGACGCTGCGACGGCGGCGGCTCACGCCGGTCGACCGAGCGACAAACAGGGTTGCGGCGAGAAAGACGAGTAGTGCGCTGATCGATCCTGCGGTCGACGCGCCGCTTGCGATCCCAGCGGCCAGCAGCCCCACTGCGAGGAGTGTCCCAGTGCGTTCGACCAGCCGTGGGCTGAGCCACGTCGGCGGCGTTCCGTACTGGGTGGCGTAGGCCGCAACGGGGAGGAAGACGACCAGCGCGAGCAGGAACCCGAACAGCAGCGAGCCAAGCGTTGTCGACGACAGCCGGAGCACGTCGAGGACGACGCCGACCCCCGCGAGACCAGCGACGCCGGTGACCGCTCGCGGGGGCAGGACCGTCGTCGGCTCGTCGTCGTTGTAGATCGCGTAGGCCGCAAACGGGTAGCCAAACAGGACACAAACGATGACCGCCGAATAGAACTCGCCGACCGAAAACAGGACGAAGCCGCCGAATACAGTGCCGAGCAGCCCCCCAGCGACCAGTGCAAGCTCGGGTGCATAGCGGTTCATACGCATTTGTGCGACGGCCGGCCAAAGAGCATCTCGGTTCGTCTCCCCGCTGGCGGAAGCGTTTAGACGGCTCCCTGATTACGGAGAGATATGCCGAACTGTCCACTGGCGGATGACTGCCCAAGCTTCTCCGAGCGAATCCAAGGCATGGGCTGTCAGCATTACGGTGATCGTGGCGGGGCTGAGTGGTGCCAACACTACAACATGCCGATCAGCGAGCTGAAACAGCAGCCGATCAAACCCGGCGAGGAAGTCATCGTCGACGTCACCGACATGCACGAAAGCGGTGCCGGTGTCGGTCGCACTGATGACGGCTTTATCGTCTTCGTCGACGGTCTCCTTCCGGAGGCACGGGCCAAAGTCCGCATCGACCGCGTGCTGTCGAACCATGCCAAAGCCAACGAGGTCGTCGAACGACTTCCCCTCGTTGACGAGGACGGCGAGGAAATCGATCCCGACGAGGCCGACAGCGATGCTGACGGCGAGGAAAGCGATGCCGATGCCGACGATGGCGACAAGCCAACCCGCGACCGCGGGACGGATCGGGAAAACCTCGGCAGCCGCGAGAACTTCTGGGGCGGCTAACCTCGCCACAGGCCAGCGTCTGACCCGGTGGACAGTCAGAACTGTAGCTTTTTCCGCACCGCCTCCGAACCGATAGTTATGACAGACGGGACCGACACCGAGACCGACCGGTCACCCCCCGAGACGGTCGACGAGTTCGATGTCGACGCACTCCTCGAACGGGCTGGGTTCGATGCGGAGACGAACGTGTTGACACGCCGCCAAGCCGAGGTGTTGGCACTCCGAGAGCGGGGGATGCGCCAGCGAGATATCGCCGACCGGCTCGGGACCTCACGGGCCAACGTCTCGAACGTCGAGACCAGCGCACGGGAAAACATCACGAGCGCCCGCGAAACGGTCGCCTTTGCGGAGGCTGTCGGGTCCCCTGTTCAGGTCGAGATTCCAGCCGGAACCGATCTTTTCGACGTGCCGACACTGGTATACGACGCTTGTGACGAGGCTGAGGTGAAGGTCCAACACACTGCCCCGGAGCTAATGACTGTCGTTAGTGATGCTGCCAGCGATGCGGTCCAAGGCCGCGCTGTTCACGAACGACTCTTGATCGGCGTCACCGACGCTGGCGAGGTTCGCGTCCGCCAGTCGACCGAGTAGGGTGTCACTACCGAGTAGCGCGTTGCTACTGAGTAGGGCGTCACTACTGGTCCGTAGCCGCTGCTTACCAGGTTTCGACGATCCCATCTCGGATGTCCTCGACACAGCCGACACAGTCGGTGTGGTCCGGATCAAAACAAGCCGGCTTTCCCTCGTTGTCCAGCGCGACCGCTCGCTTTTCGGCATAGCGTCGACAGACAAGCTTTGCACGGCCTGCCTCGTCGACCGGGAGCGCTTCGACTGCCTCCGGCGGGCTGTCGGTGTCGCCCTTCCCCTCGCTGTAGGCACGGCGCGTGCGTTCGTACCCCTTCCCGAGTTCCCGGAGTCGGTCGCGCATGAACTCCTCGAAACGCTCGTCCATACTCGCTCTGTGGGCCGCCGCCTGTATAGGTTCGTTGGGCGTCACGCTCGATACATCACTGGCCGACTGCGTCGACCTGTCTTACACTCTCTCCGGCGCAGTCGTGCGATTTTACATCCACTCCGCTCCCGGTAATTTTTATACGATTGGGTCCCAACCGACGTATGTCTCCCATTGAAAACAGAGCGGAGACAGTGAAATCATGACAGAGTTGCAGACCCACGCAGCCGAGATTGCAGAACAGTTCTCGGACCATATCGATGTGAGTACCGACGAGATCGAAGCACGCCTTGAGCAACTGGTAACCGAATACAAAGTCCCAGTCAGCGAGGCCAAACGCAGCGTCACCAACAGCTACCTCGACGAGGCGGATCTCGACCGCGACGAGTTGGGCCGCGGCGGCGCAGACGCCGTCCTCGTCGATGAGATCGATCAGGACGAGCAGTGGGTCGACGTGACCGTCAAGGTCGTCGACCTCTGGGAACCTCGCAGTGACTCGATCTCGCAGGTCGGACTCGTCGGCGACGAGTCAGGCCGAATCAAGTTCGTTGCCTTCGAAACTTCCGAACTCGACGAGTTGGAGGAGGGCGCGAGCTACAAGCTCGGCAACGTCGTCACCGATGAGTATCAGGGCGACTACTCGATCAAACTCAACCGAACGACGACCATTACCGAACTTGACGAGGAAATCGAGGTCGGCGACAACTCGACCACTGTCGAAGGCGCGCTGGTCGACGTCCAGTCCGGCTCCGGACTGATCAAGCGCTGTCCCGAAGAGGGCTGTACCCGCGTGCTCCAGAACGGTCGCTGTTCGGAACACGGCGAGGTCGACGGCGAGTTCGACCTCCGAATCAAGGCCGTCATCGACGACGGCCACGAGGTCCACGACGTGATCTTCAACCGTGAGGCCACTGAGGAGCTCACCGGCATCGAGCTTGAAGGGGCCAAACAGCAGGCCAAAGACGCCCTCGATACGACCGTCGTCGCCGATGGGATTCGGACGGACATCGTTGGTCGCTATTACCGCGTCACTGGCCCGACGTTGGGTCGGTACGTGTTGGCAAACGAGTTTGAATCACTGGATCGACCGGCGGAGACAGACAGTCTGCTGAGCAGAGCGAGGTCCCTCTCATGAGCACAGACGATTCAGTTCCGACCCGAGAAGTCGCCCACCGCGTGTTTGCCGGGGAGTTCAACGACGCCAGCTACACGTTCAAGGAGTCCGACGACGACCGCGCGCCGGTCTACCTCCTGTTGCCGAGCGGTGCGAAGGCCAACCGCGTCTTCTTCGTCGGCACGCTGACCGAGACCGACGACGTCGGCAACGACAACGAGTACTGGCAGGGCCGGATCGTCGACCCGACGGGGACGTTTTTCGTCTACGCGGGGCAATACCAGCCCGAGGCCGCCAGCATGCTCCGCGAACTGGAGCCACCGGCCTACGTCGCAGTGGTTGGCAAACCGCGGACCTACGAGACTGACGACGGCGATGTCGCGGTCTCGGTGCGTCCGGAATCGATTACGACAGTCGACGCCGCCACGCGGGACCGGTGGGTGAGCGAGACCGCCGAGCGAACGCTCGACCGGATCGACGGCTTCGACGAGGAGACAAATGAGTACGCCAGAATGGCCAGCGAGCAGTACGGCGATGACCTTTCGACGCACAAAGAGACGGTCATCTCGGCGCTCGAAAGTCTGGATGGCGACGGTGACAGCTCGGACGAATCGGCCGACGAAGTTCCGGATGAGTTCGTCGACGATAGCGGGCAGGCCGACCCTCCAGTCGACGGCAGTCCAGACGCGTAACACGAGCACTGCAGTCGACGCGGATTTTTCGGAGCAACCCGCTTGTCCCCGTCTCTGTGGGGCTGTCTGACAAACGATTAAGTAACCGGAGCGTGCAGAGACATCCAGAGAGGCCCCACAATGGGAAATAAGAACAAGACGATCTCGTTTCGGGTCAACGAGGACGCCTTCGAGACGTTGCGGGAGATTGCCGAACAGCGGGACATCTCGCTGTCGGCCGTGTTTCGGGACTACGTCGACATGCTGGTCGACCATAACGGGCGCGTCGACGTCGTTCCCGAGGACGAACGCGGCGAGCGGCAGGACTCCGAGGAGTTCCCGCCGAGCGTCGAAGTGCCGAAAAGCTTTATTCGGGAACACGAGCGGCTCGAACTCGAAGCCGACCATCTCCGCGAACAGTTGGAAGAACACAAACAGTATCTGAACCATCTACGTGAGCAGGTCGACGCCGACAGCGACGAGGAGGTTATTTTCCTCGAAGATCTCGACAGCGATGCCGACGAGCCATCGTTCCAGATCGGGTAGTGGCTTTTATTCGGCGTTAGCCATTGGTTAATTCGCGTTTTGCGTCGTAGAGCTCTTGGCTTCGGTCGCTCCCGGCTTCGGTTTTAGCGAGTGCCTCGGCGGCTTCCAGTGTTCGGACTGACTGATCGAGGAAGGATAGTATGTCGCCCGAGTAGGCGTACAGCATGTAGTCGTCGCCCATCACGTTGACAATCTGGTCGGGACCGAACCCCTCCGCGCGGAGTTCCAAGAGATAGGAAATGAACTTGCGTTCGGCACAGCCACAGTAGGGGTGGGCCTTGCAGTCACAGTCGAGGAAGTCCTCGGCGAAATCCAGCACGCGGTCCTGAGTCGTCGTATCGAGGTTGGCGAGGCTGTTGCCGGTAAACAGTAGGTCGAGGGTCGCTCCGGCGAAGGCGCTCTTCGGAAAGCTCGTCTCCAGTTGGGAGGCGAGCTGTCGGTGGTTTTTGACGTAGATCTTGTCCGTGATGGCCACAGCTACGTGGTCGTAGCAGTGCTGGCCTGAAAAACGTCGCGTTCGGGCGTGTGGGTGGTCGACGTGGGGTATGACAGGGCTCCCCGCGGCGAACCCCGAGTCGTAACGTATTTCTTTACGAGTAAAGTAGCCATGAGTGCGTGTCCGGGTTGGGGTAGTGGACTATCCTTCAGCCTTGTGGAGGCTGAGACGCGGGTTCAATTCTCGCACCTGGACCTTTTTGCTCCGAGCACTTACGCGAGGAACTACAAGTCCGTCTGTAAGAGAATCGAAGCAGGGAGTGGAGCGAACGATAGTGAGCGGAACAACTGAGGTTCAATTCTCGCACCTGGACCTTTCTGCGACGAACACTCACGTGAGGAGCTGAAAACACGTCTGTGGACCGTCGTCCTGCGAATGTTCCTCCTGTGAAGAACACAGACACAGGCACCAACCTAACGACTTAGGGAGGTTGTTTTACTGCTTCCGTTGCCTTCCTCAACATGCAGACACCGGTACAGCATCACCGATCCCTCGCCGGTGGTGGTGGCTGTTGGTCACTCTGCCCTCGTCCCGCCCCTCGGCTGTCCTGTCGGCCCTCCCCCACGCCGCTGTCCGTCGACTCGGCCCCCCACCGATCCCCCGTCGACGGCACACACGCTCTGTGAAATCCACAGAGAGGCTGTCCCCCGCAGCCCACTTTCTCACGCCAACAATGCAGCCAAGACTGTTCCGGATCGGCCACTACTGAATTCCAAGAGTCAGTGCTGTCAGGTCGACGCCGGAACCGAAAACACCGAGTCGAACAGTTTTCGCTGGGCGATCCGGAGATGCTGGTGGAACGTCGGGGCCGACACACCGAGTGTTGCGGCGATCTCCGCGCAGGAGGCATCCCGTGGCCAGTTGAAAAACCCCGAGTAGACGGCTGTCTCAAGCACAGCCCGCTGTCGGTCGGTCAGCTCATGGGTCATCACCCGATGGACGCGAGTGAGTGTGTCGTCGCTCCGCGTGATCTGTCGACGCCGCAGGAGTTGGGCTGTCGGGTAGGCCTCACGAACGGCATCGATGACTCGGCGAGCGGTGACGGTTGTGGGGAGGTGAATCGTCATCCGAAACTCGCCGCCTTCGATTGTCGACTGTTGTACGTAGCCACCGTGGGATGCCACGGCGGAGACGACTGGCGGCGCTGACAGCCGCAGTTCGAAGCGGGCCGGATCGACCGCATCGTCGATGATTCGCACTGACTCGAAGTGGGGGAGTCGCTCGACGAGTGCCTCAAGCGTGGGGAGTGCGACTGTGTCGACCGTGCCGTACTGGAGGAACCCTTCGTTGCCGGTCGGCACCGCATAGTCGAAGCTAATTTGCCCGTCAGTAGTCGGGTCGACACCGACCGAGGACAGCATCGCCGGCACACTGAATGCCAGTTCGGTCACCTCGTCGCTCATGAGTGCCTGCTTGCGCTCGGTGGCCGCAATCGCGTGGCCGACTACTTCCCCGAGCTGTGCGATGACGTCCCGTTCCTTCCGTTCGAACGCTTGGCGACGATCTGCATACACATTCAACACACCATAGATCGTCCCGTCGTGCGCAATCGGGATCGCGGCCGAAGAGCGCCAGCCGTAGGATTCGACCCGCCCTCGCCACGGTTCGTAGCGCGCGTCCGTATCGAGATCCTGAGTCGTCTGGATCCGGCCGGTTCGGAACGCTTTGCCAGTCGGCCCATGGCTCCGCTCGTCTTTCGGGTCGACCGAGATCGTGATTTCGTCGAGATAGCCCTCGACGCCAGCTTCAGCCCGCAGCGAGACCATGTTCGTGTGCGTATCTACCTCACCGATCCACGCGAACTGGTAGGAGTCGGCGGCCGCGAGGTGCTCACAGACTGTCTGCTCGATCTCTTCCCGGGTCGACTGGCTGATGACGGCATTTGTGATCTCACTGACGACCTCGTTGAGGCTGTTGAGGGCCGCGAGCTGCTCGCGGTGGCGTTCGAGTTCACGCAGGTGGGCCTTGCGTTCGGTGATATCTCGGGTAACGCCAACACGACCGGTCCCTGATTCGGTATCCAACAGGACGAACTGATTGTGGACGTTTCGAGTCTGCCCATCCGGGGCCACGATATCCGTTTCAAATTCAACCACGTCGCGCTCACCGTCGAGCAATTCGTGCCACACATCTTGATCAGTGTCGACGAAGGCGTCGCCGAAAAACGTCGAGCCGTGAGCACCGAGCAACTCAGCCCGTGTATGGGCGGACATCGAGACGAACGCATCGTTGACAAAGACGAACAATCCCTCGCCATCGGTTGCATAAACCCCGTCGTTGACCGTCTCGATCATCCGCTCGAACTGCTCTAACTGATGTTCGCGTTTGATCCGTTCAGTAACGTCTTGGCAGTACACCGAGATACCGTCCTCGGAGGGATGAACGTGATTTTGGTACCACGTCTCAAACGGCTTATAGAAAGTCGTAAACGAGATCGACCGCTGGGTTGTTTCGGCCTCTGTGAACGCCGCTTCGGCCTCCGGTGAGAGTTCGAACGCCTCCCAGATGTGCTCACCGATGAGTTCACCGGCAGGAGTTCCCAGAATCTCACCTGCGCGTTGGTTGACATACGTGAACTGACGGCTGCTGTCGAGCGCATAGAACCCGTCGTCGACACGCTCGAAGATCCCTTCGAGTTCGTTTTTTAGCTCGTCGCGCTGGCGTTCGAGCTGTCGGGCCTGCTGTTTGGCCTCGACGAGTGATTCGAACTCCGTGTACTGGCTCTGGGGACCATCTTTTTGATTAGTGCTGTCTGCCTCCGAGGTTGAGGCCGACGGTGGCTGCCACCACACCCGCGCGCTGGCTCCCACCTTCTTGGTTTCGAGCCAGTCGGCGGCGACGAGTCGCTGGAGTCGTTCGTAGGTGCTCCGTCGACCGAGATCGAGCTGTTGGGCCACCTCCGGTGTCGTCAGCGGTTCACCCCGAACAGTGAACACGGCGAGCGTTTCCCGAAGCGACTCCGTGATCGGTACACTGGACATCGGCTGATATAGGTGGGGTGCGGTGTATCAACTCTCCGTCGGTGGAGGGTGAGCCGGCCGTATTCGGCTCTTATCGGTCGATTATATGCATCTACCTGTTCGTACAGACTAGCTGTCGACGTGTATCTGGATACGATCTCTTGACTGCGTTGGAGGCTTCGGCTCGCAGTTGACAGCCATCGGTGTTCGATCCACCATCCGTGGCGGCCGCACCACTACCATACGAGAGTAGATATTGTGTCAACAGTTGGCAAACACAGCACCGGTACAGTCGCTGTTTCACTCACCACAACACTCACCACAGTTGATTAATAGTTCTCTATACGTCGCCTATGAAGAGTCTTCTCCCACTCACGTCCCGCGTTGAGCCGGCCAATGACGGTGCGAACGTTATTTCGATCTCCGAGGAGGCTGCCGACGAGGTTTTTAAAACGCTCTCGTCGTCGACCGCCAGACAGATTCTCACCCTACTGTACGAAGAGCCACGCCCCGCGTCCGAACTCGCCGAGGAGACCGACACGAGCGTCCAGAACATCCGGTACCATCTCACGAATCTCAGTGATGCGAACCTGATCTCGGTCGCCGATACCTGGTACTCCGAGAAGGGAACTGAGATGAAAATCTATGCGCCGACTGAATCGGCACTCGTCGTCTGTGCAGGCCGGCAGTCGACCGTCGACCGGCTCAAATCGGCGATCAGAGAGCTGCTTGGCGCGATTGGGATCTTTGGGCTCGCCAGCCTGCTCGTGCAGTATCTCGCAACCTCAATCGGGTCGGCACCGGAAGCGGCCACCGAGTCCGGTGGGATGACGGCTGCCGATGCGACTGCGACGGCCGCCGAGTCGACCAGCGGTGGCCTCAGTGCGCTGCTGACCGAGCCGGGAGTCGTCTTCTTCGTTGGCTGTCTACTCGCACTTGCGGTTGTCGTCGTCTGGTCGACGCGGCAGTAATCCTCTCGTCGCTGGTTATTGAACAGGGGGTAGATCCGACGTCGACCCACCGGACTGGATGATCGAGCTGTTGTCGCCGCGGCTCTGGATCACGTTGAAGGCGGTCATCAGGTCGGTTCTGGAAATAATTCCCGTGAGATTCCCCTGTTCGTCGATGACGGGGAGTCGACCGACGTCGTGTTCCTGCATCGTTCGGAGGGCAGTGATCGCGTCCACATCCGGACCGATGCCTTGGACGTCGCGTTCCATCACCTCTTCGACCCGGTAGGCGTCGCGTTCGACCTCCTTGATCGTCCGGGCATCGTCGAGGGTGACCATCCCGACGAGGTCGCCGCGGGAGTCGACGACCGGGTATCCGGTGTGACGCTCGGTGAACATCCGATTCAGCAGTTCGGCAATCGTCGCCTCCTCCTCGATAACGTGGAGCTCCGCACCGGGCGTCATGATGTCGCGGACGGTGATGCCCTCGAAGGCGGCTTTGACCGTCGACTGCTGGGCCTCTCCCGAGGCGGCGATGTAGATGAAAAAGGCAAGCAGGATGAACAATGGGCTAAAGGCGAACAGCCCCAGCAGCCCGAGCATGAACGCGAATATCTTCCCGACCTCCGCGGCCATCTGGGTCGCTTGGGCGTGCGGTCGCTTGCGTGCCAGCAGGGCTCGAAGCACCCGACCACCGTCCATCGGGAACCCCGGCAGCATGTTGAAGATCGCGAGGCCGATGTTCATCACCGCGAGATAGCCGAGGACGAACTGGACCGCGCTGAGATTCGCAGGTGTCAGCATGAACGCGATGAATGACACTACACCGACCAACACGCTCACCACGGGGCCAGCGATGGCGATATTGAACTCCTTGTGCCAGTCTTCGGGGATTTCTTTGAAGCTTGCCACGCCACCCAGCAGCCAGAGGGTAATCGACTCGATTTCGAGTCCGTACCGCATGGCGACCAGCGAGTGGCCGAACTCGTGGAGTAGCACGCCGAAAAACAGCCCGCCGGCGGCTGCAAAGCCGAGTATCCAGGGCATCGAGCCGGCAGTCAGTGGCTCGGTCGAAATCGAGCCACCGAGGACGTTGTTGACGAGTTCGGTCAGTTGGACGATATCCGAGCCGATAATCCATGCAAAAATCGGCAAAATGAACAGAAACGTCCAGTTGAGTTGGATCGGGATGCCGAAGGCGCTCCCGAGACGAATACCACGCATACGTGTGGGTTGTCGGGGCGGCGGTATTAATGTGGCCTTGGCTATCTCGTCTCACTATCGACGTCGATGCTGAGCCGAACGCCTGATATACCCCGATTGCCTACCATTGGCCGTGTCGCAGCAGGTCCCACAGGTCGGAACGCTGTTTCTCCACGAAACCGGAGACAGCTACCGTGTCGTCGCCCGGAAAAACGGTTCTCGGGTGTTTCAGGGCACGCTCGACCCCAAGCAGACGAGTGCCGGCCCGCGACCGGGCCGGTTCCGAGCGAAACGCGGCTCCAGTGAGGAGCCACGGGACCCGACTGAGTTCGTCGACCTCGCTCGTAACGCCTCCCGGATCCGGATCTCACAACAAACCTCCAACGATGGCCGCGAGGAGCTACGGGAGCTCCTCGATGGCTATCAGCTCGAAGCCCAAGTCGTCCGCACCTGCCGCTACTGCGCTAACGACGGTCGCTACTCGCCGATCACCGACGAAACGGCGATCAAAACCGACCGCGAACATATCTGTCCCGACTGCGCGGTCGAGGAGCTCGAACGCGAGCTCTCGTATAAGGGTCAGTTCACCGGCTCCGCACAGGACCGGCTTGAGGATCTGCTGCTCGAAGTCCAAGATCTCGACCGAATCGTCGACCTCCTGTCGGGCGAACTCGATCCAGATCTGACGAAGTTCGACGTGATTAGTGCCACTGTCGACGACGTCGACCCGGTCAAAACGGCCGATCTCGACCTACATCCCCGGCTGAAGGAAATGACCGAATCCCGGTTCGAAAACCTCCTCCCAGTCCAGAGCCTCTCGGTCCGAAATGGGCTCTTAGATGGCGAGGACCAGCTCGTCGTGAGCGCGACCGCGACCGGGAAGACGCTGGTCGGCGAGATCGCTGGCATCGACCGCGCCCTCAAAGGCAAGGGCAAGATGCTGTTTTTAGTCCCACTCGTCGCCCTTGCGAATCAGAAACACGAGGATTTCAAAGAGCGGTACGGCGAACTCGGCCTCGACGTGACGATTCGCGTCGGCGCGAGTCGAATCGCGGACTCTGGCAGCCAGTTCGATCCCAATGCGGATGTCATCGTTGGGACGTATGAAGGAATTGACCACGCCCTCAGAACCGGCAAAAACCTCGGCGACATCGGCTCGGTCGTCATCGACGAGGTTCACACACTCAAAGAAGAAGAGCGGGGCCACCGCCTCGATGGGTTGATTTCGCGTCTTAAATACTACTGTGAGAAGCGGGCTGAAACCCAGAGCGGCGGCTACGATGGCGCACAGTGGATCTACCTCTCGGCCACGGTCGGCAACCCCGAATGGTTGGCCGGTCGACTCGGTGCGCGCCTCATCGAGTTCGAGGAGCGACCGATCCCTATCGAGCGCCACGTCACCTTTGCCGACGAACAGGAAAAGCTCCGGCTCGAAGACCGGCTCGTCAAGCGGGCTTTCGACCAGAAATCCTCGAAGGGGTATCGGGGCCAGACGATCATTTTCACCAACTCCCGTCGACGGTGCCATACGATCAGCCGGAAACTCCAGTACGATTCGGCACCCTACCACGCCGGGCTCGATTATAAAAAGCGAAAGAAGGTCGAAAAGCAGTTCCTGGATCAGGATCTCTCGGCGGTCGTCACCACCGCCGCACTCGCGGCGGGTGTCGACTTCCCGGCCTCGCAGGTGATTTTTGACACGCTCGCCATGGGCATCGAGTGGCTCTCAGTCCAGGAGTTCAGCCAGATGCTCGGGCGTGCGGGTCGACCCGACTACCACGACCGCGGGACGGTCTACATGCTGATCGAACCCGACGTCACCTATCACAACTCGATGGAGATGACCGAAGACGAGGTAGCGTTCAAACTCTTAAAAGGCGAGATGGAGGACGTCCGAAACGTCTACGATCAGGACGCCGCCGTCGAGGAGACGCTGGCCAATGTTACGGTTGGAGGCAAAAGCGCAAAACGGCTCAACGACCGAATGCTCGGCGAGATCGATACGACGCGATCCATCGGCAAACTGCTTGAATGGGAGTTCATCGATGGACTGGAACCGACACCGCTCGGTCGGGTCGTTACACGGCATTTCCTCTCGCCAGACGACGCCTTCCGGCTGTTGGATGGCATTAGGGAGGGCCTAACGCCGTACGAAATCGTCGCCGAGCAGGAACTCGCCGACGAAGAGATGTAGCAGATCGTAGTCGACGAAGAACGGTAACAGATGGTAACAGGTGGTAATAGATAGTAACAGAGGGTAACAGATGGAGACAAACGTCAGTGATTCTAAGTGGGGATCGCGGAACAGTCCTCTCTGAATTTTGTTAGGACGTGCCGTGCAAGATGGGCGCATATGCAGCATCTACATCTGATAGAAATCTCCATTTCAATCGATCATCTACAACAAGCCATTCAGAGAAGACACTCTCGCTACAATCGGCTCTATATGATCAACAGAAACACACTCACGATTGTGAGTCCGCCGATCCACCGAAGCATCCGATCAAACGCGAGTAACTGTGCAGCGACCAGTGAAACGAACGCGCATTGGTGAGAGCAAACCGCCCCGTTCCCTTCGTTACAATGTATAATATTCCAGAACGCTCTTGTGGCGTAGATTGGTGACCCGTCTACGGCAACCGCAACGACAGGAACTTACATTGAGACTATCTACTAACTGACGGTACAGATATGCGAGAGTTCGTTTTCGACCTCGTCTACGAGGAGACAGCGGGGCCACTACAGCAGTTGCTTACCGACCCTACTGGAGTCTCTTCAAGGGGGGTCGGTGGCAGTATCGATGCCGAGGAGTTCTGGCGGCTCGAACGATTCGAGGGGCCAGCAGACGCGCTCAGCGAACTCACAAACGCTGGGCAACGGGAGCTGCTTGCTGTCGAGCAAATCACCCCAGCCGGCTGTGAGGGAGCGGTTCACAGAGAGGTGCTGAAACGGACCGACTCCGAGTGTGAACTGTACTACCACCTGCGGGATATCGGGAACTGCGAGTCTGTCCCAACACTGGCTGTCGAGTATATCGGTCCGGACGTCCTGTTCGAGCTCGAACGGAGTCAGAACCGCGAGACGTGGACCGTGATGATGGACACCGATGACGGTGTCGGACTGTTTTACGACGCCTTACAGGTGTCGTTGCAGGAAGGGATTCGCTTCGAGTTCGACCATATCGGACAGGCCTCCAACCGGCGAACGGGACTGTTCGCACGCAAGAATCTCCCGCCGGAACAGCGCGAGGCACTCGTCGAGGCGGTCGGGCGCGGCTACTACGAAAAACCCAGACAGATAACGCTCGAAGAGTTGTCGACGGAACTGGACTGTCCCCGGTCGACGTTGTCGTATCGACTCCGGAGTGCCGAATCGAGACTCGCTAAGAGCTTTGCGACCACCGACCAGTCGAGGGAGTTCAAGAGCTTTCCACAGACAGCCGATCAGCGGGGAGGCACCTAATGGTCGACGCGACCGGGCCACTCGTCAGCGCGGAGACGGTGGCTGCTAATCTGGAGCAGATTCAAACGACCGACGCCGACTACCGACTGATAGAAGTGAACATCCAGCAGGGCACCTACGAGTCGTCGCATATCCCGGGGGCGGTTAGTCTCGACTGGCAGCGTGACCTCCGCGACACGGAGACGTTCGACGTGCTCTCCCCGGCGGCACTGTCAGGCCTGCTCGGCGACTGCGGCGTGACCCGTGAGACGACGATTATCCTCTATGGAGACTTCTTCAACTGGTTCGCCGCACACGCCTACTGGCTGCTGCGATACTACCGCCATGAGAACGTGGTGTTGCTTGATGGGGGACGGAACTACTGGGTCGAAAACGAGTATCCAATGACCAACGAAGTTCCGTCGGTTCCCAGCCGCGAGTACCACGCCCCCGAACCCGACGAGTCCATTCGCGCGCGCCGCGGAGATGTCGAAGCGGCCGTCGAGTCCGGCGGCTGTCTGCTTGACGCCCGCGCACCGCCGGAGTACCGCGGCGACATTCTCGCACCCCCGGGCTGGAACGAGGGCGTACAGCGCGGCGGTCACATCCCCGGCGCAGTGAACACACCCTGCCGGGACACCATCCAGACAGACCGCCGCTTCCGCTCCCGCGAGGAGCTGGCAGCACTGTTCGATGAGTACGCCACAGACGAGCAAATCATCGTCTACTGTCGCGTCGGCGAGCGATCGGCACTCGTCTGGACGGCTCTCGCAGAGATACTCGGCTACGAGAACGTCTCCTACTATTACGGTTCGTTCGTCGAGTGGGGGAACAGTGTCGGGCTCCCGGTCGAGAACGCAACCAGTGCCGACCTTCGGTGACCAACTTGCGTACTAACTCAAGCGTCAGTTTTGTCAGCATCACCTGAATCGGTGTCGACCATCTCGTCGACCGTTTCGCCACCGTCGGGTACAACATCTTCTTCGCCACCGTCAGCCGCCAGTTGGGTGTCGAGTTTGTGTTCGAACCACTGCCATTCGATGGTTCGCACGTCGTCTTGATTAAGATTCCAAGGATCGCCATCCTCGACGCGTTTGCCCTCGAACCACGAGGTGACCATGTTGTACAGCCAGATAATCTGGCCGATCAGCAGAATCAGAGCACCGAGCGTTGCGACCTGATGGAGCGTCGCGAACTCAGGCAGGTAGGTCGCGTACCGTCGCGGCATGCCGCCGTAGCCCAGCAGGATCATCGCGAGGAAGGTGATGTTTGTTCCGACCATCGTTAGCCAGAAATGGGCCTTGCCGAGGCTGGCCTGGTACATCCGCTTGGTGACAAGCGGGAACCAGTAGTAGATGCCAGCAAAGCCGGCGAACGCGATGGCCCCCATCACGATGTAGTGGAAGTGACCCACGACGTAGTAGGTGTCATGCAGCACAAGGTTAACCGGGATCGATGCGAGGAAGACACCGGTTACACCGCCGATGATGAAGTTCGAGATGAAGCCGATACAGAACAGCATCGGCGTTGTCAGCCGAACCCGGCCGTTCCACAGGGTGGTCACCCAGTTGAATGTCTTCACGGCTGATGGTATCGAAATTGCTATCGAGACCGCCATAAACGAGGTTCGGAGTCGTGGGTCCATCCCCGTCGTGAACATGTGGTGGGCCCAGACGCCAAAGGAGAGCACACCGATTGCGAGCGTGGAGTAGACGACGAATTTGAAGCCGAAGAGCTGTCTGCCTGCGAACCGCGGGAGGACGTAGCTCACGATGCCCATCATCGGCAACACGAGGACGTACACCTCGGGATGACCGAAGAACCAAAACAGGTGCTGGTATAGTATATTGCCGCCATCCGAGAGGAAGAAAGTCGTGCCGAAGTTCCGGTCAGCCAGCAACATCACCAGCGCGCTGCCCAGGAGGGGAAAGGCAAACAGGATGAGCCCCGACTGAGTGAGGACTGTCCACGAAAAGATATCGAGGTTCGCCCACGTCACCTTCTCGCCGCGCTGGGTGAAGATGGTCGCGATGAAGTTGATCGCACCCATCGTCGCGGCGACCCCTGAGAGGTGCAATCCGAGTAACAGCAGGTCGACGCCAGCCCCGCCGACCATATCACCGCTCCCACCAGCCGCCCCCAGCGACAGCGGCGTGTACATTGTCCACGCCGTCTGTGCGGGTCCGAACAGGCCGAGCGGCTTGGCGAAGAAGCCCGCCCAGATCAGGAGTGCCGCGGGCGGCAACAGCCAGAAGGCGATGGCGTTGATTCGCGGGAACGCCATGTCGTCGGCACCGATGAGTATCGGGATCAGGTAGTTTGCGAAGGCTGCGATAATCGGTGTTCCGAAGAGGAACAGCATCGTGATTCCGTGGCTCGTCAGGAGACCGTTGTAGGTTGCAGTTCCGAGAATCGATTCGGTCGTGATGAGATCCAACCGCATCACGGTGACCATGAGCCCGCCGACCGCGAAGGCAAATATCCCGTAGAGTCCGTAGAGGATGCCGATGTCCTTGTGGTCGAC
>Ga0208283_10111_pt1 | contig 47211 bp, 45 predicted proteins | sample AntRauMetaRauer1_FD_184785 | JGI IMG/M metagenome (GOLD analysis project Ga0208283, IMG submission 184785) | Saline lake microbial communities from Rauer Lake, Antarctica, in enrichment culture - Antartic Rauer Lake 1 Metagenome Rauer1 (SPAdes)... ...
AGAGACTGCTCGGCGTGCTAGGTGGATCGCCTTCTCAGTAAAACGGAGAATCTGCGACTTCGGGAGGGTCTTCATCTCATGGAATTACACGACAAACATGTAAATCTTCAAGGATTTCAACAGAGCCAAAACAATCCAATTTACCGTTGGAGGACTCGTAATTGGCGTTGTTCTGACTTCTTGGAAACAAATATTCGATTTCATAGCGTCTTTACTGTCCAAGATCGGGGTTCAAATACAATTTCCTGTAAATACTGAAACAATTTTACTACTATTGTTGCTCTATCTCGCATTTGCTGTATCCCAAATGTTACTTCGTATTCGGTGGTCAATGGACAGAATTGATAACCGGCTTGAATCCTTAGATGAAAACATTCAGATGGCTGTTGACGATTCCGATAGCGCAAACGACGACGGATCACAGCCCGTGCAGACGGATGGAGGGACGGTCTACGAACCTGAAGACCCAGATGACCCAGATGGTGATGGAGAAACATCTGGCACTGGTCTCTTCGGCGGAGCCTTGGCAGGTGGTGCAGTCGGTTCTGCAGGTGGACCAGGAGGCGCGATTTTAGGCGCAATTATTGGGGCAGCGTTGGGCGATACTATCGAGCAAGAGTCAATCAAGAGCCAGAAAAAGAAAGAAATCAGGCTCCGAGTGATTGAGAAATTGCTTCGGAACAATGTCGTCGGGATGCATTCTAATCATATGGAAGCTATCCAAAATTGGTTCCCTACGCATGAGCAAGGGCTCGTGAAAGAAACGATTGAAGAAATGGCAGAAGACCCTGAATTTCCCATTCAATATTCGGGTAGAGGTGATTCTATCCAGCTTACTAGTCGAGAACAAGCTAGAACGTATCTAGTAAACCATGGTGGAAATCTCCCATGGGGTTCTGATTAATCCAGTCTACGAGAGTGAAATATCCTCACAATATTGGCAAAAGAACCGAGAGAAGAACTTTTGATCCTTTTTCAAACGTCTTGGGGAAATCCCTGAATATCGAGACTTGCTCGTAATCTCTGCCTTAGGTGCATGGCAGAATTGGTCGAATATACATCACGATTCTACGGAATCGTCACAGGAATCACAGATGAAGCGTGAGATGAATTTTCCGTCTTTTTCAACCGTCTCAACAAGGCCATACACACCAGATTCACATTCGTTGCAGCAGGGGTCCGCAAAGGGGTCCTCTCGCCATTCCTCAGTGACGCCACGGATAGAGTCCCAGGTATCTGAAACATTTTTCACCTCCGTCATTGTCACGCCATTACCAGCAGACGCGGCAAACTCTTCGCCGTCAATGGTGATGGAATGAACGTGCCACTTGGATAGCCGCTCGCGAGTTCGCCACTCGGGGAGATCATCGGCGTCGAGGTCGTCTAAGTCAGGACGTTCGTATCCGGCTAGGACACCACCGATCAACGCGTCCGCATGGCGCTCGGGCAGCTCGCCATGCAACTTCCCTTTGAGCCCTGGAAGAGAGATCCCGGGGTTGCGCCGAACTTGTCGTTCGATTTTCTCGACGTATTCCACCGCATCGTTTTGGTACGCTTCTTCGGGGACGTATGCGTGATCAGGTATCGGTACAGTGGCGTCTACAGCGCCCTGATATTTAGCACACAACGGGCAGGTGTTCGAGCCGTCCGGATGGTTGCAGACCTTATCGTACGTCGTCGGCTCCAGGGCGCGCCATGCCGCAACCCAGTCTTCCCACAATTCTGTCTCGCCACCATCAGCGACGATTGAATCTTCGGGGGCGCCGTCGGTTTTGAGGCGATGCTCGGTCAGCGTTTGGTCCTGATCGATGCCGTGCGGGCTGCCACAGACGGCACATTCCAACGTGTTCGTACCCTTGTCCGAGACGGTAAGACGGTCGCCGTGGTGTCCTTCGAGATCCGACTTTCCGGACTCGTGACGCTGCTTGCATCGGTCAGCGACAGCGGCCCAACGAGCTGGGTCAGACCGGCTCACCGACCGAACGTTCCCGGCGGTCATCGCAGCCGCCCAGGCAATATAGGATGGCTCCCGTTCAAACAGGTCGAGCGGGTCGATCGATGCGTAGTCAGCGACGTAGGCAGCCAGGTTTTCGACGCTTTCCGGGTCAGTCACCGAGATCGGGGAGTCGCAGTCGTTGCACTCTCCGACTGCTGCATCCCAGGGGTTTCCGCCGGCGTGTTCGGGACACGGAGTATTCGTGTGGGCGTCCATTCCGGCCCCTTTAGTTGCAGCAACGTGGGTTTCCATCACCGGGGCCAGGTCGGACTGAGATAGCTCTCCGTCTACGACCAGAATGATATGCTCGTGCGCGTAGCAGCGATTCAGTCCGTCACCGGGGTGCGGTTCGAGAACTCGCCAGTACTGATAGTCTTCTTTCGAAAACCCGCACGCATCGAGCGTGTACCGCAGCTTTTGGTACACTTCTCGCCACGGGTCCCGCAGGTTCGCCGCTTGATCAACCGGGCCGATCCGTTCGCCATCAGGAACAGACGACGCCGATCGGGTAATCAGCGCGACGTGGGGATCATCAAAACTCGCCTCTGTTTCACCGCCGGACGGTCTCGTACCGCCGGTGAGTTCTCGCAGCCAGCCGTTGCACTGGCCGTACATCTCTCGCTGGTAGTCCGGACTCCAGCGGTCCGTAGCACTAAAACTGAACTCGTCGAACTCCGGATCACGTGGCCAGCCGTACCGGAGGTTAATCGTCGTATCGAGTGTTCTCTCGTGTGATTCGAGAAGCTTCTGAACGGCTATAACCCAGGGGACGGCATCGACATCCGTGACTCGCTGGCCGGTCACTCGCTTCTCTCGAATCCACGCGTCAGCAGCGTCAGCCGGGGACAGACTCGAATTCGCCAAGACGTCTCCGTGTTCTATCGTTACGTGGTCGATTTTCGAGCGATTACGCGGAGCCCAGGTCGTATCGCACTTCCCGCAGTAGTACAGCGGATCGGACTCCCAGTTTTCCAGAGACTTGTCTACGTAGTCCTCTCTGATTTTCGTCCCCTCTTCTGTGGCGACTGGGAGATCCGCGAGTTCGTAGCACTCCTCGACGAACGACCAGAACGCGTCGTCGATCGACAGCAGTTCTGGATCGCCCGAATCAGGTTCGGCTGCGTCACCCTCTGAGCCGGCGGTTTCACACTTATTCTGATTGGTTTGCCGAGAGGGGTCGGCGGTGGATTCCTCCGTAGCCACGTCAGAAATCCCAGAAGTCGGAACCGGGGCCACAGTCCACAGCTTCACCACTACTGCGCCCACGTTCCGGGCGGCCGCCGCCGGGCTTTCGCGTTGAAGAATGCCCCCGTCGCTCCGCCCGGGGGCGTGCGCTCGCATTCCCGCGGTCGGCCCCCATGTAAGGGGACCGTCCCTCCGGTCGCTCGCTCGTATTATGAGCGTCATCGAGCCGGGTAGCGATGTGAGGGAAACATTCGTGACAAACGGAGGCCTCAGCAACCTCCGAATCTACCCGATTGATGCACTTCGCCGCGCAGTATCGGCACTCGTACTCAGTGTACTGAGACCAGTCGGTAGAGCTATCGCTACCAGATGTACAGCCAGCAGTCCCCAGCGACATTACTCATCAACCTCCTGGAAAACATGGCGGACCTGCTCATCTGATGCCCCCCGCTCGGCGAGGTCGAGGGCAGTGACGAAGCGGTCAACCGGATATTCCCAGTTATCTGGGGGCGTGAGTTGCCCGATCCCCTCCGCGTATTCGTCACTCACGCGAACCACCATCCTGCTCAGTTCCCGTGTTTACAGTCCAGTTACTCTCGCTCCCCGAACGTGTTAATGCCTCACACGGTGTAGATACTTCATGGAGTGCGTTCGATGTGGAGACGAAGGTGCCAGACGCAGGATACTGCATTTCATGAGCGAGGCCACTGTCGTCGTGTACCTCTGTGACTCGTGTGCGGGATCGGCACGTCAAGACGCCGAGGTCAGCGATCTTGTTCTGTCTCCGGCCCAGTAGCGGCTTGTTCTCAATGGGACGGTCAGCACCAGTCGTTGAGTGACCGGTTCCTGCCGAAACTTCGTTAGACACGGAACCCCCTCCGTTTCCAGTCGAGCCGACGAGAATCAATTTCGACGGACAGCGCCGGGGGCCGCTCAGGTGATGAACGAACTCCAGATTTCGAGTCTGAGCAGAAATTTCAGAACCGCACGCATATCGGCTAAGGCCCTTCTTACCGATGCTTCCGCGTACAGGGCCTAAACCGACGGTTTCTGGACGGGCACGATGGGATTCGAACCCACGGCCATCGGATTAGAAGTCCGACGCTCTGTCCAGACTGAGCTACGTGCCCTCGGGCGCCACTTCAGGAGCGGAGACAAAAAGCCATGTGAATGTCACTGGTCCTCGGGCTCGAAGTCCTCCTTCGCTTCGTCGGGATGAATGCCGATGGCGTCGGCGGTCTGGACCGCGCCGACGCCGCGGACCTGGCAGACCGCGTCGACGTCCTCGTGGCGGACCGTCGCCAGCAGGTCGTCGAACTGGAGGCGGCGCTCGATGGTCGCGCCGGCGGCTTCGAGGTGCGTGACGACCGACTCCAGGTCGGCGTCGGGGTCGGTCTCGAAGACGAGGTCGATGTTCTCGCCGGGGACTGGGTCGTCCCGGATCGTCTGGACGGCTCGGGAGACGTGCATGGACGGGGGTACCGGGCCATCGGATTTGACTATGCCGACTCGGACTCGACGGGAAAGCGGAGCTGCTCTGTTGAAGTCGACTGGTTCAGGTACGATCGTGTACCGACCGATATGGAGGCGTGTGAACCGACCACTGAGGGTCTTATCGGGTATCGCTCAGGCCTGTCGCGCCGTGCTGACTGTACCGCGCGTATTCATCACGGCACTTCCCACCATGTATGGCGTAACCAAGATGTGGCAACAACTAACACACCCACTTCCGAACGTCGAAGGGCGTTCCATTTGTAGAGGGGTGGGCGTCGACGTGGGTGTCGTCCGGAACGCGTGAGGGGACACAACAATGCCAACCTACGCGACCCTGTTCACGCACACAGACCACGGGAAGCAAAACATCGAAACAATACCCACAGAGGTGTTTCCACTGGCACAGGAACTCACCGAGGAGATAGGTGGGGAAGTGCAAGCGCTGTATTATGGAAACATGGGTGAATACGACGGGATCTCCATCGCCACCCTTCCCGACGGGGAAGCGGCAGAGCAATTTCGACTCGCCCTTGAACGAGAGGGCACACATCGCTTAGAACAGTACGAAGTCTTCGAAGCTGAGGACTATTTCGAGATGATCGAGGAAGCGACCCGCTGACGCCGAAATCACTTCGCTCTTCTCATATTTCGCTCCGAATTTGTAATATCAATCGCCTGTGATTTGCATCTACTATTGCTGCATACATACGCTGTATTCAGCACGGGTCCTCTAACTGAATCAGTAACGGTCGAAAACGGTCTTGCTAAATACAGGGTCCGTATCGCCCGCTGAGCGATCTCTCAATAGTGGAGAGTCGGATTGACCAGGTACGACTATCAAGATAGTACGGTATCGAGAGATGCACTCATCTATGAGTGGCTGATGAATAGGTCGGACGTAACGGTTCTCAAGGGAAGCTGACGGACGGGCCATCTGTTACTATGTTATGTGAACACTTACCACAGAGGGTGCAGAACCTAGCACCGAGTGTCTTTCGTCTCGGGAAATGGAGGGGCCGTGAGTCTCGTCGTGGACGCTCATCAACACGGGGGACAAGCTCATGTCACAGGAGACTCAGAAGGCTGAACAGATCATCAGCGAGTACACTGAAGTATGGAACGAACAGGACTATTCGGGAATTCCCGACGTCGTCTCGGAGTCGTTCAGCGCGATCCTGCCGGACGAGGAGTACCACGGGCGAGACGGCTTGGAGGAGTGGATCGACGAGGTCACGTCCGCGTTTCCCGACTTTCACGTCGAACCCGTTGACGTGGTCGCCAGCGAGGATGTGGTCATGACAGACGCGAAGTTCACGATGACCCACGAAGGCGAATACGAAGGTATTCCACCGACCGGCGAGGAAGTTGAAGTCAAACAGATGGCGAAATTCCGCGTTGAGGACGGCAAACTGAAAGAACACCGGCAACATATTGACCGGCAGGGAATCGCCGAACAACTCGGCGCCACCGAGGACTAACCGCCGGACGAACAGGCGGATAGGGACCGTCGCGATATCATTTTTCTATGCGTCACCGCACGCTCCCCGCGCCAGAACAGTACGATCCTCGGGCCGTTCTTCGCGGCAATTTTCGGCTAGCCAGCACGGAATGCCACTCGGGTGCCGGATAGATCCGCTGTATTCAGGACTCGGTAAATGACAGACGCTGGGCAGAAGTCCACTCGCTGAGGAACGTCGTTCACCTGTACCGATCAAACCGATCGAAAACCGCCACCGCCGATAGTTTCAACGGACCAGCGGTGCGAGCCGTCTCGGAACTCCACGAGGTCGACCGGCACGAGCGACCGAAAGCACGTGGTGGAGTGACACACGAACCAAACGCTTATCGAGGATTTGGCGGTACACCACCGTATGAGTGACGCCCGGAAGGAGAACCGGGACCTGTGGGACTCGTGGAGTGACGAGTTCCAGGCGCTGTGGAACGCCGACACGAGCGACGGGCGCTTGCCGCCGGTCCCGTTCCCCCTCACCGAACACGGATCGCTGGACTGCTGGCGCGGGGACCTGCTTCCGCCGGTTGAGGAGACGTCGTTCGCCGAACTGGGCTGTGGCGGCGGCCAGGCGACCATCGGGGCCGCACGCGAGGGGGTCGACGCCGCGGTGGGCGTGGACTTCTCGACCGGACAGCTCCGCCACGCGGCGCGCCTGCGGGATTTCTACGACGTCGACGCCGCGTTCGTCCAGGGTGACGTCACCGAGGTGCCGCTGACTGACGGAACGTTCGACGTCGCCTTCTCGGGGTGGGTGTACTTCATGGTGGACGACCTGGCGACGGCGCTCGGGGAGGCCCGGCGCGTCCTGCGCGACGAGGGCGTCCTCGTCTTCGACGTCCCCCATCCGTTCTACGAGCTGTTCGATCCGGAGACGCACGAGCTCGTCCGGAGCTATCACGACTCCGGCCCCCGGGAACGAGATAGACGAGGACTACGACGCGGACATGATCTGTTACGACCGCACGGTCGGGGAACTCCACAACGCACTCGTCGACGCCGGATTCCGCGTCGAGCGGATTCTCGAGCCCGGGAGTGACGACCCGGACGACTACGACGACGACCCCCTGGAGAGCAACCAGCCCGACCTGATGGCGCTGGTCCCGCGATCGCTGCGCTTCTGGGCGGTCGTGGAGTAATTGCGGTGACGCACTGTCGGCGCTACGCGGGCTCGGCTCGCTCGAACCTGGTCTCGGCGATGGCGAACGCGAGCGTGCTTCCTAGCCCCAGGAGCGTCCCGCCGGTGAGCGTGATTGCGAGGTAGGAGATGTCGACCGGGTCGAGCAGGAAGTACGCGCTGACGCCGTGGAGGACGATGGCGATGGCCATCACGTAGAACGGGGCGTTGAGGAAGCGCCACTCGAAGCTCCCGTCGAGGTACTCGTCGGTGACGTGGCCGAAGCTGCTCGTGACGCCGGCGGCGGCGAACCAGTGGACCGCGCCGTAGACGAGCGCCGCGAGGACGTCGAGCACGGAGGAGGTGTCGGCGCTCTCCTCGAGCGTCTGGACGCCGCTGACGCCGCCGATGACCAGTAGCGCCGCGGCGACGACGTACGTGATGAGCGTGACGCGGCCGCCGTACAGCCCTTCCCGGACGCGCTCGACGGTCGCGTCGAGGGTCTGCTCGGCGCCCAGGCCGCGGGCGAGTACGTACAGACCGAGGAGGCCGGAGATGATCCCGAGCGCCGACCCCGGGAGCTGGAGGCTGTCGGCGACGATGGCGAGCGGATAGATGAGCAGGAGGATGCCGAGCGGGACGAGGATGGTTCCCCGCGTCTCGGGGTCGTCGAGCACCTGCTTGATGGTGTAGTACATCGACTCCAGGTCCTGGGACTGGCGGACGACGACGCGCCGGACGCCGTCGATCTCGATCCGCGAGCGGATGACCGGGACGACGGACTCGTCCTGGGCGCCGTCCGTAACCAGGAGGGCGCGGACGTCCTCGCCGGAGGCCAGCGACGCCAGCACCTTGTCGACCTCCTCACCGACGGCGCGGTTGGCGGCGACCTCGTTGCCGTCGACGCCCGTGACCGCCGCCACCTCCACGGCCTCGTCGTCGATCCCGTCGTAGATGTGGATCCCCTCGAAGAGGACGTTGACGTCGGAGTCCTCGGGGTCCGCCGTGGCGAGGTCGACCGCCGCCGACTCGACCTTCTCGCGACCGATGACCGGCGTCTCCGTGCCGGTCTTGCGACCGAGGTCGTCGTCGAGGTCGACGCACAGCACCAGCAGCATTACCGGGGGATACGACGCGACCCGGTATAATCCCTTTCGACGGGCGTGCTGGGTCGCGCCCGCTCATTTGTTACGACGCTATCAATATTTCGAGTTTTATTCAACATCTAATTTACTCAAACGTACAGTTAATATGGAAAAATCGGGAACTTCTGAGTATTTTATAGCATCTATGGGGCGAATAGTCGGAAAAATAAGCGAAATTTGATCGGATAGCTAATAAACTAATCATTCGATTTTAAACACGATTTTTGGAACCAGTACCGCCGTGCACCGCCGCAACAGTCCGGAAAATAGGACGGAATTATCAAAACTGGATACATATTTGACGATACCAAAAGCATCTCTGCTGAACGCCGGATACGCCGGTGGACTGCCTCCGGAGCTGGGACGACCAGCGGGGGCTCCCCGTGCGACGAGCGGCAGGTAAGTCGATGCAGGTACGTCGATAATAACACGCCTACTATTGTTATTTTGCTCCTGCTCACGAGGGAACCAGCCCCGTTGATCGAGCGCAGACACGCCGGATCGATCCGTCAAACCTCGCCCCTGGCACGGGGCATCTGGAGATTCACTTCGACGACGTTGGCTGCGTCGACGATGCGCTCGGGGACGGAGTCGGAGAACCGCTCGCCGCGCATGCGGCTCGTGGGGGCCGAGAGGCTGATCGCGCCGAACGCGACGCCGTCGTGGAGGATGGGCGCGGCGATCGCTCGCACGCCGGTGATCTGCTCTTCGTCGTTCCGGGCGAACCCGTTGGTCCGGACCTCCTCCAGTTCGCTGCGCAAGGTCTCCTCGTCGGTGATGGTGTTCGGCGTTCTGGGGACGAACTCGTAGTTCGCCAGGATGCTGTTGCGCCGGTCCGCGTCGAGGTGCGCGAGGATCGCCTTGCTGGCCGCCGAACAGTGGAGATTCTGCCGGGGGTAGCCCTTGATGCGCGTGTAGAGGTCCTCGCCGACGGCGTCGGGCCCGAACTGCTCGTACAGCAGGATCTCTCGCCCGTGGCTCTCGACGACCAGGTGACTCGCCTCGCCGGTCTCCTGGGCGAGTTCGTCGACCTCGGACTTGCCGGCCTGGTAGAGCCGCGAGTGTGACCGGACGTACTCGCCGAGGGGGAGGGCGAACAGGCCGACGTGGTACTCGCCGTCGACGGACCTGACGTAGCCGAGTTCCTGCATCGTCGCGAGGTAGGTGTGCGCGGTCCCTGGGGACCGGTCGACTTCCTCCGCGACCTCCGTGACCGTCGCGCCTTCCGCGTCACGTAGCACCTCGAGGATCTCGAACGCGAGCTCGACGGACTGTATCCGACGCGGGCTTCGGTCTTCGGTCATGCCCGAACGGTCGGACTGCGCCGAGATAACTTTTGCCATTGTCAAATGACCTGGCCGGTCCGTGAGGCTCCGACGACCGGCGGAGCGACGCCGATACCTTTTTCATTCACAGCGACGCAGATTCGTGTACGACCCTATGAGCCAGGTACGTCTCTCGGACGTCACGAAGGTGTACGACGACGTCCTCGCCGTCGAGGAGATCGATCTGACCGTGGAGGACGGCGAGTTCCTCGTGATGGTCGGTCCCTCGGGCTGCGGGAAGTCGACGACGCTGCGGATGATCGCCGGTCTCGAGACCATCACTGCGGGCGAGATCGAGATCGGTGACCAGGTCGTCAACGACGTCAGACCCCAGGACCGGAACATCGCGATGGTGTTCCAGAACTACGCGCTGTACCCGCACATGACCGTGCGCGAGAACATGTCGTTCGGGCTGCGGCTGTCCGGGGACTACTCGGACGAGGAGATCGACGAACGGGTCGACGAGGCCGCGGAGCTCCTCGAGATCCCGGAACTGCTGGACCAGTTACCGAAGCAACTCTCCGGCGGGCAGCAACAGCGCGTCGCGCTCGGGCGATCGATCGTGCGCGACCCGGACGTGTTCCTGATGGACGAGCCGCTGTCGAACCTCGACGCCAAGCTGCGGACGCAGATGCGGACGGAACTCCAGCGCATCCAGGAGGAACTCGGCGTCACCACTATCTACGTCACCCATGACCAGACGGAGGCGATGACGATGGGCGACCGCATCGCCATCCTCAACGAGGGCAAACTACAGCAGGTGGACGAACCCGCAGTGTGTTACAGCCGCCCGAACAACGAGTTCGTCGCGGGGTTCATCGGCTCGCCGAGCATGAACTTCTTCGACGTTACGGTGACGCCGACCGACGACGGGATAGCTCTCTCTGGCGTGGGCTTCGAGACGACGCTCCCGGTGGACCTCGAGGCCGGCGAGTACACCCTCGGCGTTCGCCCGGAGGACCTCTCGGTCGCGACGGACGGCGGCCACTTCGAGACGGTCGTCGACGTCGTCGAACCGATGGGGTCGGACAACTTCCTCTATCTCCGGCCGCCGGAGGGCGACAAGGAGATTACCGCCCGGGTCGACCGTGAGTTCCATCCGGAATCTGGCGCGACCATCCCGCTCGACTTCGACTCGGCCGACGTCCACTTCTTCGACGAAACGGGCGAGCGCGTGTCGCTCGACGACGAACCCGAACCGGTGACGACTGCCTGACAGACCAATGATCTACGACTCTATCGGATCGGCCCCCAGCGAGTGGGCCGGCAAACCCTACGCAGCTATCCGGGACACCGCCGAGGCCGACGGCTCGGTCCTCGTCGTCCCGGTCGGGAGTATCGAACAGCACGGCCACCACCTCCCCGTCGCCACGGACACCATCCTCGTCGACGCGATGGTCCACGGCGGCGCCGAGCAGGTGGACGAAGACGTTCCGTTGCTCGTGACGCCGCCGGTCTGGAGCGGCTTCTCGCCGCACCACCTCCCGTTCGGAGGGACGCTCTCGCTGGACTTCGAGCACCTCCGGTTCGTCCTGGAGGACGTGGCGCGGACCGGCATCGAGAACGGGTTCGACGCGGTCTGCTTCGTGAACGGGCACGGCGGCAATGCGTCGCTCATCGACGCCGTCGTCAGCACGTTGGGGACGACGACGGACGCCGAGGTGCTCGGGACGACGTACTTCACGCTGGCGACCGACGAGGTCGAAACCATCCGGGACAGCGACACCGGCGGGATGGCCCACGGCGGCGAGTACGAGACGTCGCTCATGCTCCACCTCCGCCCGGACCTGGTCGCCGAGGCCGGTCAGCGGGACGGCACGATGTGGGACGAACACTACGAGTGGGGCGGAAAAGACCTCATCGAGGGCGGACCGCTGTCGGTCTACCGGTCGTTCGACGAGTACTCCGACTCCGGCGCCATCGGGGCGCCGGAACTGGCCAGCGCCGAGAAGGGTGCTCGCCTCTACGAGACCGTCACGAGCGAACTCGGTGCCCTGTTCGTCGCCATCCACGAGCACAACGCCTGACCAGTCGAGGTTCGCGACGCGACCTTCACGATAATTCGCCACCTATCGACAGGTATTAATACTGGGAGAAATATCTTTAGCGCAGATGCCGAACGACCAAACTGACCTATCCGAAGAGAACAGTATCGACCGACGGCGCATGCTCGAGGCCATCGGAGCTGGCGGCGTCATCGCCATCTCGGGCTGTCTCGGCGGCGGTGACGGCGGCGACGGTGACGACGGCGGAGACGGTGGAGACGGCGGTGGCGGCGACGGCGGTGACGGCGGCGACGGCGACCAGCAGACCATCCAGTTCCTGACGATGGGCGTCGGGGACAACATCCAGGAGTTCTTCGAGGAGAACAACGCCAAGTTCGAGGAGGAGTACGACTGTAACCTCGAGTTCACGAGCGTCACCTGGGACAACGCCCAGCAGACGGTGAACAACCGGGTCGACGGCGGCGAAGCGCCGGACGTGGCTCGCTGGCCGGCCCGCTGGATTCCCCAGCTCGTCGGCAAGGAGGCCCTCGTTCCCATCACCGACATGATGGAGAGCGACTGGGGCGACCGGTTCTACGAGGGCATGGCCGAGGGGTGCATGTACCAGGGCGAGTACTACGGCGCCCCGTGGGCGGCCTCGAACAAGTGTTTCTACTACAACAAGGACGTCTTCGAGGCGGCGGGCCTCGACCCCGAGGACCCGCAGCTCGACACCTGGGACGACATGCTGTCGGCGGCCCAGACGATCAAATCCGAGACCGACACGCCCGCACTCGGACTGCCCGGCGCTGATGTGATCAGCACCGCGTCTCAGTACTACCACTTCCACTGGTCCTTCGGTGCGGACCTAATCGACGACGACGCCCAGCCCGTGGTTAACTCCGAAGAAGCCGCCCAGGCACTGGGATTCTACTCCGACCTGCACCTCGAACACGGCGTCACGCAGTCCTCTCCGCTGTCCTCGGACCGTCAGGACATCCGTCAGTTATTCGAGTCTGGCTCTCTTGGCATGGTGATCGCCCACGTGTACGCCGGCCTGAATATCGACAACAGCGACGCTGACTTCGACTACGGCATCGTGCAGGTGCCGAAAGGCCCGGCCGGCCGCTTCAGCCTGAACACCATCGACGGGGTGTCGATCTTCGCCCAGACCGAGGTCGAGGACTTGGCGAAGGACCTGTTGCGGTTCTACTTCGACGAGGACCGCCACTTCGAGTACGCCAGCAACAAGGGGTTCATGCCGACGATGGAGGCGGTCGGCGAGCGCGACTACTTCCAGGACTCGGAGAACTGGGCGCCGTTCATCGAGGCCGGCCAGTACGCCCGCGCCCGCCCCAAGCTCTCGAACTTCAACCAGTTCAACAACCGGATGGTCCAGGCCATCCAGGAGGCCCTCGGCGACCAGAAGTCGCCACAGAAGGCCCTGGACGACGCCCAGGCCGACCTCGAAGAGATGATGCAGTAATCGACAGATGGGAACCGTCGAAGAATACACCGAACCGTCGGCCGATTCGCGTCTCGAGCGGAGCGCGAACCACGTGTGGCAGAACAGACAGGCGTATCTGCTCATCGCACCGGCCGCGATTTTCCTCCTGAGCGTCGTCGGATGGCCGATATTCGAGACGTTCCGCCTGTCGCTGTATAGATCACCCGCCGACTCGGCGCTCGAGACCTACGTGGGCTTCCAGCACTACGTCGAGATACTCAACGACGACTTCTTCCTCCAGTTGCTCTGGCAGACCGGTCGCTGGGTCGTCGTCGGCGTCGCCGGCAAGACGCTGCTCGGCCTGCTGATCGCCGTCCACCTCAAGGGCGACATCCGGGGTCGGAAGTTCTTCCGGACCGCGTTCCTCATCCCGTGGGGGATCCCCTACGCCATCTCCGCGGTCGTCTTCCGGTGGATCGAGCACCCCCAGTACGGCTACCTCAACGCCATCCTCATCAAACTCGGCGTGATCGACCAGGGGATCGGTATCCTCGGCAACCCCGAACTGGCCTGGCTTGGCGTCGTCGTCGCCGACATCTGGATCGGGACGCCGTTCATGGCCATCATCTTCCTCGCGGGGCTGCAGTCGATCCCCCAGGAACTGTATGAGGCCGCCGCGATCGACGGCGCCGAGAAGTGGCACCAGTTCCGCTACATTACGATCCCCCAGCTCAAGAGCGTCATCCTGATCGCGACGCTGCTGTCGACGATCTGGACGTTCGTCAGCTTCGACACGATCTGGACGATGACCGGCGGCGGGCCGATCAACACGTCAGCGACGCTTGTGATCTGGATCTATCAGGTCGGCCTGAAGAATGGGAACCTCGGCGAGGGCGCAGCCTACAGCGTCATCGGGTTCCTGTTCCTGCTGGTCTTCGCCGTCGTCTATCTTCGGATCTACACCCGCGGAGGTGAAAAGCTATGACGATGGCAGGCCAGCGACGGAGCCGGCTCCGGAAGGTCCGGCTCTACGGCGTCCTGATCGCGTTACTGGGGATCATGATGTTCCCCTTCTACGCGATGTTATCGAGCACGTTCAAGCCGGAGTCGGAGATCTTCTCCAGTCCGGCGACGCTGTTCCCCACGGAACCGTCGATCGACGCGTACCTCGCCGTCTGGAGCCAGACCGACGTCCTGCTGTGGATCGGCAACAGCTTCATCATCTCGCTGGGGACGGTCGCGCTGACGCTGCTGCTCGCGATCCCGGCGGCGTACTCCTGTGCGCGCAACGAGTTCGTCGGGAAGCGGACGTTCCTGCTGTCCGTGCTCGTCGTCCAGATGTTCGCGCCGGTGGTGCTGATCGTCGGCCTGTTCGACGTTATCACCAGGTTCGGCATCTACAACACCTACCTCGCGGTGATCATCCCGGCCGCGGCGTTCACCCTGCCGTTCAACGTCTGGATGCTGTACGGCTACTTCCAGACCATCCCGGTTTCCCTGGAGGAGTCCGCCCGCATCGACGGCGCGAGCCAGCTCCAGATACTGACGAAGGTCGTCCTGCCGCTGACCAAGCCCGCGCTGGTGGCCAGCATCACGTACACGTTCCTCTACGCGTGGAACCGGCTGCTATTCGTGCTCACCTTCCTCACGGACTCGGAGAAGTACAACGTCCCGCGCGGGGTCTTCTCGATGGTCGGCGCGCTCCAGACCGACTGGCGGATGATGCTCACCGTCTCGGTGATCGGGATCATCCCGCTGTTGATCCTCTTCGCCTTCCTCGAGGAGTACATCGTCGCCGGCATGACTGCTGGCGCGGTCAAGGAGTAACCCGACTGGCGCCACCTCACCTCTCCGTCTTTCGGTTCGATACCCTCTCGGAGCGGCCCGTACGTGGACGGCGACCCCCGCTCAGACGCCGCCGTCGAACTGGTCGCGGAAGGCGAGATAGCCCGCGGGCCCCTCACGGGCGACCTCTCGGAGCGGATCCTCGTGGTCTGTCCGGTGGTTCTCGACCCAGCGGAGCATGACCGCTTCCAACTCCTCGACGACGTCCGGGTGCTCGTCGGCGAGGTTGTCCTGTTCGTACGGGTCGGTGGCCACGTCGAACAGCTGGTAGTCGGGGACGACATCCTCCCACATCCCCGCGTGGTACGTCCGGATGAACTTCCAGTCGTCGGTGCGGACGGCCCGCTGGGCCGTGTAGAGGCCGTGTTCGAGGACGATGGCCTCCCGACCGTCGGCGTCGGCAGACTCGACGATGGGTCGCAGTGACTGGCCCTGCCATCGCTCCGGCGGTTCGAGGTCGTAGTAGTCTGCCATGGTCGGGGCGATGTCCACGTTGGTCACGAGGTGGTCGCGGGATCCCTGCTCGACTGCCACGTCGGCCGGGGGCTTGACGATGAGGGGCACTCGCTGTGTCCCGTCGTGGGTGCTCCAGTGTTCGCGGTAGAGCCCGTGCTCCCCGAACTCCTCGCCGTGGTCGGCTGTCACGACTATTAACGACTCGTCGTACTGCCCGGTCGCTTTCAGGTGGTCGATCAGGCGGCCGACGTGGCGGTCGGCGTAGTGCACTTCGGCGTCGTAGTTCGAGACGAGTTCGGCGAGGTCGTCGCGGTCCTCGATCCCCCTGAACGTGGCCGACTGCCATGCGTCCCAGGACTGGTGGGCCGCTATCTGTTCCGGCGTCGGATACGCGGGCGGTTCGACATCGGAGAACGCGGCGACCTCTTCCTCGGAGCGCTTGTACGGCGAGTGGGGATCCCATAGCTGAACGTACGCGAAGAACTCATCGTCGCTCTGGCGGTCGAGCGCGTCGATGGCTTCGTCGACTACTGTCTCTGCTCGGGGGGTCTGGAAGTCTTCCCAGACGTCGTCGTCGTCCGTTGGAGGTTCCTGCGGCTGGACGTACTCGTGCCAGACGTGATAGAACCACGGCGCTGGGTGGCGCGGGAACGAGGAGACACCGATGGTCCGAACGCGATTCTGGAAGAATAGCTCCGGGAGCGTCCACCAGGGCCGCTCCGGTTCTGTTTCTGTCCAGGACCCGGCCCAGTCGCATTCGTTGGCAGGCCTGTTCATCTGCTGGGACCTCCTGCCGTGGGTCACGACGCCGTTCGCGACGCCGTAGCGGCCGGATGTCAATGCCGCTCGGGACGGCAGGCACGGGGAGTTCGCCACGTAGGCCCGCTCGAACCGCACCCCGTCTTCCGCGAGATCGTCGATGTTCGGGGTCGTCTCGGCCTGATAGCCGTAGGCGCTCACGTGGTCTGCCCTGAGAGAATCGATGTCTATGCATATGATTGGCACGGCTAATTAAAAAACGGACAGAAATGTCCTTAACAATTCCGAATCCTGCTCTGTCGGCCGACACTGGAGTCGAGTGAAGCTCGATCGCCGCCCTCGTACACGGTCCCGAAGACCGGATCGGCTGCGCCTGTTTGATCGATGCGAGCGGCGGCTCTCCACTCTCGTTGCGAGGTGTTATTACCGTCTGTGCCCGTACCGCCGTTCGTGCGCGTACTATTCGTCGACATCGACTCGCTTCGCCCGGATCACCTGGGGTGTTACGGCTACGACCGCGACACCTCGCCCACGATAGACCGCCTCGCGGCCAACGGGGTGGTGTTCGAGGAATGCTACGCGTCGGACTCGCCGTGTTTGCCGTCGCGGACCGCCCTCGCGACCGGACGACACGGTATCAAGTCGGGTGCAGTCACCCACTACGGCCACGGCCAGTGGTACGACGAACCCGGCGAGGGGCACGACCAGGACCCGGACCGACCCCTGGCGTTCCGATACCTTGCCGAGAACGGGCTCTACACCGCGTCGATCAGCGGCTTCTCGAAGCGCCACCTCGCCTACCACTTCGGAGCGGGGTTCCGGGAATCGGTCCAGCCGACGGCGAACACGGGCCGTGAGCGGGCCGCGGACGTGACGCCCGTCGCGACGGACTGGCTCGACCGCCACGCCGCCGACGACGACTGGTTGCTCCACGTCAACTACTGGGACGTCCACCATCCGTACGACGGCATCGACGACGTCGTCTCAGAGGTCCGTGACTCCGGACCGGCTCCGGCCTGGCCCGATCAGGACGCCATCGACGACCAGCAGGGGATGACGGGGACGCGGACCGCAGACCTCTGGCCGAGCCCCGAGCTGATGGACGAACTCGGCGTCGAGGACGGGCTGGTGCAACACGGCGAGTGGGGGATGCCCGTCCGTATAACCGACCGCGAGGACGTCGAACACGTCGTCGACGGCTACGACGCCAGCATCCGGACCGTCGACGACGCGGTGGAGACACTCTTGGCCAAACTCGAGGAAGAAGGCGTCCGGGAGGAGACGACGGTCGTCGTCTCGGCGGACCACGGCGAGGCGCTGGGCGAACACGGCATCTACGCGGAACACTCGTTCCCTCACCCACCCTGTCAGCAGGTTCCGCTCATCGTCTCTGGACCGGCGGCCGAGGGGAGCCGTCACATCGAGTCGAAGATCTACCAGCTCGACCTGGCGGCGACGTTGTGCGACCTGGCGGATCTCGAGGTGCCGGACGGCTGGGACGCCATGCCGGTCACCGAGGCGCTCCGCGGGGACGAGTTCGACGGGAGAGACCACCTCGTCTGTGGCCACGGCATCTTCACGTTCGGCCGCGCCGTCTACCGTGACGAGTGGATATACGTCCGGTTGCTTCACCCCGGTGTCTTCTCTTACCCCGGATTGTACAACGACCCGGACCTCCCCGGTGACGGCCTGGAACTCCTCCACGACCGGAGCACCGACCCGCACATGACGGAGAACCTCATCTCGGACCGTCCGGAGGTGGCAGACGAGATGCGAGCGATCCACGACCGGTGGCTCGCACGAGCGGTCAGTTCGCGAGACGCGAGCGGCGAGGATCCACTGGCCCGGACGGCGGTCGAGCGGGGTCCGTTCCTCTACGTCGACCCCGGGTCGCTGGCACAGTATTACAGGGAGAACGGCCGCTCGGCCGATCAGATCCAGGCAGTCGAACGAGCGATCGATTTACCGCGCTGACGGCTGGTGCCTGCGTTGCCGTCCCCTCATCAGTCGAAGGCGGGCGACGAGAGCATCGATCGGCGGACGTCGATACATTCTTTGTGGGCGGCCGAGCATTCCACGTATGGAGATCACCGACGTGACAGCGACGACTGTCGACGTTCCGCTGGTCGAACTGGACGAGCACCTCGGCATCGGGCCGTACGTCACCAACCACGGCCAGGTCGACTCGATGGAGCGCGTCCTCGTCCGCGTGGACACCGACGAGGGCGTCTCGGGCTGGGGCGAGATGCGCACCTTCCTCTCGCCGGCGGCGACGGAGTCCGTCCTCGAGGACGGCATCGCGCCGCTGATCGAGGGCCAGTCCCCGTTCGAGGTCGAACGCCTCCGCCGGCAGGTGTTCATCGAGTACACCAACATCGAACTGTTCTTCGCCGCCGTCGAGACGGCCTGCTGGGACATCGCCGGCAAGGCCCTCGGCAAGCCGGTCTACGAACTGCTCGGCGGCGCGACCGCGCCCGAACAGACCGCGGCGATGAACGCCGACGCGGCCGACGCCGAGTCCGCGACCGACCGCGAGGTCGAGTTCGCGTTCTGCCTGGGCATCCTCCCGCCCGAGGAGTCCCGCGCCAAGGCGGCCGAGGCGCTCGACGCAGGCTTCTCGGTCCTCAAGACGAAGGCCGGGCGCGACTGGCAGCAGGACGTCGCCCGCATCCAGGCGATGCACGACGAGGTCGACGGCCAACTGGAGTTCCGGCTGGACCCGAACCAGGGCTGGTCGCTCGACCAGGCCGTCCGCGTCGGCGCCGCCCTGGAGGACTCCGGCGTCTACCTCCAGTACATGGAACAGCCGATCCGGGTCAACGCCCACGACTCGCTGGCGCGGCTCCGCCAGCGCCTGCGCCAGCCCATCGCCCCGAACGAGGACACCTACATCCCGAACAACCTCCGCTCGCTCGTCGAGAAGGGAGCGATGGACGTGGCCGTCCTCGACCTGACGCCCGCGGGCGGCATCGCCGGCCTCCGCCAGCAGGCCGCCATCGTCGAGGACGCCGGCGTCCCCTTCACGCACCACTGTGCGTTCGACCTCGGGATCCGGACCGCCGCCATCCTCCACGCCGTTCACGGCATCCCCGGCTTCTCGCTCCCGCCGGACACCACCTACTACGCCTGGGAGGGTGACGTCCTCGAAGAGCCCTTCGAGGTCAGCGAGGGCCGGATGACCGTTCCCGACGACCCCGGCCTCGGCATCGAGGTCGACCCAGACGCCGTCGCGGAGTACGAGGTCTGACGGTCGACTGAACGCGCTCGGGGCGCTTCTTCACCCGTTTCCTCGGCGATCCGCACGCCGGCGACCAACCTTTTTGGCCGTCCTCGCCGCAGCTACCCCATGGCATACGAGACGCTGAAGGAGGGGCTCAGCGACGCCGGATTCACGCTTCCGACGCCGTTCACCGACGACGGGACGGCCGTGCACCACGACGCGCTGGCGGCGAACGTCGCGTTCCTCCGCGACGCGGGCGCGAGCCTCTTCGTCCCCTGTGGCAACACGGGCGAGTACTACTCGCTCACGAACGACGAACGGGTGAACGTCGTGCGGACGGTCGTCGACGCGGTCGGCGACGACGCGACCGTCGTCGGCGGCGTCGGCGGGAGCACGAAGAACGCGCTCTCGCTACTCGACCGCTACGAGGCGGCCGGTGCGGACGGAGTCCTCGTGATGTATCCGGGCCACACCTACGTCCACGAGGATGGCCTCTGCTCGTACTACGAACGCATCGCCGACGCGACGGACCTTGGCGTCGTGCTGTACAAGCGCGGGCCGCGGCTCTCGCTCGCGAACCTGGCCCCCCTCTCCGAGCGGGAGAACGTGGTCTGCGTGAAGTTCGCCCAGAACGACGTCGACCTGTTCGCGACGGCCGTCTCCGAGACGCCCGGGGACGTCGTCTGGTCGACCGGCGTCGCCGAACGGTTCGTCCCGGCCTACGCGCTCGAGGGCGCGACCGGCTTCACGACGGGCATCGGGAACTTCGCGCCCGAACCCGTGCTCGCGCTCGCGGACGCCGTCCAGGCCGGCGACCTCGACCGGGCCAGGCGGATCCGCGACGGACTGCGACCGTACGAGGACCTCCGGGACGAGAGCGGGGTGGAGAGCGACTTCGCCGCCGCGAACAACGTCCCGGCGGTGAAGTACGGCCAGGAACTCGCCGGCCTGTACGGCGGACCGGTGCGGGAGCCGCTGGCCGAACTCCCGGACGACGTGAAGCGTCGCTGTCGCGAGTATTACGACCGGATGACCGCCATGGACCTGGACTGACCGCTGCTCTCTCACTCGGGCCAGTCCCCCGCCTCGCCGCCCCCTCACTCCTCCGGGAACAGCCGTTTCGCGAGGTAGGCGGACACCACCCAGTTCGGCTCGTTCACGGCCTCGTTGATCTTGAGGTCCGCCGCGACCGAACACAGGACGTAGGCTTCCTCCCGGGCGAGCCCGTGGTGCTCGTGGAGGTGGCCGACCAGCCCCTCTACCGCGGCCCGCGCTGCCTCTCTGGGGTCGTCGGAGATGCCCGTGGTCGCGAACGTCGGTTCGTCCCGACCCGACGGGGTGAACGGGCCCTCCGTCTCGAACTGCGGGTAGTCGATGTCCAGGTCCGTGCGGACCGTGAGCCGGACGGTGACCTCCAGGGGGGTCTCGATGGCGGTGACGCACACCTCGCCGTCGCCCTGGGCGGCGTGCCCGTCGCCGACGCTGAACAGGGCGTCCTCGACTTCGACGGGGAGGTAGACCGTCGACCCTTCCGTCAGGTGTTTCACGTCCAGGTTGCCCCCGACGCGCCGGGGCGGCCCGGTCGAGTGGTCACCGTCCGCGGCGGGTGCGACGCCGACGACGCCGGGGAACGGCGCGAGCGGCACTTCGATCCCCGCCTCGAAGTGGGCCACGTCGTCGTCGAGGTCCCAGTGGTAGACGAACGGATCGGGAAACTCCCCCGGGAGCAGGCCCTTGCCCTTGTCACCCGACCGAATCAGCGTGTAGCCCCAGTCGGCGTGGGCGACGTCGAGTATCTCGACCTGAAGGACGTCGCCGGGCCGGGCCCCCTCGACGGCGACCGGTCCGGTGAGGTGGTGACCGAGGAACTCGGTCTCGGGCAGGTCCTCGCTCGTCGTCTCCGGCGTGATCCGCGGCCCCGAGTCGTTCAGACAGTCGAAGGCAACCACGTCGCCCGACTCGACGCGGAGTCGGGGTGACAGGGAGTTGTCCCACGACGTGTGCAGCGCAGCTTCGTGGCTAAGCGTGTGGTCGACCTCCATCGGTGTCCGAGCCATCGACCGGCGGGCTCAAATCGTTTCTCCCGACCGTCGCTGCGGGACCGGCCCATGGCCGGGCTCGACCACGCCGGGCCGACGGGGAGGGTAACCTTCTTTGTCCCCGCGAGGCTCTGTCAGATCGATATGATCGAGCTATCCCTAGCCGACCGTCCGGCTATCGTCACCGGCGCGTCCAGAGGCATCGGCCGCCAGATCGCGGAGACCTTCGCCGCCGCCGGCGGCGACGTCGCCATCTGCTCGCGGTCGTACGAGGACGTCGAGCCGGTCGCCGAGGAGATCACGGCCGAACACGACGGCCGCGTCGTCCCCGTCGAGTGCGACGTGACCGAGGCCGACGAGGTCCGCGACCTCGTCGACACCGCCATCGAGGAGTTCGGCGACCTCCGGGTGCTGGTGAACAACGCCGGCGGCTCCGTCGAGGACGCCGACCTCCTGCACCGCTGCGACGAGGAGACCTTCGAGTGGATGCTCGAACTCAACCTGAAGGGCCCGTACCTGCTGGCCCGGGAGGCGCTGCCGGCGATGATCGCGGCCGGCGGCGGGTCGATGGTCCACGTCGGCTCGGTCAACGGCCTGTTCGGCATCGGCCTGACCGGCTACTCCGAGGCGAAAAGCGGGCTCCTCTCGCTATCGCGGAACATCGCGACCCACTACGGCCAGTACGGGATCCGGTCGAACGTCCTCTCGGCGGGCACCATCGAGACGCAGAACCGCAAGGAGGAGATGGAAAATACCGAGGAGCGCTCCGAGGGGACGAGCGCCCGCGACCGCTGGCTCGATCAGTATCCCCTCGGGCGCTTCGGGCGGCCCGACGAGGTCGCCGACACGGCCCTGTTCCTCGCCTCCGAGCGCGCGGGCTTCATCACCGGCGAGAACCTCGTCGTCGACGGCGGCCTCACGAGCGGTCTCCCGACCTCGTTCCAGAACGCCATTTACCAGGCCGACGAACCGCCGAGCAGGTGATGAAGCGGTGTTCGATCGCCCGGGTCGACGAGCCGGTCCCGCTCACTGACGACGTCGATGGGACGCCGTGGGAGACGCCCGTCCCGGTCGAACTCGACGAGTTCCCGTGGGGGACGACGGGCCAGCGGCGGTCGACGACCGTCCGACCGTTGTACGACGACGAGGCGCTCTACCTCCAGTACGTCGTCGAGGACGGGCCCAGCCACGCCGAGACGACCGAACTGAACGGGCCGGTGTGGGAGGACAGCTGCGTCGAGCTGTTCGCTACGGTGGAGCCCCGTCGCCGCCCCCACTACCTCAACTTCGAGATCAACTGCGCCGGGGCCTTTCACCTCGGGTTCGGGCCGGACCGCGACGACAGGGACCTGATCGACGCGGCCCTGGCCGACGGGATCCGGGTCGAGACGTCCGTCGAGGGCCCGACGAAGGCGCCCTCCCCGGCCGACGACGGCTGGTGGGTCGCGGTCGCGCTCCCCTTCGAGACGCTCGCCGCGTTCACGAGCGCCTCGGTCCAGCCGGAGCCGGGGACGGTCTGGCGGGGCAACTTCCACCGCCTCGGTGGGCAGTCCGACCCGGAGTACGCGACGTGGAACCCGGTGGACGCGCCCGACCCCGACTTCCACCGACCAGCCGACTTCGGTCGACTCGTCTTCGAGTGACATCGGACACATCGACAGATTGAATGGCGCGCTGTGAGTCCCTTCTCGCATGGAGGAAATCCACACCGAGAGAGCGCCGGATGCGATCGGACCGTACTCCCAGGGAACCAAGGACGGCGACCGCGTGTACGTCTCCGGACAGGGCCCGGTCGACCCCGACTCGGGCGACGTCGTCTCCCAGGACGTGGGCGAACAGACCGCCCAGACCATCGAGAACATCGAGGCCATCCTGGAGTCGGCCGGGTCCTCGCTCGACGACGTGCTGAAGGCCAACGTCTACGTCACCGACATGGACGACTACGAGACGGTCAACGAGGTGTACGGCGAGTACTTCTCCGAACCGTACCCCGCCCGCGCGGCCGTCGAAGTGTCCCGCCTGCCGATCGAGATCGGCGTCGAAATCGAGGTCGTCGCGCGCGCCGAGTAACGCGTCCGACGTACCATCACAACGCCGTCTCGAAGCCGGAATAGCGCCGACGAGCGGGGCAGATCAGTGGGACGCCACACGGCTGGATCGATGCTCGAAAGACGTGGATGAGGAAAGATGCAAGGAAAATTGACCGATCTAGAGGCCGATACTGTAACGTCTTGCAAGAATGCCAGTTCAAAGGCAATAGATCGGATATGTAGGACTGGGATGAAGATATAACGGGTGCACACACTCACGAATTGTGGAAATAGAGTTGTATATGTTCGTCCTCGCTGATCACCTGACGTGCCCAGGGTCGACGGGGCGGGGTTCGGCCGGTTCGTCCGGAACCCGGAGGCGCGCGACGAGCAGGACGACGGGGACGAGCAGGACGCTCCCGACGACGAACGGCGACCAGTAGCCGACGACGGTGTAGAGCCCGCCCATGACGATGGGGCCGACAGTCCGCGCGAGACTGCCGGCGCCCTGCGTCAGGCCGAACGCGCTGCCCTGCGTGTCCGCGCTGGCCTGTTTGCTGACCAGCGTGTTCAGGGTCACCGAGACGATACCGTTTCCGAGCGGCAGGAGCGTCAACACCGCCAGCAGCGCCACCAGCCTGTCCGTGAGGAAGGGGACCAATCCAGTGAGGTCCGGCAACGGCGCCCCGATGGACGGCGCGAACGGCAGGGCGCCGATGGCGACGAGCAACACGACGCAGCCACCGAGCGTGAGCGATATCTCGGCGTATCTGGCCGACAGCCGACCGATGAGGACCCCCTGGACGGCCACCGAGAGGAAACCGACGTACGTCAACAGCAGCGCGCTCTGGCTTGCGGTGTAGCCGTAGACGTCTGCGACGAAGGGGATGAACATGATCTGGACGCCCGAGAAGGCGAAGGAGACGAGGAAGAAGGCGCCGAGTAGCTCGCGCAATCCTCTCGTTCGGAGGGCCGTCGCGAGTTGCTGGAGCTGTGACGGGCGGCGCTCGGCACTCGTCGGCTGTTTTCCGCGCGATTCCGGGAGCGCGAACAGCGCGACCAGGACCCCGCCCAGGCTCGCCACCGCAGCGGCGAACGCCGGCAGGGAGAACCGGGTGATCGGGACGACGGCGGGGAGGGCGCCGTCGACTGCTGCGACGACGGCGTCGAACGACAGCACCGCACCGATGCCGGGACCGAAGATGAACCCGAGGCCGAACGCTGCCCCCAGCAGGCCCAGTGCGCCGGCGCGATCTGCCGCCGGCGTGACGTCGGCGACGTACGCCTGGGCCGCCGAGAGGTTGCCGCCCATCGCGCCCGCGAGCATGCGCGAGACGAACAGGAGCCACAGCGCGTCCGCCAGCCCGAAGACGGTCCACGCGACCACGGAGCCCGACAGCGAGACGACGATCACCGGCCGCCGGCCGACCCGGTCCGACAGCGACCCCAGGAACGGGGCGAAGAGGAACTGCATCGCCGAGTACGACGCCGCCAGCAGGCCGATGACGAACTCGGTGCCGCCGGGGAACGAGCGCGTGTAGTAGGGCAGGAACGGGATGATGATCCCGAACCCGAGCAGGTCCAGGAAGACGACGAGGAAGACGACCGCGAGCCCCCGGCGCGAGGACGTAGCCATGGGGACGATTCAGGCCCCCAGGGCCTTGTGTCCGGTCACTCGGCCGCTGCGAGAATTGTCTCCATCGTCGCCAGTTCCCGGTCGAGCGAGTCGTCGCCGATGGCAGCCATCTCGTCCGCGAAGTAGTCGGCGAACTCGTCGATGCGGTCCGCGTAGCGCTCCGAGACGGTCAGCGGGTGGGACTGCTGTTCCCACTCGCCGAGCGGTTCGCGCGGGACCGGAATCCCTTCGTCCGTGGGAACGGCCGTCTCGTCGCGCTCGTAGGCCATCCAGTTCTTGAGGAGGTCGGCGTACCGCGAGAGGAGGACCGCTTTGCGGACGCCCGTGTTGGCGAACTGTTCGGGCCCGCTGCCGGGGAACGAGATGGTCGTGCTCGTCAGGTTCGGCCTGCCCTGGCGGTCCTCCCAGCTCGCCTCCAGGCGCATGGTGGCGTCCCCGGACGTGCGCTCGACCTGCACCAGCACGACCCCGCCGCGGGTCTTCCCGTCTCTCGTCGGCGAGGCGAACAACGTGTCGACGCCGAGTAGTTCGTCGGTGGCGTCCTCGGCGGCGGTCGAGCCGTACACCTTTTTGATATCGTAGCCCTCGGCGTCGAGTTCGAGCGAGACGTCGAACGCCAGCGGCGTCACCATGTACGCGAACTCCTCGCCGAGCGTTCGCTCGAACTCGTCGGCGGAGTGGACGGCGTAGTAGTTCGCGCCCCGTATCGCGGTGATGGCGTCGACGAGTTCGGCGTTGAAGTCGACGCCGACGCCGACGAACGTCGCGTGGATGTTGCGCTCGGCCTTTGCGGCCAGCTTGCCTCGCAGCCCCTCGTCGCTGGTCTCGCCGAGGTTCGGCATCGCGTCCGTCAGGACGACCATCCGGTTCTCGTACTCGGACTGGTCGGCGTCGGCGTACTCGCCCAGCAGTTCGGTGGCGTCGGTGAGCCCGGCGTCGAGGTTCGTGCCGCCGTCGGCCCGGATATCTTCCCGGATGTGGCCCCGGATGGCGTCCATGTCGGTCGCCTCGACGGGGCGGAGCGGCTTGGCGACGGCCGACCGGTCGTTGTACAGGACGACGCCGAGGCGGTCCCCGGGACGGAGCTGTTCGGTCAGGGCGACCAGGGCGTCACGGGCCACGTCTATCTTCGGTCGCTCCGTCTCGCCGTCCGGTTCGCGCCGGTTGCCGTGCTGGTCGTAGTAGTACTCGGAGAACGACGACGACATCGACCCGGAAATGTCGAGGACGACGACGAGGTTCAGTTTCTTGCGGTCGAACTCGCTCGCGTCGAGCCCCGAGTTCAGCCCGACCGTGAGGTACCGCTCCGTCTCGCCGGAGAGCGGATCGGCCGTCACGGCCGGCGAGTAGCTCGGACAGAACAGCGAGTCACAGGACCCGTCGCCGCCGGTGTCGAAGTAGTAGTTGTAGAACAGCCCCTCGTACGCCAGGCTCTCGGGCTGGGGCAGGTATCCCTCCTCGATATTGCGCCGGAACGTGGCGATGCGTTTCGCGCCCCCGGCCGAGAGACCGACGGTGTCGCCGGCGTCGGCGCTCTCCGCGCTCATCTCGACGGCTGCACGGTCACCGGCGCCACCACTGCCGCCCGAGGCGTTCGGGCCGCCGCCGTCCCTGGCCTCGTCGGGCGAGTACTGCCAGTCGTCTATCTTCTCGCCGTCGGCCGACGTCTCGCCGTCGCGGTTCGACCCCGGCGCCGCGAGCGAGGCACAGCCGGCGAGGGCGACGCCGGCGCCCGCGGCCAGGCGGCGGAGGTACCGTCTGCGGGGATCGCTTTCCACCATACTCTCAGGTTCCACTCGGGACCAGTAATAAGCGAGCTTCGGTGAAACGCCGGTTGTAGCGACCGCTCGACGCTACAGCGTACAATTCCGGATCGCGACGGATCCCGTGCCAGGGCCGTGTTACCGACTCCCGGGGCGCAGCGGTCCGTTCCGCACGTCTTTTGCCGCTCGGGCGAAAAGAGAGGTTACCGAATGATCTCCGAGGGCTGCGAGCAGTGCGCGAAAGGCGGGAAGATGGTCATGTTCGTCTACGGCTACTGTGACCAGCGGGACTGTTTCTACTGCCCCCTCGGCGAGAACCGCAAGAACGTCGACCAGGTGTACGCCAACGAGCGCCCCGTCGAGTCCGACGAGGACGTCATCGCGGAGGCCAAGCGCATGTCGGCGCTCGGCACCTCCATCACCGGCGGCGAACCGCAGGAGGCCCTCGACCGCACCTGTCACTATCTCTCCCTGCTGAAAGACGAGTTCGGCGAGGACCACCACACGCACCTCTACACCGGCATCACGGGCGGCCGGGAGAACATGCGCCGCCTGAGCGAGGCCGGACTGGACGAGATCCGCTTCCACCCGCCCCTGGAACTGTGGGGCGACATGCACGGCACCGAGTGGGAGGAGATTCTCTACGTCGCTCGCGAGGAGGGGCTGACGCCCGCCTTCGAGATCCCCGGCATCCGCGCCGAGGAGGAGTTCCTCGAGTTCCTCGACGAGGGCGCCGCCGACTTCTGTAACATCAACGAGTTCGAGATGTCCGACGGCAACTACCGCCGGATGCAGGAGGAGGGATTCGAACTCAAGGAGGACCACATGAGCGCCGTCGAGGGGAGCCACGACATCCTCGAGACGATGGGCGATCACGAGAAGGTCTACTTCTGCACGAGCGTCTTCAAGGACGCCGCCCAGCACCGCTCCCGACTGAAGCGCATGGCCCGGAACATCCGCCGGGAGTTCGACGACGTCACCGACGACGGGACGCTGGTCTACGGCAAGACCTGGGTGAGCGAGGGGCGACTCGTCGACCTGGGCGTCCCCGAGGAGTTCTACGCAGTCAAGTCCGACCACGTCGAACTGGCCTGGTGGCTCCTGGAGGAGATGGTCGAGGAGGGCGACGTTCCGAAGGGCGAAATCGTGGAGCAGTACCCGACCTACGACGGCACGGTGGTCGAGCGGACGCCGCTGTCGAGTTCGGATAGAGTGTCGGGCCAGTCTGCAGCCGGGGACTGAGTAGTCGTACCGAACGCGAACGAAGTGAGCGTTCGGCCCTTTTTCACCGACGTTTTTCGAGGAGTGGCTCCCGCAGCGAACAGAGTGAGCGAGGACGCCCGACGACGAAAAAGGTCGGTCTGGCACGGTGGTCGAACGGACGCCGCTGTCTTCGGAGTCGAGCGCGACGAATCGGTGCGGCCGTGGACCGACCCGATCACCACCGACGTCGGCGCCATCGCCGACCCGCTCGAGGGGTACGCCGCGGACGGCGAGGAGACCCGCCAGGCGATCCTCGAGAGCGACGGCGACGCGGTCGCGCTGTCCGACGACCTGATATTCGAGTGGACCGATCGGCTGGCGGCGACGGAAGGCATCTACGCGGAACCGGCCAGCGCGGCGAGCGTCGCGGCCGTCGACGCGGACGTCTTCGACCCCGAGGACACCGTCGTCTCGCTAGTCACCGGCCACGGCCTGAAGGAGTCCCACGGCGACGCGCCGGACCCGACCCCGGTCGGGGACGACCCGGACCGGCTTCGCTCGGTGTTGCTCGACTAATCCCCTCGACCGGCCACCTCGCGACCGACTCGCGTTCGAAAAAACCCGTCGGACGTGCGGCGCGTCCTCGACGTTACTGGAACTGGGGAGCGACTTCCTCGCCGAACAGTCTGATGCTCTCGAGCGCGCTCTCCTGGCTCATCCCGCCGAACTGCGTCCGGAAGATGAAGTGGTCGACGCCGATGTCCTGGAAGCGTTCGACCTTCTCGGCGACCTGCGAGGGCGTGCCGATGACGCACTGGTCCTCGACGTCCTCGAAGGTCGGTCGGTCGTCGAACTCCGGGTTGCCCCACTTGATGTACTGCTCGTGCAGGTCCAGCATGTAGGGGTCGAGCGCGTCGTACGCCTCCTCCTCGGTCTCGGCGACGTAGCCGTCGACCATGATGGTGACGTCCGCCTCGTCCGGGTCCTTGCCGGCCTCTTCGACGGACTCCTTGTACAGTTCGATGTCCGCCTCCAGTTCCTCGGGGACGGTCACGGCGGCCGTGAAGCCGTCTGCGCGGTACGCGGCGCGCTTGATCGCGACCTCGGCGTTGCCGCCGCCGTACAGTTCCGGCCGGGGTTCCTGGACGGGTTCCGGACGGACGAACGCGTCCTCGAAGGCGAAGTGGTCACCGTCGTGGTCGAACCGGTCGCCCTCGAGCAACCGCTTGAGGAGGTGGATGCTCTCCATGTATCGCCCGACGCGGTCGTCCATGTCGACGCCGAAGTTGACGAGTTCGCTCTCGCGGTACCCGAGCGACAGCCCCCAGCGCGTGTCGCCGCCGTTGAGGCGGTCGACGTTCGCGATCCGCTCTGCGAGGTGGATCGGGTGGTAGATCGGGAGGATGAGGATGTTGGCCATCAACCCGAGCGTGTCCGTCTGCGCGGCCAGCGCCGACAGACACGTGAACGGGTCGTAGAAGCCGTCGTCGTAGAAGTGGCGCTCGCCGACGGCGGCTGTATCGTAACCGATCTCCTCCATGGCGTCGACCTGTTCGAACAGGTCGTCGTACGTCGTAGTGTACCGAGAATCGCCGTACTGGTTGAGGTAGACGCCGAACTCCATGTGACGGCATATCGTACAGCACAGAGTCACATAACGCTTTTTGTCGTCGCCTGCAGGATTGACCTGAAGTGAACCGCGGGACCAATTTCACACTTCGCTTCCGTCCTCTGACTTCCGACTCATTCGACACCTGCCGGGTCTCGCTTGGATGCGAGTACCGATGTCGTCGTCGAACGGCATCCAGCGGAATACGACGGGCAGAAGGAAGAAACGTATTCGATTTCCTTCAGTATCAGACCCTATGTGTTACTGCCCCCCATCGCTCTTCACGGTCCGTTCCGAAGTCATCTCGTCGAATGCGCCAGATACCAGCTCGCATCGGGCAGTTTGTACGTCAGATTTTGACTGTAGAAACTTCGCCAGCTGGCTCCTTCTCTCACTCGACACATTCCCCACTATCCGCTGTATGAAGTAGATTTCCGACGTCCGGGGCTCTATTCCGACCTGCTTAGCGTGATGGAGGATTATATTAATGAACGCTGTCATATGACCACATTCAAAAGAAATCTGTTATGATATCCCCGGGCGTTCGTACGCGCATTCGGGACGCGACTGACCGGCGTGGACACGGCGAACCGGTTCGAGCGGTCCACCTCGCCCGTGGGTACCTTTTTTGCCTGGCTCGGCGTTCCCACGGGTACGATAGCTCCACCCATGGAACTCTCAGTAGGTATCGTCGGTCTGGCTTCGTTCTACGGCCCGGCGTACGCGGCGAGAGCAGCGGATCGGTCGGACTACACTGTCGTCGCCGCCTGCTCGCCTGACGTTGGCGACGACGCACTCGACGCGCTCGGTCGACCGACGAGCGAGCGCTTTGCGGAGACGTACGACTGTCCCGTTCACGACGAGGTCGAACCCGTCCTCGAGGCGGCCGACGCGGTCGTCGTGGCCACGCAGACGACGCGACGCGCGGCGGACGCGCGGCGGGCGCTCGAACAGGACGTTCCCGTGCTGCTCGCGAAACCGGCCGCCGACGGGTACGAACCCGCCCGACGCCTCGCGGAGGTCGCGGCCGACGCCGACGCGGCCGTGGGGTACACGACGCCCGCCCGGTACGACGACGCCGTCGCCGGCCTGGCCGAGCGCGTCGCGGACGGCGCGGTCGGTGACGTCGTGGCCGTCCGGGCGAACATCCGTCACGACCGGGTGCCCGCGGCCGGGCTCGACGCCAACGCCGAGCACGCTCCCGACCAGGCCGGTGCGGCGTACGCGATGGCGGTCTACACCGCCGACGCGCTGCTGTGGCTCGCGCCGGGCGACCCGGAGCGCGTGACGGCCGAGTACGGGAACGCGAACACGCCCCACAGCAGCCATCCCGACCTCGGAACGGGGACGGTCCGCTTCGACGACGGCGTCCTCGGAACGATGACGATGACCTACAGCACGGACTGCCGGGAGGCGTGGGGCAACTGGGAGGTCGAAGTCGTCGGAACCGACGGGATGCTCCGGACCGCCCACCAGGGATACGAGGGCATCCACTGGAGCGCCGGTGACCTCGACGACCGGTCGGCGACCGTGTTCGGCCGGACGACGAGTCCGGTCCTCGACCGCGCGTTCGATAGCTTCGTCCAGTCGATCCGTGACGACCGGCCGTGGAACGCGTCCGGGCCCGAGGATGCGGCTGCCGCACTCGGGCTCTGCGAGGCCTGGGAGACGGCCGCGACCGAGGGGCGAATCGCGTTCGACGCGTGGCCGCCGCAACGACTTTGCCGGTAACCGCCGATACACTGAGCATGGAATTCGCGCTGTGGGCCTACCCGTGGGACCTCCTCGACGAGGGAGTCGAATCGGTCGCCGAGCGGTGCGCGGAGATCGGCGTCGGTGAGATCAACCTCGCGACGAACTACCACTCCGTCCAGCCGTTCCTCCCGCACAACCCGGAGCGGAAGACGTTCTTCGCACACGCCAGCTCCTACTTCCACCCCGACGAGGAGCGCTACGGGCGGCTCTCGCCGGTTCCCAACGAGACGATGGGCGAGGAGGACTGGCTCGACCGGATCGCCGACGAAATCGCGGACACGCACCTCTCGCTGAACTCGTGGACGATCGGCTGTCACAACTCCCGGCTCGGGCTGGCCAACCCGGACCTCACGCTGGAGTCGCCGTTCGGCGACTCGCTTGCCTTCGGCCTCTGTCCGTCGCGACCCGAGGTCCAGACGTTCCTGCGATCGCTGCTGTCGGACCTGTCGGCCCGCGCCCCGTTCGACCGGATCGAACTCGAGACGTTCGACTACTTCTACGGCACCGGCTTCGGCTGGCACCACGACAAGTACCACGTCGACCTGGGTCGGCTGGGGGAGTTCCTCTTCGGCCTCTGTTTCTGCGAAGAGTGTCGCGCCAACGCCGCCGCCGCCGGCGTCGACGTCGAGACCGCTCGCGAGAGCGCTCGCGACGGACTGAACGCGATCATTGCGGGAGATCTCGGATCCGACGTCCACGCTCGCGACTGGGTTCGGGACCACCCGGTGCTCGCGGCCTACGTGGACGCCCGGATGGCGACGCTGACCGACCTGTACGCCGACCTCCGTTCGGCCGTCGACGAGGACGTCGATCTCGGTCGCTACGCCGGGTTCTTCGACGTCGACGACGCGTGGATGCACGGCGCCGACCTCGACGCGCTCGCGGACCACCTCGACTACTACACCGTCATCGCGTACGAGTCGACCCCGGCGGCGGCGGTCCAGCGCGTCGAAACCGTGACCGAACTCGTCCCCGACGCCACGCTGCACGCCGGCGTGCTCCCGGGCCATCCGGCGATCGACGACGCCGGGACGGTCCGGGACGTGGTCGACGGACTCGCCGACGCGGGCACGGAACGCATCTCGTTCTACAACTACGGGCTCTTGCCCGAACGGAACCTGGAGTGGATCGGTGCGGCGACCAGCCCCCACCGGTGAACGAGAGCTCCTTCGTGTGGATCCGGCTGCGCCGGAATCTGACCTCCCCGGGATAGCGAAAGACGGCAGAGCGCATAACCACCGATACAGCTAAGAGGGCGGGCTTCGGCGTCGTATGCAACTGGTTCACAAACCAGGGCGTGGGATCTCCGATGTCATCGAACAGCACTCCCGGTGACGGGACACGAACGCGGGGGACGAGTCATGGGGACGGTTCTCGCGACCGAGCGCCGCGCCTCATCTGTACGGCCTGTCAGCGCCCCATCGAGGACGGGACGCGCAGCGAGTGGCGCGGCGAGCCCGTGCACTTCGAGTGCGGCGCCAAGTTGCGGTGTGGTACGTCTGCGTAACGGGGTCGCTCGCAGCTAGTCGACTCGGGACGTTCGGGCGTCGCGCTGGTTATCGATGGCGTCGTGGTACCGCGCTCGAATCGCTTCAGTACGTTTGCGAGTCGTTCGCGGGTGGGACAGTCCGTCGACGACATGGAACGGACTGGCCACTGGGTCTGAGAGAACTGTCTCGAAAACGTCCCGGCCCGATACCAGGGGGGTTGGGGGTCGGGGGAAAGTGCTATCGATGGCCGGGACTGACACGCCAGTACGTTGGGTGGGTACTAGCAGGTAGACGTGGGGACTACGGCCGTTTAATTGCTCGGTAACCCCGTCGCTACCGTCGTGTCTCTCTCGTCACATTCGCCGACCGCCTCGCCTGGCTGCTCACGCCCGGGACGGCGAGGACACGGTCACGGGGCGCGTCTCGCGGGGGAGACCAGAGGCGTGGGCGAGCAGCGCCAGCGTCACTCGTGGCCCGTCGCGACCCGGAGGTCACGGTTGGTTTCGCGCCATAGCGCTCCGCCCTTCCGAAGCTGGAGCCAGCACGGCCTCCAGTTTCGACTGTTTCCAAGCACCGAAACGGAGCGAACAGTGGAAACCGGCCGACACGACTGCGCCCCTCTATGACCCAGCCGGCCGTCTCCACGAACTGTCTCGCGAGCCACGATCGATGCCCTCCACGCTCCCAGAACCCCAGCTACTCGTCCTGCTCGCCAACCAGCGCCGCCGACTGCTGTGCCGGGTCCTCCGCGAATCGACGACACCGCTGCCAGCGGGCGAGCTCGCGGACCGGATCGCCGACCGCGAGTTCGACGATCCGTCGGTGGCCGACCGACGCGCCGTGTACCGTTCGCTCCACCACGACCACCTCCCGCGCCTCGAGGACGCCGACGTCGTCGCGTACGAGGCGACCGAGGGGGGCGTCACGCCTGGCCTGCACTTCGACGCCGTCATGGACGTCCTCGGGGCGGTGACCGAGCGCGAACGCCCCTGGTCGGACGCCTGACGCGTGAGTCTTCGTCGGACGGTCCCGTCGGTTGCTCTCGGGTCGAACGGCGGCGCCGGGCCGGATGGCCCGCAGGTGTTCTTCCCGGTGTGGACTGCCGGGCTAGCCCCGGACGTACAGCGCCAGGAAAGAGAGGCCGCTCAGAACGAGGAGGGGCGTCGAGACGGCCCCAAACGACGGGAGCGCCTTGACCAGCCCCACGCTGCAGACGAACGCCGCTGCCGCTGCGACCGTGAGGCGCTCGGTCCCCGGAGTGCGTACGGCCATGGTGAGTATAGATTCTGATATCGGCGCATAAATGTGCGTCAGACAGGCGTGTGATCGGTGTGGAGTGAGACAATCTCGCTATCGGTTCTGGTATTGGATGGATCCGAGTTTGGTGCGAACGAGCAAAGCCGTATTCGGTGTCAGTCGTCATTCCGCACCGCTTGCTCGCGGTATGTCCGTTTTGTGAATATGTGCGCTCCTTCGTACACGGTTGCCGCCTTCATCTCGACGAGGTGCATTTTTGACGTCCGAGGAGGCCGTCCACGGCTCCGTTGCACCGGCGCGTCTCGTCTTCTAGAAGTCCAATGGGACGTCCACAGGAATCCAATCTGCTTGGGAGTACGAGCCAGCGGAGTTTGGCAATCCTCGTAGATCTCTGTTCTTTCACCAACCCCTATCGGTGATCTCCTCGAAGTACTTCCAGAATCGGCGTCGCACCTCGGGGTCGGAACCAGTCGACTGCTCGGCGAGAAAGCCGACGCGAGTCGCGAAGGGGGCCATCCCCGGACCCTCGTTTCGATTCCAGACACCCACGACTACTGAGAGTGATCGCTATCGCCTCTGCGCGCTGCAAACGGATTCTTCGTTCCCCTCCTCATTGTCACGATCGGTGTTTTCGGCCGGTAGAACCAATCTCACGGGCCGACACTGGTCGTGTGTGGGCGGGCAGAAACGAGGGTGGGACTGCACGGCGCACCTCATAGATGAGAAAAAACGGTCTGTGGGGGTGTGAACCCGACGATCGACGAGGCGAGGGTGTCCATCTGGACAGCGGTGCGGTCCCTGTCTGTCACCGGTTTGATTTCACAGACGACTGCCCTCCTGCGATTTTGAGTGGGCGGCTCGTAGCTCGTGGAATTGTCCACGGATTCTCGGCGTGCCGTGGTTGCAGAGAGTCCCGAAATCAGGGTATTCACCACCTGTACTGGGGATTTCCCTGGGAATACCACTGCCTCTCCACGATGGGTGTCGTCGTTCACACTCGGACCTAGATAGTCGGGAGAACGCTTCTACCGGGCTATAGCGCCGATCGTGACGGATAGACGACCACCCGAGCCGGCCGTAGTGTGCCGTTCGCCGTCGATGCTGGCGTTGTGCCAGCTGTGACGTGTCGTCCAGGCTGGTCTGCATCTCCTCGATGGATCAGCCAGGCACCTGCTTGGAGAGACGCCGAATCGGTGGCCAGCCCGTGTCATCGTTCTCGACGTGGTGCGATGTCTGTAGAGCGACGTGGAAAACGACTCCAGGCGACAGGAATGCGAGCATTGGTAGTACGTCCCCGTTCATCGTTACTTCGAGTATCCCGTCTGTGATCGGGAGATCGTTCATCCGGTCGAAGACAACCATCCCCAGAAGTGTGCCGACGGGAAGGAGGGTAAACGTCGTCAGTCCATTGAGGGTCCGTATTGTCTCATCGACATCGGGTCCACGATCACTGTCGGCGCTCGTCAGGTCACTGGGTACGGGCCACTGCGACCTCGGATTGTCGAGCCAGTAGACCTTCGTTTGTATCCCCGCGGTACCGCTCACTAGCACAACACCTTTCGACGAGCAACTGCAGCCGGTTTCGGGTTCCGTCGGGACTCGGGTCCTCGCTGGGCTCGCTTCTCTCGTTCTCTTCCTGGTGGCTCGGTCCCTGTCTACTAGCACCTGCGGGAATTGCTGAACCGGGGTGCGTGTCACACAACCGTTCTCATACTCTCTCCATCGGTATCGTTGCATCGGGCAGTACAGGCGAAGGCGTTACCGGAGCCCTATCCACTTCTCTGATACCTATCAGGAACCACGTGTTGAATGCAGAATATATGTTTGATATTTACAGACGTACTTTATCAACATAGAACACCCAACGAATACGGACGTATCGCCCACCGTCCCTAATGAACCTAATAGAATAGCGTTGGCAACTACATGGTAAGAGAATAATCGTAGAGTATGGTCGAGCAAGGGGAAGACGCTCCAGCGTTTCGCCTACCCGGTATCGAGAACGGTGTTACCGACACATACGATTTGTACGAGCTAACCGGGCAGGGAAAGGCGGTCCTCCTCGTGTTTTATCCCTTTGACTTTAGCCCTGTTTGCACGAACGAACTGTGTGCAATTCGGGACGCAGAGTGGTTCGAGCTTACGCCGGATTTAGAAGTCTGGGCTATTTCGAGCGATAGCGTACACGCGCATCGAGCCTTTGCCGAGAAATATGATCTGAATTTTCCGCTACTCAGCGATAGTCACGGCAGCGTCGCAACATGGTACGACGTTTGTTACGACCAGTGGGAAGACCACGAATGCGTCCCCCGGCGGGGAGTCATACTCGTCAGCGCTGATAACACAATCAGGTACGTCTGGCAAACTGATGATGCCTACAAAAAACCGGATTTCTTCCCAGTAAAAGAAGCGATCGATGATTTGAGAGACGACAGGGATGACTTCGATATACCCGAAGTCGAGATCGCTGTCGAATACGACGCCGGACCTGGCGAAGTACGTTAAAGCCAGTTCGATACCTCTCTCAATAGCAACGTCCGATCCACTGTATCTGCCGGCATATTACTGGAGTAGAATGCAATATTCCCCGAACCATATTATCAAGTTAATAGTCGGCAATAATTTCTATAGATTGACGCCGCTATAGAGAGGCTAGTCTGCTGTTCCAGCACGGGTCGTTATGATTTCACCGCAGATGCTGGAAACTACCTACTATCTGCCGCCAACTTTGGCCTTCGAACGGACGGAATTTGCCTGGCTTAGAGGGCCTGCCCCTTATTCAGTACGACTATTGGGATTAAATTAGTTGGTTCGGAAGATCTAGAGCTCATTATCGATGCAACAACCATTTCCAATTTTGATATTCCCAAGCCAAGGCTTTTGCGCAGGTAAGGCCGAATTCTTCCATGTCTACCCCGATCCGGGTACTTCACGTCGACGACGAACCTGGATTCGCAGAAATGGTTGCGGACTATCTCGAGCGAGAGGACCGTTCCTTTACGGTCATCACTACGACCGATCCGAGCGATGGTTTAGATGAATTATTTGAGAACGGCGCCGATTGCATCGTTAGCGATTACAACATGCCTGGAATGAATGGCCTCGAACTCCTCAAAGAGGTCCGAAAGCAGCACCCTAACCTCCCATTCATCCTCTTTACGGGAAAAGGGTCAGAAGAGATCGCCAGTAAGGCGATTGCAGCGGGAGTGACTGACTATCTCCAGAAGGAAAGCGGAACTGACCAGTACACTGTGCTGGCAAACCGGATTGAAAACGCTGTCACCCAGTTTCGTGCCGAACAGCAAACTGCCGACCAAGAACGCATCTTAAACCTCCTCCGGGATATCAACCAAGCCCTCGTCGGAGCATCGACCCGAAACGAAATCGAGACCGCGGTTACCACAATCCTCACATCGTCTGAACCGTACGTGTGTAGCTGGCTGGGCGAATACGACGCTGAATACAACCGGATAGTACCGCAAACCATCGCTGGGGTCACCGATGAATCCGTCTCTCCAACATCGCTGCCCGATGAGACTGCTGATAACGATATCATCCGCACCGCAGTTCGAACAAACGAACTCGCCGTCACCCAAGACCGTGATTCATCGCTCGACGTGTGGTCAACTGGCGAGCCACCTACAGAATATGAGAGTGCAGCAGTTCTTCCGATCGTCTACCATGGTCAGAGATACGGTCTCCTCGCAGTATACGCTACCCGCTCGGATGCATTCAACGAGGCGGAGCGGCGTATGCTCGACGAAATTGGGGGCGATATCGCCCAGGCCTTACACGCGGCGGACATTCACCGAACTCTGAGACAACACCAAACTGCCGTCGAGGCTGTTCCAGATGGGGTATTCATTCTCGACGAAAACGCTACCATCGAGCTGGCAAACGAGAGCGCAGCATCGCTCATAGACCGCACTCCCGAGGAGATACGTGGAGAGTCCTTTCCCACTTTCGTCGAGGAAGGGATCTTCGACGAGTCCGTCATCGACTGGTACGTCGAAAACCTGCGTGACCTACTCTCTTCGACGAGTGACCGCAACGAAGCGTGGTACGAAACTGAAGTGCGTCGACCCGACGGAGAAGTACGGACCATTGAGATCCACTTGACACTTCGCCCGTACGAGGAGGAATTCAACGGTACTGTTGGGGTCATTCGTGACGTTACCGAGCGCAATGCCGAAAAACACCGGTTTCAAGCTCTCACCGAACGCTCATCGGACATTATCACCATCCTGAATGCCGATGGAACCTACCAATATCAGAGTCCGTCAATAGAACATGTCCTGGGATATGAACCCGATGAGATGGTTGGCGAGAATGCGTTCGAATGCATTCATCCCGATGATCGAGAACGCGTTAAAGAGGTGTTTGAACGAGCGGTAACGGACCCAGACGCGACTCCGACTGCCGAATATCGCGTTCAACATGCAGACGGCTCGTGGCGATGGATCGAGGCACACGGCAACAATGAGTTAGACAACCCTGCCGTCGAAGGTTTTGTGGTAAACAGCCGCGATATCACCGAACGGAAGCAATACGAGCGAGAACTCGAGCGGAAAAATGCTCGCCTGAACGAGTTTGCTGGCATACTCAGCCACGACCTCCGGAATCCATTAAACGTAGCGCAGGGACGAATAGAGTTGGTACGGGATGAATACGAGAGTGACCATTTCGACGTCATAACGCACGCTCTCGCCCGAATGGAGTCGCTGGTCGATGACGTTCTCACCCTTACGAAACAGGATGAACCACTCGGAAAAACCGAACCGATCCAGTTGGCTACAATCGCCGATGCATGCTGGCAATCCGTCGCGACGGCTAACGCCTCGCTCGTAACCGAAACAGAGCGGACGATCCAGGCCGACCCTAGCCGCCTCAAACAACTTCTGGAGAACTTGTTTCGCAATGCCGTTGAACACGGTGGATGGGACGTGACTATTACTCTCGGAGAGCTTGATGACGGGACAGGCTTTTTCGTCGAAGACGACGGTGTTGGTATCCCGCCAGAGCAGCGTGAGGAAGTGTTCAAAATGGGATATTCAACCGGCGAACAAGGGACCGGATTCGGGTTAAGTATCGTGAAGCAGGTAGCCGATGCCCACGGATGGGAAGTCACCGTCACGGAATCTACCAGCGGTGGTGCACGATTCGAATTCACAGCGTAGAATACAGCCGACCGTTCTATTCTGCTTGTAGTCAGAGTTTGTATCTGTGCGATATGTGTGCTGCGTATTCAGCGCGACTCGCCAGACAACATCTGGAACTAATAGGAACCTCAACAGCCAATTCACACACCTACTCACCAGCCAGTTTATCGACGGACAGAGCAAGACGAACTCCCTGTGAATCGTTCGATGATTCTCTCGAAACGGGGACGAGACCCGAAGTACTGAACCGATCACACAGCCACGCTTTGCAAGCGAATTCGGGCGGAGCGTAGCGATTTAGATGGACTGGGGGCGAGTGACGATGCCGGTCGTCGGCCAGCTAGAGAGGGTCTGCGTCACGGGCCTCCTGCGCCAGCCGTTCACCGAGGCGTCATTAGCCCCGCTTGCTATCGAGTGCGGTCGTCACGAGACAGAGGTATTCACGGGCATATCGAGTGCGTGAATCACATCGGGGACGTAGGGCCCGGATTGGTCTATCCGCTTCGTCTCGTAGCCCAGTGTACTGATCGCCCGGAGTTGATCGTAGATCTCCTCTCGTGCTCTCCAGGAGAATGCGTTCTCGGGGGGTTGATACTGGTATACCGGATTCTCACCGGCGTGCGTGAGTTTCATTATGACGTCCGACTCGGACGCGACGATAGCGTCGTCGATGCATTCAGCGTTGGTGATCGGAACCGTTCTGGGGCCTCTGAGGGTGAGCTGGCGGTACGGCCAGGGAGCCTGATACGGGGCGGAGTCGGCCGCGAGTGTCTCGAAGAACGCCTCGATTGGCGTCGTATCGAGTGGCATCTCGTGGCTGAGGATGCCGTAGTGGACCTTCGCGGTCGTGCTTTTATGCTGCCAGCGCGCCTGCATGTAGAACGTCCCGAAGCTCGTGGGCCAGACGCACGCCCCTACCACTACGGTCTTCGTCACGTCGGCCGTCTGATCGAAACGTCGATTATCGACCGTCGTTGCGATGGACGGGATCTCCTGGAGGTCGGTGATAAACCGCGCGGGCGTGTTCGACGAGAGCTGTATCGACCCCGCTCGCACGCCGTAGTGACACGCTTTCAGTCCTGCCGGCGGGTCGAGCATCGATTCGACCGCGTCGAGCGCGGCCGTCATGTCGTTGGCTGTCTGGTCGATGGGGCTGATCGAGATGTTCGTGTATTGCGCGCCGCCTTCGGCGATACTCGGGTAGAAGTGGCGGGGGAGAGAGACGACGACACCGATGTCGCGGTTTCGCGCTACCAGTCGGTCGTCGGGGAGACAGTCCGAGAGTGCGTCGTCCAGGCGCGGCTCGACATCGTCGTCGTCTGCGTGCGCGGTGACGTCCCGTGGAAGGCTATACCGCTCTGCTATCTGGAATTTGGCCATGTCTGATGGAACCTCGTTTGTGTCCACCCTGGGTCGCGAGCTGTTCGTGTGCCCTGTCGCTACGTGTGTCGATTTGGGAGGGTGGTATTTACTTTGCTGCTCTATAAATTTGGATAAATTAATACGATGGCGCTTATCGCCTGATTAGTTACCTGCGATCCTCACGATGGCGTGGCCATGGGGCTGGCAGACGAGATTCGACGCGACATTCACGGGGAACCGTGAGTACTGAGGACACTGGCTGAAGCGAGTGCTCTTCTTGGATTCAGTATTCTGGATGGCGTATCTCGAAGCCGTATCTAGAGAGTCTAATCGCTTTCTTGAAAGCCCCCGCGCGCTCGACGGTCCGCGGACGACCACTGCGCTCCTCGTTCCTGCGGTGCTTGTGGGTCCGGGGACCGGTCGAGCCCGCGGCCCCTTTCAGTCCCGCCCAGGCGGTATGCCAGTCGGCAGGTTGCGTGGTTTGTTTAGGTCGTTATTGGCCCGCCCCGCTCGCCGCTGCCGGCTTCCGGTGAGCAAGCTCACCGGCGTCCCGCTCACTCCGTTCGCGGGACCGTCACGGCACTCGGCACCGACCGTTCCGGGCTGCCTGCAGTAGCGGGCTGCCGGGCATCCGGTTTGCCGCCAGCGGGTAAGCGCAGGGGGTTGCGCGCCGCCGGTGCTCACCCCCCACGCTTACTCCGCTGGTCGTTTGTGACGGCCGGGTCGACGCGCGGTGCTGGTTGTTGCCTCCTCGACAGCGCGTCTCGCTCGCGCCCAGGGGGCGCTCGCGAAGGCGCGAGCGAGACGCGCAGACGTGTCTGGCGGTCGTCGTCGACGGAAAACCGCGATGTAGAGGCATCGCGGTGGTGGCGCAGTGCGCCTTCGGAACCAGCGTGATTCCAATGGAAAGTAAGTACGTTCTCCGTAATGAAGGATCGGTCAAGGAACAGGCGGTCGAACAGCGTTCTGAGCGAGCGGCTGGCGAGGAGCCGGAACTGCGGCGGTCGGTCGAACAGGAGATACAGGGAAAGGTCGACACGAATCACCCGGACGCCGGTCGGACGGGGTTGACGCTCGAGTCGGAAGAGAAGCTGGCGGCACGCGAGATGGAAATCGAGCGAACACATCGGCGGTGGGACAGTCGGCAGGAGTCGAGCCGGGAAGCACGGTCGCGAGAGAGTGCGGGATGTGGCAGTGCGGAACGCCGGCGGGAGTTCGAACGACGACGAGCAGGCGTGGACCGATGGGCGTATCCGGAGCAGGCGGATGCTCGTGAGGAGTTGACGCAGGCGGAACTGTCGACGGTGAACGAACAGGCGGCCAGGTTGGCGGAGCAACACGGTGGGCTGACGCGGGCGGCGATATCGCGGCAGTTGGCCGAGCGGATCGCGGCCGGGATGGACGTCCTGGATGCAGTCGTTGAGGTCATCGAACTGATTCGCGACGAAGCGGGGGTAGTCGTGCCGATCGAGCAAATCGAGAACGTCGATCGCAGCGAGGTGACCGTGGAAGGGCGCGTCACCCAGTTGTGGGATCCCTCCTCCCCAGCAATTCAGCAGGTCGGGCTGATCGAAGACGAGAGCGGTCGAACGAAGTTCACGATATGGCGGAAGAGCAGGCAGCCGTTGGTCGACGAGGGCGAACGTGTGCGGTTCCGGGCGGCGGCGAAGAACTGGTACGAGGGGCGTTGCTCGATAGCGCTCACTGGCTGGTCGGAGGTTCACTTCCCGGAACGCGGTCGGTGGTGGGAGTAGGCGACGAGCGGTTTCGCTTTTATTTCGTGCCGGACCAACCCAGGCCCCGCCTCCCCACCCTCCGCTCCCGGTCTCATGCGGAGACCGGCAGCCACGACCGTACGCCGTCTCGAACGGCCTCGGCAGGGGGCTCATCCTCTCCGTTCACGTTCAGCGTCCCGCTGTTTAAGCGCACGCCTACGGGTGCGCCTCCACCGGAGCCAGTTTGGTTCCGGCGGAGATACCGCAAACCGATGTTTTTCGCCGCGTTGTAGTCTGCGTGGTTCTCGTAGCCGCATTTCAGGCACTCGAAGTCTTCGTCCTCACAATTCTTCGGGTGGATCCACCCACACGTTCGAGGATCACGGGAACGAGATTTCGGACACAATTCATATAATGTATGAAGAACAACGACCACATGACAGCATGTCCCGAACTACTGCGACCATCCCAGATGATCTCACGAATCTCGTGGATGGCGCTGTCGAAGCGGGTATCTTCGAGAACAAGAGCGATGCGATTCGCCGAGTCTTGCGCGAGTACTTCGAGGAACACCCCAATGCCCGCATCGCGGCAGCAGTCTCCTTGTATGCCGATGGGGAGATAACACTCGGGACTGCCGCTCGACTTGCCGATGTAAACCGGTTCGAGATGCGTGATATCCTGCGAGAGGAGGGTGTGAAACTCCGGATCGGGCCCGAAGACATGGCGGCCGCCCAGGATGAGATCGACGCCGCTCGCGATCTGGAATGAGGGGAGCGCCGGAGCAAGCAACGGTTCTCGATACGTCGGTTCTCTCGAACTTCGCGCACGTGGACCGCGTCGAACTTCTGTTGGAACTTCCCCGATGCGTAACCGTCGAATCAGTTCGGACTGAACTCGAGGCAGGCTCCGACACCCATCCGTATCTGACGCGTGCAGTGGCGTTTCTCGACGAAGATATTCCGGTCCTCCTCCCGACCCCACCAGCTGAGCAACTCGAGGAAGAATTACTGGAAACGCTGGATCCCGGTGAAGCTCAGGCGCTCGCCGTCACTGCGGAGACGGATGGTGTTCTTGTCACCGATGATGGTGACGCGAGAGCCGAAGCAAAGCAACGTGACGTAACTGTCACCGGCTCGATTGGACTGCTTGTTCGGTTCATCGATATGGACGCTATAACTATCGAGACCGCGGACCGATATCTGAAATACTGGATAGACGAGGCCGGATTTCGGGCGCCCGCGCGGAACATCGAGACGTTTCTCGCCGAGTAGAGCGACGCCAGTGACAGATCGCTTCGTGTCGTACTCGTCACACTGTCGTCGACCGACGGTGTGTTTATCGCCCCCAGAGGGGCGCGGGGGCAACCCCGTCCGCACACCATGGCACATAGAGCACTCGTCGCGTACGAGCGACCTGACGGACGATACAATCTGCACTATTCACACGAAGGGGCGTACAATCTCCAGCTTGCGACGGGTATCACGCCAGAAACGCCGTTCGGCGGATCAGTGCCGAGTATTGACCAGCGAAGCCGCCTGGAACTCATGCTGGAGGTCCAACCCGGTGGCGCTGGTATCTCTGTGGACAGCGGTCGATGCCGGTCGGCGCCCCTCGAGCTGGAACCCCGGGAGATCGCTCTCACGCTGGAGGCTATCTGCACGGATCATCTCGACTATCTCACGTACGAAGCGTTCTACGTCGTCGATCGGGACTTCGACGTCTCGGCGTACCGCACCTTCTCGTTCGTGCTGGACCACATTTCCCATCGCACGACCGAGGGCGACACCGTCGGTACTGGTGTACTCGTCCCGGTCCAGTGGAACGACAACGAACCAGTCGAGGACGGCGTCCTTCGTGGTCGGCTTCGCGCACTGAAATCGATCACGCGAGACATGCTCGACAAGGACGTTTTCGACGAGGACGAGGCCCAGACCTACATGATCGAGAAACTCAGGGCGTGGGTACACGACGAAACCGAACTCTGCGTTTACCGGGCACACTAGCTCGCGATTCTACAGCGATCGTCCACGGCGTGTTATCGCCCTGGAAGGGGTGCGGGGGAATCCACAGCCCTCCGCATTCCAACAATGACTTCTCAGACCGACACGCGGGTGGCCTTCGACGATCGGGACGCCTGGGACGACGAGATGCACAGTACGATTACCGAGTGGATCGAGGACCTGTCCGACCTGACCGCCGAAGCGGCGGCCAGTGAGCAGTTCCAGGAGTGGCTGGACGTTCAGTCACGGTTCCACGAATACTCGTACCAGAACACGCTCCTCATCAAGGCACAGTGCCCGGAGGCGACGAAGGTCGCGGGCTACCATACGTGGCAATCGGAGTTCGAACGCCATGTGAGGGAAGGTGAATCGGCCATCTGGATCTGGGCACCAATCGTCACGACTCGGTGTCCGGAGTGTGAGAACACACCGTCGTATCACGACCGGATCGATTGCGAGTACGACGAGACGCCACCGGAGGAGTGGTCGGAGGGGCTTGTGGGATTCCGGCCGACGTCGGTGTTCGACGTTTCGCAGACGGAAGGGGAGCCCCTGCCCGAACTCGACACGGCGGCGTCGAAGACCAGACGGAACGGTCGAAACGAGAAGTCGAGGCAGAGGCCGTCGCCTACGTTGTGGGTCGACACTTCGAACTCGACACGAGTAACTCGGCATTTTATCTCGCTGCGTGGCAGGACGACGACAGCGACGAGGTAACGGAGCGACTGGGGCGCATCGGCCGAACTGCCGAGCGGATCATCGACGCGGTTGACGGAGAGTGAGACTCTGAACAGAGAAATACACCAATACACATAATACACTACACGACAAGAAATACACATGCCAATCGACATTGACACCTTCGAATCTACATCGGGGGATCGACTCCGCGAGGACGGTCCCACGAACGCCGAGCAAGTTATGCGGTTCCTCGCATTACATCCGGAGCAGGCGTTCACGCAGAGCGAAATCTGTGAGGGTACGGACGTCAAGAAAGGCAGTATCAGCGTCGTCCTTTCGCGTCTCGAAGATCGCGACCTCGTTCGTCACAAGGGGAACTATTGGGCGCTTGGCGAGGACGACGACATCGCGGCGTACTCTGGATTCGCCGAGAGTACCCGGGCTGCGAACGAGCGGTTCGGAGAAGAGGACATGGACGAGTGGCTCGAACACGCCGTCGACGACGGCGATGACGGATGAGCTACCAGCGGGGAGACGTCGTCTGGGGTCCCGACCCGTTCAAATCGACGGAAAATCCGCGGCCCTGGCTGATTCTCAACAATAGCTCTCACCCGTTCGGCGACGAGGAGTATATGGCCGTGACACTGACGACGACGCCCCACGACGAGGGTGTCCCACTCAGTGAGGACGACTGGGTCGAGGGCGGGATGCCTCGACAGGGATACGCCTCACCGTGGACGGTTGCCTCACCGAAGCACGCAGCAATCCTTCGGCGGCAAGGTCGGCTAAGTGAGTCCTTCGTCCAGACGGTCATCGGGGAGATGCTGACGTATCTCGAACCGCTGGACGAGGCGTAACCGACTCTAACGTTCTCTGCCAGTAGAACGTGTGGAGCTGTTCTATCGGCGCCTGCGATGGGTGCAGGCGCTAGCTGCGTTCGGCGTCTGCGAGATATTCATGGCAGTTACTGACCGCGACGACGAGCAATTCGAACAGGTCGCACAATCACTCGAATGGTGGCTCGCCTGCCAGGCAACTGACGACGTTCCAGAACTCGTCCTCGTCGGCTTGCTTCGTGGCTACGCCGACGCGATCGAGGAACAGGGATACGTCCCTCGTTCGTGGCACGACCACGTCGAACAGGTCGACTCGTCGGTCGTCTCCCAGACCGTACAGAGGTCTTGACCAACTGGCGCCTCCCCGGCCATTTTCTCTGGCCCTTCTGGGGTGCGGGGCCACCGGATTCGAGCCTCGCAGATTCTCACGTCAGATACCCACCTCTAAAGGGGTGGGCTTGTCAGTGGACTCCCGCTCTGGCCACTACCCTCTGTGGCAGGTGTAAACTCACCATTCGCGTTCAGCGTCCCTGACTTCAGGGCCACCTGACAGTTGGCCCGTCCAGCACCAGACGTGAGCCAGTGCTGGACTAACCGCCATCCGACGTTCCGGGCGGCGTTGTAGTCCGCGTGGAGTTGCTTCCCGCAGTCCAGACACTCGAACTCGTCGCCATCACGGTTGCCCCGATCTGTGAACCCGCACGCGGCGTGACTGCACCGCTGACTCGTGTACGCAGGGTCCACGGTTTCAACGAGAATACCGTGTTCTGCAGCCTTGTACGCGGTGAAATTTTGAATCGTGCGGAATGCCCACTGCTGGAACTTCGAAGCATTCGAGATTCGATCACGAATACTCTCCAGATCTTCGAACGCAATGGCAGCACAGTCGTGCCGGCGGGCTTCGTGCACGATAGCTTTTGACACCCGATGGAGATACTCGTCACTCCATCGTGCGAATCGGTCACCGATCGATTGGATTGTGAGGTGGGCCGACCGCGTACCCGTCTGTTGCAGGGTTCCACGCCGTCGTTCGTACTCGTCGCGCTTGTGATTCAGATAGTCTCAGTACCTCACAAAGCATCCTCGGCTAGCTGTTTCTGCGGCCTGAGTTCTGTGTCGAAGCGGTTGTACTGACGGTCTCGACGAGAGAATTACGGACGGATCGACGGAGAGCTGTCGCTGTCGGCGG